>Ga0209181_10002262_pt1 | contig 31896 bp, 32 predicted proteins | sample MAT05_FD_187208 | JGI IMG/M metagenome (GOLD analysis project Ga0209181, IMG submission 187208) | Freshwater microbial communities from Lake Fryxell liftoff mats and glacier meltwater in Antarctica - MAT-05 (SPAdes) (version 2) | ecosystem: Environmental > Aquatic > Freshwater > Ice > Liftoff... | reverse complement strand
TTCAGGTGAAACGCGATCGCGGTCAAGCACCGAGCTATATCACCGTTGCACCACTCACGATAGGCTCTACGAAGCGGTATCTATTTACCCCGTTAAACCCGCGTTCTCCCCATCCAACCTTACCTAAGAACAAGTAAGGACATATCGAATCGATATGTCCAAAAATTAACTAAGAATTGAGTACTCGTTATCAATTCCGGTAATTGTTAAAGACAATTACCAATATTAGTGATCTTGTTTCCACTACCTGCCCAAACCCATCCCGCACGAGGAGCAGTGACTTCCAGCCAGATTAGACCATCGCTGGATTTGACTGTTTTGCGAAGGGTATCAAACTTTTGCAACGGAGCATAGCCCACGCCAGCAATTTTGCTAGTTCTAGAGGGTCCCGAACGCAGCAAAACCCCGTTTGTTTGAACGAGTGTGGGGGTTGGCAAAATGCGCCGACAAACAGGTGTGGCTTGAGCAAGTTCCATAGATGTATCTTTGGGTGGTGCTGCGATCGCAGCATTGGTCATCCCAAAACTGTCAATTCCGCATCCAACCACTAAAGCTGAAACAAAAATCCAATGGGCTTTTTGAATGTTCATGCAATATACCTCACACAGAGAAAGTATTCGCATCCAGCCTATCAGTTGCTTTTTGGGATGTCACTAATTAGATTTGGGAGTGCCCACTTCTAGAACGGCGGGTGTAGCAGGTTGGGGCGCTTGCTGCCGGAGACGATCTGCCTGCTGTTTACGAAAGTTAGCAGTTTCTTGATCGAGGCTTTCCCGTTTATCGGAGGCAAATTCTTCAGCGCTCACAGAGGGACCTTGTAAGGCGCGCATCATCAAGTTTGTGAAGCTATTCTTTGCATCTCCAGACTGCCCAGAGAAGAAATTGGCATCGTCTTTTGCCCGTGAGTCTTGTATGGGAGCAGCGATTTGAGCCTGAACCGAAACAGTTATGAAACAAGGAATCGTTGTGGCAATTAGCCCACCTAGAAGACCATAGACAGAATAACGAGTGGATTCCAGCTTTGATTGATTCATTTCAGGTCGTCTCCTCCAATGGTGACTAGCAATTACGATCGGGCTGTTGGCTCCCACTACTTTAGCGTGTTCCTCTCAAGACGGCGCTCTTAAATAAGCCTAAAGATTTTAAACTGAAGGACTTTCTGATAACGCGATCGCAGAAGTGATGATGCGATCGCATTCCTCTACGGGATCTCGCCGCTCCATTGCAGCCACTAGCGCCTCATAGGCAACCCAATTGGTTTCTAGTAAAGTTTTAGCCCGTAAGACAGAAACCCGCTCTTTTTGTTGAGTATCGGCGGCTGAAAAGCGAATTTGGGCTAGCAGGGCACGCAGTTTTCCGCGATCGTCGTCGCCTCCTTCCGCAGTGCCATAGATCATCGCTTCCGCTGCTCCTCCCGCCATCCAAATCGTGCAGAGGCGGTCAAGCATTTGAGCCGATAACTTGCCCTGCTGCAATTCTGCATCCAAGACTTGAGTATCAAACTGAACGCCACCTTGCCCTGGATGCCCCTTCTTCAAAGCTTCCCAAGCGCTGAGAGTATAGTCTGTGACGGGAATATCTAACTGACGAGCCACCAAAAAATGCCCTGCTTCATGCCGAATAATCCGCGCCCGATGCTCGGCAGAAAACCCCGCCAGCCAATCCAGCATCAAAGTGGAGCCGCGTCCCTGCCAACTTAAAGTATCCAGTGCTGCCAATCCTAAAACGCTTGCAGTGGCGATCGCAGGCACCACCGGAGACAGTTGCACCAATGGTCCTAGCAAAGCAGACATCGTGATCACAAAAATCGAAATGGCAACCAGGTTGAGGGAAAGTTGACTCATTCAGGCGAGGCTGTAATAACGATTACTATAGATAGTACTCCATGCGCCGACTTGCTAGAATTGAGGGCTATACACACTTCTGGGTAGTTGAGTACATATGAGGCAGGTCATTGTGTATCGAGATGAAGACGGCTACTGGGTTGTAGAATGCCCAAGCCTCAGAGGTTGTATTAGTCAGGGTAAGACTAAGGAAGAAGCCCTGGCAAACATTAAAGAGGCAATCCTAGGCTATGTTGCTGCATTAGAAGAAGATGGCTTACCTGTTCCACAAGACACTTTTGAAACATTCCTAGCGGTCGTGTGAGCAAACTACCTACCATTTCAGGAAAAGATTGCATAAAAGCGTTGCAAAAAGCTGGTTTCTACCAAAGGCGGCGAGAAAGCAGTCATATTATCCTCCGACGAGATCAGCCGTTTGCTCAAGTCGTTGTTCCAGATCATCAGGAGCTAGCGAAGGGCACATTGCGGGCAATTATTCGAGATGCTGATCTGAGCGTGGAGGAGTTTATTGCTTTGTTGTAGGGTAGACGGGCAGGGAGACCATGGCGACTTAACAAGTTGGGCGATCGCGAGAATACTCTAAATGCTTGCCCCGCTTGAATCACCAATAGCGATCGCTATTTTTTGCCGCGTGCTTTATAAAACGTTTCCAGGCTAGCGCGATCGCCGACAAAGCGCCAATGCCAGGGTTCATAATTCACACCCTGCTTGTTATTTTTAGGAAACGATAGCTCAAAGCTGTGGAACGGGGCATTTACCTTGAGCCACTTGTAGGCAGACGTATTTTCAAAATCTGGGCTGAGATTCAGTGCAGGCACAGCGCCATCGCCAATATCCAAGGTATAACCCGTGTGATGCTCACTGTAGCCGGGAGGAGCGCTGACCTTTGCCCGTTCTGCGGCAACCTGTCCCCGTTCGGCTTTCTTACCAAAGAAAAGATAGTCCTGATCGGTGAGGGTGCGAAAACCAGAGAGCGGCACGAGACTCACGCCTTCCTGTTGGGCAGCGGCTTGCATCTCTTGATAGGCTTTGGCAGCGGCTTTTCGCAGCTTAACCGAGCCATCAGAGACAATGGGTGTTAACTCGGCTAGGGGAGCTTCTGGATAGCGAAAATGCCCTAGCATGGTGTCGGCATTCACAGATGCGGCTGTGGGGGATGCCGTCGGATTGGTAGTAGAGGCTGAGACTGCTGCGCTGTTAGACTGAGCTGGCTGAGAGCGCTGAAGCTGGACTGCTACTAGAATTCCTGCGGCAAGGGCGATCGCGCCTAGCGTCGTTAATCCTGCTACTAACATAGACCGATCAACCGTAGCGGGTGCAACACTTGGACTGTCGCGCAGCGCCACCGGAATGTCGTCTGGCAGATGTTTAGTAACATCCGAGGAGTTGTCTGGTGCGCTAACCTTATCCAAGCGTTTGACCCCTGCTCTGTTGAGCGCCTGTTTAACAGGCAACATCTTAGCATTAGGAACCTGTAGACTGAAATCGAATTTTGCAACAAATAATTCAGTCAATTCATGCCATTTTCAAAACTGCTAACACTTTATATTCCACTGTTAAGTTGGACAGGTTTGGGCTGGCTATTGGGGCGAATCTTGCCAGCCACGGCTCCTGTCATACTTGGCAAATTCCTTTTTTGGATTGGGGTGCCCATCGGCATTGTGGCATTTCTACGCCATGCGCTAATTTCCTCATCGCTGTGGATTGCACCAGTGACCGCTTGGGCGGCGATTTTGTTGGGCAGTAGTCTTGCCTGGGGTTGGATGCGATATGGGCACCCATGGATTGATCAACGGTTTGGAAAAGACCTTGAGCGCGATCGCGCCCGTTGGAATCGCAAAACCCAAGCGAGTTTCCTACTCACCTCAATGGTGGGCAATACAGGCTACATTGGATTTCCCGTCTCTCTGGCGTTGGTGGGTTCAGACTATTTCGCTTGGGCGATATTTTATGACATGCTCGGCTCTACTCCAGGAGCCTATGGTTTGGGTGTGGCAGTGGCTTCGCGCTGGGGCAAGCATTCAGCAAATGGACAGGCAAACTGGCAGCGATCGCTCTGCACACTCTGTCGCCCACTATTCATCAATCCGGCACTGTGGGGCTTTTGCGTGGGGCTGGCAGTCAGGGATCTAGCCATTCCACCGTTGGCAGAAACCAGCTTGCGTGGATTTGCCTGGAGCATGGTGTCGCTGTCCTTGATATTGGTGGGGATGCGTCTTAGTCAGTTAACTTCGTTTAACAGCATTCAACCCGCCGCTTTCAGCCTCAGTATTAAAATGCTGCTGGTGCCGTTGGTGATCGGCAGCGGTCTATGGTGGGTGGGTATCCATGGATCGGTGCATCGAGCAATTTTGCTGCAAATGGCGATGCCGCCTGCCTTTGCCACACTGGTGATTTCAGAAGCCTATGAACTGGATCATGAACTGGCGGTAACGGCGATCGCGATCGGTAGCCTCACCTTACTGCTGACGTTACCATTTTGGCTGTGGCTCTTTGGCGGACATCTTTAAGCCGCAAGCTCACCTTGTCCAGCTTGCTAAAGCGTATCCATATCATCGGATTGATGAGTAGAATTGCCCGGCGTATCTGGTTGATTCAAAGACGCTTGCTCAGGCAAAATGACCTTTTCCATGAGATATTCAATCGTTTCCTGCTTCACCCAACCTCGTGCTGCCAAAATTTCTCCAAAACGCAGACCGTTTACCTTCTGGTCATCCAGCACCACGTTGACTTGAGCAGGCGTAAGTAATCCAGCATCGACCAAATAGCCCCCAATTCGTTTGGGGCGGAACGATGAGGGGGCTTGAGATTTTTGGGGGGTGTCATTCGCATCCATAAATTTTGCTACATCCGAAGTTCGGAGATCAATGACAAATTTGGTAGCGATAGAGTGCCCCATTGCCTACAGAAAATGACTGCAATCCAAAAATCGCTTTCATATCTTAGCGAAATCTCCCTAGAAGCTCGTTGTCTGTGAAGATTGTGCATTGCCAGCAGCGATCGCGGCTTTCAAAGCAACGAAGTATCCCTTGGTTGAAATAGGATTCAGGTTCTAGATTTATTTTAGTGAAAACGGCTATCACCCGATCGCCAAACCTACTTTTCTGAAGGAGTAGCATGGGCAGCTACAAGCTCTGTGATGGTCATCTGCTCATAGGGTTCAAAGGGCTGATGAATCCAAGGATCGTCTGGCAAATGAGTTACGTAATAGTCAGGAGTTATGACGGAACACTGTTTGTACCAAAGAACGGCGGTGCGAACTTCTTCGATGTAGAATCCGTATTTGCGATCGAGCCAGTCGAGCGTTTTCTTCAGCGTTACCCCAGAATCCACTAAATCATCCACCAATAGGATATGACTACCCAAATTTGCGGTGGTTTTGGTGAGATCATGGGAAAAAATCAGCGAACCACGAGATTGGTTTTTGCTACCTCCATAGGATGCCGTAGACAAAATGGCTAAGGGCACGTCATATAAACGGGACAAAATATCTCCCACTCTCAAACCGCCCTTTGCCAAGCAAATAATTTGATTAAACTGCCAATCAGATTGATGCACCTTTACGGCGAGTCGCTCAATCAGGTAATGGTAATCTTCCCAAGAGACATAAAGATCTGGCATGGTCAAGCTCTTTGCATTGCAGAAGTCGAAGAAAATAATACAACTGTTGACGAAATTTTACTCATCTTGTCATGAACAATTCTGATTCTGAAAGCTTTGATTCTCGCCCACTCAGTTTTTGGACAAAAATGGCGTATGGAGCGGGTGACTTGGGTCCTGCGATTACTGCCAACATTGTGGTGGTGTTTTTGTTGGTTTTTTTTACCAATGTGGCGGGGTTAGATCCTGGCTTAGCAGGCAGTATTTTGCTGATTGGCAAGATTTGGGATGCAATTAATGATCCGATGGTGGGGGCGATGAGCGATCGCACCGAGAGCAAATGGGGACGACGCTTACCCTGGATCCTCTGGGGAGCCGTGCCCTTTGGAATCTTTTTCTTTTTGCAATGGGTTGTTCCCAATTTCAGCGACAATCCCAACACCAACCAGTGGGGTCTGTTTTGGTACTACGTCGTCATCAGCATCTTCGCCAACATTTTCTACACGATCGTCAACCTACCCTACACTGCCCTAACGCCCGAACTAACTCAAAACTACGATGAGCGCACTACCCTTAATAGTTTTCGGTTTGCCTTTTCCATTAGCGGCAGCATTGTGTCTTTAATTATTGCGCTGGTTCTGTTTGGAGTCTTTCCGAACGATCCAATCAAGCAATATCTACTAATTGGCGGCGTATGTGCAGTCATTTCAGTCTTGCCCTTGTATTGGTGCGTGTTTGGGATTCGTGAACGAGTGCTAGAAGGAGAAGCCCGCCGCCTAGCGAATCCATCACCGCCCCAAACGATGTCTTATGTGGAACAGCTAAAAGCTGCCTTTAGCAATCGTCCTTTTCTCTATGTGGTGGGTATTTATCTTTGTTCTTGGCTGGCAGTGCAAAATACTGTCGCTATCATTCCCTACTTTGTCCAAAACTGGATGGGTTTGACAGCACAAGACTTCACTAAAGTCGTGATTGCGGTGCAGGTGACTGGCTTGGTTATGCTGTTTGTTTGGACGGCGGTAAGCAAGCGGGTCGGCAAAAAAGCGGTCTATTTTATGGGGATGTCGCTATGGGTGATTGCCCAGATTGGCTTGTTTCTCTTGCAGCCCGGACAGGTTGTTGGGATGTATGTGTTGGCGGTGATGGCGGGGTTTGGGGTGTCCACTGCTTATCTAGTGCCTTGGTCGATGATTCCCGATGTAATTGAGTTGGATGAACTCAATACTGGTCAACGCCGGGAAGGTCTATTTTATGGGTATATGGTGTTGTTGCAAAAGGTGGCGCTGGCGATCGGGGTGTTTTTGGTCGGGCAAGCGCTGCAAGTTTCGGGATTCTTGAAAACTACTGCGGGTCAGCCTATTCCAACCCAGCCAGACTCAGCACTGTGGGCGATTAGGCTAATGATTGGTCCCATTCCAGCCGTAATTTTGCTGATCGGGCTGGTTCTGGCTTATTTTTATCCGATCACTCGCGAAGTTCATGCCGAGATTTTGCTGAAGCTGCAAGAGCGAAAGCTGCAAGAACAAAAGCTGCAAGGAAGTGGAGAAGGGTGAATAGAAGTTTTGAGTTTTGAGTTTTGAGTTTTGAGTTTCTTGAGCTTGGTGATCACTCACTCAGTACTTCCAACTCTGTACTCATATCTCCGTTATAATGATTAGATAGTAAAGTTTTGTAACGAGATTTTCAAAGTGACTCAGCCAAACTTAGAAAAAATTGCGGCGGATTTGGAAAGCGAGAATGTGCGCGATCGCCGAATTGCGTTGGCAACTCTACGAGATGTGCCAGCGATTGACGCGGTGCCGTTGATTAAAAAAGTGCTGCATGATGAAAATTTGCAGGTGCGATCGATGGCAGTATTTGCCTTGGGAATTAAGCAGACTGATGAATGCTATCCGCTGCTGCTAGATGTTTTAACGAATGAATCGGACTACAGCATTCGAGCCGATGCAGCGGGAGCATTGGGCTATCTGGAGGACATTCGGGCATTCGAGCCACTGGTTCGCACCTTTTATGAGGACACAGAATGGTTGGTGCGGTTTAGTGCGGCGGTTTCTTTAGGTAATTTGAAAGATCCTCGCGCCTATGATGTGCTGATTCAAGCCTTGGACAGTCAGGAAGTGGTGCTTCAGCAGGCAGCGATCGCGGCATTGGGTGAAATTAAAGCGATCGACTCTGTAGACCACATTCTCCGCTTTGCTCAGTCGGAAGATTGGCTGGTTCGTCAGCGTCTTGCGGAAGCGTTGGGACACTTGCCCACCCCAAAAAGTGTTTCCGCCGCGAAATACCTAGAAAAAGATAGTCATCCCCAAGTTGCTGAAGCCGCCCGAATTTCCTTAGAGCGGTTGAGTGTGGAATCCTGAATGCGGAGTTGGAAGTGCGGTACGGAGTATTACAAAACTCAAACTTTTACTCTTTTGTACTCCGTGCCCCGCATTCTATCCTTCTCATTCACTAGATATTGATACTGTTAGGAATGCGGGACGGGAGCAGATAAGGATAGGCAATTCCTGTGGAGGCGATTCGTTGGCGATTGCGGTGAGAAATTTCTTGCTCAATCGCAGCTAACTCTGTCCGAAATTGTTCCAACACTTGACGATCGCCAATATCTTTGAAGTCAATCAAATCAGAACTGCCTAATCTGCCCCAACGAATGCCGCTAAGGGCAAAGCTTAACTCAATTTGTCCCAAGTCTTGTTTAAGCGACGGCAGAAGCTGTTTTACGGAAGTGCAGGAGCTAGGGTGACAATAAGCCGCTAGAGGCGCGTTGGGCGCATAGCCCACATAGTCAAACTGGCTGAAGTTTACAGCGGCATGTTGAGGACCACAGGTAAAAATCAACTGGGTGGTAATCTTAACAAGATCTTGCAGGCTAGAAATCTCGGTCGGGAATCCTGGCACTCGTGGATAATCGGGCAGTTCGCGCAGATCAAGCCCTGCTTGGGAGATCGCCTCAGTCGGGAGCCAAGAGGGCGCTTTGGGAAAATCGCTAACAGGGCGATCGCACAGGGAACTGCCTAATTCCGCCGCCCAAGCTTGCAGATAAAAATCCTGCTGCACCGCTTCATCCGTTGGATAGTACTGCTGTAAAAACTGAGTCGCGTACCGCTGAATTGCATCCCACAACAGCAACGCGTCATCTCGATAGGGAAACTCTGGCAAAAATTCGGGTTCAATCCCTCGCTGTCGGATGTTTTTCGGCAAGGCATAATCTCCAAACGATCGCTCCCGATAGGCACGATTGATTAACCCAATGGAGGCTTGGCGCGTCGGAGCCATTAAATTGTCGATCGCGGCTCCTTCGCCTAATAGCACTATGTTGCCGCGATTATTGATTGCTAACAAAAATTGGAAATGAGGGCGCAGCAATCGATACAGCGGATGGCTGGTGGGCAACTGGCGTGGAGTCGCGATCGCAAAAGCTTCCATTGCTAAGTGCGTATCACACAGATGTGTAATCAACTCATGCTGGGTTACATCTGCCACTTGCGTAAACAATTTCGCCAGCATCCAGGCATCGCTTTCTGCTTGGTGCGGCATGGCAACAGATCCTTCTTCAAGCTGGATCAACAGCGGTGCCAGCCCATTTTGTGTGCGATAAAACAGCGCTACCGGACTGCCCACATAGCGACCGGGCTGCAAATCGGCAACCGTCAAGCTTTGCAACAGTGGATAATCTGCCACAAACAAGCAATTATCCGTTGCCGATTGCGCTAAATCAACCCGATCGCCGTTATCTAGCAAGCATTCTAAATTCGTCCAGCTTTGCAGTAACGGTCGATCGGTAGACTGAATGCGACGCAACACCATTGGGTTTTGTCCAGCGAGACGCTGACGGGCAAACTCGATATCGCTTAAGCCGCCATCCCGCTCATGGATGTGAACGATGAGTGGACGCGATCGCTGATGCTGCGCCAAAACCTGGTAAAATCGCGCTCTGGCTTGGGGTAGCTGAGTTTCTTTGGACGCTGCTTCCCGCGACGACAACAGCGCTTCTATCATGTCTCGGCGATCGCGAACAAACCCGACTCCAAATTGTTCATCCGGCGGCAAATCAAAATTAAACCAGCCCGATTGAAAAATTTCCAAATTGACTAGCCGTGTTTTCACAAGGTTCCAAAGTTCATCCGCTTTGTGAACGGTGAGCTTCAACTGATTACCCAGCAAACTTAAAGGATGAGACAACTTGCCCTGGTCAACAGCAGCTTTCCCTAATTGGGTTGCCATGTATCGCATAACGCCATCTTCCCCCACATGAGAAAAAAGGCGTGCCGGACCTCGTTGATCTAAGGCAGTCGGATCATACCGATAGTGACCTTGCTGGGAGTTTGAAGACGTATGAGAGGACATACATTAAGAACCTGAAGCGGCTTCGTTTTTAGGAGTTTCAATCACATCAACAGAACTAGAACCGCTCCCGCTGTTTGCCTGAAGCCGTTCTTCCCGCTTTTTCTTCCCGGCTTCCAAAATATCTGCCATGACTGCCTGAGCCTGAGCCATCTTCTCTAAATTGCTACGGTAAAGCTCTAAATCTTTCTGAATTTTGTCTTCAGGTAGCCGCAGAGCCGCACAAACTTCCTTCAAAAGTTCTTGACGCTGAGCTTCGTTTTGTACCGCTTCCGAATCGGCCAATTCAAATAATGTAAATAACCCAATGGCAAATAACCGAGTGTATTTAAATTTGGGATTGTTGGCGATCGCTTTGACCTGTTCTTGTAACTCATCCCCCGATGCGATCGTGGCAGCGTTTTCCAACCAAGACACCAACTCTTTCGCTGAGCCGACTGAGCGAGCAAAAGTTGTCAATCGCTCGGCATCGCTTTTATATCGTTGAGGATCATCTGGCAGCGATTCGCAAAGACAATTAAAAATGGAATCCTTATCTTGCTCAGGGCTATATCCCTGCATGAAGCGATCGAGTGAAGTGACTACGCCCAAAGCATAAATCGGATCATAGTGATAATCCACATTTACAGCAAGTAAATGCATCTCTACCATTAATTCTTCAACCACCCGACGATAAATCGAATTAATTGGGCGAGTATGGCAGGAGTAAAAAGCTCGCTTGGTATCTGAAACGGTACGGACAGTATTCACAGTAGAATTTTGGTGGTTGATCTCTTCTTCATTCTCGCTTGTGATGAGACGTTTGCCAAGTTTTGTTAGAGCAGAGAATTGTCAAGTTCACTCCTTTACCCACTTAGCCCCCATGCTCCTTTCCTCTAACCTTCTCACCTTAGCCTCTCATCTCACGGGTGAATTTGAGAACTCTGAGCAAGCGGCTGCTGAACCTGTTTGGTATGTTCACCTACGGCTATGGCAACGTCCAGTGGCGCTTTTTGGCGAGGACAGCATTACGATATTTGCAGAGCAAGCGAATATTACGAACCTGCAAAACCCCTATCGTCAGCGTTTGATGCGGCTGCAACCTGCGCCAGAGCCGCTTCACGCATTACAGGTTCAGTATTACGAATTTAAAGATCCAGCCATTGTCAAAGGGGCTGGAAATAATCCAGATTTGCTCAAATCGATGACGCTTGACCAGATCAATCTATTACCGGGCTGCACTTTAAATGTGAGTTTGTTGAAGGGCGATCGCTTTATCGCAGAACCACCCGTTGGCGATCGTTGCTGCTTCAATTACCAAGGAGAGATACGGCAGGTAGTTCTTGGTTTTGAAGCCAGTGCCGACAAATACCTAACCTACGACAAAGGAATCGATCCAAAAACCAACAAGGCTTTGTGGGGAGCGATGATGGGTCCCTATCGCTATATAAAGACTCAAGGGTACAGCCAAGAAAGATCTAAAAAGATCACAGAGGACTAACTCGCAATTCCACGAGGAACCCCTTCTAGAGCTTCTTCTTCAGTATCAAAAATCTCAAATACCGAATCCATCATGGTTACTTCAAACACTAATCGAGCTTCAGGATGAACGTTACAAATTCGGAAACTCCCTCTTACCTTGTCGGCATCTCTCATTCCAGCGACCAAAGAAGTTAAACCAGAACTATCAATAAAATTGACCTGACCTAGGTTAACCACAACATGGTGACTTAGCTTAGAAATACATTCCTGCAATTTAAGGCGAAATTGCCATGCAGTGGTAATGTCTAAGCGCCCAGTTGGAACTAGGACGATCACAGTGGTGCCATCTTGGGTCGTATGGTTTTTTTGCTCCATATGAATCGATTTTTGCTCCATAGGAATCAGTCCCTTCTCCTAAATGCTGTGGTTATGTGGATGACGGCGACGGCTCAACCTAAGCTTCGACACAAATCTATCAAAAGGCAACAAACTTTCATCAATCAAATTTGTTCACCTGTAGTTTAACCCACCCCCTAAGAATTTGGCAGAGTCCAGTTTACCCAATCTTGAGGCTTGAGGAAGGTTGTGTAAAGGTCAGATTCTGGAGTGTTAGGTTCAGGCTCATAGCCGTATTCCCAACGCACTAGGGGCGGCAAAGACATCAGAATGGATTCAGTGCGCCCATTGGTTTGTAATCCAAAAATAGTGCCTCGGTCGTATACGAGATTAAACTCAACATACCGTCCACGCCGATAAAGCTGAAAATTTCGCTGACGATCGCCATATTCTGTAGCTTGACGACGCTCCGCGATCGGCACATAAGCAGGCAAAAAGGCTTTGCCACAATCTTTAACAAAGGCAAAGATATCTTCCCAACTGCGTCCTTGTACATCGCCGACCGTCTGACTATAGCTCGCGGCAGGCGTATCACTATGAGAGCCGGGATAAGAAATGGGATAGAGTTTCCCCTGATTGTCTTGATAGTCAAAGAATAATCCGCCGACCCCACGAGTTTCCTTGCGATGTTTCAGGTAGAAATACTCGTCGCACCATAGTTTAAAGGCAGGATAGTAGTGAGGATTGTGAGCATCACAAGCTTGTTTGAGAGTGCGGTGAAAGTGCACTACGTCTTCTGCAAAGGGATAGTAGGGCGTGAGATCAATGCCGCCGCCAAACCACCACACGGGACCCGCTTCAAAGTAGCGATAGTTCAGGTGAACCGTGGGAATGTAGGGATTGCGAGGATGAAGCACCATTGAGGTGCCCGTTGCATAAAACTCATGTCCGGCAGCCTCAGGACGCTGAACCAAAATGGAAGGCGGCAAGTCTTTTCCCCAGACTTCAGAAAAGTTCACGCCGCCTTGCTCAATCATGTTGCCATCTCGTAAGACACGCGATCGCCCGCCTCCACCTTCTTCCCGAACCCAACTGTCTTCCCGAAACTTGCCAATTCCATCCGTTTGCTCTAAACCGCTGCAAATTTCGTCTTGCAGATCGCGCAGTAACTGACTCACCCGCTCACGAGAGTTACTAGGAGGAAGAGCCTGATCGACGATGGCTGTTTCAGAAGTAAAAAAAGCTGTCATACCCACCCAATTCCTGATACAAACTGGTCTGTAGTGTGCTGAAACTTGCGAACCAAAAAACAGAGGATTTCTGCGCTTATTGCACGTTTCAATCCGATAGAACTCAAACTGAGACTATATTCTTACCTAGAACCGCACTTAAATCCCAAACAACCTCAGGTTAGATTGAGAAGCTTTAAGAACCAGTAAGTAAGATATTAAACGGCTAACTTTGGCATTCAAGTTTTTTAAGCCTACCGCGAATTGGCTCTGCAACCAACGGATTGTTGGAGTGGTTTAAATTTTTATGGGCGAGCCAGTCAATACTTTTGCTAAGTGACTCGTTTGAGCGATCGCTGCCTAAACGAATGATTTGCAGAAAACCTACGTTGGGACGATCTCTTAAGTGCAAGGTTCTGGATAAAATAAGGGATTACAAGAATAGGCTTCGGTGAAGAGGACTCAGCCATGTCTAGCGGTCTATTTAATTTCAAACCTCGTGAGAAAGCTGCTCTTGTTAGAACCTATCAAGCGCTGAGTTCTGCTTCGGTTGAAGACCTGTGGAACAAGATTACAAACCTTGAAGATGTATCTTGGCACCCAATTATTGCCAGCACTAATGTCCCTTACGGGTTAGTGGTCAAGCCTGGTTTAATCTATCAAGCATTTACTCGACTAATTCCAATTCCAATCCAAATTTTTGTGGAGCGCGTTCGTCCCCAAGAGGCGCTCAGTGTCCGTATTTTGGTTTTTCCAGGATTAGAAGAACAGGTCACTTATCGGGTGGAATCAACCGTTTGTGGAACCTGTGTCTCTTATTCAGTGACGCTGCGTGGATGGTTAGCGCCGTTATTATGGTCTTTGATGCGTCCCTGTGCGGCACAAGTAGCATTAAAGTTAGTGCAATCGGCAGAGCTGTCGATTGCACAAGCTCTATCTGGCAATCTTGAGCCATCCAAACGGAGCTGTTTTGATTTTTAGTCGGAGATGTGATTGCATTACAGATTTTGTTATTCTGGGTTGACTCAATAAGTTAATGCAATTTTTATGAGACGCATTTCGACTCCGCTCAATGCTCAACATCATGTGGAAAGAGCGTTAAGCGTAGTCGTAGCTTGCTTCCCGCAGGGTAACCCCTTAATTTAGGTCAGCTTTAATTGCGCTCTCTTACTTGTGATTAATTTAAGGATCTGTTTTTTGAACGGGTTTAAGTTACCGATTTTCGCGCGATCGCTCTCTGCTGATTGCGCGTTTTACGGTTTAAGACCGAGTGCGGCGACGGCGTTCCTCATCTTTGCGATCGTGCCAGAACCATTCTTCGTCTGATCGCGATTTAGCAATTTCAATTCGTTGGATTGCCCATTGATGGTAGTCCGGATTAATATCACACCCTAACCAGTAGCGACCTAATTGTTCTGCCACGACGAGAGTGGTTCCTGAACCTGAAAAAGGATCGATTACTAGATCGCCACGGTTAGAAGAAGCCAACACAAATTTACGAATAAGAGCCTCTGGTTTTTGGGTGGGATGGGGTGTTTTCTCACGCATCCCATTACAAGTTGTTGGCAGTTCGATCACGTCTTTAGGCTTGGCTCCTTTGGGATTGGGCTGCCAGTTTTGCAAATCTTGAGAGTGTTTTCTATTGGCGTATTGACTGGTTATTGCTTGGGGATGGCTGGGATATTTTAGGGTGTGATTGCTATAGGGAATCCGAATATTGTCGATGTTTGTTTTGGCAAGTTGGGTTTTGCGAAAGAGCAAAATGCTTTCGTGCGATCGCCCCCAATTATGACCTAAGTTTGCCTTATTTTTGTAACGTCAAATTAGCCACCTACAGCCAGAAAAATACTGGCTAGCCGGATGTTTTAAGTCTGCCAGTATTTCTGAAAACCCCATTATGTAAAGAGAGCCAGTTGGCTTCAAAATCCGAGCAGCTTCCACAATCCGCTGAAGCGACCAATGAATATAAGCCTCTTGCGATTGAAAGGTATCCCATTCTGCTTTTTTGAGATTATAGGGTGGATCAGCAATGATTAGGTCGGCTGATTCGTCTGGCAACGTGCTTAACCAAATGAGGGAATCTCCACAAAAAAGCGTTCCATGATTATGGTGACAAGCGATCTCAATTGAGGCATCCAAACCTTCGGCAGTATTTTGAACCACATTTCTGCTTTTCTATCAATAGTTACTTGACTCGGTTCTAGATCGAAATTTGATTGTCTTTACAAAACAAAAAAATCTTTCCTATAGGTAAATAGGATTGAAAAACAAAGCCTCCAATCCAAAAATAGGATTTTTTAGCCTGATGAAATAGCTGAATACTGTAGGCATACCCTATTAGATTCTGATAATTTAATGAATAGCTTCTTCTCCTGGCGTTCAGTAAATTGGGGCGCAGGTTATTCTGTTGTTTACCTCACTTGTACAATGAAAACTCTTGATTGTGTCTGCGCTGATTCTAAGCAAAAGAACCAGCCTTCTAATGGTCATTTCACCTCAATTACTCGATTTTTTGATCAAGTTTCAACTTCTACCTGGCTCTCCTTTCTAGGGTTGGCGATCGCGTCTATCGGCGTGGGTGTCAGTGCGAATCAGGCGATCGCACAAGTCTATTACCAGCGACCGATCTCAGTAATACGAACGGGGGGCACGGTTAGCACTCGGTCGGGCATTGGTCTCAATATCCGTTCAGGTCCAGGGCTTAACTACGACATCATTGGTGGGGCTGACAATGGCGTAACTCTAGATGTGGCTGGTGTTCCTGCTTTTGCCGATGGCTATCGCTGGCAGCGTATCATTCCTCGTGGATGGGTTGCCACAGACTATCTGGCAGGCGGTAGCGTTAACGTGGGTTTTAATAGAGACTGCTCCCGGCAAATATCTTTTCCAGTAGACAATTGCGCTGGCGGTCCTGCTGACCCTGTTCAGCCCATTTTTAGACCCATCTCTACTAGCCAAGGCGGGGCTTACATCGTTGCAGTGCCGGGTACCAATCCATTTGATTTGGTTCAAGTTCGCCGAGTGGTTCCGGGTGCTTACTTTGATCGGGCAAGGGAAGGTAGCTTCATCAATGCAGGCGGTTATTCAAGCTTTGAAGCGGCAAATTCCTTGACCTATTTCCTGAGAAATAATAATCTTAATGCGCGCGTGATCTACGGACGGTAAAAACCCATCACCCCGTCGCCTAATTTTGCGCGATCGCATCAGATGACCAGCCCTAGCTCTACACTAGATAGAGGTAGGGCACTGGTTGCTTTACCCCAAGATTTGTTTATGTTCATCCCGATACCTCTTTTCCTATGACTGTTCAGTCCACTGAATTGGAAGCCCAGCTAGAAGCCATCCGTCTGGAAGCTCAACAAGCCCTGATTGAAGCAAGTTCGCTTGACCAATTAGAGCAGTTGCGGGTGAAGTATTTAGGCAAGAAGGGTCCAATCCCCCTCGTGTTAGGCGGCATGGGAAAGCTTGATCCGAGCGATCGCCCCCGGATTGGTGCCCGTGCCAATGAAGTCAAAGAAGCAATTCAGTCTGAATTAGACCAGCGCCGCACGGTTCTCCAGCAAGCCAAACTCCAGGCACAGCTAGAGACAGAAACCCTGGATGTGACGATGCCGGGAGTCTATCGTTCTCAGGGACAAATTCACCCACTCAACACGATTATGGATCGGGTGAATGATATTTTTGTGGGCTTAGGCTACACCGTGGCGGAAGGTCCAGAAATGGAAACGGATCATTACAACTTTGAAGCGCTTAACTTCTTACCTGATCACCCAGCACGGGATATGCAAGATACGCTCTTCTTGCCCGATGGCAACATTTTAAGAACCCACACGTCCTCTGTGCAGATTCGGTATATGGAAGCCAATGAGCCGCCGATTCGGATCATCATTCCAGGGCGCTGCTATCGCCGCGATACGGTGGATGCGACCCATACTCCTGTGTTTCACCAGATCGAATTTTTGGCGATCGATGAAGGGTTGACCTTTAGCGATATGAAAGGCACCGTCCGCTTGTTTTTAGAACAGCTTTTTGGCGAAGTGGCAATCCGAATGCGTCCCAGTTTCTTTCCGTTTACAGAACCCTCCGCTGAAGTGGATATGGAATGGAAGGGGCGCTGGTTAGAGATTATGGGCTGCGGTATGGTTGATCCAAATGTGTTGAAAGCAGTCGGATATGATCCTGAAGTTTATACAGGCTTTGCCGGTGGCATGGGCGTTGAACGATTAGCCGCTGTTTTATACCAAATCGATGATATCCGCCGCTTCTATACCAGCGATTCGAGGTTTTTAGAGCAGTTTTAAGATTAAAAATTTTCAATTTATAACATCCGTAGTTTTCTTAAGGAACTGCGGATGTTAAAAGGCAGCGATCGCTAACTTGCTTGACGCGGCTGTTTTCTGGCTACCATTGCCTGCATTCGTTCTAAGGGGAAATCGGAAATAAAACTATCCCAAGATCGGGATTGTCCGGCAGCATTGTATACATGCAATACGCCATTAATAATCCGACTGGATACGATTAGGTCAAGCGCTCTAGCAAGATTAAGAGACTGAGTTAGCTCGTGTTGAGTCATTAGTTTTGGTAGAAAAATAGCGCTCCTAACAGCCCAGCTTGACAGTTTGGTTCGTTTTCTTATCCTAAACAGAAATGAAGTGAAAGCCCACACCCTCAAGGAGGGTGACATGAAAATTATCAAAATTGGGTAAGCCAACTTGGGAATAGGGTCAGGGTCGGGGTCAGGGTTTTCTCATCAACCGAAACCTAAAACCTCTGATGGGCACATTGCGCCATTGTCATAACGCATCCATCAGAGGAAGGTTTCTATGATCAGCGTCTATTTTGCCATAACAGGCTCAGGGATTTCATCTACTACATGAATCCAGTCGGTGTGATAGCTGCCATCTTTATCCACACGCTCGTAGGTGTGGGCACCAAAGTAATCGCGCTGTGCTTGGGTCAGGTTTTGGGGTAAGCGATCGCGACGGTAGCTATCAAAATAATCCAGCGAGGCACTAAATGCCGGAACGGGGATGCCAACGGTTGCTGCTAGAGCAACCACTTCACGCCATGCAGTCTGGCGATCGAGAATCGTTTGCTTAAATTCTGGAGCCAGCAGCAGATTTGCCAGACTTGAGTTCTCATCAAACGCTTTCTTAATTTTGTTCAAAAAGCCTGCTCGAATAATGCAGCCGCCTTTCCAAATTCGGGCGCACTCACCCAGATCAAGATCGAATCCGTACTCATCGGAGGCTTTTTTTAGCAGTGCCATTCCTTGGGCGTAAGAACACATCTTGGAGCAGTACAGCGCATCCCGCACTTTTGAGACGAAGGCTTTCACATCGCCATCAAAGCTGATGGCAGGACCTACCAACTCCTTGGATGCTGCAACGCGTTCCTGTTTGTAGGAAGACATGATGCGGGCGGTGACGGCGGCGATAATCGTGGGAATCGGAACACCCAGTTCCATAGCGCTGTCTACTGTCCAGCGCCCGGTTCCCTTTTGAGCCGCTGCATCCAGAATTATGTCTACCAAAGGAGTGCCTGTGTCGGGGTCGGATACCTTAAACACATCAGCGGTAATCTCAATCAGGTAAGAATTGAGTTCATCAGTCGTGTTCCACTCGGTAAAAACTTCGTGCAGTTGGGCAGCATTCAGTCCGGCAACACTCTTCAGCAGATCGTAGGCTTCCGCAATGAGTTGCATGTCGCCATACTCAATGCCGTTGTGAACCATTTTGACGTAGTGACCTGCGCCACCGGGTCCCATGTAGGCGACACAGGGTCCATCATCGACCTGCGCCGCAATTTTTGTCAGGATGGGTTCCAGGTTGTCATAAGCCTGCTTTGTGCCTCCAGGCATCATGCTGGGACCATGAAGTGCGCCTTCTTCACCGCCACTTACGCCCATGCCGATGAAGGTGAACTTATCAGCTTCTAAGGCTTTTGCGCGACGTTCAGTATCGGTAAACAGGGAGTTGCCACCGTCGATCAGTACATCGCCTTCATCTAGAAGCGGTTTAAGTTGCTCAATCACGGCATCCACAGGAGCGCCTGCTTTCACCATGATCAAAATGCGACGGGGACGCTCTAGGGAGGCGACGAAATCCTCTAAGGTGTAGGCAGCGACACAGTTTTTGCCTTGGGCGCGGGTTGCCATGAAGTGGTCAGTCTTTTCACGGCTGCGATTGTAGACGGAAATGGAAAATCCCTTGCTTTCAACGTTTAATGCTAAATTTTCGCCCATAACGGCGAGACCGATTACACCAAATTGCTGTGCCATAAAACTCTCTGGTAATTCTGCAAAGTAGCGGGACTCGTTCCCCTTAGGGTAGACCAGCCACACGAGATTATCTAGAAAGACAATATTAAGCTGTTGTGCTTTTGACGGATGCATACTGAAATACATCTTTTTTGTTAAGACATGTTGACTCACTGGAACCGATGGATTTCGTTGAAGGAATCTTTAAGGAAGGATGCGATCGCCCATCCCTACACATCCACGTTTATGAAATATCTACATCAGCGTGGAGATATTTAGGAGGCGGGATAATTTTTCAGACTTTTAGCTAAAAAGAAAGGATGATTCTTGAATGTGCCAAACGTGCCAAACGATAAGGGAATGCTATGACCCTCTCATTTTCAGTGATTGTGCCTGTCTACAACTGTCAAGAGTCAGTCGTTAGAACGTTACAAAGTATTGAGCAAAGTATTCAGTATTTTTGTCAAACTTCTCCCCTTGGCGCTGAGGTTGTGGCTGAGGTGATTGTGGTGAACGATGCATCGAGCGATCGCACCTTGGAGCTTGCCACGCAGTGGATGCAAACCAATCCCTCGCGGTTTATCGTGGTTAATCATCAAACCAGCTTAGGATTGGCAGCCGCTCGAAACACAGGCTTGAAATATGCAAAAGGAGAATTGCTCTTCTTCTGCGACCCCAACAGTTTCTTTTCACTGCCTCATGTTTTTGCATGCATTCTATGTTTGTATCAGCCCAACCAACCGCCTGCTCAGCAGTTGGGAGAAGTCACCCTTGACGTAAAACTGATGCAAGAAAACCAATATCAGATCGTCGTGCCGCCCTATGCCCTTGATGCCGTACAAACGGGCATCCGAACTGGTCAAGCTAGCGCATCTGCAACGTCCTTTGAAAACCATAATTTGAGCAATCTCTGTGTCAAACGAGAGTGCCACGAGTTTCTGGAAGGTTTTTTAGATCTGCCGCCACTCTATGAAAATGGGCAAGAAGTCTCTGCTTATCATCACTGGCTACGACAGTTTTTTCTAGTCGGCAACCTTGCGGTGGAAACGGTGGAAAGCACTGAGCCAGTTTCGCAGTCACCCGGCATGATTGAGCTTGTGCAAACTGGGCAAAATGCCGTTGCCATCCCACAAAGCGTTGCCATTGAAGGCAGCAATGCCCGTGCTATTGAAGCGCATTCCCAGCGATTACTTCAAAAAGCGATCGCTTTCAACAAACAAGAACAAGCAAGACTTTTTAAGATCTATCGCACCTACGTCAGCACGATTTCTTTGGAAGATCACGCGGTTTCTTGGGAAGCGGCTCGGTATCTCTTTCAAGCGGTACAAGAAGCCAAGCCTAAAAGAATTTTAGACTTGGGCAGCGGCTACAGTTCGCTCATTTTCAGAACCTATCAGGCAAAGTTTGCCCCAGAAACCACCGTGGTATCCGTGGACGATGATGCTGAGTGGCTAGAGAAAACCAAAGCTTTTTTGCAGGCAAACGAGATTAGCACTGATCACTGCATCACCTGGGAAGAGTTTTTAACCACCTATCCCGATCAATCCTATGACTTCATTTTGTATGACATGGGCAACATGTATACCAGAGCCGAGAACCTCACCAAAATCGTGGATGTGATGGAGCCAACCGGTAGTCTAATTATTGATGATGTCCATTTCTCGTTTTACGCCATGGTTGTGTTTGAAGTGATTGGCAATTATCGCCTCCGGTTGCAGTCGCTGAAACGAGAAACGTTGGATAAATATGGTCGCTATGCAGTAAAGGCGACTTACACTTAATCGATAGAAAATGTGACAGGCAGCAGCATAAAAAACGATGCAAAACTTAAAGACTGAAAATCGAAAGCGCTTTCACAGAGTAGAGTGATAGGTAGTTGTTCAGCACAATGGAAACTGGAAAATGCTGGCGTATATTCTCGCACTGATTGTTGGCTCAGGTGGCTTTGCTCTCTATATGGCTGCCTTCTTTTTTCCAGAAGTTCATCGCAAAAATGACTTTGTTTGGAGTGGGGTCGGGCTGTTTTATGCGCTGGTGCTATGGGTCTGTGCCGAACGGATTACGGGGGGAGTGTTGCTTGGGCAGACGGCTAGTGTGGCGCTGATTGGCTGGCTTGGTTGGCAAACATTTTTGCTGCGGCGGCAAGTGGCTCCGCTAGATCAGCAAACGCCTCTGCCAACTGTGGATGAGGTGAAAGCGTCGTTAACTGGTTTGACAAGCGCTGAGGGACGCGCTGGAGCGGCAGGACAGGCTTCTCGGTTGTTAAATCAAGTGAAACAGGGAGTACAAGGGGCTGTTTCGGGTATAACTTCTCTAAAGCGATCGCCCGCTGAAAGTGAAATCTATGTTCCTCCAAGCGTAGAGGAATTTGGTACAGCAGGACAAGACGCGATCGCCCGGTTTGCTAAGGTTGCGATTCCTGAGCCTGAAACGGTCACATCCTCTCCATCCTCTCTTTCTGAGGTTGAAAATGCGATTCGTGAACCGTTAGCGAAGCTTTCCACAGGAATCCCTACGGCAGTCGCTAATGGGGCTGAGCAGATAACCGTTGAGAATCTGGCAGACGCGACAGCAGTGGCAAGTGAGGCAGCGGCGGCGGTGACGGCATCTGCTCAAACAATGAAAAACGCGATCGCGCCTGTGCCAAAGCAAGTGCCAAAGCCAGTGACTGAGCAAGCGGTTGAAACGGCTGTTGAAAAAGGAAAAGGACTGGGTGGACTCTTTCAAGGATTGAACCCGAAAAATCAAAAAAAAGAGAGCAAACCCGTTTATGTCCGCAAGCAGTTTCGGGAAGAAAGCGCTACACCCCCCGCAAAAACAGGAAAGAAGCCATCACCCAAGGAGAACCCGCGCAAGGAAAGTAAGCCCGCTAGCAAGCCAGTCTATGTGCGGAAGCAGTTTCGGGATGAAAGCGCTCCAGAACCCAAAGAGATAAAAGAGGCGATCGCAGAAATTAACGATGCAGAAGTCAAAGCGTCAGTAACCAGCAGCGCAGACTTGCCAGCGGCGATCGCCTCAACCAGCGAAACCATCAGCGAAGCAGTCGTGTCAGAGTTGTTGGGCAATGCTCCTGTAGAGACTTCAGCAGCAGAAATTGTGGAAGATTTGCTAGAAGATATTTCGGTTCAAGAAGGAACGTTGGTCATTGAAGCGACCGAATTTATTGAAGTAGCGATCGAATCCAACGATGGTTTAATGGAGCCGCTTACTTGGGTTGTCGAACTCGAAAATGACACCGCAACCAAACCTCTGTTACCCAAACGCGCTGTGGACAACTCGGAACATTTGCATTAGCGGTATAGTCATCTTGTAAAGTGCCATCTCTTCAACTAAAGACAGAAAAGCCATTTTGACAAATTTAATGCTGAATTATTTCCAGAAAAATTGTTTACGCTTCATAGGTTGCACCTCCGCGATCGCGCTTAGTCTGCCTATTGCTTTAGATGCCCAAGCCCTACCAAAACCTAGTAATTTCCTCGCTCGGTTGCCATCCCAAGAGCAAACAACCTTAAAAGCTGGAAATATTGTTCTAAAAGGGGATAACGGACGTTATACCGGACGCGTCTTAGTCACTGCCCCCGTGAACACAGTATGGCAAGTCTTGACTGACTACAACCAATTCAAAAACTTTCTTCCAGGGGTAGTGTCCAGCCGAATTTTGGAGACCAAGGGCAACCAAACAACATTTGAGCAAGTGAATTTAGTCAAAGTCCTTTTGTTTACTCGGAAAAGTCGTTTAGTCGTAACGGCATCAAACCAATATCCCAAGCAAATTGACTTTCGGTTAAAAGAAGGTGATATCAAATCGCTCAATGGGGTATGGAAGCTAGAACCGATTTCGCCAAGTCAAGTGTTGATTACGCAAGAGGTCACTTTTGATCCGGGCAACTCAGTGCCCCGAAATTTAGTATTCAATATTTATAAAACGACCCTTGCCGATTCACTCAAAGCCATCAAAAAAGAGACAGAACGACGATTTGCCCAACGATAAATTATCCGAAAATTGTCAGTCAATTGGTAAGCGCGATCGCTACCCTAAAGTCATCCTCTTCAGCTTTCAAGAATGCAATCTCAACTTTGCATCCACGCCTAACCTACGCAGCCATCCCAGCCGCCCTTGAGTTCGTCCAATACTACGCGACATCGGGAATTTCAACGTATTGACATAAGCTAGAGGGTGGCGGAATTATTTCACCATTCAACTGCATTCCTTCGAGATGAAACGCGATCGCCTCTCGAATCATCTCCTCAACCTCGTCCACCGTGTCTCCTGCCGCAACACATCCAGGTAAATCTGGGACGTAAGCTGAATAGTTGCCGTCTGCTGTTTCAATTACTACTGCATATTTTTTCATTCTTCATCCTCAAGTTGTGCCTGCCGCAGAATACTTTTAAGCGTACCAATTGCCAAATCTTTAGACAATTTTCCAGGAATAGTGACAGTCACTGGTTTAGTCGGATGATTGTACTGGCGATGGCTTCCCTTCGTTCGAGCCAGATACCAACCATCTTCTTCCAGTCGCCTGATAATTTCCTTAACTTTCAAATGAGTTCTCCAGCTAACTTTGTGAGTAGGATTGATAAACTTGAAGCCTGTGGGCATTGTCCAAGATAATGGCTACACATCATCCATTGGGCAAGCTTGCTATACTACAGATACTACAAGCGCCTATATACCTTCAGAGAACTCATCTAAATCATGGCTGCAACCGAACCCGGATCGTATAAAGACACTGTTAATTTGCCCAAGACCCGCTTTGATATGCGGGCAAATGCCGTGAAGCGGGAACCCGAAATTCAGCAGTTTTGGGCGGAACACCAGATTTACGATCGCCTGTCGCGGGAAAATCCGGGCGAGGTGTTTGTGCTGCATGACGGTCCACCCTACGCGAATGGGTCGCTGCACATGGGACACGCCATGAACAAGATTTTGAAGGATATCATCAATAAGTATCAGCTATTGCAAGGGCGTAAGGTGCGCTATGTGCCCGGTTGGGATTGTCATGGATTGCCGATCGAACTGAAAGTGTTGCAAGGAATGAAGCAGGAGGAACGGCGATCGCTGACTCCATTGCAACTGCGGCAAAAGGCAAAAGAGTTTGCCTTGAAAGCGGTGGATGAACAGCGGGAAAGCTTCAAGCGGTATGGCGTGTGGGGCGATTGGGAAAACCCTTACCTAACTCTTAAGCCTGAGTATGAAGCGGCGCAAATTGGTGTGTTTGGGCAGATGGTGCTGAATGGCTATGTCTATCGCGGATTCAAGCCCGTGCATTGGAGTCCTAGTTCTAAAACGGCGCTGGCAGAGGCAGAACTGGAATATCCTGAAGGACACACCTCGCGATCGCTCTATGCTGCGTTTGAAGTCACCAGTCTTCCCCTGGCATTGCAAATGCCATTTGATTCCTTTTTGGGTGAACTCGGCGTTGCCATCTGGACGACCACACCCTGGACGATTCCGGCAAACTTAGGCGTAAGCGTCAATCCAGAACTGGTCTATTCTGTGGTCAAAGTCGGTGAAAACGCAGCGGGACGGTTCAAATATTTGCTGGTTGCCCAAGATTTGATTGATCGCCTGTCTGAAACCCTTGGCACTACCCTAACTCCCCAAGCCTCGGCAATGGGCAAAACCTTGGAGCATCTCACCTATCGCCATCCTTTATACGATCGCCAAAGTGAAGTGTTGATCGGCGGTGATTATGTCACTACTGAGTCTGGAACCGGCTTAGTGCATACCGCTCCAGGGCATGGTCAAGAAGACTATCAGGTGGGGTTGCGCTACGGTTTGCCCATCCTCTCGCCTGTGGATGACAACGGCAACTTTACTGAAGAAGCCGGAGTTTTTGCGGGACTCAATGTCTTAGGTGACGGCAACAGCGCAGTGATTGAGGCTCTGCGTGAAGCGGGATCGCTGCTGAAGGAAGAACCCTATCTGCACAAATATCCCTACGATTGGCGCACCAAAAAACCCACGATTTTCCGTGCCACTGAACAATGGTTTGCATCTGTAGAAGGCTTTCGAGATCAAGCGCTGAAAGCGATCGCCGAGGTGCAATGGATTCCGGCTCAGGGCGAAAACCGGATCACGCCGATGGTTGCCGAGAGATCGGACTGGTGCATCTCTCGCCAGCGCAGTTGGGGTGTCCCGATTCCCGTGTTTTACGACGAAGTTACTAACGAACCACTGATGAACCAGGAGACGATCGCCCATGTGCAAGCGATCGTTGCCGCGCAAGGCTCCGATGCCTGGTGGTCACTCTCCATTGAGGAACTGTTGCCCGAACCCTACCGCAGCAACGGCAAAACCTACCGCAAAAGCACCGACACCATGGATGTCTGGTTTGACTCCGGGTCATCCTGGGCAGCAGTTCTAAAGAGTGATGAGTTCTCAGTTTTGAGTTCTGAATTATCGGAAAACTCAAAACTCAAAATATCTCCTACCCTGCGGGAAGCAAGAGCTACGGAGACGCTGCGCGAACAAAACTTAAAACTTAAATACCCTGCCGATATGTATCTGGAAGGCTCCGATCAGCATCGCGGTTGGTTTCAATCCAGTTTGCTGACTAGCGTGGCGGTGAATGGTCACGCGCCCTATAAAATCGTGCTAACTCATGGGTTTGCCTTGGATGAACAGGGGCGCAAGATGAGCAAATCTATGGGCAACGTCGTCGATCCGGCTGGCATCATCAACGGCGGCAAAAATCAGAAAGAAGACCCTGCCTATGGTGCGGATGTATTGCGGCTGTGGGCATCGTCGGTAGATTACACGTCCGATGTGCTAGTTGGCAAAACAATCTTGAAGCAGTTAGGGGATGTGCGCGCCAAGATTCGCAATACGGCGCGGTTTTTGTTGGGCAATCTGCATGATTTTGATCCGGCTAAAGACGTTGTGCCCTATGCCAACCTGCCAGAACTCGATCGCTATATGCTGCACCGGATCACCGAGGTTTTCAGCGATGTCACCGATGCCTTTGAAACCTTCCAGTTTTTCCGCTTTTTCCAAACGGTGCAAAACTTTTGTGTCGTAGATTTGTCCAACTTTTACCTGGATATTGCCAAAGATCGACTATATATCAGTGCCGAAAACTCACCCCGCCGTCGCAGTTGTCAGACGGTCATTTGGGTTGCGCTAGAAAACCTGTCACGGGCGATCGCTCCAGTCCTTTCCCACCTTGCTGAAGATATCTGGCAGTTTTTGCCCTATTCCACGTCCCACCAATCGGTGTTTGAAGCAGGTTGGGTGAAATTAGAGCCAGAGTGGAATCAGCCGGAACTTGCCGAAAAATGGGTCAAAATCCGCGAGATTCGCACCGAAGTCAACAAAGTCCTGGAACAAGCCCGTACCGCCAAAGCGATCGGCTCTTCCCTAGAGGCAAAACTGTTGCTATATGTTACAGATACTCAACTCCGCGACACCTTACAAGCTTTAAACCTAAACCACCACTCAAAACTCAAAACTCAAAACTCAAAACTCCCTAACCACGTCGATGAGCTACGCTATCTCTTCCTCTCATCGCAAGTCGAGTTACTGGATTCCACCGATCGCTTAGCCGAGGTTAAATATGCGGCGCAGACTGAGGCGATCTCGATTGGTGTTGTCGATGCAGATGGCAAAAAGTGCGATCGCTGCTGGAACTATTCCATCCATGTTGGCGAGTTTGAAGAACATCCATTGTTATGTGAACGGTGTAACGAGGCGATCAACGGAAGATTTTGATTAGGAGGTTTTGCAGATGACCACTCAAAAGATTGCAGACATGACGGTTGATGAACTTAAAACTTTAATTTCAGAAGTTGTTCAAGAGCAACTACTCGTTTTTCCAAAAAGAAACATGGACAAACGGAGCTTGCAGGAGCTTTTTAGATCCATTGATCAAAATCGTTGGACTCCCCCGACTGGTTCGCCATCTACTACAGAGTTGCTACGTCAGGATCGCGATCGCTGATGTCGAGATATGTCATTGATGCCAGCGTATTGATTCAGTACTTCATCGTCCAACCTTACACGCCGCAAGCAAAAGCTCTCATCGAGAATTTAGCGGTAGGAGATCAACTGTATGTTCCAGAATTTTGTCTTTTGGAGTGCGCCAACGTTTTTTGGAAAGAAGTTCGCTTTCGTGGAATGGCTCAATTGCAAGCAGAGCGCATGATCAGTGAGATGCTGACACTGCCACTACAGATGCAACCTGTTTACAATCTATTGCCCCAAGCTTTGCAGATTGGGTTGGCGCATCAGCTAGCGGTTTATGATTCGCTGTATATTGCACTGGCGCTGAGTTTAAATTGCCCATTGGTAACGGTAGACGATCGCCAGTTGCAAGCTGCGATCGCCCAGGGAAGCGCGATCGCACCCACCACCGATTTTTCTGCGATGTAAACTGCTTGGCATCCCCTTGATGAAGATCTTTGATATGACCGTACAAAACTATCTAGGTCTAGATAAAGGAATGGGGTATATGCTGGGACTGAACTGATACTCAGCGTCTTTGAGTTTCTGCCATGAAGTCTCTACAAGATTACACAACGGTTGTGCGCCCTGATGATAATAGTACATTTGTTGCTTATGTTCCTGCCATAGCGGGATGCCATGCTTGGGGAGAAACACCCGACGAGGCAAGGGCAGAATTAGCTAACGTGTTTGAGATGATTCGAGAGGAATATTTAGAAGCAGGCAAACTGCTTCCACGGGATGTTGAGTTAGTCATCGCAAATGCCAGCTAAAGCCAGTGAGTTAGAGAAAGTGGCTCGAAAGCTGGGATTTGAAAAGGTACGCCAGAAGGGAAGTCATGCGCGCTGGAAACATGCTGATGGGCGATCTAGGGTTAAGGAGTGTAGAAAGATTTCGTCATTGCATTCCAACACAGTTTCAGCTACAGTTATTGACCACCTATCATTAATAAGTTTTGCACGAGGGTCGTTAGACCACTACAACAGGGGTTAGAGAATTCATTCAGTTCACCTCGTTGAATCTGTTCGGCAATTTTTTTAGCTCGTTGAATTGCATTTTCGGTCAGAGCTTCGAGCGGCTCTGGATAATAGCATTTCGCCTTGTCATAATTAGAAATGTGCTTGTTAAGTAGAGCTTTAGCCCTAATGTTGGTAATTTGAGCGAAGTGATCTTGAAAGTGTAGTAAATACCAAAATTCAAAGCAGGGATTGGTAATCGCTAGCTCAATCTTTTGCCCTTTGGCTTTAGAAAGCGCCTTGTTCCACGCATCCATGCTTTTTTCAATGTGTTCATCCCCATCAAAAGCCACTCAAGCGCGATCGCCCTTTTCCCAGCGATCGTCGTCTTCTAATTCTTGCCGTTTCTCAATGGCAAGCTCTACAAGGTTATAAGGATCAGTTTTGCCCTGACTTGGAACAATCAACACTTGCAAAGTTGCTAAACGCCATCTTTGCCTAATAGCATGAAAGTATTGGGGTTCTGTTTTACTTCCCTCGCACACAATCAAAATTTTATTAGCAATCGGGCGAGTGGATTCGCGCCGCTTGAAACGTTCGCTCACAAATCCTCGACTCCCGACAAAAGCTCATCTCCAGAAGGTAAAATTGGCACTGCCCCAAAGCGACCATCTAAATACGCTTTATCAATCGCCAAATCATTTCTAACTTTGAAATCGGTCAATGGATACAACTCTGTACTGTGATCAGGGCGTTTCTGGGTAAACCAAATCTGATCACGTCGCAGTAAGTTGTTTCTTTGCAGCGTATTATCATGACTTGTAAATATTAACTGAGCACGTTTCGGATTGATCTCTGGACTTTGAAATAGTTTAATAATTGCGTGACTTATACGAGGGTGAAAGCTTGAGCCAAATTCATCTACGATAGTCAACGTTCCTTTTGTTAGGTTGAATATCATACGAGTTGCAAAATACAGTAATTTTTGAGTACCTATTGACTCCTCAGACAGTAGCCACTTTGTTTTTTTCCCATCGTTTGCAGTATGCAATGCGTATATTTCGCATCTTGATAAGTCAGCACTATGTTTAAACTCGATATCTGCAATTCCTATGTCAAATGATCGAATGAAATTTGAAAGTGACTGATACAAATCGAGATGATTGCCAATAGTAAAAACCTCTCTTAGAATAGCTTGTGACCACACATAGTCGCTATGTGAATATCCTGCACTAACATCTGGAACTTGGTTTTGTATCCAATCAACTAATGGTTCTACTATTTCTACTTCAAGTTTTCCCATTAGACTAATGAAGGATTCATCCTCTCTAATACTTTTTTGGAGTTGAATATGTGCCCCAGAAAAACGTCTACCATTTTTCCATACAAATTCACCTTCATCTTGATTCCAGACGCGCTCAAAAAGCCTATTCTTCTGCCTAGAAGACTTTGGAAAATAGTCCAGATTTTCCATCAAAATACGAGTTGAGCTAGTTGTTAAAGAATAGCTATAAATAGTTTCATCAAAAACAGTTCTCAACTCAAATTTTGTAGGCTGCCCAGCATACCTATCGTCTAGAAGAAAGGGCAATGGACTTACTTTAGCGAGAAGAGCAGGAGCTAAGCCGTCGTCCTGAATTGTGTTATCTCTCTTACCATTCCTCATTAAGCTAAGTAGATAGGCAAGTGCTTGGATAACATTAGTCTTACCAGACGCATTAGCTCCAAAGATGGCAAGAACCGGTAAAACTTCTATATCCCAACTGCTAACAGAATAAGGGAGCGCAATCTCATCATCAGACTTGACTCTTTCGCGTTTACCGTTTTCATCAGATTGTACACGTCGTTGCTTCTGAGCCACTGCACTCAAGGTGACAGGCTCTTTAATGGAGCGATAGTTAGCAACGGTGAAGTCTAAGAGCATTTTTTAGGCGGCGAAGAGCTATTTTGAGTGATTTTTTCACACGATTGTTTCTTTCATCTTACTTTAACCATTGAACTTAGGCTATTTAGTTGCACGCGTTTGAACACGAGGCGCTCCTTGTCCACCGACATTGACAAAGATGGTATCGTCGTTTTGAAACTTGACGTGTGGGATGATTTGGCGATCGCGGTATCCGTGAGCTTCAATGACAGCTTGCGATCGCCTCCATTACCGATTTTTCTACTGTGTAGCCTACTTGATTATGTGCCAACTGCTGGGGATGAACTGCAATGTACCGACCGACATCTGCTTTTCGTTTGAAGGGTTTGCAGCACGGGGCGGCAAAACAGATGAACATCGCGATGGTTGGGGCATTGCCTTTTTTGAAGGGTTGGGCTGTCGAATATTTTTGGATGAAAAACCCGCGATCGCGTCGCCCGTTGCCGAGTTAGTCCAACACTACCCAATCAAATCCAAACACGTCATTGCCCACATTCGCAAAGCGACCCACGGCGGCATTGCCCTAGAAAACTGCCATCCTTTTCAGCGGGAACTATGGGGGCGCTACTGGGCTTTTGCTCACAATGGCAACTTGGATGATTTGGTGTATGAGCCAGGAACTTACTACCGTCCCGTGGGGCAAACTGACAGTGAGCAGGCATTTTGCATGATCCTGGAATCCTTGCGGCAAAACTTTCCAGTGGAAAAGCCACCTCTAGAGCAACTCTATCCCGTGCTGAACAGCATCACTCAGGTACTCGCCGCCGCCGGAATTTTCAACTATTTGCTATCGGATGGAGAACACTTTTTTGCCCACTGCACCACCAAACTTTGCTATATCGTGCGGCGATCGCCCTTTGCCGCTGCCCATTTGATTGATGAAGATGTCACCGTAGATTTTCAAGAACTCACTCGCCCCAGCGATCGCGTTGCCATCATTGCCACCACTCCACTCACCGACAATGAAACGTGGACAATGATTCCACCAAGAGAACTGCTGGTCTTTCAAGATGGCATTCCCTTGATGCTCTAACCAAAGCTCTGAGCTACGTGAACTCAGGGCTTTTTGCTTGATAAATTCTCAGACATCAACTTATCTGGGAACGGAGACTTGACTCAGCAGAGAGCCGATCTCGCTATCTACGTGAACTCCATCTAACTGAGCTTCGGGGCGCAAAATTAAGCGGTGGCGCAGGATGGGAGCCGCGATCGCTTTGATATCATCAGGAGTCACATAATCACGATGATTCAGCCATGCTTGGGCTTTGCTTGCCTGCAACCATGCGACTGCTGCACGAGGAGAAGCACCTAATGACAAATCGGGGTGTTGGCGCGATCGCTGCACCAGCGCCAGCAAATAATCCACCAGCGCATCTGTTAGTTTTACATCGCGTAGAGATCTGCGGGCTGCCAGGATATGATCGGCAGATAAGATTGGCTTCAATGCTGCCAAATCTTGACGTTTGGTTTGCAGCCCCGTCTGACTGTTGAGCAGCATTTGCCGCTCTGCTTTTGTGTCGGGATAGTCCACCACCAGCTTGAACAAAAAGCGATCGAGTTGCGCTTCCGGTAAGGGATAGGTGCCTTCAAATTCCAGGGAGTTTTGGGTGGCAATCACCCAGAATAGGTCGGGCAGCAACAGGCTTTGTCCATCTAAGGTCACCTGCTGTTCTTCCATTGCCTCCAGTAAGGCAGATTGGGTTTTCGGCGGCGTACGGTTAATTTCGTCTGCCAGCAGCACTTGGGTAAACACCGGACCTTTTTGCAGGGTGAAACTGCGGGTGTTTAAATCAAAAATGTTGGTGCCCAAAATATCTGAAGGTAACACATCGGGCGTAAGCTGAATTCGGCGAAACTCTGCCTGCATTAGTTGGGCGATCGCTTTCACCATCAGCGTTTTCCCGGTTCCTGGCACCCCTTCTAAAATTACGTGACCTCCTGCCAACAGCGCCACCATTAGCTGCTGCACTACAGAAGATTGCCCCACCACAATTTGGC
>Ga0209181_10002257_pt1 | contig 31942 bp, 39 predicted proteins | sample MAT05_FD_187208 | JGI IMG/M metagenome (GOLD analysis project Ga0209181, IMG submission 187208) | Freshwater microbial communities from Lake Fryxell liftoff mats and glacier meltwater in Antarctica - MAT-05 (SPAdes) (version 2) | ecosystem: Environmental > Aquatic > Freshwater > Ice > Liftoff... | reverse complement strand
ACACCTCGATCGACGCCCTGGCGATGAAGGCTCGCAGTTCGCGGCACTGGGAGCGCGGCACCACGATGGTCTGGGCCTCCTCGCCGTCGAAGTACCTGGTTCTCAACCAGATCGCTCCCGACAGCTGCGAGTTCATGGTGGTCTTGCCCCATGGCGCCGAGGACGTCCTGACGTGCCATCGGTTCGACAGTGAAGCGCTGACCCAGAAGCTGCTCTCGTACGTCGAGTTGATGGAAGAAGCAGCAGCGCAGCACTAGCAGGACCTGAACAGGATCCCGAGCCATCACCAACCCCCCAACCCACATCGCTTCGGCATGTGGGTTTTTCTTTTTCTCTCCGATATGGACCGCCTCAGCGTGCAAGTTCTGCACGTTCGAGCATCACAACCAAGAGACGGTGTCGTTGCCTGCTACGTGCAGCAGAGGATCGTGCAGGAAATGCACGATTCAGCACCCAGCCCGCGGGCAATACCGGAGCTTGTCTCGGCAATACCGGAGACATCCGGTTTTCGGGCCGCCCAGGCTTCCCCGGAGAAGGTGAAGCCGCGGAGATGGTGTTGTTGCCGGGTGCACGCCCTAGCGACTTCACAAGGACTGTCGTTCATCCCGAACGAAGCTTGTTAAGGCCCCACGGCCACAGGAGATCAAAGATGTTTTCAGTCGAGGTTTTGCCCAATGGAAACCTGAAGGTGATGGCAGGCAACGAGGCACGCCGCTGGATCAAGGAAGAGCAGGAGAACGAGCGTTGCAGCGACACGATCCTGTCGGGCGGCATGGAGCACTTCTGGACGAACGGCTCCTACGAGCCCTTCGACGCGGGTCAAGCGAATCCCTTCGTCGGCCTGACCTGTGCGCCCTGCATCGCGGAGACGCTGGACGTGCTGGACAACGGAGACCGCGAGATCGTTGGGCGGCTTTGGCACTTCGATCGCTACCAGGTCACCGACCCGATGGAGGAGTTGAAGCGCACGGGTCATGTCGTCTTCTCGCTGGCCCACTGACATGGACGAGGTGAATGACGCAAGCAGCCTGGTCCGCCCGGAGTTGGTTCACGGCCACTGGTACATGGATTCGGCTGGCCAGCTGTTCATCGTTCCCGACGATGACTTCGGTGCGGCTGAGATCGAGGGGCCTGACGGGGAGATGCTGGACCGCCTGAACAAGGTGTATCGGCGTTGCGGTTCCGAAGGCGTTCCGTTCCAGAGGATCGACACGAGCAGCATCGCGAGGGTCCTCGAGCTGGAGGTGGTTGACCAGAAGAAGCGGTTGTTCAACGCTTCGACGGGGCGCTACTTCGTGGCCAGGATGGATCGGTTGTGAAACGCTTCCGCTGCCCGTACTGCAAGCTGGATCCTGTCCTCGTGACGGGCGACGTGATCTATCCGAGCAGACCGGATCTCAAAGGCCTCCGCTTCTGGCAGTGCTTGCCCTGTGACGCCTACGTCGGTTGTCACAAGGCAGGCAACGGTTTCGGCGATGGAACCAGGCCTTCTCGGGACTCTGGCCAACGCTGAGCTTCGTGCTGCCAGGAACAGAGCGCATGCCGCGTTCGATCCCATCTGGCGATCGGGCGAGATGAGCAGAAGGAAGGCGTACGCGTGGCTTGGAGACCAACTCGGTCTGCCGGTCAAGCGTGTGCACATCGCGGAGTTCGACCTAGCGACCTGTTCGAAGGTCGTCTCTGTCTGCAAGTCGAGTCGGTGTGCGGTTGCCGCCTAGCCGAGTCGGGTGAACTGTTCTCGGGTTCACCTCCACTTCCACAACCCCCCAAATGCCTTTGCGACTCCGGTCCAAAGGCATTTTTCATTGGTGCTGCAGGAACGAGTGCCCTGGGCGGAGCTGGTTGGGCGATGGTCAAGACCAGGGGGTGGTCATCGGCCGCACTTGTCGGCGAGCTTGTCAGCTGCCCTGGATTTGGACATCAGCCAGTCGTCCACATAGAGCGTGCATCGCTGGGCGGAGAGGGTCACTTCTTTCATGTCCGGGCTGGAGATGTCGCCGGTGCCCGTGTCTCCCTTGGAGGGGCGGGAGCAGAGCCAGTCCTCGATGAGGGACAGGAAGCCGTTCTGTTCGGCGACGAAATGTTTGCACCCGCGGACGGCGCCGACCACCTCGAAGGCATCGGGGCCGGTTGCCTGTGGCTCCGGATTCAAGAGGATGGCGCAGTTCAGCCTTCGAAACTCCGGGTCGGCGAACATCTTCTCGATCATGGCTTCGATGAGAGGGATGGAGCGGTTGAAGCAGCGCTTATCACCGACGGCGCAAGTCGGCAGAGGGTTGCGCTCCTCGAACCGTTTCTCGATCTGCAGGCAGGCAGCGATCTGAGCGTCCAGGGCTGCAAGCGCCGGTGTGGCTGCCGGCGAGGGCCTGAACGATGGGGGAGGGCTTCGAGGCGCCGCAGTTGCTGATGGGGACTGAGGTGGCCGCTGTGCGGAGTCGCACGGGTAGTCCCGAAACTCCACCTTGCCGGCCATGAGGTTGATCTCTGCCATGCTCATCACCATCCTTGCTTGAGTTCTGTGGTCTTTGACGCCGACGCCACGCTGTCATTCGTGTTTCAATTCTGCCCTGTGCTAACCCTGACGCTGGATCGCATGAAACCGACCTGTCCTGCCTCGATTGCCGACCACGCACCACTGTTCCAGCAGCAGTGCGTCACGCCGTCCACCACCGACGCTCTAAAGGACGACGCCGATCGTCCGAATAAAGGGGCTATGACCCCTTACGACTCGATCGCCTCAAAGACACACGTCCTCTGCCTCGTGGCCGGCGCAGTGCTTGCAAGTGCCGTTCCGTACGCACTGTCCGCTGTCTCCGTCGGTGCCTCTCGCATCTTTGCTCCCGCATCGTCGACAAAGCCGGCCGCACACCTGGTGGTGGCCGATGCATCCACAGGCAGTGCGTTCTCACAGTACGACGTTGCCCCGCCTTCCCAGGTCAGCCTCCCAGCACAGGCCGCAGAACGCGCCACAGAATCCCTCGTATTCGCGGGTGCCCCACTCACCGGCACTGGCCCCTCCACCGTCTCACCGGCACCTGCCCTCATCGCTGCAGACGTTGACGCCGGCGTCACCAACATGAACCGTGCCATCGCCACCGGCACTGTCGCCGTAGCGAAGATGAGCGAGTCCATGGCCCGCAACGGCGTCATCGCAGCCCTTGCATACGACGACCCCGCCGTGAAGGAGCAGACCGATCTCCTGGCCAACCAGCTGGGCAAGAGTCTGCGCGGCTTTGCAGATGCAGTAGGCAAGGACATGCAGCGATCCATTCGCGAGTCCGGCATTCAGCAGCAGAGTCTCGGCCGCTGAAAAGCAAAAACCCGTGATCGCTTTCGCCATCACGGGCTTCGTCCGACTGCTGTAGGCCCTATCGGAATCGGGGCAAAGACCTCAGGCTGCTTCAGCTCAACCCACCGCGGGAGACGCAGTTCAAGGCCTCAGTGTAATTCAGGGTCCCGCTTTCTCTCAAGCTGATTCGCCTGAATCGCTCTCTACGACTCTCTTGAACAGGCCTGACTTATCCATTGCTTCCGACACCTTGTCGTGAAGTTGCTCAGCCTCGGCGTGCACGTAGTTCATCGTGGTGCGCACGTCAGAATGGCGCGCATAGCCTTGCGCTGTCTGAACGTCTACCAGGTTGGCCACAGTCGTCACCGCCGTGTGACGCAGCCAGTGTGTTGAAACCTTCTTGATCACCGCCGCTCTGGCAGGTTCAGCGCCCTGTTCAAGCCGCCTTGACGTAGCTTCCATCACGTTGTGCACGATCCCCCATATGCGGCGGATCTCCAGAGGCTGCTTAGATCCGTCGACCCGAAGCACCAGTGGAAGGCCATGCACGTCGCCGATCTGCCCTGGCAAATCCGACATCGATCCCATGCCTTCCAGAGATCTGATCCACGACCTGTACACCCTCAGTTCAGTCATCAGCGCATCAGCCACCGGCACCTTCCGCTGCTTCTTGCCTTTTCCAAGCACGTTCAGCCACCACCGGCCTTCTTCAGGCGCGAACGCTGCCATGTACCCTGCTGCGATCTCTGCGCGACGCAGGCCGGTCATCACAGCCAAGCACACAACCCACCTCGCCTGGTGGTAGGTGGCGAGCTTCAACCTCGTGTCTCTCGGCATCAGGTCGATCGTCTCCTGCACCTCTGCCCAGTCCGCCGGCTTCAGATACCGCTCGACCTTCTCGCCTCGGTCTACCTCTGGCAGGTTGACCACGGCCTCGAACACGTTCCCTGTCAGGTAGCGGACCTTCAGCAGGTAGTTGCACATCGACCTCAGGATGCCGATCGAGTAGTTGATGCTTCCTTCCGACAGAGGCTTGTTCACCTTCGGCTTCGACTCAACCGCTGCCATTGTTGACAGCGACTTCGGCGTTCCGACCAAGCCTGTTTTCAGTTCTTCGACGTAGCGCCCTACGTCATCTGCGCCAACGTCATCGAGCTGCGCGAACCCCTGCCTCTTGAACCAGTTCCAGAATCTTCCGATCTCCCGCGCGTACGCGACCCTCGTGCTTGCCGACCTGGCGTGCTGCCTGAGGTAGAACTCGATTGCCTCTTGGTCGTTCGTCGCGTTGATCAGGCATCGCGCCGGCGGTCGCAGTTGTGCCCGCGGGCTTTCAATGAGCAGCACCTGCTGCTCATCGTCCTTGCTCAGCGCCTTTCCAACGACCACCTTCACAGGTCTCCGAAAGCGCTCTTCAGCGACACCATCCTGATCGTGTTTTCGGCTGCAAGCATCGACCTTGCCTTCTTGAACGCTTCCTCGAACTGACCCGCATCGTGATCCTCCTCTATCTGCCAGTGCGACATCATGAGGTACATCCTGACGAACATGGCGTCAGCCTTGTCGCCCAGCAGGTGAAACACGTACCCTGCCTGGCTCTCCTTCATGGAGACGATCACTCCCCTCTGCGTGATGACCGTCAGGTGGCGCTCGCCGTCACGTGTGTCACGCACGTCCAGCACGATCCCCACGTCCTCGACTTCCCAGTTGTGACCGCCGAATCGAGCTGCCACGAGCGCAGCCTTCTCGAAACTGATCAGCTTCTTCGTCCGTGTCAATTCCATGTTCTTTGCTCTTGTGTCCAACTACCTGAGCCAACACTGACTCAGCCGCACTTCCAGCCTCGACGGACCCGAGGTTCGATGATCGTCTCGGCAAGGCGCCGAATGCGCTTCTGCTGAAGTTCCGAACTGAGTTCTGCTTCTGTGCCGGCACCTCCCCATCAAGCTTTTGCCGCTTACTGGTTTGGACTTTCCCGCGCGGCACCCGTCTCCAACGCTTGAATTTCGGACGAAGCTCTTTGTCCTGAACAGTCTGGTGTCTAGATTTTGTTCCTTCTGCCCAATTATTCCGCTTACGTCTTCGTCGTTTTGTTGAAACGTCACTTCCAGGTTTCGTTTCCTGCGAAGTCTTGATTCTCTTCAGGACCAGAAGTGTGTCTGGTCCGTCTACCGCTTTTCATCCGCCGCCGCTTCTGCTTCTGCTGCACCAGCCGCTCGCTGCTGCTCCCGCCCGCCCACCGCCGACGCGGTGCGCACGCACCGCGCCACCCATCCTGGGGCCGCCTCGCGCTCCTGCGGCATTGCGGCCACGATTCTACCCAAACGACATCCCATAAGATGAGTTATAGGATGCGTCTGTAACCTAGCTACAGGATATGTAACCTGTAACCTAGTGACGAAATCGCCTAGAAATGCGACACTCCACCTATAGCATGTGAACTGTATCGTGACGATTACCCAAGGGCCAAAACTTGAATCCAACACCGCCGGCTACCCGTGTTCTGCGGAGCCCCGTGCCGGACGGCTATCCGCGCCGCTCCTCGCTCGATGCGTCTGTCCATTTCGTGGTTCAGACCTTTGTTTTCCGCACCGCGTCGGCCGACCGCCCAGCGCCTGGCGATGGCATCCTGGCCATCAGCACATTCCGTCCCCACGACCAGCCCCTCTCGCTGCTCGTCGATCTCCAGTCGTTGAACCGCGGCGCGTCCCTTACCAACGTTGCGGATCGCGCCATCAACTTCGTCGCCCAAACCGCCATGCCAGCCCTTGGCGCCGACTTCTCCAAGTCCAGCTGGGTGGAACTCGACAGTGAGGGCTGCTTCGACCTGATGCACGCCCAGTGGCCCTTCCGCAAGCGCATGGGCCCGCCACAGACCGAGCCGCCGATGGTCACCTTCGCTCCTCTGCGTCACAACGACATGGCACCTCGCACACTCGCTGCCTTCTTGAGCCGATTCCCCGAGCTGGGCCCGTCTCTCTGGCACGAGGCTTCCATCCTCTTGGCCGCCAAGTCGCCCACGCTGCTGAAGAGGCCTTGATCCTCATGGACCCTCGCGCCAAAGCTACTCGTGAGTCAGTCTTCAAGGCGTGCGACCAGCTCATGGCCTCCGGCCAGTACCCCTCCGCGCGCAACATCGTCGCGATCACCCGGGGCAGCTTGTCCACCATCGGCCCCCTGCGCGATGAATGGGCTCGTGAGTTCGCCTCGATCTACCGGGACGCACGCTTCCTCAAGGGCATCCCTCCTGATGTCTCCGAACTGCTCACGTCGCTGTGGGAATCCGCATGCAGCAAGAGCGATGAGCACCACCAGGTCGAGTCCAAGCAGCTGCACGCGGCCATCGAACAGCTGAGGTCCGCGCTTTCCGATGCCCAGGCAACCTCATCCGCCCTTGAGCATCGCCTCCAGGTTGCGGACCAAGCCCTGTCGTCAGCCCAGGCAGCCAACCGCCAGCTCCACGACCGCATCTCGTCCGAAACGTCCGAGCACCAGGCCGCCGTCCATCGCTTCGAGGAGGCATTTCGAGCTGCTGCGGCCGAGCATGCATCCAAGGTCACAGCCCTCCAGGCTCAAGCTGCCGAAGCGACGACCGCGCATGCACAAGAGATCGCTCAAGCCGCTGATGAGCGCCGGCGCTTGATGCTTCAACTCGACTCCGCTCGCCAGGACCTGTCTCGTATGGCGTCTGAGTCGGCTGCCGCCCGCGCTAAGCACGAAGCAGCCATCGACGGACTCACTACCCGAGCCGATCTGCAGGCTTCACGTGCCGACCAGGCCGTCGCCGAGCTGTCTCAGACACGCGCCTCCATCGCCACTCTTCAGGCCCAGCTACGCGCAGCTGAGTCTCTTGCCCAGTCCCACGCAGCCCAGCGCGATGAAGTGTCTTCTCAGTTGCGAGCCAAGGACGAACTCATCGAAGCCCAGTCTCGCCAGCTGGGCCAACAACTCGAATCGAACCGATCTCTTGTCGAATCAGTGGATCACTTGCGCAGACTGCTTTCAGTTCCGAAGAAGCAGGTCACGAAGTCCAGTCGATTCTCGCCAAAGTAATTCGGCCATCTAGATAGAATGCGATCCTGTTTGAATACGAAACTGCACAAAGGGAATCTCATGGCCACCCACTGCGGCGTCTCTATCCGACGTCAAATAGTCCTTGCTTCGCTCTTCGCGGTGCTCTCGCCTGCGATGGCCCAGGTCGAACAGGGTGGCATCGACCTTCCCATGCCGCCACCCCGCAAGGTTCCCACCCCCGAGGAGTTCTCCACCAGCCAACTGGCTGCCATGGACGTCAACCGTGACGGCAAGATCACCTGGGAGGAGTTCTCCGCTCGACACCGCCAGGCCTTCCTCGACATGGACACCAAGAAGAAGGGCTTCCTGACCAAGTCCGACATCGACGCGGCGTTCCGCAAGGCCATCGCCTCCATGCCTAAGGCCCAGTAAGCCATGGTGAAGCCCTTGCGTAATCCGAATCGGTTCCTGAAGCGCCTGCAGCGGAAGTCCGAGAGGGAAGCCATCGAGATCACCTACCTGATCTTCGGTCAGGAGGGTTCTGACGCCCGCATGATCCTCGGCAAAGGCTCCGACGGCACAGCCTTCCTGCCCGCCGTCATGCACCCGGCTGGCCCCGACGGCGCCTTCACCAAGGCAGGTCTCGACAAGATCCAGATCGGCGAGCACCTGGGCAACCTGTACGTCCCTTCGGACTGGCTCCGCCTGGCGGTGGCATCTGACCCCCACGCGCTGCAGAAGACCATCGTCATCGACCGGATGGTTTCTGCCGTCAAGGCACACCGACCCTGAACTGTGTTCGGCAATGAAAAAAGGCGCCTGGGGCGCCTTCTTCTTTTGGACCCGTGCGTCCGTTCAGGCGTTCACTTGGTTGGTCCGTGGCCTCTGGCGGCGCTCGTACGGCTGCATCATCGCGGTCTTCGGCTCGTAGGCACCTTCGCGTTGAACCTTCACTGTCGAGACAGCTGCACCGATCATCAGGTCCACGCCGATATCGATCATCGACTTGAGTTCCGCTTCCGTGTCGACACCGGCAGCCATCACACGCGCCCCGCCGCTCACACCTGCTTCGACCACATCGATGTAGAAAGACCGGTCACCACTCTCCATGACACCCTTGAGGCAACGAGCGTCGATGCACAGGATGGACGGGTTCAGCGCCTCCATCACCTCCTGCACGTACCTCATGTCATTGCACTTCACCCACACCGCAACAGACATGTAGTGCTCTTCCTGCACCGACTGGACGAACGCCGCAACCGTCTGGCTGACCGGCTTCCCGTGCGTGCTCACGTCCACCGGCACCATCAGTCGCTTGCACCGCGGATCTTCCACCAGGTGCCTGATCGCCGTGGCCAGCGTTCTCATCGTGTAGGTAGCGTGCCCCGCCGTGATCTGCCCCAGCATCTTCAGCGCTGCAGATTCCTCCAGCTTCGCTGCGAAAGGTCGCCCTGAACAGTCATGCACACTCACCGTACTGAACATCGATTTGGAATCCACTACATCCCCGCTTCCATTGAGTTGCACTTCTGAGCTTCCCTGGGCCCCATGGAGCCCGCTCAGTGCATCCACTCTAGCCGCATGGCATGTCTTTCTTGCCGATGGATTTACGCGAAAATCCATCGACCCGAGCCTGCCCTCAAAATCGGGGGATGAGTGAAAAAACTGTCCCCAGCCAGGGCCCCTTCGCAGAGGCGGTGCTAGGTATCCGTCCCCTGTCTGACTACGCGCTGGTGATCGACGCAAGGACCCCTGGCGAGTACCTGGACGACCATCTTCCAGGCGCCGTCAACCTCCCGGTTGTGGATCAAGAGCAGATCTGAAACATGCTGACTCACGCACGCCCCCCTCCTGCAACCTTCTTTGCGTCTTCCCGCTGCTTCAGCGCATCCCAAGGCCCAGGCGCGCCGCTCCAATCTCTTGCCGCATAGTCAGCGGTGTACGGCACGACTTGTCGTTCCGCATCAGCGTCGCTCATGGCCACCACATATACGCTGTAGCACTCGCCATCAGCGGCGCACGTTTTACACTCCGACATGCCATCCGCCAGCGCCTTGTCAATCGCCGCTCGCAGTAAGGTAAGCGCATCGCGGCTCCCGCTTATGTACGCTTCGGTGTGCCAGGAGTGCTGCGCGTAACAGTGCAGCACATAGGCACCAACCGGCCTAACCTCGCTGTCAATCGGAGCGCCGCCAGCATGCTGTGTCTCGTTCATCGTTGCATCTCCTTGGACGTTGGACTCTTCCTGCCTTAGCAGATCTAAACCCTGCTGCCTCATGCTGGCCACGGTCATCCTGTCATCGGGCATAAGCTGGCGGTACTGCGTTGTCTGGTCCATGTGCACACCTTAAGCAGGTGGGTGTCGCACTTTAGATTGGAGACCGCCCTGTCTATATGTGTAAGCCTATTATGGTTACACCGAACAATCTTGGCAAGCGATTCATCTGCTTCATCTCACCAATTAGCATTGATTTCACGCATCTTTCCTCTATCGCAATTGCTCTGGCCCACCCAACTCCCGTTACCGCGCAACGGACGATCGCTCGCTTGCTTCGACCTGCGGAGTTGTTAAACATAAAAGAGTATCAAACGACTTGCCGTTAAGCGTAACGAATCATATGATGTCCCATCAAAGTGAGTTCTTCAACTGCAACAAGCAACGCTTTGTCTCGCTGATCCACCAGCAACCAGATCCACCGCTTCATGAACAAACCCACTAGCAACATCCCTGCACAGGCTCTCCTCTACTTCGCAAAGCAAGTGGTTGAAGCAGACGATGCACACACGCTCGATTCCCATCTCATCGGCCTTCTCCGATCTGCTTGCGTCGAATTCGAGGAAGCCAATGCCGCCACTCAACCGGTCACTCAGCCGATCACAAAACAAATTCCCCACATCCCAGAGCAGGACGGTCTCTACTGGTATCACGCAAGAACTTCTGCCCCAGAACCCGTCCTCATCTCTCAATCGCGCTACCCAGAACGATTCAAATGCTTCAACGGACGTGAACAAACCTGGATCAGAAAAGGTGAGTTCTTCACTGGACCTGTTGCACCACCTTGTCTTTCCTGAAAGGAGGACAAGCACGGCCTATGCTTATTCGACACGGTACGAGGATTGCGGCCTCACGCTGCGCCTCTTTCCGAATGAAAGTGCCGCATCGCAGTCGGCCGACAACCTAAAACAAGTCGAGTACGTGGAGAGACAGCATGACCACCCAGCAATCGCCTCTTACATCTCTTCCGCCCAAAATCGCTTCGTTTCTTGAGTCGATCGCCCAGGAGTGGGACGGCTGCTTCCCCCCCGTGCCAATATGACCTGCGCCACCTCCAGCTGAGAAATCAGTGAGCCACGAGGTAGGTATGACAGTCAACCATCATTCCAAGGTAGCCGTGCACGCAGTCAAGAGTTCTTCCGATCCGCTCGCCTCGCAGGGAGCCCGTAGGGCGACTGAAGAGGCGAGCGGATCGGGGCCGCCACTGGCGTCGTCCGCCGGCGATGCCGAGGTCGTGCCGCATGCGCGTCGCCGGCAATTCTCCAACGCCGACAAGCGCCGCATTCTCGAAGCAGCCGATCGCTGCACCCGCCCCGGTGAGGTCGGCGCGCTGATGCGCGAGGAGGGCGTGTACTCGTCGTCGCTGAGCACCTGGCGGCGCCAGCGCGAGGCTGGTGATCTGGCCGCCCTGGCACCGCAAAAGCGTGGTCCCAAGATCCCGGCCAACCGCGCCGAGACGCTGCAGATCGCGCAACTCACCCGAGAACGTGATGGGCTCCGGCGTGAGTTGGACAAGGCGATGCTGGTGATCGGGGTCCAAAAAAAACTTGCCACGCTGCTGGACACGCTGAACGACGGCAAGAGCGAGAAGCCGTGATGGCCGCCGTACACGCGCTCACCCCGGCCTTGGGCGCCAGCGCCGCCTGTCACGCACTCGGCCTGTGGCGCGGTGCACCCGCGCGCCAACGCGACCAGGCTCGCCGTGCCGCCTTCGTCGGGCCTCGTCTCCCGCGCACGCCACGTCCTCGCCCACCCCTGGCGCTGGACGCTGCGGAGCGCCAGCTCGTGCTGGACACCCTGAACAGCGAACGCTTTGCCGACACGGCGCCGGCGGCCGCGCACGCCACGCTGCTCGATGAAGGCCGCTACGTGGGCTCGGTGCGCACCATGTACCGCGTGCTGGGCACCAACGGCGGCACCCTTGAGCGGCGCAATCAGCGCGTCCACCCGGTCTACACCAAGCCCGAGCTGCTGGCGATCGCGCCGAACCAGGTCTGGTCCTGGGACATCACCAAGCTCAAGGGGCCGGCCAAGTGGACGTGCTTCCACCTCTATGTGATCCTGGATATCTTCAGTCGCCTGGTGGTGGGCTGGTTGATCGCCGATCGTGAGGACGCCGAACTGGCCGAGCAACTCATCGCCGACTCCGTCGCGCGTCACGACGTCGAGCCCGGCATGCTCACGCTGCACGCCGACCGCGGTACCAGCATGCGCTCCAAGCCGGTGGCCGCGCTGCTGATCGATCTGGACATCACCAAGAGCCACAGCCGGCCTTACGTCTCGGACGACAACCCGTACTCCGAGGCGCAGTTCAAAACGCTGAAGTACCGGCCGGACTTCCCAGCGCGCTTCGGCTGCATCGAGGACGCCCGGGCCCACTGCCAAGCCTTCTTCGCTTGGTACAACACGATGCACCGGCACTCGGGCATTGGCTACATGACGCCGCACAGCGTGCACCACGGTCTGGCCGAGCAACTACGTGGCGTCCGCCAGGCTGCACTGGATGGCGCATTCCGCGCCACACCCAACCGCTTCAAGGGGCGGCGTCCTCAACCCCAGCCGCTGCCCACGGCAGCGTGGATCAACCCACCACCATCGGAGGTCCTCAGCCCGAAATCACCACAGCCTTGCGCAGTAAATTCATAACGAATGGTGGCGCAAAGTCATTGACACACTCCGCGCTGATAGAGGCTTACCGTCCGACAATATCGATGCCCGACTAATCCTATGCGCATGCACAGCTCCACACCTACACGCTTGCTCCTTTCGCTCGCCGTCGCCTTGCAGACCATGCCTGCGCTCGCTGTCGACCTCGATCAGCCCCTTTCCGCCAACCTTCAGATCGGCTCAAGAGCCCTCTCAGGAGCTTCCGCCGATTACGTCGAGATCAGGCTCCTCATTCCACCTGACATTCGTGTCTACGCCGGCGCCAAGATCAGTCTGCAGCTGCCTCAGTTCCCAAACGCGGTCGTCCACTACCCTGAGTCATCGCGCTTTAGGATGGTCGACGGGTCGATCCATGATGTCTATGCGGGCGCCATCAGCGTCACCGCAGCCATTCCTCGCGGAGCTGCGCGCTGCGGTCGTCAGATCGCCAGCGTCCTCACCGTTCAGGGATGCACTGCATCCATCTGCTTCCCGCCTGAGGCGATCCCTCTGCCCGCGGCAGTAACCAGCTGCTGAACGTCAGCTTCTGCCGCCAAGCCGCTTCGGCCCCTAGCCCCAGGGCTATCCCCACCAACTGCTTCAGGCAGCCGCTGCAGCCCTCGGCCTGACATCTCTGTCGATGGCCTGGAGCGCTTCCAGTTCCTGCTTCTCGTGCTGGTCAAGCACCTCCAGGAATGCGCCTCTGAACGCCATCGGGTCATGGACGTGCGCGATCCTCGCCTTGTGTGATCCTGTCCCTGACACGAAAACGCTCCCGTAGCCCAGGATGCGCTCTGGGATGCTTTGCTGGACTTCGACGCCTTCGACCTTCCCCAGGCTGATCTCGACCGTCTTCCTCGCAACGAACCCGTACTTCGCCACCACGCGCTTGTTTGTGACCGCCAGTTCCGTCGATGCGAACTTGATCACAGCGTAGGTGAAGCATCCCACGCCGAACAGGAAGGGGATGAGCACCCATGGTGACTTGTAGAAGATGAACGCTGTCCCGATCACTCCGCCTGCCAGCAGATTCGACAGAGACCAGATCGAGAGTCTCCCCTCGTAAACGACCTCTTCGCCGGCGATCAGGTGGTTCTGGATGTAGCTCATCGATCCTCTTCCTTCAGGGCGACGCTTGCGCGCCGCCCTTGTTCACTCAACAGTTGATGCAAGGGTTTCGGATCTGCCGCAGCCGGAATGTCCGAATGATCGTTTCATCAATCGAGTTTCTTCCCGTCGCCGTGCACGTCGCTGTTCCGGATGCGTTGTTCCCGGAGTTCGGCACCACATAGTCCGTGAAACCCCCGTTCGAACTCCCCGGGCTGTAGTTGAGGTTGCCGTTGCTGTTGACGGGCGAGCTGCAGACCGTCGTGATGTTCGACGTGTCTGTGTACGTGTACGTCACCAACCAATTACCCATGTCGACCATCATCCCGAGCGGCGGTGCCGGGTCCTCCAAGATGCTCAACGTCGGTGGCTGCGGCCAGATCGTCAGCGTTGCCGCCGACGTCGCAGTGTGACCAGTCGAAGACGTCGCCGTCGCCGTGCAAGTCATCGTTCCCACGTTGCCACTTGCTGGCGTGAACCCCACAGAACCTGACGGCACTGCAAGACTTCCGCTTGCCGCCATGTTCCCCAGGCAGTTGTAGGTCATTGACACAGCGTTCGTCGAGGTTGTGCTGAACGTCGATGACGCACCCCAACGCACTGGCGAGGCACTGAACGACGCTGTCACCGTCGGAATGATCACCGGGCTGATCACCGTCAGTGATGTCACCGCATCGGCCACCTCACCGATCGCATTCGAAACCGTGAACGTGCAGGATGTTATGCCCACGTCTCCCATTGCAGCCGTGCCGTTAGTGATCTGGGTTCCGATCGCTCGCGGCCCAGAACCCGCCATCGGGCCAGTGCAGACATAACTCATCGACGTCGTACCACCACCCGTCGTCGTCCCCAACGCGTAGGCCACTCCAACGTTCACTGATGTCGGCGAGTAGGCGGCAGTCACCGTCGGCAGTTTCGGCCTTACCGTGATAGCCACAGAGTCAGTCACCGTTCCGCCAGGCCCGGAAGCCGTGAGCGTGCACGTTGCCGAGCCAACGTTCCCAGGTCCCACAGGGAAGCCTGTGCTGCCGTTCGGCGTGGCCAGCGATCCGCTTGCCGTGATGCTCCCGGTACATGCATACGTCATGATTGTGGCGTTCGTAGACACTCCTCCCAGCGTGACGGTGTCGCCATCACGTGCCGGGTTGGGTGTCGCCGATGCCGTCACCGTCGGCGTCGTGCCAGTCACCGTAATCGTGGCGTTGGCAGTTGCCACGTTGCCAGTCATCGACGTTGCCGTCACCACGCACGTCGTCGCTCCGACCACAGGCAGCGAGAAGGGCGTCGTCGAGCTGCCGAGTGCTAGCGAACCGCTGTTCGTCATGGCACCGCTGCAGGCGTACGTCACGCTCGTTGCCCGTGTGCTCACTGCCACCAGGTTCGAAGTGCCACCCACTGGCGACGTCGCCGGGCTGAAGCTTGCCGTGATCGTCGGGATGACCGGGTTCACACGCAGCACCGCCGTTGCCGTCGCCGTTGTGCCTGTTGCCGATGTCGCTGTCAGCACGCAAGTCGCTGTTCCCACGTTGGAAGCACCCAGCGGGAATGGCGTCGTGACGTTACCCGTTCCGAGCGATCCAGACGAAGAGATCGACCCCGTGCACACGTACGTCAGGGTGGTAGCGCTCGTCGTGCTCGTGACCAGGCTCGTGGCCATGTCCGCATCCACAGTCGGCGGCGTCCAGTTGGCCGTGATGGTTGGAGTGATGATCTGCACCGTCATCGCTGCAGTAGCCGTTACCGTCTCCCCGATCGAGTTTGCCGCTGTGAACACGCAGGTCCTCGTGCCTACGTCTCCAAGAGCACCCGTGAAGTTCTGCACTTGAGCGCCTGTCCCCAACGTCCCTGTGGCTGGGTTCACGCCCGTGCAGCTGTACTCCAGCGAAACCGCATCGACCGTGCTTGTGCTCAGCGCATAAGCCTCTCCGACATACACACTGTTTGGCAGGTAGGACGCAGTCACCTGAGGCAGTTTGGGCTTGACGGAAATCGTGTCCGTTGCAGCAGCCGTCACGCCGCCTGCATTCGTAGCAGTGGCAGTGCAAGTCGTTGTTCCCACGTTCGCGCTGATCAGCGTGAACGACTTGCTGTCCGTCCCAAGCGCCATCGGCCCACTTCTGGAGAGAGGCGCCGGGCAGTTGTAGGTCAGCGAAACCGCGTCCGATGACGTGGAGTTCAACAACACCGTGTCTCCAACTCGCGCCGTTGCCGAACTGAAGTCCAGCGTTACTTTCGGCCTGTCGTCCGACACCGTGATCGACGCCGTCCTCGTCGTCGTTTCGAACGTCACTGCGTTCGTCCCGACGAAGGTGCAGACCGTCGTCCCCAACTCCGATATGACCGCCGTGTAGTTCGTTGTCACGCCACCAGCTGGAAGCGATCCGCCTCCAACCTTCGGACCCACGCAGCTCCAAGTGATGCTAGACATCCCTGACGCCACAACTTGAAGCGCGTAACCGACGCCGACCTTCACCGCCGAAGGCGTAAAGTTCGCCGACAGCGATGCTCCTGGCGCGATCACCGTCATGTTGATCGTACGTTCGTACCTCCCGCCGCTCGCTGACTTGGCGCTGAAGCTGCAGCTTGTCCCGCCCAGCGCCGCTGCCGTCGTCACGATCGACAGCGTACTTGCCCCGACAGGCCTTGTTCCTGCCGCAGGGATCAAGCCTTGCGTGACAAGCGAGCCCGTGCATGTGAAGTCCAACTGCACGGCATCTGTCGTGTTCGTAGAGATCACGATCGTCTGCCCCACCAGTGCAGGCTCAGGCGCCGAACTGACCGTCAACGTCGGTACCAGCGCATTCACGGTGATCGTTACGGCCGTCTGAACCTCAAAGCCGTTGCCCAGCACCTTGAAGATGCATTCGGACGGACCAGCCGAACCAGGCGCAACAAACGGAAGGACCGCCGTACCCATGGCGAAGCTTCCTGAAGTGTTGATCACACCGTTGCACACGTACGTCCCGGAAGTTGCCAGCGTCGTCGTGGTTGTGATCGTGAAAGCCGCACCTGCATTCACCGGATTTGGCGCCACGGTAGCTGTGACTGTCGGGTGCACCTTCGTGATCGTGTATCGAGCCTCCGTCGTCGTCGACTTCACTCCCTTTCTCGCGGTGAACAGACACGTCGTGATCCCTTCAGCTGAAGCCAGAGCCACAGTTGTTTGGGTGTACGCGCCAACCGGAAGCGTTCCGGTGGCCACCACCGCTCCTGTGCAGCTGTACGTCAGTGTGTCTGCGTAGGCCGTCGTCGTGTTCAGCGTGAAGTTCTGTCCGATCTCCAAAACGCTCGGCGTGTAGATCGCTGTCACTAGCGGATCTGGGTCTGCAGGAGGCGGGTTCACCGGTGGCGGTGACGCAGCAGGCCCAGGCGCCGCGCTTCCGCTCGGCGTCGGCGTCGGCTGACAATCCATCCTGCCAGCCTGCTGCGGGTCCACCACGCCTGCCGCGTTCGTGCACGGAGCCCTGTTGTCGATCGACGTGGTCGTGTTCGTTGTCGCCTCCGTCTTCGAGAGCGTCCTACCCATGATCGAAGCCATGAACTCACTCAAGTCGATCCTCGTGAAGTCAATCGCGTTGACCTCCTGGATCGTCAACCCGCGGCAGTTCGGATCTTCCGGGCTTCCCAGAGGGATGCCCAGCTGCCTCTTGCCTTGGATGTTCACAGCCTTCGACAGCAGGCTGTTGAAGCAGCAGTAGGCTTCCTTCCGTTCCACGCATGAACCAAGGAACCTCGATGAGCAGTAGGTGCCCATGTTCTCGCAGATCTTCTGATCCTTTTTCACTGCCGTGTTCTTGTCGCTGTCCTCGCAACTCATCAACTCGGTCACGATGATCTGGATTGCGATTGCGATAGCGAATGACCATGGGTCGAATGCCACGATGGTGAAACCACTTGGGCCCCAACCAAGCGTGATCCCGTACGCCGTGAACGTGTTCGTACCCAAAGCGCTGATTACGCCCATCGACTCAAGCCCTGCTTGAATAATCCCCTGGCCGTTGCCAGAGAAGAGCATGTCGTAGACGTAGTTCGAACCGACGAACGTGCTACCAAAATCCGCAGCTGTGTAGAACGCACCGTTCGTCGTCGTATTCCCTGACGGACCATTCCCCTTGCAGCAGTTCACCAGCAGTCGCCTGGTGCACGAATCTACCGTTCCGATGAAGACCTGAAGTGATCCATCGTCCAGGTATTGCGCCATCTGCCGAGCCATTTCCATCTGCGCGACGGATTTCCCAAAGTCCGCATCTGCTGGCCTTTCGGTTTCGTAGCAAACCCCATTGATGCAGTAGGGCGTGCTTTCACACAGCGCACCTGTCGTGGTCTGGGTTATCGGGCTGCCGCATTCGTACTTGTACGAGGTTACATCGCATGCGCCACTCGGCAGAGTGCTCACGCACGTAGATCCCCCCGCGACAGGTGTGCATCCCCTGGTGATCAGGCTCTGACAATCACTTGTCGGCGACGCGGCCGGGCACGTGTATGTGTCCTCGTAGTTCCAGCAGGGCTTCGAGAACGTGAAACCGAAGAATGTCTTCGACCCCGAGTCCGTGCAGATGGAACTGCGCTTCACGCAGTCCACATTGGTGCTGTAGATGTTGCACGCCGATTCGTTCAGCGCGTCACGAACGATGTCGTATCCGGTTCCGGTCTGCGTCACCCCCGGCAGTGGGCCCATGTCCCTCGTGCACTTGTAGCCCGCGCGGAAGGTCGTGCACGAGCCGTTTGCAGCGGTGTCCTGGCAATCGTCCGCCGCGTTCTGGCCGCACAGAGGTTCAGCCATGAGGGGCGCGCAGTTGTTTACGCCGCCAGCTGTGATGCACTCGTAGTCGAGCTTCTCCTTCCAGCATGCACGCGTGATATTCGCACCGTTCACTGTCTTCGTGCTCGGTCCGTCAAGACATGACGTCCCGATTTTCGTGCATGTCGGACTCGCTTCGAGCGCACCGCAAGTCGAAACCCACACGTCCGTCGCGACAGGCACGAAGTCAGGCTTCACGAAGTTGACGTTCCACTGTCTCGCGCCTGCGCCAGGTCCTGAGACGTACGGTGCCACACCATTTGGCTGGTAGCAAAGCGCCCCCCCCAACATGGAGCTGCCCGCCGGACACGTTGGGTTTCCATTACCGTCCGGAATCGTCGGAGTAGGCGCCAAGTAGCACGCAGGCGGACTTGCGGAGTATCCGACCGCACCTTCGTCAAACTGTGAGCCGATGTTGAATGTGTTCCCGTAGTAGTCGAACGTGGTCCAACCGATGTACCCGCTCGTGCACTGGTACATGCTTGATCCGCGTGCCATCCTGTACGAGCAGTTGCCCGCCGTGCAACCAGACCCCGGCAGGATCATGATTCCCGATGTTGCCGTCATGATCGTGGACGTCACCGTAGTCGGTACGTCCATCGAATCCCCTGTCGGAATCAGCGCTGGGTTCGGAGGCGGGCTGAACACAGCTCCCGATCCGAAGTCGTTCTGTGAAGCGTCACCTCCCCACAGCGTCATCCGGACAGTTGTTGCCTGCGCCGGGTAGCACTTCGCTCTCACTACTCCCCCATTCACATACAGATCACGCCCCCGTCTGTATTGATAGTCCCAGCCGAATCCAACCTCTGCAACGTTCTCGCCCAACGTGCAGTTCGGCACCCAATCGACTGTCACCTGCAAGATCTTGTCGCATGTTGCCGGCGTCACGACTTGGGTTGATTTTTCGCACGTGTACGACCACCACGGCTTGATCTCGAACTCCCACGGCTTTTGGCACGTCTGGTCCGTCTGTGAACTGTTCGACTCGCACGTCTCGATCACAGAGCCTGTACCTGTCGTCCCTGCTCCTGGCAGGCATGCAGGCCCGGTTGGCGGGTCCACGAACACTGCTGCGGTTGCCCCCAGTGTAGGAACCGGATTGGACTTCACGGCCCTCGCATTGACGATGAGCGGGTCCAGCGGGTTGATGTTCACCGGGTTGGCTGTCGTCGACTTGTGCTGCATCAGCCTGATTGCCACGCACTCAGCCGATGTGCTCGCGCCACACGATGCTAGCTTCGCCGAAGTCGGACCACTGACGTTCCCGTTGCCTCCCCCGTAGTACGACTGCTCAGGCGCTGTCGTGTTGTAGCCAGGCACGTACACCGTGCCGTTGGTCGTATTGATCGATCCGCTCGTCGTCGGGTTCCTGGCCTGGCCGTCGCTTTTGCCGGCAGCTGCAGCCTGTGCTGGTGTCGTGATCGGTAGCGCGTGCGCCAACCCTGTGGCTACAGCCACCCCGAGCCCGACAACCAATGACGCAAATCTGTTCTTCATGTGTGGCCCTTGCGGCGAAATCAGGCGCAAGAACTCACTTCAGACCGATGAAGGCTCAAGCGCACCTGCGCCGAGTCTACTCCTGACAGCGTATTTTCCGATCCCGCCAGAATCGTGTTGCGTAACCGCGGAACGCGTCTGTCCGTCCTTCTATACGGGTTGCGTACCCTCTTTTCGGTGATTCCTAGCCCCCTCATGGCTTATGTACCTGCACAGGGCATCTCAGCAACGCAAGGTCCATCTGGCTGCTTCCGCTGCCTACCTATGCGAACTGGAATCTCAATGAATCAAGCTCAAGAAACTTTCGACGCCAACCTGTTCCCCGCCAACGTCAAGGAGACCATGAAGCTCCTCGGCAACGGCAGCTCTGACCTCTGGAAGGTCCCGCCGCAGAACATCCGTGTTCTCCCCGGCTTCAACGTTCGTGAGGAAAACGACGAGAAGCGCGATCACGTCCGCTCGCTCGCCAACTCGATAAAGAAGGGCGGCTTCTGGAACCATCGCCCCCTCGCCGGCTACGCTGCTCTCGAAAACGGTACCCAGGTCATCTACGTGACCGACGGACACTGCCGACTTGAAGCTGTCATCCTCGCCATCTCCGAAGGCGCGAACATCTCGACGATCCCTGTCGTCATCGCAGCCAAGGGTACGAATCGTGACGACCTCACCTTCGAACTCCTGACCACTGCGACCGGCAAGCCCCTGACGCCTCTCGAAGAGTCCGTGGCCATCAAGCGCCTGATCCGCTTCGGCCACAGCGTCAACGACATCGCTGACCGCCTGAGCTGCGACGTTTCCAAGATCGAAGGCCGCCTGCTGTTCGCTGCCCTCCCGAAGAACGTTCACGACCTGGTCAAGAGCGGTCAGGTTTCCTTCACGAACGCCCTGGCCACCTACAAGAAGCACGGCACGAACGCTGAAGCCCGTCTCACCCGACTCGCCGCCGAAGCTCAGACCCGAGCCGACGCAGCCCAAGCTGTCGGCAAGAAGACCTCGAACAAGGTCATGCCTCGGCACAACCCTGGCCAGTCCCTGAAACTCGCGCTCAACAAGAACGCGCTCGAGATGTACACCACCCTCCAGTCCCTCATCTCCGATCCTTCCTTCGCCTCACTGGACGCCATGCTCCAGGAACAAGCTCTCAAGCTCGTTCAGATGGTGAAGAACGCCGACACCGACTCTTCGAGCACCTCGACGCCCTCTGCCTCCGGCAGCAACGTCGTTTCCTTGTCTCGCGCAGCCTGAGTCTGCTCTGACCTCCCCTAGCTCCTCGCGACTTCATGTCCAGGAGCTTTTTCTTTGCCTTCCCGCCGCTTGGACCCCCAATGCAAAACGCCCCGGTTTTCGCCGGGGCGCTCGTCACTCGTGGGCAGTGGCCCTGTCCGTCATCAGCCCTCTGCAGGCCTCTCAGCGGACGCCTTCTACGTTGCGACCTTCCGCACGCCCTTCGCAGTTGGCTTGGCCTCTGCAGCCTTCTTCGGAGCCTTGCTCGCCGCCTTCTTGCCCGCGATCAGGAAGTCGTCCCTCCTGCCCTCCTTGGTCGCTTCTGCGATCCACATGGGCGGCTTGCCCATCCCGCTCCACTCTTTCCCAGAAACCGGGTCGCGGTACTTGGGTGGATAGACCTTCTTGGCGCCCGTGCCCACCTTTGCCGATTCCTTGCCCATCGGCCGCTTGCCGAACAATCGCTTGCCGATGTCGTTCATCGAAAGCTCGTACTGCTGGATCAGCTTGCGCACCGTTTCCACTGCTGCTGACTTCTCGGCTTCGCGAACCGTGTTCGCCTGCTTCTCCAGAGCAGCAATCTCTGCTCGAATCTGCTCGTAGCTCTTTGCCATGGGTACTCTTACCTCTCGTTGGTACGGGGGCGCATTCTGCACCATTATTCTGAAGTCCAATAGTCCTGCTACTTTCTAGACGAAAATGCCACGCATTCCCATGGCAAAGTGCCGCCTCACGCACCGTACTCATGACACTTCTGAATGACCTTTCCGGCACTAATCCGTGTCTAAACAGGACCAGACTTCCACCACATCACCTTCGCCCCTGGAAACGAAAAAGGCCCGACATTGCGGGCCTTTCTTCCTTCTGTCCGGCAAATCACTTCACCAGGAAGTCCACGATCTTCGCGCCACCTTCGATCTTCTCGCGCAGCCACTTCGGTTGCAGGCCTCGACCAGTCCACTGCTGCTGCGTGGCCGGGTCGCGGTACTTCACCGCGACCTTCTTGCCGGTCGTCGCCGGTACCTTCGCCGCCTTCCCCGGGCTCATTGCCTTCATCAGATCCTGCAACGTCAGGCCGCGGCGTGCCATGACAGCCTTGATCTCATCCAGACCTTCCTGGTACTCCGACGTGCGCCGCTCCGCGATCGCCCGTTCCAGTGCTTCCTTCTGCGCGAGCAGTTCCTGAAGGGTTGCCATATCCGACTCTCCGTGTAGTTGACCATCAGAATGGCCTTCTCTGGCCACTTCCAAAGCCGAGGATACCACAAGGTTATCGGACATATTCATATCGGCGAGTATCTGTCTCTTTCAGTGATTGGAAACGCCGTCTTTCTGTGCGTTGCCAAATACGATGAAACGCACTTTGCTCATCAATGAGCCAACTGACAGCACTACGCGTTCGGCCAGCGGCCACACGATCGATGAGAGCACCATGCAACTCAGCACGATCATCGCCCCGACCATTACCTTGAGTGCACTCACCTCGGCAACCGAGTTTCTGACCTGACCCTCGACGCTCTGGGTCAGGGACCCGAACATCGAAGGCGCAGACCAGCCCATCAGCCAGTCGATCACGGGTTGCGTCCAGGCACCCGCATACATCAGTCCCAAGGCGATACCGATCAGAATTCCGCGCACAAACATTTCTCTCTCCTCGTTACTCCTGCACCGGCAGGGTGTCATGTACCTCGATCGACAGGCTCTGCCGCACGATCTCCGAGATGGTTGCTTCCACCTCCTTCTCGTCCCAGCTGCTGTCGAACGCTTCGAGCTTCTTGAGCCGCTTCACCGCAGCCCTCGCGAAGTCGTCCCCGACTCCAGCCGGGCTCTCCGTCCCGATGCAGTCGTGATGCAACGCCACCAGGCCGACCCTCAGGTCTTTCACCAGCTTCGGGCTCAGTCCGATCTGCTCGCCTATCTTTTGGGCGCACCTCATCGCGCGGCCTTCGATCTCATGGCCCGTGAAGTTCACCTCGATCTGCTCGCCGCCCTTGTCTTCCACCTGCCTCGTCTTGATCAGCACGAGCACGATGGCTGCCAGGAGCAAAGCCATGCAGAAGAAGACGTACTGTCCTGGTGTCATTGGGTTCCGAGGGTCTGGTGTTCAACGCCGCCCAAGAAAGTCACCGGGCAGGATATGGCAAGCATACTCTACGGAGTTGCATAACTACCCAAACAGGATCGCTGCCCGGCCATCGTCAAGGTCGCTCGACCAAGCAAAAAGGGCCCGAAGGCCCCTTTTCCCTTGACGCCGCCGGTACGGCAGCCGACCCGTTGCCTTACTGCTTGGCGGTGCCCGCCGCCCCGTTCCCCTGCATGGCCTCATCGGCTCCGGGCGTTGCCGCCTTCACCTTGCCTGCCGACGCCACGGCCGTTGCCCGGCGTTCGCGCGCCGCCTCAGCGTCAAGCGCTTCCTGCCTGCGCTCTGCCTTGTACTTGTCCAGTCGCGTCTCCAGTTCTGCGAACTGCTCGTCCATCGAGGCGTCGGCCTTCGCCTTCTTCTCGCTGGCCAGCACCTTGTTGAACTGGTCGTAGGACAGCCGTAGGAGCACGAACGAGTGATACTGGCCGTCCAGCGTCTTCACTTCTCTCTTCACGACTTCGTAGCCACCCAGCGGCACCCGGTCCACCAGTTGGTCGATCAACTGCGTGTACCGCTCGCTGACACCACCGCGGCCTCCCTGGTCCCTCTGGAACTGCCTTTCGTTGCCCGAGATCACTGCCCTGTACGACTTCGCGAGCTGGAACTCCGCCTGCAGCGTCGCCTTCTTCAGTGCAAGGTCCAGCTTCGAGCTTTCCGACATCCCGACGGCGTAGAAGCCTTCAGCGTCCGGCCGCGGTGGGGCCAGCGCCCACGACGGCACCGCATCCATGTGGCGCTCCGCCTGCTTCTGCTCCTTCTGCGTCCTCTCGGCTTCCGCCTGGGCCCGCACGACTGCCGCCGCAGCTTCGTCCTTTGCGATGTCCTTCGACGTCGGGGCAGACGAGCATGCTTGCAGCATCGCAAATACCGGCACCAGAGCCAGCGACAGCATTGACACGTTTCTCATAATTTCCCCTTAAAAGCCAGAGCCACTCATGAGGTCTGATTTGACCAGCGTCTTCCACGGTTGTCCAACTTCCGACATCCGCACCATCTTCACAGAGAGATTTGTTGCTTCCGCAGCGATTTTCTCGGGTATTGACAGTACCAAGGTCCTGCTCGCGCTGATCGGCGCTCTAAGCACACAAAACGTACCTTTCATCCCGGAACCAGCCACCATGAAGTAGTCAGACCAATCCCCGAAACTCACTTTGATGGCTACTGCGTCCTCATCCATCCGATCGCCCACCGGGTCCTGTGCACCGCCTTGGGTGCCGGCACGGGCACAGAACGACGTCAAGTAGTTGCCCCCCGCCATCATCTGCGGCGAGCTGAACTCCAGCGATTCCCTTGTCATCTTCTGCAGGTCGAAGTCCCATGACAACCTGATACGCAGTTGCAACCTTCCGTTGCTCGTGCTCGGTGCCAGCATCTCCGCCTTCACCTGGCTTTCCATGATCGGCCTAAAGAAGACCTTGTTCAACTTCTCCCTAGCTGCGTCGTCCACTGTCCTGGCCGCTCTCTGAAGCGACCCGGCTTCGAACGCCAGGTTCAACTCCCTGCCGTTGGCAGACAGCCTGGATACCAGCGCGCTGATCTGGCGTCCCACCTCTTCGGCAAGCTTGGAATCCGACTCCTTGCCGATCACTTCTCTCAGCTCCAGCATCTGCTTTCGCATCTCGGCGTTCTCTGTACCCAGCCTCTTCACCAGGTCCGACTTCCTGACGTCTTCGCGCATGGACGCCAGCTGCCTGTCCACCTCGTCGTCGTTCACGTCCGCCCTGATCACGAAGTCCACCAGAACCCCACCGTTCACCAGCCTGGTCGCCTCCCTTTCCACAAACAGCTTGATGAGGCCTGCAGACACCACCTTCGTCTGCTCCACCAGCTCGTCGTTGCGCAGCTCCTGCTTGTTCATCACCACCGACCCGAACTCGTTCGATGCACGTGACCTGGCGTCCTCCAACGCAGCTCTTCTCAGAGACGCCCTGCTCTCGTTCTCGCCCTGCGGGTACGACAACGTGTATTTTCCACTCCAGGTTCCTGCGTGTGCATATCCCATTGCCACAGTACAGACCACGACACCTACAATGAAGCGTGCTCTCGAAACGAACCTGTTGATAACTTGGCTATGCATCAATCGCATGTCGCAATCCTCGTTTTCTTCGTCTCGACCGTAGCCCTGGCTGAGCCTATCTCTGGTTGTGCCCCGGCTGCCGGCGCCAACGACGAACGCGCCGTGAAGATGGCCACGCTGAACGCCCTCAGCGCCGATGTTCGCTCACGTTATGCGCCCGAGACCGCCGGCAGCATGCAGCTTTCCAACGAATCTCTGCGCACGGAGATCAGCTCCGTTGTATCCGCACGACTCCAGCGCTCTACCGTCCTGCGCAAACAGTATGTCGCAGAGGAAGGCAAGCCTGCCAGGATCTGTGTCGAGGTTGTCGTCAAGGACTGAGACCCCTGGTTCGACTACTTCTGAACCGCGGCCACGTAGTCGCGGCATTTTCTTGGCGTGCCTGGCCCATAGAAGGTCGCTCTGCCTGTGATGCTGCTTCGCGACGCAGGAGACCCGCACCTGACCATGCCGTGCATCAACAGCGACCTGTCCATCATTGAACACCGGCAACACGCCACATTGCCGTCTTGCATGTTCTCCGTGGAGGACAAGGCTTCTTGCCATTCCTCTGCGTCTCTTGTCGCCCGATCTGCAGCACGTCGAACTTCCGCTGCCTTCGGATCTTCCTCGACTGGAGGGACCACTCGCGCGCCCGCCTGGTAGTTCTTCCTCAGCACCACCCTGTCTGCTGCTCTCTGGTGCAGTTCCCACCCTTTCGCTGGCCCATCGACCTCAACCACGCGGTCGATTTCCTCAGGCGTCCCCATGAAAGCCACGGCCCGCATTGCCAGCCCCTCAACCTCGATCTCGTAAGGCTTGCCGTATCCGCTCATGCCGATCCGCCGGACCTCAGCCGTGCAGCCCTCTCCCGGATCAGATCCTCCAGCACCTCGCACTGCTTCATTCCTGACTGCTCCATCAGCATGTTCAGATCGATCCAGGCATCTTTCCCGAACCTCACCGTCGACCTGTGGCCCCCTGAATCCAGGAGCTTCCGCACACTCCTCTGAACCCTGGTCGTGGCTGCTGTAGGTTCTGCGTCGGGCAATCGACCCCGTGCCTTGGCAAGTGAACAGTGCTCGTACCCTGTTCCTCCCCATTTCATCCACACGCCTCGTCGAACGTCCTGCGCCGCGCCTGCACCCAACTGTTCTGGGTCCTTGAACAGAACCCAGCCAGCTGCACGGTTCAGCAGTTTCAAAGCTTCTTCGCGCGATTTCGCTGCGACCTTGAAACCCTGGCAGACCCTGCCGTCTCGAAGGCTGAACCCTTTGCCCCGCCATACATGAACCAGCCCGCTCATGCTCTCCAGCCTGCGAACACGGCCAGCACCACAACCAAGAGTGCAGCCACAAGCATTGCTGCCTTCCCGCGCCCTTGCTTCTGATGCCGCGTCCGCTGCCCGACCTGGTGCAGCGGAATCCCGAGGCTTCGCATCTCCAGTTCTCTGGGTCCTTCGCGGCCTGTCTCGCTGGTCAATCGTTGGTGCTTCATCTTCATCCCTCGCTATTGATCGCGTTCCTCAGGGACGACTCGAACTTCAGTTTGCCCAACAACACCCAGAGATCTTCGCCAGTTGCCGGAGTCCACCCCGACTTGCCGGACACACGTCTCCCTGGCTTCGTGTCGCGGACGAATTCTCTCAGTGAAGCCTTCTCATTCGCCGTCAGTTTGACTCGTTCGAGGGCCCATGCCGGTGAGCCCGGCCGCCTCGACAGCATGAACCTTGGCACCCCATCCACCGCCGCCCACCAGGTGCACAGCCCTACGAGCCAGCCCCACGGCACAGAGCCCGAATTCACCGCCTCTGCGACACCTGCCAACGTCAGGCAGGCATACACCGTCTTCGGGACGTGCCATCTCCACAACTTCTCGAACCAGTCCTGGCCATGCCGCTGCGTCACCGACCGGACAACCGCTCCGAGCTGCACAGACTCCACACCCAGTTCACTCTGCTCCATCGTCCGCACCGCGTCACTCTTCATCCCGAGACATCGTGCTTTCGCCTCTGAAGTAAAGAGAGGTCGCCAGGCGACCTCTTGCTTGCAATCGTCAACGCGCCAATCTCTGGTGTACCGACCGTCTGCCTACACAGCGATTCAAGTTACTGCGTCGCGTCCTTCTTCCGGCCCTTGAACGAAGGCTGCCCCTTCTTGGCAGCCGCCTTCTTCGCAGCCGCGGCCGTCTTCTTCGACTTGGCCGCCTCCTTGTCCTGCTTCTTCGCTGCTGCCGATTCCTTGGACTGCTCCTTCTTCACCTCGGTGTCGATGGCTTCTTCCACGCCGTCCAGCCCGGCCAGCTGCGACAGCAGCGACTCCAGCTTCTTGCGCAGGTCCGCGCCGATCGAGGTGTAGGCCGGATCGCTCTTCACTTCGCGCAGCGTGATGAACAGGGGCGTCGCGGCCTTCTTGACTTCCTTGCGGAAGGCGCCGGCCGACACGTGCTTGTCCGTCACCTTGTCCTTGCCCTTGGCCTTCGCTACTTCGAGACTGGCCTGCAGCTTCTCGTAGGCCTTGTCGCCGTGCTTCTTCATCGTGTCGATCGCCACCGACGCCGACACTTCACCGACCTCGACCATCGCCCGCACTTCCGCCGGCGCAGCCATCAGCAGCAGCAGACCTTCCACGTAGTTCGTCGAGAACCCGAGGCGACGCGCGATCTCCTTCACGTCCCAGCTGAACCGGATCAGCCGCTTGCAGACGATTCCGATTTCCATCGGCGTCAGCGGCTTGCCACCGTTGCCGCGCACCAGCGCGACAGTGAGGTCTTCCATCGACGAACCGGCGCTGGCGACCACCACCGGGATCTTCACGATCTCGGCGCCCTTCTTGATCGCGAGCTTCACCGCGTCCAGGCGGCAGTGACCGTCGGTCACGTAGATCACCTGGGAGTCGCCTTCCTTTGCGACATAGCCCGCCAACGGCTTGTCTTGATAGAAGCCTTCCGCCCCCATCGAGTCCGCCAGGCCCTTCACGTGCTCGTGATAGGCGGCGTCCTTGATGCGCACGTTGAACCCGGGCAGAACTCGAAGCAGGTCGACGTCGACCTGCCACAAGTCGCGCGAGCTGCTGTGCGAGTCCTTCATGAACGACTTCGCGCTCCCGGGCACGAGCTTGCCGTCGAAATCCGCTTGCTTCTGTTCAACCACTGATTTTCTCCTTCGGAGCGCTTACCTTAGCGCAGGCGGTGCGAGCATACACGGAAAAAAGTATTATTCTTCCGCTCTTACACAGCAGATACGCCAGAATTTTGGGTGTGACGTTACTCGCGCTTCTGCCAGCGCTTGTTGTCTCTGGTAAGGCGACATATTGAACGCCTTGGTAGCACCGGTTCCTACACCGAGTCCGATTACCCAGAACCCTAGCAGCGATCCGACGCAGGCAGCCACTGCCGCCTTCTTCCACGACTCGGTGCTCAGGTACGAGACGATGAACCCCGCTCCTGACAGCACTCCCCATCCGCCGAGCCAGATGCTGAACGTGTGGCCGGAGATCAGCACCTGCTCGAACTCGGCACGCGGCAGCAACGACCACATCACGAACCGTCCGAGCCCATACAGCGGGAACGGAGACAGCAGCACCACTGCCACTCGCAGGCCCCACTTTGTCACCCACTCATCAGCTACCTGGCTTTGGCTAGGCATGTCGGCCTACTCGCATTTCATCGTTGTCGTGAACCATCGGACACCGTGCCGCCCGACCTTGGCCTGGGGATCTATGCCGACCAGGTGCTTCGAAAGCTCGCTTCGCTGTCCAGGCTCCAGGCCTACGAGCATCGCGTTTGAGATCGATCTTCCGTAGCCGGCGACGATCTCGTTCAAGCTGTTGGCAATCGAATCCGCATCCGAGCTGCGCCACCGAAGGCAGCAGATCCATCGTTCGGTGGACGTGTCGCCCATCTCTTCCCCATGTACCGCGTACACCTGGGCTCCTGGCTTCGGCAACGCTCCCTTGCTCAGCTCTGCTGCGCTCGCCAGAAGCGACCCTCGAAACCTGCTGCCTGCCGCCGTGGCAGCAGCCCTCAGGAGTTCGCTTGCAAGCCTGCGTCGAGTTTCCTCGTCCGGCGATTCATGCCCGAAGATCATGCGCTCTGCCGCACTGCCGTTCCGTCAGGCTTCCACTGGACACGCTTGTCGTCCACTTCGCACAAGCCGTCCATCACGACCTCATCGATCATGCTTCTGGGCAGGCTGATGCCGAACGTGTCCAGCAACTCGATCATCTTGGCGAAATCCCGCCGGCTGGCGGCACCACCCACGACCCGCTGGTCGAAGACAGTCCTTTGGCCTCGTGCGATCGACAAGTGGAAGCCCCTTCGCTGAGGCTCCCAGCCCGTCACGACCCGCAAGGCTGTACCGTCCGCCTCACGCGTCTCAAAGCTGTGTTCGCTCACGACTCACCTTCCTTTGCTAGATGGGGAAGTCGTCGCTCGCGAACGACTGGGCCGGCTCCTGTGCAGGCTGGCGCGCACGTTGCGCCCCACCAGCCTGCGTGGCCTGCTGCCTGTCGCTGCCCGCTGCCGGCGCAGCGGTGCTGCGTGCAGGCGAACCTTGCTGCGGTGCCGCCGGCGCCCTGGCCGCGGCGCCCTGGCCGGCGCCTACCTTCGGCTCATCGGCTGCGCCCTTGCTGGGCGTGATCTTCACGCCTTGCACGTCACCACGGCGTCCCGAATAGCGCTCGCGCCCGGTCACCTTCTCCACCGGGATCGTGACCTCGCTGTCGTACACCTTCGTCGACAGGAACTCCAGCTCCTCGTCGAGCGCTTCGGTCGCACGCCACCACGCCTCGATGGGGCGCAGCGGGTCGGAGCCATCGCTCCACTTGTAGCCGCGCGCCTCCAGCAGCACCTTCGCTTCCAGCGGCGAATCCTTCGCCCACACGCGCCAGGCAACCCGCTTGGAGCGATCCATCAGACCCTTCAGGATCGGCACGCCGTCCGCACTGGACCTGGAGACGATCTCGGCCAGCACCTGCGCCTCGAACAGCGACCGCCTGACCGTGTAGTAGACGCCGCACAGCGAGAACGCCACGTAGTCGAGCTGCTTGGCCTGAAGGCCGTGGCTGCGCCAATCGATCTCGCGCGTGGAGCACATGAACCACTTTGCCGCCAGCCCTGGGAATCGCTTCTCCAGCATCGGCCGGGCCGCCGAACCCTCGTGAGACACGACGATCACCGCCCGCTCCAGGTCGGCCGCGATGCGCCCTTCGTCGAAAGCCTTTCCTTCGACATCGCCGTCTTCCATCCCGCCCACGGTCTTGAACTTGCCGGGCAGCGCGAAACCCGGGTCTTCGAAACCCGCGTATTCCGACTCCACCTCGTAGACGACGCCCGTCTTCGCGTTGAACCAGGCCATCACGTAGCCCAATTCCAGGACCTTGCCTTGCGCCGGGTTCGCGCCGATGGTCTTGCATTCCAGGAACATGGCCAGCTTCGCGCCGGCACGCTCCTTCACGCCCTCGAATGCCACGAAGTGCTTGTGTGGCTGGAAACGCGCCAGAACCCGGAAGTTGCCGGTCATTTCCAGGGCAGTCACCATGCGCCGAGATTCTTCACTCATACCCGTCTTCTCCACGTTTTACACTCAAAAGTAAGTGATGGATAGTGTAAGCATACACAGGTATACAGTCAAGTGATACCGAAATATTATGCGAGGCACCACTGCACTGGAACTCGTCCCGCACGAACGAGTTCTGCGTTCGCTTTCGAGAACGGTTTGCTGCCGTAGAACCCCTTGAAGCAGCTGCCGCCCATCGGCGACGGATGTGATGACTGCAGCACCACCTGCCCCATGTTCTCCAGCAGCTCTGCGTACCTTCCCGCCTCGTTTCCCCACAGGATGAAAACGCCATCGCGCTTGCTCATGGCCAGTGCCTTGATGATCCGATCCGTCACCTCGCGCCAGCCCATCGCGTGATGCGACTTGGGCTCCCTTGCCCTCACCGTCAGCGACGTGTTCAGCAGCAGCACCCCCTGCGAACACCACTTCGACAGATTCCCGTCGACCGGGGCCTTGCAGCCGACGTCAGCCGCCAATTCCCTGTAGATGTTGGCCAAGCTTCTCGGCAACGTGTTCCCCGCATCAGCTGAGAACGACATCCCCGTCGCATGACCTGGCGTCGGATATGGGTCCTGCCCCAGGATCACGACCTTGCAGTCTTCGGGGTCCGTCATCTCCAGTGCCCTGAACCTCACCGCCTTCGGTGGCAGCACCAACCGGCCTGCATCCTCTTCAGCCTTGACCCTGCCCCGTACCCTCTTCAGCCAGTCTCCGCAGTCCTTCGTGGCATCGAACGACTCCATGAGCTGACGCCACGGCTTCGGGAACCCTTCCCAGCCGTCCTCCACCACCTCGTGATCCGGCAGAAGCTCCGGACTGGCTCCGATTCCAGCGTCAGGCTGCGTCAGCACCATATGCTATTGTTCCTGGCAGAATAGTTGTGAGTCCTTCCAGTTTATTCGCCTTTCTGCCATCATTCGCCAACTCGCTTTCAATCTGGCCCATACATGAAGTTCGACAGACTGCTCGTTTTGCTCGGAACCATCTGGTGTTCTGTTTGGCTTCTCGTCTGGCTCGCCGTCACGGCACTGGGCCTGTACACCATCCACCTCTGCTCCGACGGCACCTGCGACTCGACCGAGGCCTCGAACACCATGATGAACATCATCTGGTGGGCGCTTCCCCTCTTCGGCGCCGGCACCTACTTCGGCGTCAAGTCACTCGTCCCCGACTTTCAGGCCTTCGCCGCCAGGCCCCGCAAGGCACGCGCCTGAGCTTCGCAGGAAGCTTTCCCTGCATCGCTTCCTGCCCCTGAACTGAGTTCAGGCATGCCCTGGTTGTAGCCCTCCCTAAAGGGCTAGTCGCCCCCGCTGACGAACCCCTGCACAGAAAA
>Ga0209181_10002256_pt1 | contig 31942 bp, 30 predicted proteins | sample MAT05_FD_187208 | JGI IMG/M metagenome (GOLD analysis project Ga0209181, IMG submission 187208) | Freshwater microbial communities from Lake Fryxell liftoff mats and glacier meltwater in Antarctica - MAT-05 (SPAdes) (version 2) | ecosystem: Environmental > Aquatic > Freshwater > Ice > Liftoff... | reverse complement strand
CTCAAACTGCTCCTGGCTGATGCCGGGTATTTTGGCCGACACGATCAAATGAGATTCTGTAATGGCACCTGCAGCAGGATCGAGCGTAATCTCGCATGTTGTATTGATCTCATCTGCTGTAAATCCGGCAGCACCCAATACAAAACTCAGTTTCATACTAAAGCAGCCTGCATGCGCTGCAGCCACCAGTTCTTCAGGGTTGGTACCTACACCTTCCGCAAAACGGGAGTTGAAAGAATATTGGGTTTTGCTGAGCGTGGTGCTTTGTGTGGTCAGGTTGCCTGTACCTTCTTTTCCAGTACCGTTCCAAACGGCAGTTGCGTTGCGTTTCATGTTGTGTTTGTTTTATTATTTGTTTTTAAAATCCTGTTAATGCGGCTTCAGTTAAAAACCTTTTATTGTTTGTTCATCTGTTTCAAAGCCAGGAAGGTATTCAACATTTTCTGAATAATCAATATCGCCAAAGTAGCAAAGTTGTTTTGCGAAAAGTATAGGATTAAAAACATCCTGAAAGATCTCTTTTGCCTGATCGGCAATTTCTTTTGCGCTATAGTATTTTTTTATAATGAAATATAAATCCACATAATCTTTCCACTTGCCCCTTCCCCCCAAAGCAAATGCTTTCATAGCTGCTAAGGTCGAAAGATTTGGCAAAATAAAGTAATCTTCAAATGTGTCATCGTTTACAATTCGGTAAGGATATTGATGATAAGTAAGTTTAACATTATTTATTATTGTTGTCCGACTAAATGTCTGAAAGCCTTATCAAGCCTGCATGACCTCACCCCAACCCCTCTCCAAAGGAGAGGGGCCAGAACCCTCAACCAGTAAGCACTTGAGCAATTTGGTAAAGTTTTAGTCGGACAATAGTGATTATTTATTATGAAATGAATTTAATCTGTAAGCCCAACAATAATATTTGACCGGAAACCAGATTGTGAAACATCCTTTTTTATAGCCGCAAAATTAATTTTGTCAAAAGTGAACAAATTAAAATCAACCGAGCGCCTGTGCCCTATATGTAATGCTATTGCCGTGCCCCCAACCAGGTAATATTTCTTTTTGTATTTTTTAAAAAATGGCAGCAGTTCTTTCTGGCTGTCATTTAATATTTCACTGTGCATATCTATTGAAGTAAAGCGTAAAAAAATTCCTGGACAAAACATTGTAATTATTTGCCGCTCTCTCAGACTTATTAATTTGTTCAAAAAAAACAGTTGCCGCTTTTTTTTCTCCAATAATTTTAAAAAGAGCTTTTACATCTTCAGCATTTGCAAAATTCAAAAAAAACTCAATTACCACGGGTAGTGGTAATTGTTCTTTTTCACTGTCTTTAGAATACCAAAACAGTTGAGCATTTTTCCTTATCAGCGCTTTTAATTCGGGGCTGTTTTCCATACTACAATTTACTTCATTTACGCCGGTTAACCGAATGTTTTTGCCAGCAATTTTTCATCAAAACCAACCAGCAATTCTTTTCCATATTCAATTACCGGCCGCTTGATCAGAGTTGTATTTTCGATCATTGTTTTGATGGCAGTAGTTTCATCCACCACGTTATCCTGCTGCTGCTTCGATAAACTTCTCCAGGTAGTGCTTCTTTTATTCAGTAGTTTTTCCCACCCGAGCCGCCTGCTCCATTCAGCTAATTTTTCTTCGCTGATGCCACCTGTTTTATAATTATGCAACAAAATTTCAAATCCCTTTTCTTTCAGCCATTTGGTTACTGCCTGTGTTCCCTCACAATTAGGAAGGCCGTAAAGCCCCACCAAACCTCCCTCAGGGGAAGGCTTTTGAGGAGTAATATTTTTAATAGTGCTTCTCATATTCGTAAACTGTTTAAATCCCCACCTTTGGAGGGGCTTGGATAGGCTTCTTTAAAATTCTGGTTTTGCTGTTTTTGTTTTCATGATCGTTTCAATTTTTTCCATTATCTCCGTTGTCAGTTTGGGCAACAGTTCCAGTGATTTTAAATTATCCAGCAACTGTTGTTTTTTGGTAGCGCCTAAAATAGCGGTGCTAACATTCGGATTTTTGATACACCAGCCAATGCTCAATGCTGCTGTAGTGCTGTTTAATTTTGCTGCCAGTTCACTTAACTTTTTTACTTTTTTAATCCTGTCATCCAGCATCCATCTTTCCTTCAGCCAGTCGAAGCCCTCCAGCGCAAAGCGGCTGCCCTTTGGAATGCCATCATTATACTTACCACTTAAAAGCCCAGATGCCAGAGGACTCCAGATGGTAGTACCCAATCCAACATTTTTGTATATTTCTGAAAATTCTACCTCCACCTTATGGCGTTCGAATAAATTGTATTGCGGCTGTTCCATGGTGGGGCCGATCAACTTATATCTTTCTGCAATGCGGTGTGCCTCCATTATTTCCACACCGCTCCATTCGCTGGTACCCCAGTACAAAATTTTCCCCTGTTGCAATAAATGATTCATTGCCCAAACAGTTTCTTCTATTGGTGTATTTTTATCCGGACGGTGGCAGAAAAATAAATCGAGGTAATCCACCTGCAACCGTTGGAGTGCTTCGTTGCATGCTTCTACCAAATGCTTCCTGCTGTTGCCAGTTTGATTGGGTTTATTTACTTTTCCCCGCCAGCCAAAAAATGCTTTCGAAGAAACAGTAAAGGAAGTACGGTCCCACTTTTTCTTTTTTATTACCCGGCCCATCATTTGCTCACTTTGGCCCAAAGCGTACACTTCTGCATTGTCAAAAAAGTTGATGCCGTTGTCATACGCTATTCCCATTAATTCATCTGCCACCTTATCATTGATCTGTTTGCTAAAACTTACCCAGCTACCAAATGAAAGTACACTTACCTGTAAGCCCGACTTGCCCAAGCGGCGATATTCCATAAATAAAAAAGATTTTGAGGGATGAAATTACAACAACATTCAGATGGTGATGTTGTGATTGTATTAATTTTCCTTAATTGGGAAATTCTGAGCCCGGTACCTTGAGGAAACCTACCGGTTGTACAATATGCCATTCTTTAAAATCCTGCCTGGCTTCCATGCCAATACCATCAATGATTTGCTTTCTTGTTCTTATCCGCACAGATTTTTCAGTATAAAATTCCTGGTTCGTTTTTGCCCTGTTCCAGTATAATTCGTGGCAGAACAATGTGTCTCCAAGGGTATTGATCACCCTCACACTGTCTTTCAAAAAAACGATGCTTTCCACATCTTTGTATTTGGCGTATTTGGCATCCAGCCTGCTCTCTATACTGTCGCCCTTTTCATTATAAAAGTCTACATGCAGTGTGTTGGGAAACTCAGTGTAATGCTCGGCACCCTGCACCCGGTACATCAGCGGTGCAGTCAATACGGCTTTTTTTTTGCCCCCGATGGAATACCGGATCGCTACATTTTTGGCTTCATCTTTTCCGATCGCTTTGGTGTTGATGTTTTGTACATCTGCCAGCTTATTTTCGCAACTCCATAAAAAAAAGCAGCCAGATATAAGGACTGCTATTCTTTTTATATATGCTTCACCAGTTAACATACGTAATAATCAATAATATTTAGACCGGTTGAACCAAAGATCCCCCAAAGAAAAACCAACGCTGATACGTACCACACTTTCTCTCAGGCTGGATTGTTTATTACCCCTGCTTCCAATTTCAATTGCCGTGTTTAAATAAGATATCTGTGTTTCGTAGTATGACGACTTTCTTAATTTTAAAGGAAAACTTGCCCCAGCGGTAAAACCATATTCAGGCATGGTATTGCCGGTATTGATATAATCGGGTCCGTAGTAAAAACCTGCACGGTATTTTACAAAGCTGAAATATTTTTTTATAGGGGTGGTGTTAGTGGCCGGAAAATATTCGGCACCACCACGTATCTTCCAGGTATTCTGCACCCTGTCTGTTGAATCAAAAAAACGGTACCCGTCCCAGTTCGTTTTTTCATAGTCGGCCCCAAAGGTCCAGTGTGCGCTGCTATCCTGGTAAGTAAAACCTGCACCCCATGTTAGCGGGGTTTTCACTACTCCATCCCGTTTTGACTGGAACACACTATCTACCTTGTATTGCCCGCCCGAGATATCATAACTTACTGTCTCTCTTAATACATCCTGTGAACCAGTCATGTTTTGACTTAAGCCGGTATAAGCGCCCAGTCTTAACATGCTTTTATTTTTTAACTTTATTTCGTATTGAGTTCCCAGCGTAAAAAAAATGCCCGCAAAGTTTGCCTGGCTCGATGAATTGGACTGGTAATAGGCAATGGTATCGCTTACAAAGGCAAGTTTAGTGCTGTAGTTTTTATTACCAAACCGGTAGCCGCTGTTAAAGCCAATATTAAATTTCCTGATCCGCAACCCCGCGCCGAACATGGCTTCATTTAATCCGCCGCTGCCTTCATATACAGTAGCAAGGCTGTCGTTCAGATCGGTCCTTCTTTCTAATGTTGCAATTTTATAGTTCACCCTCGATACCGGCCTTAAGCCAAAATCAATACCCAGGAAAATACCTTTTTTATTTGCCCTTTTTAATTTGATGGGGAGGCCCAACTGTACATAAGAAATATTAAGATTAGTGGCAGAAAACTTGCCGACAGGATTGGTACTTTTTAACGTACGGGTATCTGCTTCAACTCCAAAATCAAAGATCGTATTGCGTTGCGCCCCGGGATTTTGCAGTAAGGTGGCAGGGCTCAGGTAACTTAAGTTGCCGTAACTGGCGGGGTTTACGAAGTTCACACTTTGATAATCGGAATAGCCTGCTGAAATGCCACCCATGCTCCTGTTCACAATATTTTGATTGGGGGTAAGATCGCCTAAGCCAAAACGGGAATAAGGTGAGTTTTCCTGGGCGGTGGCAGTAGTACAAATTATAAGGGTAAAAACAAATCCAATCAATCTCATCATTATATTAGCAGTTGTTAACTTCGCTGATAGCGTAAAGTCCTTTGAATAAAAATTTTAAGTCTGCAAATATCTTGTTTTTAAGGTGACGGGCAAAATAGCCTGCATCCCCCCCGGTTAAAACCACGTTAAAGTTGCCGTACTGATTTTGGTAAAAGTCAATATAGCCGTCGATTTCAAAGGTTATTCCCGCAATGACACCACTCTGCAAATTTGTTTTGGTATCGTAACCAATTACAGGAAAATTCCAGTCTTTTTGCACCAGTGGAAGTTTTGCGGTATAATCATGCATGGATTTAAACCGAATTTCCATACCGGGTGAGATAGCGCCGCCCAAAAACTGGTGGTACTGGTTGATGAAGTTGTAAGTGATACAACTGCCCAGCGCAATGACCAGGTTATTTTTTCCAGGATAAAAATGCACTGCAGCCGCTGCCAGCGCTAACCTGTCGGCCCCAATACTGGCAGGCTTACCAACGGGTGAAGAAAAATTCAATATAGTGTCGTAAGAAAGTTGATGAAAAGCAGTGTTGGCAGCCAACAACTTTTCTATCTCCACGTTGTGATCAATTACAGATGATAAGATTGATTTCTTTGGTTGGTATTTATTTATAAGGGCCTCAATGGTATCATTGCTGTCATCCGGCAATATTATTTCTTCGATAACATGGTCGTTTTCAAGTATTGCAGCCTTTAAACGGGTATTGCCAAAATCTAAACAGAGTGTTACCATAAGAATAGTTATAAAATCGTTTAAGACGTTTAAAGGTTTAACGTTGATCGTACTATAAGTTTAAGCAGATTAAAAAATCGTATAGGTTGCAAATATAAAAGCAACCTTAAACGTCTTAAACGATTTAAACGTTTGGAACGTTTTCCCGGATATCAAATCCGCCTAAATTTTTAAAATGTCCGTTCAATTTTATTTTACTTTTTAGGGTTTCCATTTCCGATACTACCGGCAATACTTTTAAAATATGCTGCTTCAGGTATTCTTCCCGTTGCAGTTCATGCAGCAGTTGCAGTAATTCGTATTCCTCTTCCAGTGACATTCCGGCATGGTGTGCAATATCATAAGTCCAGAGCGCTTCATCCGGTTTTTTAAAATCTTTATTTACTTTTAAAATGCTGTGTAATTCGCGGATGGCCGTAATTACATTGCGCATTAAGGTACGGTTTCCTTTTTCTTCATTGTGAGGGTAATTAACAATGGCGCCGCTGTATAATTTATCCGGCAGTGTTTTTATCACTTCTAATATTCTGAATACTTTTTGCCCCTTTGTTTTGATATCCATTTCACCGTTGGCGTACACTTCTGTTATTTCAACCAGCTCCATCAATGTGCCCATTTCATTGACTTTATTATTTATCACCGACGGGATACCAAATAGCTTTTTATTATCCCTGCAATCTATTATCAGTTCCTTGTACCTTGGTTCAAATATATGCAGGTTCAATTCTTCGCCGGGATACACTACTACGCCCAAAGGGAAAATTGGAATAAAATTCGTCATCGCCTGTACTGGATATTTTTATCGAAGGTAGTAAGGATAGGTGAAAGGTCAATGGTGAATGGTCAATGGTGAATGGTGAATGAAAAAATTATCGCTTCAATCATTTTATTCTTACATCAAAATAATACTGACTGCTGACTTATTCACCATTGACCATTCACTATTCACCCCATTTCTTTTTTGGTATTTGTATGAATTACATTGAATTTTGTTTGATGTGGCAAGATTACCTTCAGCAAATTCAGCAAGGCAACAGCAAGGCATTGGCAAGGGCCATCTCATTGGTAGAAAACGAGGTGCCGGGTTGTGAGCTGTTACTGCAAATGTTGCCACCCTCCTCCACACCCGTGGTTGGCATTACCGGCCCTCCCGGTGCAGGCAAAAGTACGTTGGTGGATGCGCTGATTGCAAGAATGGTAACGGAACAAAAAAAGGTGGCCGTTATCTGTGTTGACCCTTCTTCCCCATTTAATTTAGGTGCCCTGTTAGGCGACAGGATACGTATGAGTGAATGGTATAATCATCCAAATGTTTTTATCCGTTCATTGGCTACCCGGGGTTCCCTTGGCGGGTTGCATCCAAAAATAATTGAGATCAGTGACTTGATGAAAACAGCGCCTTTTGATTATGTCATTGTTGAAACAGTGGGTGTTGGCCAGAGTGAAATTGAAATTGCCGGACTGGCGGATGTAACGATTGTAACAGTGGTTCCTGAAGCCGGCGACGACATTCAAACGATGAAAGCCGGACTGATGGAGATTGCAGATATTTTTGTGGTGAACAAAAGCGACCGCCCGGATGCAGACATGTTTGTAAAGAATTTAAGGATGATGCTGGCACCTGCATTTCATACAAAGCAGGTTGCTATCCCGATCATAAAAACCACTGCGTCTAAAAAGGAAGGAATTGAAGAACTGTTAGCGGCAATAAAAACGAACATTCAACAAACAACTGCCAACGAAAAGCATTCCTGGCTGCTGGCGGAAAAAGCATTTCATTTAATTCAGCAAAAAAGGATGGAGGGTATTAGTAAGGCTGAACTAAAAACTAAAATTGATGCTGCCGGTGAGGCATTCAACCTTTACCGATTTGTACAGGATTATTGGCAACAGAAATGATATGCTTAATTATTTTCGGCCGGAATGGCGTCACTTTTTTGCCAAAATTTATTCCTTACACAGACCGGTCACTTTTCCACCAACGATAGCCAATGAAACCTACGATGGCAAAGGGCGCTATCATTAAATAAAGGATTCCGCTGTTTAAGCCCTGAGCAGGGCCTTCTCCTAATTGCTGTGCCGTTTTGGTACACATGGCGCATTGTGCAGGTGCAGTAAAGGCACTAAAGCAAAAAAGAAATAGCAGTGATATAAAGCTGAATTTTTTCACTATTCAAAGGTAGGCGGTAATTATGCTTTTTTTGTTTTTGTGCAAAAAAAGAAATTGAAAACGACCGTGCAAAGCAAATAATAAATAAACCAGTCACGTGACTACTGCTGATTGTTATTTTTTCCGGATTTAAAAATTATTTTCTTAAAAAATTTTGTTTTGGCTTTATCCTTACTTAAAATGGTTGCGCCATATCAGCACCATTACCCCTGCAATTGCCAGCAACGAATACAGGTAACTTTTTGCTGACACTTTTTTCTTATACATAACTACGCTTACCAGCATAATTGATACCGGCAGCAGTGCGAAAATAGTAAAAGCAACAGCCGTATTCATCCTCGTAACAGCCATCAAAGAAAACGATAACCCTATCACAGCACCAAACAAAACACCAGTAAAAAGCAATCCACTTTTTTGCTTATTTAAAAATGGCTTTATAAACACGATAGGGTTACGCCGGCCAATATCAAAAAATAGCAGGGCGGTAAAAGCGGTGATAATGCGTATCCAGGTGCCATGAAACTCAGAAATGTTTTTACCTGTTTCAGCAAATGTTTTTTTTGACAGAATGAAAGCAAGCCCTGTTAAAGCCGAAGCTGCAATACCAAATAATAGCCCGTGCAGTGGCAGGCCATAGTTTTCCTCCTTTACTTCTTCTCTTTCCAAATGACTGTTTATCATCAGCAGCAATGAAATGATGGTAAGCAACATGGCAGCCATGCCAAACAAGTTCATGTGTTCATTTAAAAACAGCCAGCCAAAAAGCCAGGCAAACCCCGGGGTTAAGGTAGTTATCATTGTTCTTCTCCTGGCACCCAGTATCCGAAACGATTGATAACTTGCATAGTCCCCAATTGATTTACCAATAATACCAGAAATGCCCAGCCATATCCAGTTTGAAGTATGCGGCTTTGTAAATAACTGTACCGGGTTCAAATCATCTGCAATACAAATAACAACAGCTAATAAAAAACTACTCAAAAAAAGCGCTGCTTTATTTATTGAAGCTGGCGCTTCCATCCGGGAAAGTTTGGCCAGCACAAAAGTTGACACTGTCCAGGAAACTAAAGTAATGAACGCAAACAGGTAGCCGTTATTCATAATATTGATTGCAGCATAAAGATAGCTTGCCTGCGGTACTTATCTTATTCTGCTGTAACAGGATCAATAATTTGAGAAACCTTGCTTATTTTATTTGCATGAAACCCGCCATAGCTTGCATGCTCCAGCAGTGCCTCTTCATCGGGTGCTATGTACACACAATACAATTTATTATCCGTTACATAGCTTTGTACCCAATGCACTTTTGCCGGCATATTGCTCAGCACTTCGCAGGATTGCTGTGCCATATCTTTCAGTTCATTTTGAGAAAGTAAACTGGCATCCGGCCAATCCCTCTCTATTAAATACCTTGGCATAACAATGAATTAATTGTGATTGGTCATAGTGCATAAGACGCCCTCAGCGAAGCCACCATATTGCGGTTTTTGTACTGGCTATCTTTATTTACATTCAATAAGCCGGGTGTAACACGCAGCCCCACCCCGAATTTGTTTTTAAAACTATACCCCACACCAACAGGGATACCCAGATCAAACTTTTTTAATTCACCTTTTATATCGTTGCCTTTATCCTTGGCGCTTAATAAAAGCCCCGGTTGCACACCAGCCTCGGCAAAAAAGCCATGCCGCTGTCTTTGGTACCGGACAAGTACGGGAAAGTTTAAATAATTAAGCCGTGAGGAGGCAGAGGAAGTACCGTACTCGCCGCCGGGAATATAATCGTAAGACTTGTACTTGCCCCCCTGCATGGAATAGGCTGCACCTATACCTAAACCTATATCGTCAGAAAGATTCATAAGCTGTGTATGCACGCCAAACTGGATACCAAGTGCAGGTGTATATGCAGGATCACTGCCGGTTTTGGTGGACCAATTTAATGCTGCAAAAATTTGAGCCCAGCCATCAATGCTCTTACCTGTTTTATTTACTTTTTTTTCCTGCTGGTGCTGTTGTTTTTCTTCATCCTCCTTTTGCCTTTCTTCAGGCGTTAACTTACTCCGGCGCTCCTTATCTGCTTCCCATTGAGCTCTTTCACGTGCATTGGTTCGAGCTTTAGACAATCTGTCAATACTGTCCTTGCGACGTTGTTCTTCTATCTTCTCCCGACGGAATCTTGCTTTACATTGATCGTATGACTCATAAAAGCCACAATGAGCAAACAACCATTGCGTTTGTTTTTTTGTAAGTTGAGAATAGGCTGTTATGGTTAATAACGCAAACCCCAACATCATAAATACCTTTTTCATAAATTTTAATTTTGATTGTTTAAAAACTAATTATTGTGTTCTATTTAAAAAGGCCATCATATTTTGCGATACATCATTGGCTGGAGATTTGAATTCCCCAAATTTTATATTAGGCGCCCATGATGAATCCGTTCCTACTAAGTTTTTTAAGTCCCGGTATAAACCGCATGGTGAGCCACCCCTCCCAAATATGAATGGAAATTTTACATACGACACCGGCAGTTTTTCAATGCCGGGTATCGAATTAAAAACCTCCAGCACATAATCGTAGCAATTGTATTTTTTAAGATTGTATTTCTTCCTGGAACACTCCATACATTTTTGTAAAAGCAGTTCAAATTCTGCCGGCGTTAGTTCTTTCTCAACCGAAGCATCATATTCCGGGTCGCTGTTATCAAGAATTTTTGACCTTGTTTTTTTAAATAGGCAGGATACGGGCAACCGTGGATAAAACCCAAATGAACGGGTTACAACTTCCCCGGTTAAGAGATTGTGTTTATACAATATTAAAAATACATGGCCAGGCTCTCCTTTTTTGAATACACATGCAGGATTGTTGTTTACAGGCAGGTCTGCACAAACGGTTACTGAGTAAACTGCATTATTTTCGATGGGGTAAAAAACCTGCAGCCGCTGCTGCAGTGTGAGCGGCTTTGGTTTACTTATAGAAAAAGCAGTTTGTCTGCAAAGCATGTAGTCGTTTTGGTTTGAAGCCATTGCAGGAGTAACCATTACTAATATTGAAATAAGCAACAGCACCCTTATGTTAGCAGCAGCATTTATTAAAAAGCATATAGTCATTTTGCTTGATTTTTATTACAGTTCAAAAGTATTTTTCTTTAATAGCGACTGCAAACCAATCGTATGTCCCGATATCGAATGCTGCACATGCAAAAAGTTATGTTATCATTTGTTAATCAATTAGTTAAATAACCATAACAATAAAAAGCCAAGCTAGCTTTTTTATAAATTAATAAACAGAAATTGTATCTTACATTGAATGAAAAAAAGCTTATTAGAAGAAACGCATGAACTGGTAAAGTCGCTCACAACGAGTGAAAAACGGTATTTTAAACTCTATATAAAATTTCAGCAGGGCGATAAAAGCTATTTAAAACTGTTTGATATACTGGATAAATTAAACAACTGTAATGAAAAGCTGATCAGTCAAAAGTTTGTTTTAAAACACAGGGCCACCAACTTTGCTGCGGTAATAAAATATTTGTTTGATCAAATTATTGGCTCACTAAAATCTTACGGTGCTTACAAAGATTTGGACAGCGATCATACCAACATGATTGAAACTTATAAGGTGCTTCATTATAAAGGGTTGCACGGGCAAAGTGAAAAATTATTAAAAAAAGTAAAACAGGCAACATGGGATGATGATGCTTTTACAAGGCATTTTTCTGTATTATTGATGGAGTACCACAAAGAATTTTTTAATCCTGATGATACCCGGCCGGCACAAATTATAAGAATATTAAAAGAGCGGAGGGATACACTCGATATTATGGACAACTTCCTGAAGGTTGGTGAAACATTTACTTTATTACGTTTGCACTTACGCAAAAAATTATACTGCCGCAATAAAAAAGATAAAGATGAGCTTACTGAAATAATAGCGCCACTTTTAAAAACCACGGAAGCAGATATGCTTTCCCGTACAGCATTGGGTTTGCGTAATGTAACATTGTGCGATTATTACCTCGCCATCGGCCAACCAAAAAAAGCATTTGAAACTTCAAAAATTTATTTGGAGTTACGCAAGAATGCAGGCAGCAATGATAAACTGGACCTGCAGACGCTAAATGAATACTTTCAGCATATTACTATATCGGTCCGCAGTGGATTCTTTGAAGGGTTTGAAGAAAATGCAAGGCTGTATAAAATATTACTGGACACAGTACGCAACAGGGAAAAATATTTTATTGCTTATGAAAAATGGCATAATTGTATGCTGATATATTACAACCGCACCGGCCAGTTTGAACAGGGTGCAGCCTTTATAGAAAATGAAGATAAAAAAGGGCAGGTAGAAAATAATTTTAGTATGCGGTCTAAAATGACACGCTGGTATTTTTGGGCTTATAACCTCTTTGCCCGCAAGCAATACAAAAAATCATTGCAATACATTCAGCGGATAATTAACCAGGCTAATACAGATATAGATGAATACAGCTATGCCAAACTTTTGCTTATGTTTATTCATTACGACTTACAAAATTTTGAGTTGCTGGAGTACCAGGTGCGGTCTGCCCAACGGATACTGGGAAAGAAAGAACGGCTGTACCAGGCTGAAAAATTGATATTTGATTTTTTTAAAAATATCAATGGTGCAGATTCAAAACTGGTACAACTGCAAAAAATTGTAATGCTTCAACAGGCAATCAACAGGCTTTTCAAGCAATCTTTTGAAAAAGGTTTCGGTTTTTATTTTGATATTGTATCATGGCTGGAAAGCCAGGTTGCAGGCAAATTTTTTGCAGCAGTGGTAGCGAAAAATAACATAGTTGGCTTACAATAAAAATCCCTCCTCAAATTGTTGAGAAGGGATTCACGTTGATAAAAAATATTATTAAACCGCTTCTGATTGCATGGATTTGCTCATACGCTTGCGTTCATCTTCGTTCAAAATTGTTTTACGGATGCGGACGCTTTTGGGTGTCACTTCAATACATTCATCCTGCTGGATATACTCCATACATTCTTCCAGGCTCATCAAAATCTTTGGTGCCGCCTTAGAAGCATCATCCGTTCCGCTTGCACGGTGGTTGGTTAGTTTTTTAGGCTCCGTTGCATTCACTACCAAATCTCCTGGCTTAATATGTTCTGCTATCACCTGGCCTGCGTAAACTTCTTCTCCCGGATCAACAAAGAAACGTCCCCTGTCCTGTAATTTATCAATCGAATAACCGGTTGTTTTTTCTGTTGTTTTGCTTAATAACACGCCATTGCTACGTCCGGGAATTGGCCCTTTCCATGGCCTGTATTCTGCAAAACGGTGGGCCATTACAGCTTCGCCTGCTGTATTGGTCAGCATATTGCTCCTCAATCCAATCAATCCCCTTGAAGGAATATCAAATTCCAAATGCTGCATTTCACCTTTGGTTTCCATCACCAGCATTTCACCTTTTTTCTGCGTTACCAGGTCAATTACTTTACCGCTGTATTCTGCCGGTACATCTACTACCAATACTTCATACGGTTCATTCTTAACGCCATCAATGTGTTTTATCAATACCTGAGGTTGACCAATCGTCAACTCAAAACCTTCCCTGCGCATGGTTTCTATCAAAATACCCAAATGGAGGATCCCACGTCCATACACATTGAAGCTATCAGCACTGTCACTGTCTTCTACCCGAAGTGCCAGGTTCTTTTCTGTTTCCTTCATCAGGCGGTCACGCAAGTGACGGCTGGTTACAAACTTTCCTTCCCTGCCAAAAAATGGTGAGTTGTTAATTCCAAACAACATGCTCATTGTAGGTTCATCTACGCTGATCACAGGCAATGCTTCCGGGTTTTCCAAATCAGCAATGGTATCGCCGATGTTAAAATTTTCTAACCCTACGACTGCACAAATATCTCCGGCAAAAACTTCTGTTGCTTTCTTTTTACCCATGCCTTCAAACACATACAGTTCCTTGATCTTCATTTTCTTAATCGTGCCATCAGCCTGCATTAACGCAATCTGCTGTCCTTCTTTAATACTGCCACGGGCAACTTTCCCTACCGCAATCCTTCCCAGGAAAGAAGAATAATCCAGTGAAGTGATCTGCATTTGCGAAGGGCCTTCATTAACTTTTGGCTCCGGCACATACTGCAGTATCGCATCCATCAATGGAAAGATATTATCCGTTTCCGCAATGGACGTATTCATCCAGCCATTCTTGCTGCTGCCATATATTGTTGGAAAATCAAGTTGTTGTTCTGTAGCATCCAGGTTAAAGAACAGTTCAAATACTGCGTCGTGCACTTCATCCGGGCGGCAGTTTGGTTTATCTACTTTATTGATCACCACAATCGGGTGCAAGCCAAGGGCCAGCGCTTTTTGTAACACAAACCGTGTTTGCGGCATGGGGCCTTCAAAAGCATCTACCAACAACAATACGCCGTCAGCCATTTTTAAAACCCTTTCCACTTCGCCACCAAAGTCACTGTGACCAGGGGTGTCGATTACGTTAACCTTAACGCCTTTATAATTAACGGAAATGTTTTTACTAAAGATGGTGATACCACGTTCCCTTTCCAGGTCGTTGCTGTCCATGATCAGTTCGCCCGTTTCCTGGTTGTCTCTGAAAACCTGGGTGGCATGTAAAATTTTATCAACGAGTGTTGTTTTACCGTGATCTACGTGGGCAATGATTGCTATATTTCTGATATTCATAATTAAAATTGATAAGTTGAGGGGGTTATTTATGTACCCTGTCAACTTTTTGAAGCCGCAAAGGTAGCCTATTTCAGCCGAATGACAAGGTTAAATATGAATTAATATCGATGCTGGTTTACCTTTAACCTGCTGCCCGTATTAACCTTAAATTGAATTGTATGCAAAAAGTAAGAAAATTGGAACGGAGAAAACGAATCGCCCTGGTGGCACATGATAATAAGAAAAAAGACCTGATTGAATGGGCAATACACAATGCACTGATGCTTTCAAGGCATGAATTGATCGCTACCGGTACTACCGGTAAGATGCTGGAAGATGAATTGGACCGCCCGGTAAAGAAAGTGCTAAGTGGCCCACTGGGTGGTGACCAGCAAATTGGTGCTATGATTGCCGAGGGGAAGATCGATGTGCTGATATTTTTCTGGGACCCCATGGAAGCGCAGCCACATGACAGCGATGTAAAGGCTTTGTTGAGATTGGGCGTGGCCTGGAATATTCTGTTGGCCTGTGACCGGGCAACGGCAGATTTTATGTTAACCTCTCCATTGATGCAGGAGGAATATGAAACGGTTATTCCGGATTACAGTAATTACTTAACAAGGAAAGTTGTTCACTGATCAAAATTACACCCTCACATAAAACTTACGTTTATCCATAAAATAACCCACCAGCCAGCATAATAACATAACTGTTACAGCAAATAAGAATGAGCCAAAATAATTACCTGCATGGAGGAAGATATTTTGATAAATCCATTCATACAAACTGGTATCCGGGCCGGCCCGGAAAAAATAAAGAAGTATCACGCCCAACTCTGATAATAAATAGATGAATAACGGGTTGCGGCCAAATACCTCAAAGAAATAGGTCCAGTTCGTCTGGTGTTTAAAGTTGATCATATAAATAATGGCAGCAATAATGATACAATCCAAACCCACCGTAAGCAGCACAAATGAACTGGTCCATATTTTTTTGTTAATGGGAAAAGCCAGGTTCCAGCAATAGGCAACAAAGAGCAAAACGGCCCCTGTAAGCAGCAGTTTGGTTAACCCTTCGTAGGTATTCCCCTTTTGCTGAATAAATTTTCCAGCAGCATAACCCGCCACCACATTTGTAATTGCGGGCAGGGTACTCAGCAAACCTTCCGGATCAAAAGCAACCCCTTCCCCATGATACAAATGTTTTTCATTCAACAGCCACCTGTCAACAACGGATCCGAAATTTCCCTGCATGCTCAGTGGCTCGGCAGCATCTCCAAAAGCGTACAACAATAACCAGTACAGCAACAGGAAAAGAATGCTGGTAATTAAAGCTGCTTTCGGTTTGAGATAATAAATCATCAGTGATGCAATACCATAACACAAGGCAATTCGCTGCAGCACGCCGAACACCCTTGTCTCTTCAAACGGAAAACCAACAATTTGATTTGCTGCATCCCATTTTACAAACGGGAACCAGTACATCAAATAACCCAGTAAAAAAATGATAGCGGTTCTTTTAAAAATCTTCCATAACACTTTCGATTGTGGCAAGTGGTCCCATTTGGGCATTACAAAACTCATCGCGTTGCCCACAGCGAATAGAAACGAAGGAAATACGAGGTCAGTGGGTGTAAATCCATGCCAGTGAGCATGCAACAAGGGCGAATAGGTGGTAGGGCCGTTTCCCGGCGTATTTACAATGATCATCAAACAAATGGTCATTCCCCTGAATACATCAAGGGCGGTAAAGCGTTGAGCTGCAGCAGTCATTTTCTGTAATTTGAGACTGTACAAAATAGTTATTTTATTTTACATCAGGCAAATGAACAGGGTACATTTCAAAATGTCGCTGTCTATTTCGGAAGCGAAGAATCAGTAAATTGCCATTAAGACGCTAAGACGTTGCGCTATAAAAGAAATAAAAATGTCTCGGCGTCTTAACGGCAATATTAAGTAACCACTTAATAATGCGACAATTTGGAATGTACCCAATGAACAGTTGTATCTTTAAGTAACAAAAAATGCTGCCATGTCAAAAAACTGGACCCGCCGTGATGCACTCAGGGCATTCGGATTAACAGCAGGTGCTGCTGCCGTACCTTTTTTATCCTGGGCAAACAATGAAACCGGATTGCCTATTTTACTGCCGGTAGAAAAAATCAATTTAGACAAACCAATTACGGCTATTACACTCGGTGCCGGCAACCGGGGCAATGTGTATGGCGGTTATGCTATCAAGTTTCCTGAACAACTTGACATTGTTGGTGTGGCAGAACCCATTGCTATCCGAAACGGGCGCTACGCAAAAAAACATGCCATTCAAGAAGAAAACCGTTTCAACACCTGGGAAGATGTTTTTAAAAAACCAAAATTTGCGGATGCCATCATCATCACCACGCCCGACCGCCTGCATTATGGCCCCTGCATGAAGGCGCTGGAAATGGGTTATGACGTGTTGCTTGAAAAACCTATTTCGCCAAGTGAAAAAGAATGCAGGGACATCCTGAACCTCGCCAAAGAATCTGGCAGGATCGTAGCGGTTTGTCATGTGTTGCGATACGCCCCTTATTTTGTTAAACTGAAGGAGCTGATGCAAAGTGGTGCTATTGGTGAAGTTATCAGCATTCAACACATGGAACCCATCAGTCATGTACACATGAGCCACTCTTATGTAAGGGGCAATTGGCACAACAGCAAAGAAACAACGCCGATCATATTAGCAAAATCCTGTCACGACCTGGATATACTGCGGTGGATGGTTGGGAAACACTGCAGAATCATACAGGCATTCGGGGACCTGAAATGGTTCAGAAAAGAAAATGCCCCGCCCGGAAGTACAGACCGCTGTATTGATAAATGCGCTATCGAAGCTACCTGCCCTTACTCTGCATTAAGGATCTATCACCGCGACCGGAAATGGCTGCACCACTTTGACCTGCCGGAAGAAAAGGACAAACAGGGGGATGCCATTTTAAATTATTTAAAGACAAGCAACTTTGGGAAATGCGTTTACCAAATGGATAACGACCAGCCTGACCACTATACTACCAACCTGCTGTTTGAAGACAATGTAACTGCCAGCTTCAGCATGGAAGCCTTCACCTCATATGAAGGAAGAAGGACGAGGGTGATGGGCAGCATGGGTGATATCGTTGGCGATATGAGTTCTTTTGTATTAACTGATTTCCGCACAGGACAAAAAACCGAATGGAAAGAAACCAGCGATATGCATGGCGGTGGAGACTGGAGATTGGTAGCAAACTGGATACAGGCCATATCCAAAAAAGATGCTTCTTTACTCACTTCTACGATTGATCAGTCTATTGAAAGCCATATAATGGGTTTTATGGCGGAAGAACCGAAAGACAAAAAAAGTGATGTTTGTTGTGATGTAGATGTTGTTCCAGCCAGCGGCAGTGAAAGCGAATAGCAAATCGTTATTTGTTACTAATACCATATTGATTAATTAAGTAGTCCGAAGGACACTATGTGTAAGTCTTAGATGGTATTATGCCGACCCAAAGCTGTATTGGATTAAATATAGTTTTCATTCGGTATAACCAGGAAATTGAATTGATAGAGATGGTAAAATGGTATTGGTTGTATCGGAATAGTTGGTTTAGTAAAATACTTTTTTAAACGCCCTGGCTTTGATGGCAGCTTGTTATATCACCGGCGTTTGCTGGCGTTTTTGAATGACCGCATTTCTGGCCCGGTTTTCAGTAACATACATTCTTTGTTCGTAGAGTGAAAAAATAGTAATGCAAACTAAAAAAACCTTCCTCCCCAATATTGCCCTCTGCATTTTGCTGGACATAGCCGGCATGGCCACCTATATTTTTCCTGCGTTGGGTGAATTTGCCGATATAGCCTGGGCGCCGATATCCGGTTATCTTTTTTTTAAATTGTTTGGCGGCAGATTTGGTATGATCGGCGGTGTACTCAATTTCCTCGAAGAAATTATTCCTTTCACAGACATCATCCCATCCTTTACCGTTGCCTGGTTTATCAGGAAAAATGAAATAGAAAAAAACACCCGCCAATGACCGCTACAATCAAAAAATATCTCCGGCTAAAAAATAGTGGGTGATTCTTTTGTCATTCTTAACAGATTCAGCTTGCCCTTTCAACAATTGCATAATATATTTACCCTACAAAAAAAATCACCATTATGAGAAAAACATTCCTATCCACTCTTTTTATTGCCATCAGCTTTATTGGGTACGCACAAGTTAAGTTTGAAGCACTAACCTTTTCGCCCCCATACCCGGGGCAGGGACAAAAACTGTCTTTTGAATTCAATGCCGGTAAATCCCCTTTAAGCATTGAGAAGAAAACAGACATTGCTGTCTATCTTTTCAGCGACAAAGGGTTAAAGGTTATAGAACCTGCAATAATACAAAATGGCCAACTGTACAGCGGCTCCGTTCAATTAGATACCAATACCAACTGCATCGCATTTGGCTTTAGTGGCGGCGAACAAAAAGATAACAATTTTGGCAAAGGTTTTTTCATCCCGGTGTATAACAGTTCTAACAAGCCTTTGCAGAACTACTACCTGTCTGCAAGCCAGTTGTATGGCGGCTATGGAGAATATTTGTTTGGCATAACCAACGATCCTGCAAAAGGGTTGGCTACGCTTGAAGAAGGGATTTCAGCTTATCCCGCAGCTAAAGAGAATGATCAGTATGCTGCCTCTTATTTATTTACGCTCAACTCCGTTAAAAAGAAAGAGGCAGAACCCATTATACTGGAACAACTGAAAGCTATTGAAAAGAAACCGCTGCTTAAGGAAAATGAATATGGTTTGCTTACACAGTGGTACACCCGTTTAAAAAGAAAATCTGCAGCCGATTCTTTTACAGCATTGAAGAAAAAGCAATACCCTGAAGGAGCCTGGAAAAAAGCGGAAGCGATGGATAAAGTATTGGCTGAAAAGGATGCAGAAAAAATGAAAAAATTATTGGATGAATACACTGCAGCTTTCCCACCCAAAGAAGAAGATAAATATATGCTGCAGAATGTAAAATCACAACTGGCCGGCATTTATGCAAAAAACAAAAACTATCCGGCATTTAAAGAAACAGCCAACAGTGTATCAGCCGCAGAAAGGTACAGCCTTTACAATAACCTTGCCTGGGAACTGGCGGAAGCAAATGAAAATGTAGCTGAAGCAAAAGCAATGGCGAAAGAAGCAACAGAATGGACGAAAAAAGAAGTGGCCAGCCCAACAGAAAAAAAGCCGGAACAACTCACCCAAAAAGCATGGGAAAAAAAACGTAAAAGTGATTATGCCATGTATGGCGATACCTATGCATTTATTTTATACAACACCGGTGAATATAAGGAAGGTTTATCTTTTGCCAAAGATGCAGCCACTATCAATAAACTGCAGGATGCAGAACTGAATGAACGGTATGCCTTGCTGTTAGAAAAAGCGGCTCCTGCCGAAGAAAGCAAAAAGATCATTGAGCAAATGGTGAGTGATGGAAAAGCTACTAGCAAAACCAAAGAAGCATTAAAAAATATCTACATAAAAGAAAACAAAAACGAGACTGGTTTTGATACCTATCTCGCCAACCTGGAATTGGCTGCCAAAGAAAAAAGAGCTGCAGAAATAACCAAAACGATGATCAACGAACCAGCCCCAAAATTTATTTTAAAGGATTTTTCCGGTAAGGATGTAAGCCTGGAAAGCCTTAAAGGCAAAGTGGTGGTAGTTGATTTTTGGGCTACCTGGTGTGGTCCCTGTATTGCTTCCATGCCTGGCATGAAAAAAGCAGAAGATAAACTTAAAACCAGGGGCGATGTTACTTTTTTATTTATTGATACCTGGGAGGGTGATGGAAACAAAAAGCAAAATGCAATGAACTTTATGAAAAAGAAAAATTACCAATTTTATGTGTTGATGGATGATGAAAACAAAGTAGTAAGCGATTTTAGCGTAAGCGGTATCCCTACAAAATTCGTTATCGACAAAGCTGGTAATATCCGTTTTAAAGCAGTGGGGTTTAGCGGTAATGCTGATGATCTGGTTGATGAACTAAGTTTGATGGTAGATCTGGCTTCAAAATAAAGCTAATCACCAAATAATCGAAAAGCCCTTTCGGGCTTTTTTTTATTGGGGCAGGATAAACTAATTTGCATAAAACTATTCACGGTGCCATTCAATCTTCAATCACCCTACTCACCAGCCGGCGACCAGCCGGATGCCATCCGCAAATTAACGGAAGGTATTTTGGAAGGCGAGCGTTACCAAACATTGCTCGGCGTTACGGGCAGCGGTAAAACATATACTATTGCCAACGTGATACAGAACGTGCAGCGGCCCACATTGGTATTGACCCACAATAAAACATTGGTAGCACAATTGTACGGCGAGTTTAAACAATTCTTTCCGGATAATGCCGTAGGCTATTTTGTAAGTTATTATGATTACTACCAGCCGGAGGCATATATGCCCGTTAGCAACACATACATCGAAAAAGATTTAAGTATTAATGAAGAATTAGATAAACTCCGCCTGCAGGCCACGGCACAATTACTAAGTGGCAGAAGGGATATCATTGTTGTGGCCAGTGTAAGTTGCATCTACGGTATGGGCAACCCCACCGAATTTGAAAATGGTATCGTTCGCATTCAGAAAGGCCAGGTGATATCGAGGCAGGGATTTTTACATTCATTGGTAAACAGTTTATACTCCCGAACGCAGGGAGATTTTACAAGAGGCACGTTCAGGGTAAAAGGCGATACCGTGGATATTAACCTGCCATACGTAGACTTTGGCTACCGCATCACTTTTTTTGGTGATGAAATAGAAAGCATTGAAACCCTGGAACTGAGCAGCAGCAAACGTATTGGGTTGGTAGAAAATGCAGCCATCTTTCCTGCCAACCTGTACCTGGCACCAAAAGATATTATGCAGCAGGTAATCTATGAAATACAGGATGAGACTGCGGCACAGGTGGAATACTTTAAAACCTCCGGAAAATATATAGAAGCCCAACGCCTCAGTGAAAGGGTAAACTATGACCTGGAAATGATCAGGGAACTGGGTTATTGCAATGGTATTGAAAACTATTCCAGGTTCTTTGACAGAAGAAGTCCAGGCACCAGGCCATTCTGCTTATTAGATTATTTTCCGAAAGATTTTATTTGTGTGCTGGATGAAAGTCACCAAACCGTACCACAAATAAGTGGCATGTACGGCGGGGACAGGAGCAGGAAATTGATCCTGGTAGATTATGGTTTTCGTCTACCATCAGCATTGGACAACCGTCCGCTGAATTTTCATGAGTTTGAAAATATGATCGGTCAAACCATTTTTGTAAGTGCTACCCCCAGCGATTTCGAATTGGAAAAAACAGGCGGCATTGTGGTGGAGCAGGTGGTAAGGCCAACGGGTTTGCTTGACCCACCCATTGAAGTGCGGCCATCCATTAACCAGATTGATGATCTGCTGGATGAAATAGACAAACGCATCACCAAAGGCGACCGCGTATTGGTAACTACCCTTACCAAACGCATGGCTGAAGAAATGGATAAATACCTGCACCGCATCAACATCAAAAGCAAATACATCCACAGCGAAGTGGATGCTTTGGAAAGGATGGAAATATTGAGGGAATTGCGTCTCGGTATCATTGATGTACTGGTAGGAGTGAATTTATTGAGGGAAGGATTGGATCTTCCCGAAGTGTCGCTGGTGGCTATCCTGGATGCAGACAAAGAGGGTTTTTTGCGTAATGAAAGAAGCCTTACCCAAACTGCCGGCAGGGCGGCAAGGAATATTGATGGACTAGTGATCTTTTATGCTGATAAAATGACGGAGAGCATGCAGAAAACCATTGACGAAACCAGCCGCCGCCGGGAAAAACAGATCGCTTATAATATTGAGCATGGCATTACGCCCAAAACAATTATCAAAAGTAAAGACCAGATTATGGCACAGGGTTCTGTGCTGGATGTAAAGGGGTACGATCCATCCCGGCCATATTCCATTGCGCCTGACGAAGACATCATAACAGTAGCAGCAGAAGACCAGGAAGAGTACCTCACAATACCAAAGATGGAAAAGAAAATTTCCAGCACTAAAAAAGCAATGGAGAAAGCAGCAAAGGATATGGATTTTATGGAGGCTGCACGGTTAAGAGATGAAATGTTCCGGTTGCAAAAGGAACTGGAGGCGATGAAGGGCTAGAACAAGGAAGTCAAGTTTTAAAAACTTGACTTCCTTGTTCCAGCTTACTCCAGGCTAAAAGCATGGTTATAGTAGTAGTCTGTATTTTCTTTGTGCGATTTGATAAATTGTGCTGTTCCTCCAAACCATTCCAGTACCGCTTCCCTTTTTAAATGTGTGGGCTTAACTGATAAAAAGGATTGGTAAGAAGACCATTTGTAATCTTCGAAATTTTTTTGTCCCATGTGTTTAAGGACATTGGCATGCTGGTAAATAATAAGTTGAGTAAAATGTGCGTCATCCACTACTTTAACCCTTCTGAAAGGGTTTACAAATAAACTGCCCTGCCGCTTATTTTCTTTGTTGTAAGCCATTGCATAACTGATAAAAAAATCTTTGCATTGAAATTCCAGCGCTTCTTCAAAAGTGATTTCCTTTTTAATAAATCTTTGCTGGTGTGTTTTTATAAACCCAACAGGAATTTCCGAAAGGTGTGCAATCAACCCTTCATGACTGTTACATTTCACCAGCCAATGAGCATGGTTATCCATCAGCACATACGAGTAAGTGTCGAAATAGCCGGATGAATAGGATAAATATTTACGGAGAAAGAACCGCCTGTTATCATCAGTATGAAAAAGTAAATTATTTCCTGCAGCTTTGGCAATTATATGAAAGAAATTATTTGCTTCAAATGCGGCGATATATTTGGTATTGACAGGCAATTTAAAAGTACAATTTGCAAGTAATTTACTTAATCTTTTTTTTACAACGGGAAGTCAAGTTTTAAAAACTTGACTTCCCTCAAACAGTTATCCGGCAAAATAATCCCTTTCACATCATCAAAAAAATGATACCTTTCCTACCCAACAAAAAACCAACCACCATGACCACCATAGCCCTTTACAATCTTAAAGGCGGCGTAGGAAAAACCGCCAGTTGCGTAAACTTTGCCTACCTGGCAGCCGCGGATGGCCACAAAACGTTATTGTGGGATATTGACCCGCAGGGATCGGCCACTTTTTACTATAAAGCAAAACCCAAAGTTCATCCAGGTATAAAAAAACTCATTACCAAAGATGCTGACCTGGAAAGTGCGATCCTGAGTACTGACTTTGAACTGCTGGATGTAATACCCGCCGACAGCAATACCAAAAGTTTTGATATCATGCTGGAAGAAATGAAAGGAAATAAGAACCGGCTTAAAGGCATCATAAAACAACTGGACAAGGAATACGAATTTTTATTTATTGACTGTCCCCCCGGTTTCAGCGCTTTGAGCGAAAATATATTTAATGCCGCCGATATCGTATTGATGCCGGTGATACCAACTACCTTATCGATCCGAACGTACCACATGGTAAAGGATTATTTCAAAGAAAAAGACCTGGATATGAAGAAAATGATGTGTTTTTTTACCATGACTGACCTGCGTAAGAACCTGCACAATGAAATAATGGAAGAACTGTATAAAGACAAACGTTTTTTTCAAAACTATATCCCCTACCTGAGTGATGTGGAAAAAATGGGCGTTCACAAGGCCCCTATTATGGAATTTGCCAACAGCAGCTACGCCTCAAAATGCTACCGGGAACTCTGGACAGAAATAAAGGAAGGTGTTTTGTAATTAAAACAGGCAAGGATACATTACCCTTGCCTGTTATAAATTATCAATTTTATTTTTTGTGTTTAATAAGGAACGCTAAAATTCCCAGCAGTAAAAACTTTCGCTGCAGGGCCGGCTCCATCTGCCTCATACAGTGTACCACTGAATGTACCAATAATCCTGTTAGCTGTTTTGCTGGTAACAATTACGGTAAAAGTTCCAGGTTGGTTGTTTATAGACTGGCTCCAGGTGACACTTCCGTCGTCATACACAGGAAAACAAAAAATAGCAGAAGGAGATGTGATTGAAAGTAAATCGTAAGTACCTACTGTAACTGTTCCTAAAAGATTGTTTAAAGCCAATGAAAGCGTAGGGCTGTTAGCAGCAGACGATTCAAATCCATCAATAGAAAATCCAGTAACAACCGGGGCTGTACCACTTAGATTAACATTAAATGTTTTAGCCACTCCGTCTAAATTACATCTTAAATAATCTGTTGCAGGTGAAGTCCCGGGTAAAAAATCGATTGTAAAACTGCAACTGCTTGCTCCTAAACTCAAGGGGTAAGAAGTAACTCCCGAATTTGTGGCCGTACCGCTGCCGGTAAGCACAATAGTTTGGGCCCCTGCTGCCAGCACCCCCGAACCAGAAAAAGTAGCGCCGTTTACTGTAGTGGTTATGGAATAAGAACCTGCTGTTGCAACTGTTACAGGTATAGAAACGGTATTGGTGGCTGTTAAAGCGGTGCCCTGTTTATAGACACCTGCAGATGTAAAACCAGCGCAGTCCAATGTGCCGGTAGCAACCGGTCCGGAAGGAACAACTGTTATGCTATAACTGCAATTATCAGTGCTGCCGTTTGTTACTGTATAAGTAAAATCACCACCTGCTGTGGGTGTCCCCATGCCATTCAGTGTGATCGTTTGTGAACCTGTACTGCTGAATAGTCCAGTCTTACTGAATGTAACGCCATTAGCGGCTGCTGTACTGATGACGTAAGTTCCGGCAGTGGCTACGTTAACGTCGAATGTTACCGTATTACCTGCAACCAGTGCCGTACCGGCTGTGTAGGTTCCTGCGGTAACAAAACCGGTACAGGATGCAGGAGCGCCACCCAATGTAAACACCGCCGCACCGCTGCCTGGTATTCCTCCATTTTCAAAACTGTATTCTTTTTCGCAGGAAGAAAAAAACAACACAGCAGCAATTAATAAGCATACGGACGATAATGTGAGTTTCATAATATTGTTTTATAAGTACATGGGGTTCTCCCTTTAAAGCAAATATATAAAATTTCGCCACCTTAAAATTTGTTAGTACTTTAAACCATTATTTAATTAACCTTTTATTTTAGTCTATGGAACGTTCAATTACTTCCTGGTTCAGCCCTTCATTACAAAAGGATATGCCTGTAGTAACCTATGGAAATTATGGTTTTTCATTGTTATTAATACCCACTGCCGGAGCTGATTACCTGGAATACGAGCGGTTTCAATTGATTGATTGCCTTGCCCCGTTCATCGATGCAGGCAAACTGAAAGTGTTTTCGGTTGACAGCATCAATAAAGAAAGCTGGATGAGCAATGAGATGCTGGGAGAACATAAAGCTATCCGGCACAACCAGTTCAACGAATATATCTACAATGAAGTGGTACCCTTTATAAAGAATGCCACCTCCTGGAATACACCGATCATTACCTGCGGTGCTTCCTTAGGCGCATTGCACAGTATGAATTTATTTTTGAAAAGGCCCGATCTTATCAATGGTGTAATTGCCATGAGTGGTGTATATGATTTAACCGAATATACCAAAGGGTTTTTTGATGAACAGGTGTATTATAATTCCCCAATGCACTACATCCCCAATTTAACAGATCACGGCATCCTGGAACAGATCCGCAACAGCCATCATATTCATATACTCACCGGCTCAGGCGACTTTGAAGCGCCTGATGCGGCCCGTGCATTTGCAGGGGCGTTGTACAACAAAGGCATACAGTACGAGTTGAGTGTTTGGGGCAATGAATGGACACATGACTGGCCTACCTGGAGGGCCATGTTACCGTTGTTTATTGATACCCGGTTTTAGGCTAAGCGATTAAAAGAATTGAAAGATACAAAAGAGTTAGGTGCAGGAATTTTCCTTTTCACTTAACTCTTTTAATTAACGGGGTTGACTAAAAATCGCTTCGCTTTTTTTGTTATTTGTTGGGCCGGTCAGCTTTGCTGTTATTGACTTCAGTGGCGTCGCACGCTGGTACGGCAAATCTTCACTCAACTTTTCCCAAACAATCTCCATCACAGCACCCCAGATTTTTTGCCGATGAACTATGAAAACTTTACTTTTACCCAATGCAAAAAAAATTATTTTTATTGGATGCTTATGCCCTTGTATTCCGGGCATATTACGCTTTGATCAGGAACCCACGGATCACGAGTAAAGGCAGAAATACCAATGCACAGTTTGGTTTTACCAATACCTTAATTGATCTAATCAATAATCAAAAGCCCACCCACATGGCCGTGTGCTTTGATACCCATGCGCCAACCGAACGCCATACCGATTTTGCAGATTACAAAGCCAACCGCCAGGAAACACCGGAAGATATTTCATCAGCAGTGCCTGATATTAAAAGGATCATTGCAGCGCTGAATATACCAGTGGTTGCCATTGATGGGTATGAAGCAGACGATGTAATTGGTGCTTTAGCAAAACAGGCCGAACTATCCGGCTACGAAGTATTTATGGTAACACCGGATAAAGATTATGGCCAGTTGGTTTCTGAAAATATAAAAATATACAAGCCTCCTTATCAGGGCGGCAACATTGAAATAATGGGGCCAAAGGAAGTGTGTGAAAAATGGGGTATCAAAAATGTTAGCCAGGTGATAGATATTTTAGGGTTGATGGGGGATGCGGTGGATAATATCCCCGGTATAAAAGGCGTGGGAGAAAAAACGGCAGCCAAGTTGCTCGCTGAATATGAAACCTTAGAAAATATCCTGGCCAATGCAGACAATATCAAAGGTTCCCTTGGAGAAAAAATAAGGACTGGCAAAGAAGCCGCCGTTATGAGTAAAAAATTAGCCACCATTATTACCAACATACCGGCGGCTATATTTCACGAAGAAGACTTCCGGATAAAGGAAATGAATAAGGACGCACTAAAAGAAGTGTTTGCTGAACTGGAATTCAGGGCATTGACAAAACGCTTGTTGGGGGAAGAAGCGGGTGCCCCTGCGGATGAATGGCGGCCAAAAGGAGAGAATGAGCAACCGGCAACAGGCAATCAAAAGTTAAAAGTAAAAGCAGATACCAACCAGTTGGATTTGTTTGGAAATGTGGTTGAATCAAAAGAGAAGAGTTCAGAACCGGAAGCGTTTGAGAACCCTCCTTTGGAGGGCAGGGAGGCCGATAAAAATATCCATAACACCCCACACAATTATGTTTTACTAAATGATGAAACAACCATTCAGCAATTCATTGATGCGGCTGGTAAAGAAAAAGAAATTTGTTTTGATACAGAAACCACCGGACTTGATGCCAATGATGCTGAATTAGTGGGATTAAGTTTTGCAGTAAAAGAAGGGGAAGCATATTATGTTCCCTGCCCTGCAGACAGAGCAGGCTGCCTTCAACTTTTAAACAAATTTCAACCACTATTCAACAGTACAACCATAACCTGGGTAGGCCAAAACATTAAGTACGATATGCTGATGCTGAAATGGTATGGCTTTGAACTAAAAGGAAATATTTTTGATACCATGCTGGCGCATTATGTGATAGAGCCGGATGGCAAAAGAAGCATGGATGCACTGAGTGCAAAGTACCTTGGATACCAACCGGTGTCCATTACAGAACTGATTGGCAAAAAAGTCCGCCTGACCACAAAAAATAAAAACAATGAAGTCGGGCAGGGTAAAGGCCAGGGCAATATGAGGGATGTGGAAATAGAAAAGATAAAAGAGTATGCAGCAGAAGACGCCGATATCACCCTACAGTTGAAACATATTTTTTTACCACAACTAAAAACCAAAGCAGTAGAAAAAGTTTTTTACGAAGTGGAAAACCCGTTGGTAAAAGTACTGACGGATATGGAGTTTGAGGGCATCCGTATTGATGAATCATTTTTAAATGAATACAGCAAGTTACTGCAAACAGACGCAAAGAAAAGTGAAGAGCTGGTATATGAACAGGCAGGTGTACGTTTTAACCTGGCAAGTCCCAAACAATTGGGTGAGGTGTTGTTTGATAAATTAAAATTAGATCCGAAAGCGAAAAAAACAAAGACCGGGCAGTATGCTACCGGCGAAGATGTGCTGGCTAAACTGGCAGTAACCAACAAAATCTGCGATGATATATTAGCTTTCAGGGAACTGACAAAATTAAAAAACACTTATGTGGATGCACTGCCGGAAATGATCAATAAAAAAACAGGCCGGGTGCACACTTCTTATGCACAGGCAGTAGCGGTTACCGGCAGGCTCAGCAGCACTGATCCCAACCTGCAGAATATTCCGGTACGGACCGAACGCGGCCGGGAAATAAGAAAAGCTTTTATACCCCGAAATGAAGCATTTGTTTTGATGTCTGCGGATTATTCGCAGATAGAATTGCGCATTGTAGCAGCCATAAGCGGCGATGCCAATATGTGTGAGGCTTTTAAAACAGGAAAGGATATTCATACTGCCACAGCAGCCAAAGTGTTTAATGTAGAAGAATCTGCCGTAACAAAAGAAATGCGGTACAAGGCCAAGAGCGTAAACTTTGGCATCATTTACGGACAGGGCGCATTTGGCCTCGCAGAAAATCTCGGCATCAGCAGAACAGAAGCAAAGGAAATAATTGACAACTACAAAAAGCAGTTTCCCAACATCCAAAAGTACATGGATGATACCATCAACTTTGCAAAAGAGCATGGCTATGTAGAAACGCTGATGGGCCGTAAGCGCTGGCTCAAAGACATCAACTCCGCCAACTTTACGGTACGTGGTTTTGCAGAACGCAATGCCATCAACTCGCCAATACAGGGCAGTGCTGCCGACATGATAAAATTGGCGATGATAAAAATTCATGCTGCTTTTAAGCAGCACAATTTTAAATCAAAGATGTTGTTGCAAGTACATGATGAATTGGTATTTGATGCCCATAAGGATGAAATAGAAATTATAAAGCCGGTGATTTTACAATGTATGCAAACGGCACTGGCATTACCAAATGAAGTACCTACGGATGCAGCAGTAGGTACCGGTGAAAATTGGCTGGCGGCACATTAACGGGTGAGGCACCCCCAAATGGTGGCTCACCCTGCGAATTAAATAATGCCTGGTATTATCAAGTCCTTACCTTATAAAAATAAAATGTTTGAATTTGTTTTATCCAAAAGCATAATCAAATATTTACGCTTCAAGGTGAGGCACCCCAAAGGTTGACTCACCAATATTCTAATTGGTATGCCTACACCTGAAGAACTAAAAGCTCCTTTTCATCCCGATAGCTTTTATCATGTTGTTTGCAAAAGCATTGATGGACTATTGCTTTTTTATGATGCCAAAGATTATGAAGTATTTTTCCATCGGTTTAAAAAATTTACTGGTGATTTTTTATATGTTTGGAGCTATTGTTTATTAAACAATCATACTCATCATGTGGTGAAGATAAAATCTGCGGATATGATAGAGGGTTTTATAACACAACTGCCTGCTGAGAACAAATCGAAGGCAATGATAAAATGGGTGGATGCATTGGGGTGAGCCACCCTCAACGGGTGACTCACCCAATGTTCCATATGCGATTTTTGATGAGATGATAGAACGCCAGATGAATAGTTTTTTAGTTTCTTATGCAAATTACCTGAATAATAAATACGATAGAAAAGGTGGGTTTTTCCAAAAGCCATTTAAGCGGATACAGATTACTGACGATGGCCATTTACAACAGGCAATTATTTACTCGAATGCAAATGCTCAAAAACATCGAATAGTAATTGATTTTAAGCAGCATGAGTATTCTTCATACAATGCGGCTATTCATAATGATAATTATTTTATTGATTCCAGCAATGTGGTAGCTTTCTTTGGCGGCGCAGAAAAATTTATCCGTATACATGAAGAGCAGGTAGCATTTTTTTATGGAAAGGGATGGCCTTCTTCTAAGTTAGAGTAGGTTATAACAGGGTGAGGCACCCCAAAAGGGTGAGGCACCCATTAAACTTTGTGCTGAACATTTTGTCTGAAAAAATATTTTAATATTATTTTAAACAAAACTGCATGAGAAAGTACGTCGCCATTCTAATATTATTTAGTTTTTGTTTTGCTGGAGTAGCTTCACAATCAACTTACACAATGGCAAACTTTGCCAATAGCGGTGATACTGTTTATTTAACCGGGACCCGGGTAAGCAATAACAATTTTGATACCAGCGGAGCCAATATTACCTGGAATTTTTCTTCCCTTACCGGTGTTTCCCAACGAAGGTTAATCTACCGCCTGCCCACACAAACCGGGTATAGTTTTCTGCAATGGCCCTATGTGTACAGTACAAGTAATGTAAATCTTTCTGCCACCGATGAGCAAACAACCGCAATTCTTGGTCTTCAGCAAACCAACCCCAATGACTATTTTCTGAAGAATAACAATTTGCTGAGAGAAAAAGCATCTGCATATACGCTGGTAATTGGTAGCACCAATCTCAATATAAAAAATGTGTATACTAATCCAGATACTGTTTATAAATTTCCACTTCAGTATAACAGTACCAATACTTCAAAAGGTTCTTACGCCATTAATATACCCGGTGTTTATTACCGTGGGCAGGTAATTGACCGAAAAGACACTGTAAAAGGTTGGGGAACTGTTATTACTCCTTTCAGAACTTTTACCAATGCGCTGCAACTGGTTTCAAACATCATGCAGGTGGATACACTTTCTGTAACAGGACAGCCGCTGCTTACAAATGACACCACTTATTACAGGGAGATAAAATGGTTTGACCCTTCGCAGAAAAACCCTCTGCTGAATGTAAGACAAACTAAAACAGGGAATATTTATCTTACTACTTCTGTTGAGTATATCGATGCCCAGCAGTTTTATCAACCTGTTGCTGCTTTTGCTTTTGTACCTGTACTGCCCAATATGGGAGATACTGTAACTTTTCAAAACCTCTGCACCAACGCTACTGCATACAAATGGAATTTTAGTGATGGTGCGGACAGCAGCACAGCTATTAATCCACAACATATATTTACAAATGCCGGCACTTATCCGGTAAAATTAATCGCTTACAATGGACCACTATCTGATACAATCATTATCAACTTAAGAGTAAGCCAGCTAAACCAAACCTACACTTTTACAGGTAACGGTAACTGGGGCAATGCTGCTAACTGGAACAATGGCAACATACCACCTTCACCACTGCCAGCCACTAATCAGATTGTTATCAATCATACTGCGGGGGGGCAATGTGTATTGAATATACTGCAGACAATTGAAACCGGTGGCAGCCTTACGGTGAATAGCGGTATGAACCTGGTGGTGCAGGGCAACCTGCGAATTGAATAATTATTTATTGCAAGCGATATTGCTTTCTCTGTTGTGGTGCTACCTTTACCGTATGCAACCACTTTTAATTTATTGTTACGATGCTTACTGCGGCTGGTGTTATGGCTTTAGCCCGGTGATGAAACAAA
>Ga0209181_10002254_pt1 | contig 31956 bp, 31 predicted proteins | sample MAT05_FD_187208 | JGI IMG/M metagenome (GOLD analysis project Ga0209181, IMG submission 187208) | Freshwater microbial communities from Lake Fryxell liftoff mats and glacier meltwater in Antarctica - MAT-05 (SPAdes) (version 2) | ecosystem: Environmental > Aquatic > Freshwater > Ice > Liftoff... | reverse complement strand
ACAGAAGAAAGCCGCAACCAATTCTTCAACGAACTGGCTGATCTTGCCAACGAGACCATGCCAGAAGCATTGCGGACCTCGCTTCTGGAGGATTTTGAGTACGGAAAAATAGATGTAGAAACCATGCAGTGGTGGGAACAACAGCCCAACGTGCGCATCGTGTTGAGCATCCGTTCCGATTTTCTCCACATGATTGACCGGGTGAGCAAAAGTATCCCGGGTATCCTCCGCAACCGTTACGAATTGCAGCCGCTGAACCGCGATAAGGCCCGCACGGCGATCGCGAAACCCGCGGAGCAATTGGGTGACTACGCAAGCCACCCTTTTCTTTATGCGCCCGCAGCCCTGGACGAAATGTTGGATTTCCTTTCAGGGCACGATGCAACCGCCGAAAATGAGGGCAAAGCATTGACCAAGTCAGAGGAAATTGAAGCCGTCAACCTACAGATAATTTGTCAGGATGTGGAAGAACGCATCATTGATTTCCAAAAGCCCGCAGGCTTTGAGGTGGATGGTCAGTTCTATGAAGGCAAAGAGGGATTGCGCAACTCAATCCGCAATTTTTATCAAAACCAACTTCGTCTTTTCCCCAAGGCTTATGTGGAGCGCATTTTGCAAAAAACACAGCAAGGTGCTCCCATCTCGTCCTTAGACAAGGCTTTGACAGCCAAACCAATGGGCGATCTCCGTGATACAGCTCGGCGCCTCATCGAAGAAAGCCTCATCACACCTGGCAATCGCCGGAACAGTGTGGTGGACGACACGCTTATCAGTGAATTCCAGGTATCGCCTGATTTCCTAGACACACTGGTGGATAAGAGCCGCCTGCTGCGCAAGGAACCTCGGCTTGACGATTTCTACTACGAAATCAGTCACGACACGCTTTTGCCTGCCATCATCGAATCGCGCAATACCCGTCGTGACAAAGAACAAGCCGACCGCCAAAAAGCGGAATACCAAGATCAATTGGCCGCAGAAGCCAAACGCCGTGAGGCAATGGAAGCCGAGCTTACGCTTACCCGTCGGCAGCGCAAACTGGCCCGCACGGTGGCAATTACTTCGCTGCTTTCATTGCTGGTTTGTTTGGGCTTTGCTATTTGGTTCATCAACGAGTATGTGGACAATGCCAGAAGCCAACTCACCCAAGCTGAATTTTATGTCCACAACGAATTGTACAATGCAGCCGATCACGCATACAGCGAATTGATTGCCCACCCTCGCCGCACCTGGATACTCGAACACACCAGACCGCACCAAGATGTGTGCGCGGAATACGAGGTGGTCAAAAAGTTCCACATAGCCTACAGTACGATAGACAGCAATTTCGTCTTTGCCGATTCATTGATGCTGGTCAACAACTATGCTTTTGCGCTCCAACATTACCGACTTGCGGAAGATTCCTTGGCAGTCTATCGCTCGCTCAACGCTCAATTTTCGCACGATACTTTGAACAATAATTGGCGGGTGCGTCAGCAACTCATTGATTCAAAGGCGGATTTGATTGGAAAACGTATTTACAATGCAAACCAAGCCCTAGTTCGCGAATTCAAAATCAGTCAGCGTGAATACGAGTCATTCGTCGAGGCCAAAGTATGGGGCCAAGCCCTGCGCAATCTCCGGCGCATGAAACAACTTTTGCCCGCGCACCCTTCCGACGAGATTGATTTGAAAAACGCCCTGAAAATCAATGAGCTCCCCAGCGAATACGTCAAAAAGGAACTTGTGAAATGCGAGGCAAAGCTGCTAGGGCTTTAATGGTGATTGGTGGATTGGTGATTGGTGGAATGGTGATTGGTGGATTGGTTCTCGTGCTACGGGAGTGTTCAGAAAACTGTTTCAGCAGAAATCAATCTCTTTTTTGGTGATGATTCGCAAAGCACTTTTTTTGCGGTATGAAAAAAGCAAAGATCAAAAGTCCTTCTTATTTTACGGAAGAGACGGAAGCTGCTCTGATATAGGGGCTTTATGATGGAACAAGTTTGTCTGAACTGATGGCTCCGATGCTCAAGCGGATCGTTGAAGCGGCCCTTAGCGGGGAGTTGACGGCGCACATTGAAACGGAGAAAGCGGAGGGGGGGCCAATCGTCGCAATGGTCAAAAGAGCAAAACGGTTCGAAGCGAATATGGTCCTGTAGAGTTGGAGACCTCGCGCGACCACAACGGTAGTTTTGAGCCCAAGTTGATTGGCAAGCAGGAACGCCGGTTGCGCAACGGGGTGGAGGGCTATATCCTGGATTTGTACGGCCTTGGGATGTGTTATGGCGACATCCGGTCGCAAATGAAGAAGATGTACGGCACCGAATTGTCCGATGCTCAGTTGTCGCATGTGACGGACAGTGTGAGCGAAGAGATGGAGCAATGGCGTAACCGCCCTTTGGCTGACCAGTAGGGCTATCGTCTATTTCGACGGCATCCGCTACAAGATCCGTTCTGGTGGTCAGGAAGTTACCGTAACGGTCTCTGCGGCCATTGGCATTGATATGGAGGGCAAAAGGGATGTTTTGGGCTTTTACCTGAGCGAAACGGAGTCGGCCAAATATTGGCTGCAAGTGTTCGACAATTTCAAGGCTCGGGGCGTGAAGGACATCCTGTTCATGTGTTCGGACAACCTTTCGGGTATAGGGCAGGCTATTGAGGCGGCATTCCTCGACACGTTGCAACAAATTTGCATCGTTCACCAGGTGCGCAACTCCGTCAAGCACCTCAGTTACAAGGATTACCGCCCTTTTTGCGCAGACCTCAAGTATGTCTACAAGGCCACGGACGAAACTGCCGCACTTGCTGCCCTAGACGAGTTGGAGGAAAAATGGGGCAAAAAATATCCCCCGGCCATCGCAAACTGGCGGCGCGACTGGGAGCGCCTGCGCACTATGTTCGACTTTAGCGCCGAGATCCGCCGCCTCATTTACACCACTAACCCTATCGAAGGTTTCAACCGTCAATTGAGAAAAATAACCAAAACCAAAGGGGCCTTCACCTCCGAGGACGCCCTCATCAACCCTCATAAACCCTCATAAACCCTCATCAACATCCTTATTGAAGCGCGAATTCCTTTTAAACATCCTCCTTCTGGTCTTTATCAATCTCCTGATAAAGCCGATTTTTATATTCGGTATTGATCTCGGGGTTCAAAATCGCGTCGGCGAAGATTATGGAACCTATTTCGCGCTGCTCAACCTCGCCTATCTTTTTCAAATTCTGAACGATTTTGGCATTCAGAGTTTCAATAACCGACACATCAGTCAGCACCCGCAGCTGCTGCCAAAATACTTCCCCAACCTGCTGGCCATCAAGTGGTTGCTCGCTACGCTGTACGTCACGCTTACGATGATGGTCGCGGCGTTTGTGTTGGGTTATGGAGCAGAAGCGCTGCCATTGTTGTTCATTTTGTTGATCAACCAAGTACTGGTGCAGCTCATTCTTTTTTTGCGCTCCAATATTTCGGGTCTTGGGCATTATCGTCTGGACAGCCTGCTTTCTTCGCTGGATAAGTTGCTGATGGTAGTTACCTGCGGGGTTTTGATCTGGACGGATTGGCTGCCTTTTTCACTCCTCAATTTTGCGCTGGCACAGACGCTTGCTTTGTTCGTGACGGCGGTTGTGGTGTTTGTTTTGTTGCGCCAACACGCGGTGTTTCCAGTAAAACCCAGTTGGGCGGCCAATTGGCGAGCGGGTAAACCTGCCGTTTTTTCCATGTTCCGTCAAAGCCTGCCGTATGCGCTGGTGGTGCTGCTCATGTTCGCCTACACCCGTCTGGATGCCGTGCTTTTGGAACGAATGGCCGGACCAGCACACGCGGATGTATACGCCAGTGCCTTCCGGCTTTTAGAAGCCTGCAATATGTTTGGCTATCTGTTTGCTTCGTTGCTGCTGCCCATGTTTGCCCGGCTTTTAAAGGGAAAAGAAACGGTTCGCCCCCTTACCTCGATGAGTTTCAAATTGATTTGGGCTGGGAGTGTAACCCTTGCGACCGCCATCTTTTTTGCAAGAGAAGATTTGCTCCGATTGATGATGCCTGCCCGCGCCAACGAATATCGTTTTGAGGTGCTGGGGATATTAATTTGGGCTTTTGTACCTGTCAGTGTCACCTACATTTTCAGTACGCTGCTCACTGCCCGGGAGCGGATGATGCGGATGAACCGATTTTTCGTGGTGGGCATCGCGCTGGATTTGGCCTTGAATCTTTTGCTCATCCCCCACTGGCAGGCCATTGGCTCGGCAACGGCTGCATTGGCCACCCAAATTTTTATCGCTGGGGCTATGATTTGGCTTTGTGTTCGGGAATTTGAATTCCGGCCCAGCCGATTGGGGATGATTCAAACCATTGGTTTTTTTGTGTTTATCTTACTCTTTGATTGGCTATTGTTTGAAAAGACGGGCTTCGCTTGGTCCGTTAAATTCGCGGTCGCGCTGGGGGCCGGTTTGGCTGGACTTTTCCTTTTCAGCATGGTGAGTATTGCATCCTTCAAGGCGCTGCGCAAAAGTTAACATAGACCAACCTAAAAAACTTTTGCTCTACCCCGCCTACTTTGGCATCCTTCGCCCGACCTTTGCGCATGGAATCAAAGTTGACCAACGCCGCAGCCGCCAAATTCCTTGGCGAATCGCTTACTTACGACGACGTTCTGCTCGTCCCTTCTTATAGCGAAGTCCTCCCCAGAGAGGTAGATATTTCCGCCCAACTCACGCGTGGCATCCGTCTCAACGTACCTGTGGTGTCCGCTGCTATGGATACCGTAACAGATAAAAATCTTGCCATTGCTATTGCCCGGCAGGGTGGTATCGGCATGATTCACAAGAACATGAGCATTGCCGACCAAGCCGAACAAGTGCGCGCCGTGAAACGCTCAGAGGCCGGGATGATTATTGATCCGGTGACCTTGCGGCCAGAAGCCACGGTGGCTGATGCGCTCGGTTTGATGAAAAAACACAGCATCGGCGGTATCCCGGTCATTGATCCTGGGGGCAAATTGGTGGGCATTATTACCAACCGCGATCTTCGTTTTGAAACGGATCATTCGCGCTTGGTAAAAGACTTGATGACCGAGAAAAACCTCGTCACGGCATCGCTCGGCACCACGTTGGACCAGGCAAAAGACATTCTCCAACGTCAGAAAATTGAAAAGCTGCCCGTGGTAGATTCAAGTTTTCATCTAGTGGGCCTCATTACCTACAAGGACATCATGAAAGGGGTAAACTTCCCACAAGCCTGCAAAGATTCGTTTGGCAGGCTCGTAGTGGGTGCCGCCGTTGGGGTCACTGCAGATGCCGAAGAACGGGTATCGGCACTGGTAGCGGTTGGTGTGGACGTTATTTGTGTTGACACGGCCCACGGACATTCCCGAGGTGTCTTGGAATCCATCAAAAGTTTGAAACTCAAATTCCCGAACCTTCAAATCATCGGTGGGAACGTAGCAACAGGCGAAGGCGCCAAAGCGCTCGCAGATGCAGGTGTGGACGGCGTAAAAGTCGGCGTTGGCCCCGGAAGTATTTGCACCACCCGTATAGTGGCGGGTGTGGGCGTGGCGCAACTTTCAGCGGTTTACAATGCCGCCCAAGCTTTGCGCGGTTCAGGCATTCCGATTGTAGCAGATGGTGGTATTCGATACACTGGCGATATCGTGAAGGCTTTGGCTGCCGGGGCCAGCAGCATTATGGCAGGTTCTTTGTTCGCGGGCGTGGAAGAAGCTCCCGGCGAAACGATCATTTTTGATGGCCGAAAGTTCAAAAGTTATCGGGGTATGGGAAGCCTCGGCGCCATGCAGCTGGGCTCAAAAGACCGATATTTTCAGGACGTTGAAGACGATATTAAAAAACTCGTGCCAGAAGGCATTGAAGGCCGTGTGCCGTACAAAGGAACCTTGCAAGAGGTGATGACCCAATATGTTGGCGGTCTTCGGGCGGGTATGGGCTATTGTGGCGCAGCTACCGTGGAAGCCTTGCAGGAAAATGCGCAGTTTGTAAAAATTACGAACGCAGGCATGACCGAGAGCCACCCGCACAACATTATTATTACCCGGGAGTCGCCGAATTATTCGAGGGGTTGATTATAAATACATAGGCACATAGCTTTGATTTTCAACACGATGTGTCCTAATGTGTCTATGTATTTAAATAATAAACTCATCTGTTTTTTACCACCTGCAAGAGCCACCCGCGTTCCGCCACCAGCGGTGTTTCCCTGATTTTTGTTTCCAGACGCTTTCGCGCTTCCTTGTCGTGCGTAGGGATACGCAACAATCGGCCTGTGAAGCGGGCTAGATTGCGGTACATTTCACGGTGATAGCCGATTTCCGGATGTCGGCGCAGCCAGGTGAGCATATTTTCTAAAAGGGATTCGAGCGGTCCAATGGCATTTTGTTCATAGTAAATTTTCAGCAGCATTTTGCGGCTTTCAAGGTTGTACATCGGATCGGCGAACGTGACATTGCGCAACAAATCGAGCGTCGTGTTGTAGTCGCCCCGGCGGAAATGAAAGATTGATAAATTATATTGGTACACGTTTTCACGTTCGGCAGCAGCCAATTCGGGGCGGTATTTTTCGAGGAATTGCAGAGCAGAATCCCATTCTTCCAAGGCCACAAAAGTCATCAGCACGTTGTTGTAGGTAAGTGGCATGGGTGGTGGTTCAGGGCCATTTTCTTACAATAAATGTTATGAAGTGACCAATTCATTCGATCCAAATGACAAGACTGCATCTCCGCTGGGCTTTGGACCTGAGCATCTCATACGCCCTGGAACCCCACTCGAATACACCATCCGTTTCCAAAATACCGGCAACGACACGGCTTTCCTGGTAATTCTGCGCGATACGCTATCGGATAAATTGGATCGCTCAAGAATTGAATTGCAGGGCGCAAGCCACCCATTCGATTTTGCGCAGATCAGCGACAGTATTTTGCACATTCGGTTCGATAATATATTGCTGCCCGATAGTTTGACCAATCCGGAAGGCTCGCAGGGATTTATCTCGTTCAAGATTTACCCCAAAGAAGATTTGCCCAACGGAACGGTGGTAAACAATCGTGCGGCCATTTATTTCGATCAAAACCCGCCGATCATAACCAACGACGTTTGGAGAACCTACGGGGAATATCTCATCGTTTCGACCGAGGATGTAAAGGATGCCGAACAGATCCGGGTGGATGTCTCTCCCAACCCGTTTATGTCAGAAACGACCTTCGTATTGCCTGAAAATTTGTCTGCCGGCGCATACCAACTACAAGTTTTTGATGCTTCCGGCAAATTATTGCGCACCCTGCCCTTTTCTGAAAAAAGGTGCCAATTGCGCCGCGACGGACTGGCCAGTGGCATTCATTTCTGGAACATAATTGAATCCGGGAAGGTGCTTGCGCGTGGTAAGATTGTGGCCGGCAATTGATCTAAGTGCGCTAAACATACCACATAAATACAGCGACAAACTACTTAAGGATATAGGGCGCATAGTTCTGGTTAACAGGACTGTGTGCCCTATTGCTTTTTAAGCGCATGGGTTACCGATTCAAAAAAGGATACTCCGGCAAGGCTTCCAGATACTCGAACTTCTCCTGCTCAAAATCCAGGGCAGAGCAGTAAGTCGCCAGACCATTTGTGATGGCCATAAAAGGGGCGCGAAGACGGAGATTGTAGCGTGCCGCTTGCTCGAAGGTTTTTTGGTTGAGCGCGACTTTGGGCGATTTGCACTCCACCAAAAGCCAGGGGTTTACCGCCGCATCGTACACCACCAGGTCGCATCTTCGACTAAGCCCGTTCACTTGAATGCCCACTTCAGAGCGGATGCGATGCGCGGGGTATTTTTTTTCTTCCAAAAGATAAAGCAGTACCAACTGGCGCAGGAGCTCTTCAGGGGTCAAGCATACTTCTTTTCGGCGGATGGGGTCGAACACAAAGGCTGATTCACCCGATTTAGAAAGTCGGAGACGGGGCTGAAATTGTAGCAAATCGAGTTCGAGCAGCATTGCTGGTAAATGGTAAAATGGTGAGCTTGTTATTTCATCGGTACTTACTCGACTTTATTGACGCTTTTTTCGATCACTTCCCGATAATATGCTTCGTATTCGGGCAGTATGTTTTCTATGTCAAATCGCTGGGCTTGTGCTAGTGCGTTGGCTCTAAATTGGGTAAGCATTTCATCGCTCTGGAGTAGTTCGATTGCGAATTGGGCCATTTCGGTCACATTGCCTACGTCACTTAGAAATCCCGTAACACCGTGGATGTTTACCTCTGGCAAACCGCCACTGTTGGAAGAGATGACGGGTACTTCGCAGGCCATGGCTTCCAATGCCGCGAGGCCAAAGCTCTCGCTTTCTGACGGAATTAGGAAAAGATCGCAAATAGCGAGAAGTTCCTCAATGGCATCCTGCTTGCCGAGAAAGCGCACATCGTTGCCTATTCCCAGCGTGCGACAGAGTTGTTCACTGTTTTGTCGTTCGGGGCCGTCTCCGATCATCAGGAGTTTGGAAGGTACTTTTTCGTGTATTTTTTTAAAAATATACACGACGTCTTTCACCCTTTTCACCTTCCGAAAATTGGAAGTATGGGCCACGATTCGTTCTCCATTGGGGGCAATTATTTTTTTGAAATGTTCTTTATTGGTTTTTCTAAAGCGTTCAAAATCAATGAAATTGTAAATAACCCGGATGTCGCGTTCAATTTTGAATAATGCCAAAGTATCGTCTTTCAAGCTTTGCGAAACGGCTGTTACGCCGTCGCTTTTATTGATGCTGAACTCTACCACAGGAGCAAATGCGCGATTGTTCCCAACCAGCGTAATATCGGTTCCGTGCAGGGTAGTTACAACGGGGATATACCTGCCTTTTCCAAGCAATATTTTTTTAGCCATGTAGGCTACCGCCGCGTGCGGAATAGCGTAGTGGACATGCAGGATATCGAGGTTTTGGTAATGCACCACGTCTACGATTTTAGAAGCCAACGCAGTGTCGTACGGTGGATATTCAAAAAGAGGATAATCCTCACTATCTACCTCATGATAGAAAACATTGGCCTGAAAATGCGCCAGGCGCACCGGTCGGCGGTAAGTAATGAAGTGGATTTCATGGCCTTTTCTGGCCAGGCCCAGGCCGAGTTCGGTGGCAATCACTCCAGAACCGCCGTAAGTAGGATAACAAACAATGCCTATTTTCATGGTGTTGTGAATCAGTGCTTTTTTTCTCCTTTGAAGTTCCGTTCGCCCGCCCGCACTTCAATTTCGAGGTGGTTTTCTTTGGGCGGAATAGGGCAATTAAAACCGTCGCTAAAAGCGCACCAGGGATTGTAACACATGTTAAAATCAAATTGAATAAACGAGCCGATAATATCGGATTGCCTAAGGTCGAGATAGCGCCCGCCTCCATAGGTTTCCTCCCCATTGGTCAAATCTTTGAACGGCAAAAAAAGATGGTCGCGGTAAAGTGAGTCCTTCAACAAACGAAGGTTCTGGTAAATATTCAGTGTCAGCGGCTGACCCGCTATCTCAAATTTTATCACTCCAAACTGCACGTAATCACGTTTTTGGCCACTGTAGGTCATCATTTCGAAGGGTTTGGCCTCCGGGGTTCTTTCAAACTTTGCCAAAGGAATAGCCCATGCTGCGTCGGGTGGAAAAAAAGCGAGGAACGCAGTGTCAACAGCCGTTAAAGGCGACCTTGCCTCCGTAAGAAAATGCGTCTTGTACTCGGCGCGATGTTCAGCAATGGCTGCTTCATAACTTTCATGCTGGGAAAAAACCACCAATGGCAGGATCTGCAAGCCCAGGCATAGGGCTAAATGGGTCAGGATGTATTGCATAAAACTGGATTTATCGTTTACTAACCCGGTTTCGGGTAATTTGTCGTTGGCGGCTGCATTTGAACCTCATCACATCTTCAGACCTAAGCGCCAGGTGTTTTGTTGCACGGCCCTGCACACGAGCACGCCATTTTTTCCAGTTGCGAAGTTCCATTTCATGCTTCATAAGTTGGATAACTTCTGCTTCTGTCAGGCCAAATTGAAATTCAATGGCCTCGAAAGGCGTACGGTCTTCCCAGGCCATTTCGATGATCCGATCAATACTGGCATCGGTGAGCTGATGTTTCAGATAAATTTCTTTCATGGCGATTCTAATTGCAGCCCCAAAACAAACACATTTCCAACTTTGTTGTCCGACAGTTCAACATCGTATCTTTGCCAGCCATGACAAGCGAGCCATATCAAACTCCAGACGACCCCACCGCCGTCAGCCGAAAAAAAGACCACATCGAACTGGCCTTCCGAAGCCGAGTGGAATCGGGGCAGTTGGATCCGCGATTTTACTACGAACCTTTACTTGCCGCCCACCCTACTGCAGGGTCGCTCAAGGCTTTTTCTTTTTTAGGAAAAACCCTGCGCAGCCCCATCTGGGTTTCGTCCATGACGGGAGGAACGGCACTGGCTGGTAAAATTAACCATTATTTGGCCCGGGCCTGCTCCGAATTCGGCATGGGCATGGGCCTCGGCTCCTGCCGCCAGCTTTTGTACTCCGATGAGTATTTGCCCGATTTCGATGTGCGCAGCACCATGGGTTCGGATCTGCCGCTTTTTGCTAATCTCGGGGTGGCGCAGATTGAAACCCTGTTTGAGCAAAAAGAAACTGAACGTATCCCAACACTGCTTCATAAACTTCGTGCTGACGGGCTTATCGTCCACGTCAACCCCTTGCAAGAAGCGATGCAACCGGAGGGCGATGTTTTCAGACGCTCGCCCTTGGAGGTGGTGCAGGAATTGTTGCAAACCTTTGATTTTAAAATGATTGTGAAGGAAGTGGGCCAAGGTTTTGGGCCGGAAAGTTTGAGGGCCTTGTTGCAATTGCCGCTTGCGGCCATCGAATTTGCAGCAGCGGGCGGCACCAATTTTGCTAAACTCGAACTCCTGCGCAGTGATGCAGCTAAACTGGCAATTTTTGAAAAAATAGCTGCCGTGGGCCACAATGCTACGGAAATGCTGGATTGGACGAATGCTCTAAAAACTGAACTTGGCGAGCGTTGCCTTACCCCAAATCTAATCCTTTCTGGTGGCGTGATGGATTTTTTGGACGGGTATTATTTGACCCAAAAATCAGTGATGCCTGCCGTGTATGGACAAGCCTCGGGCTTTCTGAAACACGCGCAAGGTGATTATGAAGAACTCCGTGCCTTTGTCCAATCTCAAGTACGAGGACTGGAATTGGCAGGAGCTTTTTTGAAAGTAAAATGAAATGTTGAGTATGACAAAAACGATAAACGGCTTTTCAAAACTTCCAAAGATCGAAAAAATCAAGTGGCTGACGGAGCATTTTTGTGCCGACTCTGGGAGCGCTGAGCGTGATTTTGCCTCCTGGCAACACCCCGAGAAGGGGGTGCAAAACATAATTGATGGTTTTGCAGAAAACACCGTGGCGAATTTCGCCCTTCCTTACTGTATTGCGCCCAATTTTCTGATCAATGGAAAAACATACGCCGTGCCGATGGTGATCGAAGAGAGCAGTGTCGTGGCGGCGGCGAGCAGCGCAGCAAAATTTTGGCAAGAACGGGGAGGCTTTCACGCCGTGGTGCTGGGTACTGTGAAAATGGGTCAAGTCCATTTTTACTGGCCCGGAAATCCTGAAAAACTCCGCTTGATTTTCCCCGAGCTGAAAGCGCAACTCTTGGACTCCTGTGGCGATTTGACCGCCAATATGGAGCAACGCGGCGGCGGAATTCTCGACCTTGAACTAATTGATTTTGAAGCGGTTGAGCCGGAATACTACCAAATTCGCGCCTCCTTCGAGACCTGCGACAGCATGGGCGCGAACTTTATCAATTCAGTGTTGGAACGCTTCGCAGATACGCTCGAAAATTTCTTCACACTCTATCCCGGTCTCTCCGATGTAGAGCGCGATGCGGAGGTGGTAATGTCCATCCTTTCCAATTATACCCCGAATTGCCTTGTGCGGGCCTGGGTGGAATGCCCCATTGATTCGTTCGCAGACCTGGCCCGCTTGCAGGGAATGGACGCAGCCGCGCTCGCCCACCGTTTCGCCCGCGCTGTACGCATCGCACAGATTGACCCTTACCGGGCAACCACCCACAACAAAGGGATTTACAATGGAATTGACGCGGTAGTGCTTGCCACCGGAAACGATTTTCGCGCCGTAGAAGCCTGTGGCCACACTTTTGCTGGCCGCGATGGGCAATACCGTAGCCTAAGCAAATGCTCCGTGCTCAAGGGCGTTTTTAGATTTGAACTGGAAATTCCGCTTGCACTCGGCACGGTTGGCGGCTTAACATCCTTGCACCCACTGGCCAAACGATCTCTGGAAATACTGGGCAATCCTTCGGCCTTCGAATTGATGTGCATTACAGCAGCGGTAGGACTGGCACAAAATTTTGGTGCGGTGCGTTCGCTTATCACTACGGGCATACAACAGGGGCACATGAAAATGCACTTGACCAATATCCTCAACCATCTCGGCGCCAACGCAGAAGAGGCCGCTTCAGCACAACATTTCTTCCAAAATCAAACCGTTAGTTTTAGCGCGGTTCGCAGTTTTTTGGCTGAAATCCGACCAACAACGCATTAAGTTTTGGAGATTGTAAAACAAAAAGCCGCCAAGAGGTATCTTTAACCCTCATTACTCACTTTTTCAACACATTAACACTCGAGCATGAAATTGAAAATCATCACAACCACTGCTGTTTTTGCCCTTATTGCTACAGCTCTTTCTTGGCAGAGCTGTAAAAAAGACGACCCAAAGTCTGACTGCAATATCCCCAACGCCAACCTTTCTTACACCCTGAACATCAAAAGCATCATAGATCAACAATGCATTAGCTGCCACCTAACAGGTAGCGGTGTGGCAGGTGCTGTCGGAGATTATAGCACCTACGAAGGCATAAAAACATACCTGGACAACGATAAAGTGCTGGATCGTGTGGTCGTAAGAAAAGATATGCCACAAGGCGGCGGTATGAGCCAAGGCCAGCGCGACAGCATCAATTGCTGGATTGATGCTGGCTATCCAAAGTAAAATTCAGCATGTTTACAGGCATCATAGAATCTCTTGGAAAAGTAAAGGCGGTCGAAAAAGACCGTTCCAACGTACATTTCACCATTCAGAGCTCGATTTCTACGGAATTGAAAATTGACCAAAGTGTGAGCCACAATGGGGCCTGCCTCACGGTGGTGGAACTGGGCACGGATTGGCATCGCGTCACAGCCGTGGAGGAAACCTTGCGTCGCACCAATTTGGGAGATTGGAAGCCTGACACCCTCGTAAATCTGGAACGTTGCCTGCCCATGGGGGGGCGTTTAGACGGCCACATCGTGCAAGGACATGTGGATGAATGGGTGGAATGCGTGGAAATTATGGAGACAGGGGGCTCCTGGAAATTTTCATTTCGCTTCCGACCAGAACAAGCCGGGCTGCTGGTAGACAAAGGCTCCGTTTGCTTGAATGGCGTGAGTTTAACGGTGGTGTTGCCAAGCAGGGATTTGTTTTCTGTTGCTATTATTCCATATACCATGGAGCATACGAATTTCAAAACCCTAATTCCGGGTGACAAGGTGAACGTTGAGTTTGATATTATCGGAAAGTACCTTGCGCGGCAGATGGAAGCGTACAAAACTATGGGCTAGCTTTTCCCCCCAGGCTTGGAGATGTGGCTCAATTTTTCAAACAGACTCTGTAAAACTATTGCAGCCACCAACGCCGCGGCCAATCCCAGCATGAGCATTAAATATTATTTCACAGACCACTCAAACGCGACTTTGAGTCGCTGGGCATTGAGTTGGAGATACTCGTTGGTTTTATCTGTTTTGGTGATGCTTTTTGATAGGATTCGACCAGTTTTTTGAACTTCGAGATAAAAACTGTCGAAGCGTTCTGGCTTCACCCCAATGAGTAGGTTCAGGGCTATTTATTGACCAAGAAAGTTTTTGTGAGCGATCCCTGCCTGGTTTCCAACTGCAAAAAATAAACCCCTCCGGGCCAATTGGCCACGGGTATTCGCCATCTGTGGTCCTCTGGCATTGTTCTTTCTGTGGTGAATTGGTGCTGCAATTGCCCCAGCGTGTTGAAAATTTTGCCCGAAAATTCGGAAGTGGCAGTGGATTCTATTTCGATATTCAAAATATCGGATACAGGGTTTGGGAACAACTGAATATCAACGTTTTGCGCAAATTCGTATGTTGCAGAAACAGTGCCTGCACCAAAAGCCCGCCGCGAATAATTTTCAAATTCCCCGCCACTAATAATCGGGGTTCCAGGATTGTCGAGGTTGTAAAGTTTGTAGTAACCGATGCCAAAATCGCAACATATACCATCGCCATAAGCATCAGAAAAGTGGATGGAGTAGCAACCGTTGGCAGGCAATTCGAGCGTGTCGCGGATGAGGCTCAGGTTTGGGTAAGTGCCCGGCCCGATGGGTGGGCCAAGCGGGAAAGCACCCCCGCCATTCGGCCCTACATCTTGGTTGCCGCCGTGTTCGAGCACGGTTCCGAGTTCATCACGAACTTCCCAATAGGTCTCCTGTCCATAGTTGTCAGTTCTGATTTTTAGCAGGACTTGTGTGGCGTTGAATTGTTGAGCGAGGGCGAAATTATCGTTGCGGACGTTGTTCGAAAAATCCTCGTCACCCGTACCATTGTTGATGTTTGTAATGGTAGTTTTGAGTATCCCGGCATTGCTGAGGCTTTGATTTGCAAAGGAAATAGGGGCTTCCCCATAAGTAGGGAGACTGCCCGTCCATTGAAGGGTTTGCATCGTGTTGTTGTTCCATTTCAACTCAATTGTGGCTGCTGTGAGGGCTGCGCTGCCAAGGTTGGTGAGCGCGAAGTTGGGGCTGAGATCTTGTATCCCGCACAGTTCACTAAGCTCGGTTCCGGGGCTGTATTGAAAAATCCCCGCGTTGTTGATACCCATTGCTACCGGGCATTGGCGGGCTTTTTCCCAGAGGCCCTCGGCGTCCAGTGGATCCACTTCATAAGTTTTTTTATTGGGGCAAATCACGAATATAGAAGGGTAATAGGTGATTTGGAATGCATTGGCAATGCCAGTGTTGTCCAAAATCGGATAGGATGTGCCCGACACAAAATTCCCTGCGGAGCCGCCGTTGCAGCCGCTTGGGCCATAAAGGCAGTTGAGGTTGGTATTGGGATCGCCCTCCACCCAAAATACGCGCAGTTTGTCGTCGCCCGCTGGGCCGTGGGCATCGTAGAGTTTTTGCAAAGCGTGGCTGGTGTGATAAACCCAGCACGGCGCACACCAGGTGGCGCTGAATTCGATGACCACAATTTTACCTGAATCGAGGATGTCGTAGAGATGGTGTGTTTGCCCCAGAATGTCTTGCGCAATAAAATCAGGCGCGAGGGAGCCATCCGGCAACTGCGCCGGGAGGCGAAATGCGATGGCAATCAACAAGAAAGGAAACAGCTGTTTTCTCCAATTCATTTTGCTAATATTGTCCGTTTCGATACAAAACTGTAGCGACGAACAAAATTAGGTAGGCGCAAAGGGCCGATGGGTGTACCTTTGTTTAATTGTTTCAATTATTTCACGAACCTGCTACTGCAAGACATTTCCGTTATGAAAAATCTACTCTTTACGCTCTTTTTTGCCCTCGGCCTCTTTCAAATTGCCAATGCACAATTTCAGTCGGCCTATGAGCTCCACCCGAATCCTTCCGACACCATTACAACATCCGATCTTTACGACTCTCCGGCACATGCCGAGATTAAGAATGTATCGAACGCCACCATTTCGATTAAATGGGAGCGCAACATCATCAACCTTACACCCGATGTTGAAACCGCGGTGTGCGACCCGGTTACTTGTTGGTCTACCGTGGTAAATACCAAGACTTTCCAATTGGAGCCCGATTCTGTGGGTCAGATGACGGTACACTACTACAACAACGCCTATTTTCCTCCTCCTGGCCAGGCAGGCTCTGGCATCGTCCACCTCAAACTGACCAACTTGGGCAATCCAGCGGATACGCTGACAGCAGTTTATTCCTACAGCACACTTTCTGGCACCCGTGATCTGCCCGCATCCAACGTCAAACTTTTCCCCAATCCTACTACGGATTTCTTTACGCTGGAAAAAGCTGAAGAGGTTGCTTCCATGCGTGTTTTCGCGCTGGATGGCCGCATTATGGCGCGTTTTGAAGTGTCGCCCAACAATTTCTATTCGATTGGCCATTTGCCCGTTGGCAACTATGTCCTCTCCTTTGAAGATAAAAATGGACAGTTGTTTCAGGCGGTGGAAATTCACAAACGGTAGGATCGGATGACCCATGCTTGGATGCCATATCCGCGCAGTCCGAGTTTCAAATCCCCCCCAAACAAATATACTTCACTTCCAGAAAATCCTCCAATCCATATTTCGATCCCTCGCGCCCGATGCCGCTTTCTTTCACCCCGCCAAACGGCGCGACGGTCGTTGCCACCATCCCAGTGTTTACGCCCACCATGCCATATTCGAGGGCTTCGGCTACGCGGAAAACCCGCCCGATGTCGCGCCCATAGAAGTAAGCGGCTAAGCCGTAGGGCGTATCGTTGGCCATTTTGATCACCTCGTTCTCTTCCGAAAAACGGATGATCGAAGCCACCGGGCCAAATATTTCCTCGTGCATGATGTCCATGCTGGCACTGACATCGGCGAGTACCGTGGGTTCATAAAAAGTACCCTGCAAGGCATGGCCGCCGGTGACGACCCTTGCTCCTTTTTGCGTGGCATTGCCCACGAGTCGTTGTACTTTTTCAAGGGCTTCGGCATTGATGAGCGGGCCGATGTTCACGCCATTTTCTATACCTGGGCCAACTTTTTGCTTAAGCACGGCGGCCGTAAATTTTTCCAAAAACAGATCGTAAATGCCGTCTTGTACAAAAATACGGTTCGCACACACACAGGTCTGACCCGCGTTTCGATATTTGGCAACCATGGCGCCTTCTACCGCAGCATCCATGTCAGCATCGTCGAACACAATGAAAGGGGCATTGCCGCCCAGTTCGAGCGATATTTTTTTCACGGTGTCGGCACTTTGGCGCATGAGCAATTTGCCCACTTCGGTGCTGCCGGTGAAGGAGACTTTGCGCACTATCGGACTGTCGGTCAACACTTTACCAATAACAGGTGCATCCATGCCCGGGACGATGTTGAGCACCCCGGGAGGGAACCCGGCGCGTGCCGCTAGTTCAGCCAGGGCTAAGGCCGAAAGAGGGGTTTCTTCCGAAGGTTTGAGTACCACGGTGCAACCCGCTGCAAGCGCTGGGGCAACTTTCCGGGTGATCATTGCATTGGGGAAATTCCAAGGTGTAATGGCGGCCACCACCCCCACAGGTTGTTTGACCACAAGCAACCTCATGCCGGGCAAATGCGGCGGAATGATGTCGCCGTAAGCCCGTTTGCCCTCTTCCGCAAACCACTCAATGAACGTAGCGCCGTAACGAATTTCGCCCTTAGCTTCGGGTACGGGTTTGCCCTGTTCGAGGGTCAGAAGCAGGCCGAGATCGTCTACATTTTCCAAAATCAGGTCGTGCCATTTGCGCAAAATAGCGGCACGGGCGGTGGCTGTTTTGGCGCGCCATTCGGGCAAGGCGGCTTCGGCGGCTGAAATGGCGCGTCTGGTTTCTTCCGGCCCGCAATCGGCTACACGGGCGAGTTCGTCGCCGGTGGCAGGGTTGGTAACTAGAAAGGTTTTGCCGGAATCAGCAGCGGTCCATTCGCCATGGATGAAGGCTTGGCGGTGGAGCAGGGTGGAATCTTTTAAAAAGGACATTTTGTGATGTTTATTCAAGAATTGGCATAAAGACCTTATTCGTTCAAATCCCAGTTATAATCGTTGAAAACCACCGCAGCGGAGCCTTTAAGTTTGGTTTCCGAATACTGAGTCAAGAACTTTTTCAAATCGCCAAAGTCTGCGGAGTACCAATCAAATACTTTAGAGACTTGGGCGCGGCTGCTCGTTAGGTTATTGAAATTTTTGTCATTGATGAATGCTCGGGTGCGGGCTTCGAGTGATGCTTCGAGATTTTCGGCGGTATAGGCTTGGTTCCAAAGAGGAGGGCAGCTTTTTGCCGCGCAATTGATCGCGAAGTGGATGCGTGGGTCTTTGAATTGAGGCCGCAAAATATCGTTCTCAATATTGTTGAGGCTATATTTTTTGTCTCCGATTTTAATCCGACGCACATCCCAGGTTTTGCCCCCGTCGAAGTTGAGGATACTTTTGGTGGGATAGTTGTCTACGATGAGTTTGAGTGTGAATGCATTGTAAGCATTTATCCAGTAGGCCATTTTTTCCTCCTTTGCCCAAGTTTCCTGTACGGGGTTTTCTGAAATCATCTTACAATAGGCATCCAGTGTGGCTTTGTCGGCCTTTAGTCCTTTGTAATTTACCTTTCCTGCATCGCTGACGTGTTTTTGAAGGAGCGAATCAAAGGATTGGTGATTGAGTGTGTTGAGGATTTGGGGATGCCCGCCTTCGCCTGCGGCTATGGTGGGCAAAGCGGTTTGGAGGAAAAAGACAAGTGTGGAGACGAATGATATGTTGAGCATGGTTCTTGTTTTGATGTCTAAAAGATACGTCAAAACGTATTACAAGGTTTTTCGTTGCTGCAATTTCTGCTCAAATAGCGAAAGTGTTGCAAAGCGGACATGGGTTGCGCTAGGTTTGTTAATTTTGCATCGAAATCCGCGCTCATTTTTTAACGAAGGCGGGGGTCTCTCACTTTCTCATTTACCCGTTGTAGTCTTTCCAGCCTGCCAAGCCTTGGCGGGCAACGACAAAGGCGGGCCTCTTAAACCGCTCACAAGTGTCAGTCAAAGTCACCAATCTCACCAAAATATACGGTCTCCAACATGCGGTTGACCACATTTCCTTTGAAGCGAGAAAAGGCGAAGTGCTGGGCTTTCTCGGTCCAAACGGTGCTGGGAAAACGACCACGATGAAAATCATCACTGGCTATCTTCCTCAAAATGAAGGTTTTGTCGAAGTGTGTGGATTTGACGTGGGCGCAAAGCCTATGGAAGCCCGCGCACGTGTCGGCTACCTGCCGGAACACAACCCACTTTACAGGGAAATGTACGTTCGCGAATACCTCGCCTTCACTGCCGGGCTGCACCAAGTAAAAAACGTAGCCCAACAAGTGGACAAAATGGTAGAGCGCACGGGACTCGGCAGCCATCGCCACAAGCAAATTGGCGAACTTTCCAAAGGCTACCGCCAGCGCGTCGGGCTCGCTCAAGCCATGCTCCACGACCCTGAGGTGCTGATATTGGACGAGCCCACCAGCGGCCTTGACCCCAACCAAATTGTAGAAATCCGCCAACTCATCAAAGACCTGGGCAAGGAAAAAACGGTCATTTTAAGCACCCACATTCTCGGGGAGGTAGAGGCTGTTTGCGACCGCGCCATCATCATAAATAAAGGAAAACTGGTGGCCGATGCACCGATTCAGGAACTCAAGCAGCAGTTCGCAGGGCAGACGGTCGTCACCGCAGAATTTGCAGAAAGTGCCGATAAAAACCTGTTGGCAAAAATCAAAAACGTCCACAGTGTAAAAAGCATCGGCAAAAACCAGTGGCAATTTTTTGCCGCTTCAGGCCAGGATATCCGCGCTGAAGTTTTCGCTTTCGCCGTCGCCAACCGGCTGACACTGTTGGAATTGCATAAAGCGGAACACTCCGTGGAGGATGTTTTTCAGCAATTGACAAAGTAATAGGCATTCTCGTAACTTTGCTAAAAATTAATAACGGATGAATCCTTCTTTGCTTAGCCGCATCACCATAAACCCAAATGTTTGCTTTGGCAAACCCACCATTCGTAATATGCGTTACCCAGTCGAAATAATGCTCGACTTACTTTCGGCAGGAATGACGATAGAAGAGGTTTTGGAGGATTACCCGGACTTGGAACGCGAGGATATTTTAGCTTGTCTTGAGTTTGCCTCTCGGATGGTGCAAGTGAAAAGTGTTCACAAAGTGCTGTTGGCGGCATGAAATTTATTTTGGATGCACACTTGCCTTTAGCCTTAAAAACGTGGTTGAAAGCTCGCGGCCATGATGTTGTGCATACACGAGACTTGCCTCGCAAAAACTTGTCTGACGATATCGAAGTAATCAAAATTGCGGTTCAAGAGGAGCGCATCGTAATTTCTAAACACAGTGATTTCTTTGACTATTTTACGTTGAAAGGAACCCCTCCAAAGTTGCTCATGATCACAACTGGCAACATAGTCAATAAGACCTTTTGATACTTTTTCAACTAAATTTTGACCATTTAGAAGACTTATTGCAACAATATTCTGTAGTTGAAATGAACAACACCTACATTCTTGTGCACTTTTAACGCCATGCTTCCTATTTTTAAAAAAGAAATCAACGCCTTTTTTTCCTCCCTCATTGGCTACATCGTCATCGGGGTATTTCTGATACTCATGGGCCTGTTGCTTTGGGTGTTCCCGGAATTCAGCATCCTGGACGGTGCTTACGCCAACCTTGACACCCTGTTTGCCGTTTCGCCCATGGTATTCATGTTCCTCATTCCGGCAGTCACGATGCGCAGTCTTGCTGAAGAAAAGCAGACCGGCACCATCGAACTCCTCGCCACCCGACCCATTACGGATTGGCAAATTGTTGGGGGGAAATTTCTGGCTTGTTTCGCGCTGGTTGCGTTTGCATTGGTTCCTACCATCCTCTATTACGTCACGGTATACCAACTCGGCGCGCCTCCGGGCAACCTCGACTCAGGTGGAATTCTGGGCTCCTATATCGGCCTCTTATTTTTGGCAGGGTCCTTTACAGCCATCGGTGTGTTTGCGAGTTCGCTCACCAACAATCAAATTGTGGCATTCGTACTCGCCACCTTCCTTTGCTTTTTTACCTACCTCGCATTCGATTACCTGAGCCGACTTCCTATTTTCTTTGGCAAAACCGACGACGTTGTACAGTCCATCGGCATCGCCTATCACTACGATTCCATCAGTCGAGGTGTGCTTGACACCCGCAATTTGGTTTATTTCCTATCTGTAATTTCGCTGTTTTTGGCCGCCACGGTGCTGTCGTTGGGGCGGCGGAGGTGGTAATTAGAGATTTTCTCTCAACGGTTTAGGCTTGGCATTGTAAGGGAATCCAAGGGAGGTCAGCCCAACCTGTACCAAAGATAAACCGTAAAACAATTCTTGAGCATCCAATCTTCAACCGCTATTACATCGGGTTCCGTTGTACGAAGCATTTTCTTTCTTACGGTCAAAATAAACAAGTCTGTTCGCCTGCCTCAATCAGATATTCTGCTTTACCGTCTAAAACTTCTAATGTCTCTTTAATTTTCATGGCAATTTTCTTCGCAAATATAACAGGAACGGCGTTTCCTATCTGCAATTGAAATTCTCTTTTGTTATTGCCATAAAACACCCAATCGTCTGGGAAGGTTTGTAATCGTGCGTATTCCCTTGCTGTGAATGGTCTTATTTTGCTTGCATGTATTCTCCAAAGCTTCGCTTCGCTTTCGGGGTTTCGTACAAACATTGCTCCTTCGGTTCTGTCTTTAACTATTCGTTCGGCGGTAACATTTCCTTTCGCCCAACCCCAAACAGTTGCTGTGTCAATTGCCGGGAATGGTGAATCAAAGTCTCTTATAGGATTACCTTCTGATGCAGTTCTGCTTAACCTGACAGGGATGGAAATTTCGCTTTTGTCAATTTCTTCACCTGTTTCCGTATGGGCGTAACTTTTAAAGCCCCAGAAGGGGTTATGATTTGGAAGCTTGATTGAAAGATCTTGACCTAAATCGTAAATGAAATTTTTTATGGTCGTGTCTTTTGATGGCCTAGGAAACCTGAACGTTTTTAAAACTTCTCCTTTAAATGCAACAAAAATAAACCGCCTTCTTGTCTGCGGTACTCCATGTTCCGATACTCTAAAAAAGTCAAATTTAGTTGAGTAGCCAATTGCCGAAAGCTCGTCTGAAATTTGTTGTGAAAATGATTTGCCTGTATCGGGGTGTACCATTGTTCTAAGGTTCAACACATTTTCCATCACAATCATCCTAGGTTGCATGTATTTTGCAATTCTAATTACTTCACGGTAAAGTGTATTCCTTTCATCTTCCTCATTACGGTTGCCCCCAAGTGAAAACCCTTGACATGGGAAACCTGCTAATAATACGTCAAGCCCTTTTTTAAAAGTTGGTGTATATTCTCTAACGTCTCCGCAAATCACAGTCCATTCAGGTTTGTTGTTTTTTAGCGTGGTTGCAGCATACTCTAAGATTTCGTTTGATTCGGTATGCTGAAAACCTGCAAGTTCAAAGCCAAGGTCAAGCCCACCTGCACCAGAAAAAAGTCCAAGATATGTGTAGTCTGTTTTTTGTTCCTCCTCAATTTTAAACATTATTGGTTGGGTTTAGAGGTGGCAAAAGTGGGATTGTAGAAATGGCCCCTGATGTTCTTACTTTAGGAATTCTTGACTTACACGAATCAAAAACCCCTTGTAACGTCTTTAATGTTTTCAGCGACGTTTTAGCGTTGTTGGTTTCGTCTTTCAGATAATAGAAAAACGAGTTGCCAAATTTATCAACTCTAATAATTTGTTCGGTTATGTGGCTTGTTTCTTTTATTTTTTCAAAGTCCGGTTTCTTAGCCACAATTATTTGTCGCATGTGAAAATCTCTAATTTTTGAATTGAGCGGGTTGGGATAGGTGTACATCTTTCTATGCCTTATTGAGCCCTCGCCGTAAGGTCCATGATTGTATTCTGTATAATTGGAATATTTTGCTTCTTTGTGAAGGTCAAAATCATAATTTATAAAATCACCATCCAGAAGAATGAGGGTTACAATATTTAAGCTTGATAGGTCAAGTAGTGCAAACAAATAAAAACAAGGAATAACAACCGTTTCAGCTCCAACTCTAATCATTGTTGAGCCGCAAGGAAGTGAACTATTATAATCAATTGTCAGCCCCCTAGAGTCGCTACCATTTGACTTTTGAATCAGTTTTTTAATCTCCAAACCAACCATTGTTCCGTCCATTTTGTCTCTAATAATGATGTCAGGTGTCGTTAGAGAACCAGAATGGAACACCTCGAAGTTTGGAGGAAGAGATTTTTTGATTTCAATTTCAATCCAAGTGTCAAAAGGGTCATCCTGAACTGTTCCAACAACCGATCTATGCCTAAGTTCAATGGGAATGCCATTGTTGCCAATCTTAGAAATCAATTCTCTATATATCCTAATAATTACTTCAAGTTCCCGCATTTATGTTTTTTCTTCAAAGGTAATGGATAAAACTGTTAAACCGCCTGCTCGTTCTGATGTCGGCATAGGTCTGTTGTAGTTATGTAATAATCATTGTATGTCCCCTCGAATGTGAATGATGATCGTCAAATCTTCTCGCCCAGCATCTTGTCAATATACTCAGGCTTCAGATTTACCCCCATAATCACGCCCTCAGCTGTGAGCAAAAAAGTGGCTGGGATGGATTTTATATTGAACTGCTGCGCTATTCCGCCCACAAATTCCGATGATTCCATGCTGTGATATTTCCACACAAGTCCATCTTGCGTTATGGCATTTTGCCAGGCTTGTGAGTTTTGCTCTAAAGCAATGCTGAATATCTCAAAACCTCGGTCGTGGTATTTTTGGTAGAGGGCCACCAGTTCGGGATTTTCTTTCCGACAAGGGCCACACCAACTCCCCCAGAACTGGAGCAGCACATATTTCCCTTTCAAATCGGAAAGTTTTGCGCGTTCGCCCGTCAAAAGTCCCACCTCAAAATCGGGAGTCTTTTCTCCTGCAGCAAAGCGTGGTTGACGGTATTTATAAAAAACGAAGGCTACCAGAGCCAAGAGCGCGATGATGCCTAACGTGCGGGTGTATTTCATGAAATAACCTTCCTTTACTATTTGAAGTTGATGTGACGGTAAACATCGCTTAATTGCAATGCGCAACCGACAGATTTTAGGGTAATTTTCTGTTCTAATTTTGTCACCTAATATCAGAAGCCCTCTTGTACATTGATTGCTCCTTATAAAAAAGACAGCAAATCGCGCAAAGCCCAATCATCGCCGCCAAAAACGTCAGCAGATTGAGCGTATAGATAAAATCGTTCATGATTTCGTTAGTCGTAGTCATGCTTTTATCAAGTCTAAAAATTCATCTGAAGTCAGCAGTACAAGTTTGGGGAATTCGATGCGCTTCAGGATTCGGAAATCAGAATCGTCTGAAACGATGTAAGTAGCGTTTGCGGCTATGGCACAGTCGGAATACTTATTGTCGTCAGCATCATTTTCAATGAGATTCCATCGAAAAAAAGCATCTATTTTTTCTACATTGGGTAAGTTAAGCAGAAGTCGCACCACATTTTGAGCAATATCCGGGCGAGTTTTTTCTCCAATTTTCTCCTCGTATTCTGTCAATATTTCGTTGGTAATCAGCAAAGTAAAAGCCCCTGTCTTAAGCGCGTCAAAGATGGGGCGGTATTTTTTGCCAACTGGAAGCGATACGAGCAAAACATTTATGTCGAGAACGATGCGCATGCACTAAACAGGTTGGTACTGGGTGCGTAATCTTTCGTCTTTCCAAGACTCAAGTGTGGTGTCATCCCATCCCTTCTCTTCCCAAAGTACACCCATTTCGCGGTCTATGATCTCTGCAAAATAGGCCGCCAGTATCCGCTTGATATCCAACAACTGTTGATCTGGAATACTGGTTGAGTACAGCTTGAGAAGTTCAACTTGAAGGTTGCTCATGTGGCTGGCTTGTGCTATCATAGTTCAATTTTTGATACAAAATTAAGCTATTTCTTCCAAAATCTCCTCCGCCGCCACAGGCGCTATCTGTGCTTCTTCCTCCGGCGTATCAATAATATCCAATTCTATGCGCAGATTATCAATGATAAACTCCTGACGCTCAGGCGTATTCTTGCCCATATAATAATCCAGCACGTGGTCGAGATTGGTTTCTTCCGGCAAAAAAACTGGGTCAAGCCGAATATCCTCTCCGATAAATGCACCAAACTCACTGGGACTAATCTCACCCAAACCTTTAAATCGGGTGATCTCGGGCTTGCCCCTGAGTTTTTTAATTGCTTGTTGTTTTTCCGTTTCGGAGTAGCAGTAGAACGTCTGCTGTTTATCGCGCACCCTGAAAAGTGGGGTGTCGAGAATATAGAGGTGGCCGTTGCGCACCACATCCGGGAAAAACTGAAGGAAAAAGGTGAGCATCAACAAGCGAATGTGCATCCCGTCCACGTCGGCATCGGTAGCGATTACTACGCGGTTGTAGCGCAGGTCGTCCAGAGAATCTTCGATGTTTAGGGCGTGTTGAAGCAGGTTGAATTCCTCGTTTTGGTACACGATCTTTTTGGTCAGGCCATAGCAGTTCAAAGGTTTACCCCGCAAACTAAATACTGCCTGGGTATTGGTATTCCGCGATTTGGTGATAGAACCACTGGCCGAATCGCCTTCTGTGATAAAAACGGTGGTTGCGAGGCGTATTTCTTCCGCGCCTTTTTCATTCAAATGGTAGCGGCAATCGCGGAGTTTTTTGTTGTGAATATTGGCCGATTTTGCCCGCTGATTGGCCAGTTTTTTGACCTCCGAAATTTCTTTGCGTTCGCGTTCACTTTGCTGTATGCGCTTCAGTAACTCCTTTGCTACCTCTGTATTTTTATGGAGAAAGTTGTCTAACTCCTTCATCAAAAAGTCAGACATGAACGTACGCACAGCCTGACCTTCGGGCGACATCCGTTCTGAACCCAGCCGGGTTTTGGTTTGACTCTCAAATACAGGCTCCTCCACGCGCACCGCTACTGCAGCGATGATGCTCTCTCGAATATCTTTTGCGTCAAATTCTTTTTTGAAGTGGGTGCGCACCACTTTTACCAGTGCCTCCCGAAAAGCATTCAGGTGCGTGCCTCCTTGCGTGGTATTCTGGCCATTTACGAACGAATATATTTGCTCGCCGTAATGATTGCCGTGGGTCAGGGCAATTTCAACGTCTTCGCCACGCAGGTGAATGATAGGATAGCGGGTAGCTTCCGCACCCGTTTTCTTTTCCAGCAGATCCAACAGACCGTTTTTGGAGAGAAATGTTTTGCCGTTAAAATGGATTTTCAGGCCGGCATTCAAATAGGCGTAGTCCCAGAGTTTTTGCTCCACAAACTCCGGCAACCAGCGATAGTTCCGAAACAAGCCGTTGTCGGGCTTGAACACCACCAGCGTCCCGTTTTCTTCTTTAGTTGGGATCAGTTTACTCTCCTCCTTTAGATTTCCGTAGTTAAATTCGGCGGTTTTCATCTGCCCTTCACGCACGGAACTTACCTTGAAATACTCCGAAAGCGCATTTACTGCTTTGGTACCCACGCCGTTGAGGCCCACGGTTTTTTTGAACGCTTTGGAATCATACTTTGCGCCGGTATTGATTTTTGACACCACATCCACCACTTTCCCCAGCGGAATGCCGCGCCCATAGTCGCGCACAGTGCAGCCATTTTCGTTGAGTGTAATGTCCACCTGGCGGCCATTGCCCATGGCATACTCGTCGATGCAGTTGTCGACCACCTCTTTCAGGAGCACATAAATGCCATCGTCGGGGCTGGAGCCGTCGCCGAGTTTGCCGATGTACATGCCGGGGCGCAGGCGGATGTGTTCGCGCCAGTCGAGGGATTTGATCTCGTCTTCGGTATATCTTACTTCTTGCATTTTTGGTTGTTTACCTGCTTTACCCGCCGAAGCCTTGGCGAAGGCGGGTGGCTTTTGACCATTGGCCTTAGCGGCATTCGCTTTGCCGTTCGGCTTGGATGTTTTGTAATTTGCGCCCAAAGTAACGGAGTTTTAAAAAGTTGATCGAAGGAGAGTGAAAAGATGGGCAAATTTAAAACAAATATTTTGTTTTAAAAACAATTTGTGGTTAATAAAAACACTACACAAAGTGCTCAGAAATTTACTTTCGCCAGTCCGCGAGATACATTCAAATGAAAAATCTACTCACCAAAGCCCTTTCCCACACCGCACCGATATTGCCTTTTAAGTCTTGGCAATGGCTTTGGAGCGAACGACTTTTCCTTCCATTCTACCATTTGGTGAGCGACGAATCCCCGGCTCATGTCCGTCATCTCTACCCGGTTCGTACGGAGCGGCAGTTCCGGAAGGACCTCGATTTTTTGCTCAAACATTTTCAACCCATTGACCTTCAAACACTTTGGGAACACGTTTTTGAGAAGAAGCCGTTTGACCGCCCGGTGTTTCATCTCACGTTCGACGACGGGCTGCGAGAATGCCACGAGGTGGTGATGCCGATTTTGTTGGAAAAGGGAATCCCGGCTACCTTCTTTCTCAACCCGGATTTTATTGACAATCAGGGGCTAATGTTCCGCTACAAAGCCAGTCTTTTAAGTGTGGCACACCTCGAGGGTGTGCCACACTTCCAAAATCCATTGGCTGTGAAATACGAAAACCGACACCTCCTCGACATCTGGGCAGAAGCCATCGGACTTGATTTTGCGGCTTTTCTTGCCGATCAAAAACCCTGCCTCAGCACAGCCCAAATCCGGGCCATGCAGGCCAAGGGTTTTACATTTGGAGCACACAGCCTCGACCACCCTCAGTACGCACAAATCCCCTTGGACGAGCAAATCAGGCAAACAGTGGAAAGCCTTTCCGAAGTAAAAAGTCGTTTCGGGGTCGCGCTCAATACCTTCGCTTTCCCTTTCACAGACGATGGGGTCGGGCTGGAATTTTTCAACATTGTTCAGGAAAAACTTGGCGGGCCGCTCCTCAGTTTTGGCTCCGCTGGCACAAAGCGCGATACGGTACCGACGCACTTACAGCGGCTTGCGATGGAACGCACGGCATTGCCCGCACGAAATGTTGTCTCTGCCGAATTTGCTGTATCTGTTTTACGAAAAATGCTGGGGAAACAAACTGTGAAAAGAAGCTGATGATGACATTCACCCTTTTAACAGTCAACGAGTTAGAGGCCTTCGCAGCCTCGGAGGAATATCGGCGTTTGTCGGTATTGCCTATCTCGCCGCAACGCGCCGTGTCGCAGGGTCGCAACCCCCGTGCCTTGCCCAATGACCCGGCACTTATTCTGGCCTACGACGAGGGGAATATCGTGGGCTACCTAGGCGCATTGCCCGACTGGTTTTATTTTGGCGAAAACCCTCCAGAACGAATGGCCTGGCTTTCCTGCCTCTGGATCGCTCCCTCGCAGCGAGGCAAAGGATTGGCAAAAAAACTCCTCAACACTATGCTCGAGGCTTGGCAAAACCGCTTCATCCTCACCGAATTCACGCCCGAAGTGAAAAACCTGTACGACCGCTCGGAAAGCATGACCGAGAGCCAGCCGATTATTGGTTTTCGTGGCTATCTGCGACCGAACCTTGCACAAATACTTCCGCCGAAAAAACCGTTTTTTGAAAAAATAAAACCCCTGTTAAGCGTGGCCGATGCGATGCTTTCCGTCCCCAATTTTCTCAGAATCAATCTTTTGCACAACGCAAAATATCCTTGCCAAATCCAATACCTCCAGACCATTGACGATGATCTTGGCACATTCATCCATGCAAACCATCAGGATGAACTCGCCCGTCGCGACCGCACCGCAATCAACTGGATGCTCCAAAATCCTTGGGTCACCGAAACCAAATCCCCTGACGACACTGCCCGCCGATACCATTTTACCTCCATCGCCCGGGAGTTTAAAACCCTCGCGCTCCAACTATCGGACAGCGAACAACAAACCATCGGCGTTCTTATCCTCACGATTCGCGATGGTCACCTGCGCATTCCATACGCCTGGCACTCCGATGAACACTCCGCCACAGTTGCCAGCGTTATCTTTGCCCACGCAATTCAACTAGGCGCCAAAATGCTGACGCTATATCATCCGCGGTTGGTGCCGTTTTGCAACGAAAACCGAACCCCGTTTTTTTGGAACAAAACCCTTCGCCGAACTTATTTTGTCGGAAATGGTTTGTCGGAAATCCTCGCCAACCCACCCTTGGCTTTGCAAGACGGGGACGGGGATGCCGGATTCACGTAGCTGCCAGAATGGCACCGCTACGCGGTTTTTATTGAAACCCCGACTATCCAAAACGCACGTTAAAGAAACATACTGTATTGAAACTATTTGCACAGACATTGAGATTCAGACTGTTCGCCATTTTGCTGCTTTTTTGCACCAACTTCCTGCTGGCGCAAACGCCCACCTCTACGTCAAAAATTACCAACCAACCAATAACGCCCAACGGTCAAGTGCCAACGGCCAAAAGCCAACAGTCAACAGTCCAATCCGACACCCAAAAACTAAAAATAGAAACCGCCGCCGTCATAGAATATTTCCTGAAAAATGGCCGGGAGATCCAAAAACTCAGCGGCACCGTGCGGCTCCGACAAGACAACACACTCATTTACTGCGATACCGCTACGATGGACAAAGATTTTGCTGTTTTACGCGGCAAAGTAGTCATCGCTCAGGGCGACTCTGTCAAGGCTTTTGCCGATTCGGCGCACTACAACGCAGTGACCAAAATCAGCGACCTATTTGGGAATGTTGTACTGATAAATGGCCAACAGCAACTTTTCACCAATCGCTTGCGATACGACCTGGGCAACAAAATTGCCACCTACACTACCGGCGCTACCATGACCAATGGCAAAAGCCAGGTGACCAGTAGACGCGGGCATTATTTTGTTGAACAAAAGGAGGTGTTTTTGAAAGGGGATGTCGTTGTAACCGATCCCGAGTTCACGATGCGAACAGACACCATGACGTTCAACACCGAAGCGCAGTTGGTGCGGTTTGTTGCCCCCACTTTGATCAGTCAACGCGGGAGCAAAATTTACACGGAAGGCGGATTTTACGACATGAACCTTGATTTTGCGGAATTCGATAAAAACCCACAATACGAAAAGGATGGCCAACTGGGACGAGCAAGGAAGATGCGTTACCAAGGTGGCGAGCTCAAAGAATACACGCTCGAAGGCGATGCTCACATTGAAAAACCAGCAAAGGGTGAAATCGCGGAAGCCGATGTGATCCGCTACAATGCCAATGATGAAAAAACCTTGCTGCGCGGCAACGCCCATTTTCGCGACAGTACCCGCGACATCCAGGGTGCCGAAATCCGCTATGATACCCGAAATAAAACCTATCAACTTACTGGGCGAGGCCGGGTAAGTGATCCGCCCAATATCATCGAGGCCGATTCGCTGGATTTCAACGACGTGCTGGGCAACGGCCTCGCGCTCGGCAGTGTGATCTGGCAAGACACTTCGAGTGATTATACGGTGCTTTCCTGGCGCATGGATTACAACAAAACATCGCAGTATCTCAATGCTTTTGGCGGTTTTGGGGAGTCCGGCGCAGGCGGCAGGCCCATGATGAAAAGCCTGATTGACCGCGATACGATGTTTATGAGTGCCGATACCCTCAGTTCTTTCAAACCCGATTCAGCCAGCGATGTGCGTCAACTGATTGCTCACCGAGATGTACGAATTTTCAAGCGTGATTTGCAAGCGGTTTGCGACTCGCTCACCTACAGCAGCGCGGACTCGATTTTTTGGTTTTACAAATTAGACAAGATGCCCCTCATCTGGTCAGATACCTCGCAGTTTTCCGGCGATACGATCAAGATGTTGCTGAAAAACAAGAAGTTAGACCGATTGTGGTTGCTCCAAAATTCCATGGTCATCAATTCCGAAGACGGCATCTTGTTCAACCAGATCAAAGGGAGAAACTCCACCGTTTTCTTCCGCGACGATCAAGCCCGCGAAATGCTGGTGGAAGGCAATGCCCAAGCCGTGTATTATGCAGTAGACGACAAACAAGCCTATATCGGTCTCAACGAAACAGCCTGTTCCGAAATGCGGCTCTTTTTTGGCGATAATAAGGTGGAAAGTATCAAATTTTACCAGCAGCCCAGCGGAAAATTTATTCCCATGAAACAAGCGGGGACGGACACGAAGAAGCTGGAGGGGTTTTTCTGGGAAAGGGAACGAAGGCCGAGGGGGGTGGGGGATTTGTAATCCGTGTCTAATCCGTGCGATCCGTGTGCAATGGAACACGGATGGCACGGAGGAGACACGGACTATAACAGATCAAAGTTCCCCCGCCAACAGCCTCAACCGAATCTCCGCAGCTTTCAAATTATACAGCACCAGATCCCGGCGCGACAAGGCTTGCTCCAGCGAACTTTGGGCAATTTGAGGCTCCAGACCATTCGTAGTGCCCACCCGGAATCGCTCCGTGCTCACGTTGAGGTTTTCCCGGGCAATGCGCACGTTATCTTCTTCCAGGCTCAAAATTTGCTGCTGGCTAAAGTAGGTGGCAAGTTGGTTGTCCAATTCTGTTTCCAACTGAAGTCTTTGATTGTCAAGCTGAAAGGCCGATTGTTGGGCGGCAAGTTTGGCCGTTTCCACCTGTCGTTTGAAATTGCCTCCTGCATAAATGGGCACCACCAATGCTGCCCCTATGGTCAGACCCGCTTGCGTGTTGTTCACCGTAAAACCCGCACCATTGTCCGAACGGACGGCGTTGAGTTGCCCGTTGCCCGTGAGCCTGGGTCGGCCGAGGGTACGGTTTTCATCCACCACCAACGCGGCGATTTCCGCCGATTTTTGCAGGGAAAGCAGGCTGGGGTTATTGGCCAGAATTTTTTGCACCAGGTCGTTGCGCTCCGGGGTATAGGCGGTTACCAAGGTTTCGTCTACACTAAACGCAGTTTCAGTTGGGCGTATAAGCAAGCGGTTGAGGAGGCGTTTGGCATTGGCCGTGAGGGCTTGTTGCAAAATAAGGTCGGCACGACGCTGATTGAGGTCAATGCGGGCTTGCAAGGCATCGGTTTGGGCCGCAAAACCCGCCGCCAACCGAGCCTCCGCGATGCGCAACCGCTCTTCATTGAGCACAATGACCTCCGCCAAGGCCCGTTCCTGCATCCGTCCTCGTACGATGTCATAATAACCTTGGAGCACAGACGCAGTCG
>Ga0209181_10002253_pt1 | contig 31962 bp, 21 predicted proteins | sample MAT05_FD_187208 | JGI IMG/M metagenome (GOLD analysis project Ga0209181, IMG submission 187208) | Freshwater microbial communities from Lake Fryxell liftoff mats and glacier meltwater in Antarctica - MAT-05 (SPAdes) (version 2) | ecosystem: Environmental > Aquatic > Freshwater > Ice > Liftoff... | reverse complement strand
ACACCGAGCCCGGCCGGGACGTGGTGCTTACCCTCGGCGCAGAACGGTTCCTGCTCCGCGTCGTGCCAGGCCCTCACGCCTCAGTTGAAGATTTCAGCCACTTCGCCGTCGCGGTCCCCGAATCAGCGACAGATACAAGCTGCGTGGTGACGAACACCTTTCGGGACAGTCGGGTCGTTACCGAGTCGAAAGACGATGTCGTTCTTACACTTCCGGGCGACATCAAGATATACATCTTGCCCGGCATGGAAGACCGCTTGACGGGCCGACTATTCGTGAGGTGCTGGGTCGATGCGCCCCAACGCATCCCCATCACTCGACGGATCAAGGGCGACGCGTCGCTTGATCGGGCCTCATCGATCGCCGACGAAATAGTCGCCCGCCAATCTCATCGATAACCTCACCAATAACCCTCGCACGAAAAACCGACTGCGGAATTATGCCGAGGCTCGCACCCCCCTCAGCATCCCGACTCGAAGTCCTTCACGAACGCGTCGAAGTCGTCGCCGTTGACGAAGCCGTCCTCGTTGTAGTCCGCTCCGATTTCTCCGGCCTCGAAGAACGCGACGTACGCGTCGAAGTCATCGCCGTTGACGAAGCAATCTTTGTTGAGGTCGGCCTTGCAGCCGTCGGGGTTGGGGAAGCCGGTGACGCGGATGAGGCGGTTGCCGCCGCCGTAGGTTCCGAAGACGAAGTCGCCGGTGAGCGGGTCGATGAAGCAGCCCTCGGCGCCGGTGAGCCCGGTGACAAAGTCGCGTCGCGTCGCGGGGATCGGGTCGCCGTCGGCTGTGATCCGGTAGGCCGAAACCCGTCCTTGACCGAACTCGCAGATCAGCACGCTGGGCACGAAGAAGCCGGGCGAGCACTTGGGCACGTACACAAATCCCTCGGGTGCCGCCGCCAAGGTTGTTTTCAGGGTTGCGGCGGTGATGTCGTACGTACGGTCTGCCGCTTCGTTGAAGGTCATGTCGTACCACTTGCCCGAGTTGAACGACAGCACCTTGAGGCGTCCCGCACCGGGCTGCCCTTGGGGGACGAAACCTACGCCGCCCACCGATGACGTGACTCCAAGCGGCGTGAGATCGATGATCCGCGCGTCAGTGGTCGTTCCCGGCTTCCACTGTCCGATCTGATTGGCCGAGTATTTGGTGTAGAGAAACGCCCCGTTGGGCGCGTACGCGAACCCTCCGTCGTTGTACGCCGCGTCGCCGTACACGACCGCTGTTCCACTGAAGCCCGTGATGTGCCCTGCGCTGTTGCGAACAGTGGGGATGCTGTACGCCTTGCCCGCTGGGCCGTTCGCGCTGCCGCCGATGATGAGCGTGTTGGGGTCGCCGAGTTTCAGCGCCAGCCCGCCATAGTTCGTGGGCACGCCGTTGACGCTGCCGAGATCGAGCAGCGAGTAGTCGGCCGCGAAGTCCGCGCCGAGAGTTTGGGCTCGAACATCGCTCGTCATTGAAAACGCGACCCCGACGAAGGCCAACAACGCAGAGCAGGAAAAACGTGACATCGTTCAACTCCGGGAAAAGCGCGACCATAGCGATCAAACATTTAGCACCGACCACGAATTCATGAAAGACTTGTGCTCATCCAGTATGCGCGAGAACCGCAAGGAATCTCGAAAAATCGCTTTTACACGAAAGTGCGCCGTCACTTTGGATGACACTGAGAATCTGGGTGGCTCATGGCCGCGACAATTCGGACGTGCTAAACGGCGTTCTTGCGCCGTGCGGAACGGGCCAAGCCACGAGAGGCCATCCCTCATCCCCGCGGTCGACGGCCAGGACACCGGCGGCACCGGATGACGGCCGCTTATGGCTGCTGCGATCAAGCTCTGACCAAGTTCACGGGCCACCCGTGCACCGGGCCCGGCCGTCGACCGGGGGGACGAATCAGCAGGACAATACGCCACGCCGCCCGGCAAGGCCACGCCGCCCGGCAAGACCACGCCGCCCGCCACGCCGCTCGCAACGCCGCCTCGATGGATGTGGTCGGCCTGCCTCGCGCGTCGCTGGGCGCGTGCATCCGTCCGGGGCTCTTCGCGTACTATCTCTTTATGAACGTGCCACAGGCCGAGCGTGAGACCACCAGCGCTGAATCGAACGCTTTCGCGTCGGCCCCGGCGCCCCTCAACCCGCTCGACGGCGACGTCCGGCAACGCAAAGTCCTTCTCACGATCGTTCGCGTGGTCTTCGTGGTCATCCTCCTCAGCGTCACGCTTTTGCGCGTCTTGGGCGTCGGGCCCAATAGCGACTCGGGCGAGAAAGAACTTCTCCGGCTTTGGTACCTCACCCTGGGCCTGGCGGTCGTTCTGGGCTTTGCCTCGATCACCCTCGACCTGCTTACTCGCAGCAAAAAAATCGGCACGCTCACCGGCATACTCGCTGGCGTTCTGATCGGGCTCATCCTCACCGGCGCGGTCAGCCTCGTCATCGACCTCCTGCTCACCACCTACCAGCTCGACAACGCCTGGGGATCCATGCTCAAGATCCTCGTCGGTATCTGCTTCTGCTATCTCGGCGTGACCATCGTCCTGCAAACCCAGGACGACTTCCGGCTCGTCATCCCGTATGTCGAGTTCGCCAAGCAGATGCGCGGCGTGCGCCCGCTCATGCTCGACTCCTCCGCCCTGATCGACGGCCGAATCGTCGACGTTGCCGCCACCGGGCTCATCCAAGCACCGATCGTCATCCCGCGCTTTGTGGTGCTCGAACTGCAAGCCCTCGCCGACAGCGCCGACAAGCTCAAGCGAGCACGAGGCCGGCGCGGGCTTGACATGGTCGGAAAGCTCCAGCGCAACGGCAAGCTCGACATCTCTATTGACCCCAAGGCCGTCCCCGGCAAGGGCGTCGATCAGATGATCGTCGAACTCGCCCGCCAGCTCGATTCGATGGTCGTCACCACTGATTCTGGTCTGTCGCGCGTCGCGTCGATTCAGGGCGTGCCGGTGCTGAACCTGCACGACCTCGCGGTGGCCGTGAAGCCATCGCTGGTCACCGGCGAAACGCTCGAGCTCCGCCTCGTCAAGCGCGGCGAACAACCTCAGCAGGGCATCGGCTATCTCGACGACGGCACGATGGTCGTGGTCGAAGATGGCCGCGAGGCGATCGACCAAGAAGTCGAGGTCACGGTGGTCTCGACACTGCAAACCTCGGCGGGTCGGATGATCTTCGCGAAGCTCGCGCGAGGGATGGCGGAGTATGCGGCGGGCGCGCCTGCCCAGTCAGGACCATCGGGGCAATCAGGACCATCAGGACTATCAGGGCAATCAGGGCTACCAGGGCAATCGGAGACGTCGAGCACCCAAGGCAAATCGCCATCGCACGCAGTGCCGCTCTTGACCGTTGCTGGCAACGGCGACTCAACGATCGCCGACGATGAGATCGGCGAACCCGAAGCTGGCGTCGCACGCGACACGACCAACCCGCGCAATCTCGCAAACACTGAACCTCACGTCGCGGACTCGTCCGCGCGAGAGAAATCAGGGCCGTACCCACCGAACGCACCGCGGAGGCCCAACCGGTTACGCAACCCCCGGCGATGATAATGTTTGATCGAGTAATTCGCGCACGAGACCCATCGGTCATCCGCCTCGATTCCGCGGCGTGAAATCCTTTCTGCTCACGGCCTCAACCCCATCGCTTCCGCCACGTCGCGCTCGACCGTGCGTGATCTCGCGTTCCCAACCGTCATCCGGAACCCGCCCGAGTAGTCCCACATGGCTCGGCCGATCTTCAATTCATCGAGCGCCGCGTTCACGGCCTTGATCCACGCCACGCGATCTGCGGCCGGGGACGCCTTCGTGTACACGCCGTACTCGCCGCAATAGACCGGCACGCTGTTCTTCGCCGACCAGTCTGCGGCCTGCTGAAGTTTGGCCTTGAGCTTCGCCTCCGTCCAAGGCTCGCGGTCGATCGACCATTCGACGTGGTTGTGAACTTCCTTGTTGAGCTGTCCGGCCGCGATCCCTTCGAGCTGGGCCCGCGTCGCCGGCCAAGGGACTGATTTCAGATCTTTCCACACCCACCAGCCCCACGCGGCGCTCTGGTGCGTGAAGAACATCGGGTCGTAGAAGTGGAAGGAGTAGACGATGTTGGTATCGGCGACCGGCCTGAGACGAAGCAGCCCGGAGATCCCGCCGTAGTCGTCGCCGGTGGCGATGATGGTGTGGTTTGGTGCGGCCTTGCGGATGATGTCGATGAGCCGGGCCTGCCCGACCGGCCAGACGTCGTGGGCCTTGGGTGATTTATTGAAAGCCTCGTTCTTGGTTTCCTTCGTCAGGTCGTGCGGCTCGTTGAGGATCTCGAGGAAGACGCGCTCGGGGTCGGTCGTGGCCGCCCGTGCCGCGAGGGCGGCCCAGAAGAGTTCGAGTTCTTCGAAGCGCGTGGTTTGCGGATCGTCGCCCGCCATCGTCGGCGTGACCCAGGTGGTCTTCAGGTAGTGAGCGTCGATGATGACCGCGAGCCCGGCCTTCGCGCAGCGGTCGGCGGCGTCGAAATACTCGGCGGTTTCGTCGGGCCGCAGCGTGTGCGAACGCTCATCCCACATCCAACGGGGCTCGAATGGAAGCCGGACGTGCGTCAGGCCGATCTCGCGAAGGTGGGTGAGCTCGGCGTCGGTAACAAAGCCGCGTCTGGCGGCCTCGTTTTCTGGCTTGTCGCCAGCCTCGGGTATCCACATCCAGGCGGACATGTTAATGCCGCGAGAGAGAGAGGAGAGGCGGGAGGGGGGGACGGCGAGGGCGGAGGTGGTGAGAAGGAGGGAGGCGGCAAGGACGAAGAGCGAGTGGGAGTATGATGTCATGCTAAAAACATATGTCCGCGGCGGCGAAAAATGAGGCTGTGTGGCACGAGTAGTGACCTTCTCGTGTGATTGCTCTCAATGAGTGTCCTCCGCGATTGCTCCGTTCACGCCCCATTCCCCTCCTCAAAAACTTTCCCTCAACGCTCGTCCGCCGCTGGTCTGACCGACGGACTTCGCTATCGTTTTCGTGCCTCGTTCTGGTTCTGCTCTGCGCGACGCCAGAACGAGCGCCACGGACGCGTGCTGCGTCTTGATCGCACTTGCCCGGCGGCTTCATCGAAGCCGTGAATCGCCCCGGGCCTTGGGTTGGTTTGGCGGCCAACCACCGGGACGAAACAACAGGCCATGGCCACCATCTCTTCTTCCGCTGGCTCGTCTTCCTCTGGCTCACTCCCCGGCACCGTCGCCTCTGTCGAAGTAAAAAACGGCGGCGCGAACGGGGGCGCGCACGGCGGATCTAACGGCGCACCGGCAGCCGTGCCGTGGACCACCGAACGCTCTGCCAAGCTTTACGGCATCCGCGACTGGGGAACCGGCTACTTTGGCGTCAACGAGCAAGGCCACCTCACGGTCATGCCCGATAAAGATCCCAAGCGGCAGATCGACCTCTACGAAGTGATCGAAGGGCTGCGTGAACGCGAGATCGGCACACCCGTCATCATCCGCTTCAGCGACCTCCTCCAGCACCGCCTGCAAGAGATCCGCGAGGCCTTCGACACCGCGATCCGCGACAACGGCTATACCGGCACCTACGCCTGCGTCTACCCCATCAAGGTCAACCAGCAACGCCAGCTCTGCGAGGACATCCGCGACATCGGCGCCAAGCTCGGCTTCGGGCTCGAGGCCGGTTCCAAGCCGGAGCTGCTCGCGGTGCTGGGTCTGACGGAAAACCAAGGCCAGATGCCGATCGTGTGCAACGGGTTCAAGGACAGCGAGTTCATCGAGACGGTGATCCTCGCGACGAAACTGGGCCGGCACATCATCCCCGTCGTTGAACGGTTCAGCGACCTGGAACTCATCGTCCAGCACGCCAAGCGTTACAATGTCCACCCGCGCATCGGCGTGCGCGTGAAGCCGTCGGCCCAGGGCACGGGCCGCTGGGAATCGTCGGGCGGTATGCGCTCGAAGTTCGGGCTCTTCGTCACCGAGCTGATCCACGCGGTGGACTACCTCAAGCAGCACGGCATGGCCGACTGCTTGAACATGATCCACTTCCACATCGGCAGCCAGGTCGGTGACATCCGCAACATCAAGGGCGCGGTGAACGAACTTGCCCATATCTACTGCGAGCTCAAGCGTCTCGGCGCGGGCCTCGACACCATCGACGTGGGCGGCGGCATGGGCATCGACTACGACGGCTCGCAGTCGGCCAGCTCGTCGAGCGTGAACTACGGCGTCTCGGAATACGCCGCCGACGTGGTCTACCGCATCAAGAGTGTCTGTGACGCCTCCGGCTTCCCGCACCCGCGGATCTTCAGCGAATCTGGTCGCGCGATGGTCGCGCACTCCTCGCTGCTCATCATGGACGTGCTCGGAAAGAGCCGCTTCGCCAGCGACCCCGACCTCGACGGCATCAAGGCCCTGATGAAGGCCGAGAACGAGCACCCCCAGCCCGTGCTCGAACTCATCGACGCCTTTGAGAGCCTGAGCCTGCCCAAGCTGAACCTCGTCGAGGCCTACCACGACGCGGTGCAAGCTCGCGACGAGGCGATGAGCCTCTTCAACCTCGGCTACATGAGCTTGCCGATGCGTTCGGCGACCGAGCGGCTGTTCTGGGCGGTGGGTCGGCGTGTGCTCGCGCTCGCGTCAGCCAAGGGCGAGCTGCCCGACGACCTCGTGGACCTGCCGCAGATCCTGAGCGATATTTATTACGTCAACTTCTCGCTCTTCCAGAGCCTGCCGGACCACTGGGCGATCGATCAGTTGTTCCCGATCTGCCCGATCCATCGCTTGAACGAGGAGCCGACGCGGCGCGGGATCCTGGCCGACATCACCTGCGACTCCGACGGGCAGGTCGATAAGTTCGTCGATAAGCGTACCGCCAGCAAGCCAACGCTTGAACTCCACGAGCTGCGTGGGATCTCTGAAGGCGTCGAGGGACACGCGGGCCAGAACAGCGGCAACGTCGGCGGCCACGCCCAACTGAGCGACGCCCCCGCTGGCGGCATGAACGCCGAGCACAAGCCTGAACCCTACTACCTCGGCGTATTCCTTCTCGGCGCATACCAGGAAGTCCTCGGCGACCTTCACAACCTCTACGGCGACACCCACGTCGTCCACGTCAGCTTCGACGATTCCCCCGGCGTCGGCGATTGGAACATCGACGAGGTCATCGAGGGCGACTCCGTCAAAGAAGTCCTTGCGTATGTGCAGTACGACAGCGAGGACCTAGTGCAGGCCATGCGCCGCGACATCGAGCGAGCCGTGAAGGCTGGCACCATCGCGGTCTCTGAAGGGCAGAGTTTGTTGAAGTTTTATGACAGCGGTATGGAGGGGTACACGTACTTGGAGTGATGAGGTACGCTGGTGCGGCCGCGGGCGACGAGTGTCGCGGTGAGGTTGCTATGCCGGAATCTACTCCGCCATCTTGTCCGCGGTGTGGGTACGTCCAGTCGGGCGAGATTGCCACATGGTCTGAGAAGTGCCCACTTGATGGCGTATGCAGCGAGTGCGGGCTGGAGTTCGCGTGGGCGAACGTGCTGAATCCGAGGCTGGTTCTGCCGCAATGGTCCTTCGAGCACGCGACCAACCGGACCCTTCGCGCCTGGACCGCCACGGTATACCGCGCGACCATTCCGTGGAAGCTGTGGTCACAACTTCGAATGGAGTACCCGATCAACTGGGGGCGATTGATTTTGCTGGCGATTTTCGGCGCGCCCGCCGCACACTTCTTTGTTCTGAGTTTGCCCTACATACTTCGTTTATCGGTTGATGCGCACTCAACGAGCGCGCCCGTTGATCGCATCGATTGCCGTATGGGCTGCCATCGAGGAACGGTATGAAGCGGCTAGTCGCCACGCTCACCGCCCCCGGCTCCGCAAGACCGGGATGAGCACGACCGCTAACGCCGCCAGACCAGCGCCAAGGCCGAAGGTCGCCCCTGGCCCCACGCGGTCCCACAGCATGCCCGCCGCGACGCTGGCGATCAGCGTGACCAACCCGTTGGCCATGTAAAAGATTCCCATTGCCGCGCCCCTGCGCTCTTTGGGCGCATGGTCGGCGATGAGCGCCTTGCCTACGCCGTCGGTCAGTGCCATGTAGATGCCGTAGAGCGCCATGAGCGGCCAGATGCCCCACGCGCCGGTGCTGCTCATGAACGCGAAGCCCGCGTACACGCTCGCGTAGATCGCCCACCCCACGCCGATCACGGGCCACCGCCCTAATTTGTCGCTGATGATCCCCGCCTTGTACGAGAATGCCGTCTGCGTGAGCATGGACAGCGCGTAGGCAAGCGCCACCGTCCACGGCTCGAGCCCGACATCGCGGGCTCGCAGCAGGAGGAACGTGTCGCTGCTGTTCGCCAGAGCGAACACGAGCATGAGCACCAGGGTCCGCCAGTACGCGGCGGAAAGCCCCAGCGGGCCCGACCTCGGGGTCGCGGGGGGCGTCGTCTCGGGCGGCAGCGCGGAACTCTTCGGATGAACCTCGGCCCTCGCGGGCGACTCGGCCGCGGTCCTCGCGCTCGGAATCTCGCGCACCAAGAACGTCAGCCCCCACGCGATCAGACCCAGCCCGGCCGCCACGGCGAAGATTATCCTGAACGCCGAGGCGTGTTCGGCCAAGCCGGCGTGCGCGACCGCGCTGGCCGCGCCGCCTTGGGGCGGGTTCGACGAGCCGACCAGCCACCACAGCAGCGCGGCCGATGCCAGGACGCCGACCATCGACCCCGCCGTGTCCATCGCCCGGTGAAAGCCGAAGGCTCGGCCGTGCATGCTCGCCGAAACGGCATCGGCGATCAGCGCGTCGCGTGGGCTGGACCGCAACCCCTTGCCCACCCGGTCCACGGTGCGCCCCGCCATTACCATCGGCCACGCGAAGGCGAAGGCGAGCAGCCCTTTGCCCAGCACCGGCAGCCCGTACCCCCAGCGCACCCACGGCACGCGCCGCCGGGTGCCGCCCTCCACCCCCGGCACAACACGGTCGCTTCGCCACCCCGCCCACGCCGTCATCAGCGCGATCGCCGCCGCGGCCGCGCCATCGACCCATCCGAGCGTAGTGGCCGAAGCACCGAGTGCGCCGACCAGAAAGAGCGGTACCAGCGGGGTCGCCATCTCGCCCGAAACGTCTTGGAAGAACGAGACCCAGCTCAGGAGGATCACCGGGCGCGGGAGCTTTGTGCTCGTGAGTTGTTCGTTGGCGTCGGGCATGGCGGAGAGTTCGTTTCTCCCGGCATTGCTCGGGTTTCTTAGCATGTGAAACGTCTAAAAGTTCCACTGCGCCAAAAACTGCACGATCAGGTCCGGGCCGTCGTTGGCGGAGATGAACTTGCCGACGCCGAGTTGGATATTCCAGTGCTCGCTCAAGGTGTAGGTCGCGCCAAGGTTGACAATGATACTGATGTTGGCCGAGCCGTACAGCGAGGATTCGTTATATATCTCCACTCCGATGAAGAGTTGGTTCGTAACATTCCGCCTCAGCACCGCGCCGAAGATCAGGGGTTCTCTCGCGCCCTCCCTCTCGTCGAGTTTCTTGGCGAACCCGACCTCGGAGTACGTGAACCAGCGGTGTTCATCGACGATGGTCTTGCCGAACTGGAACGGCACCTTGAGTTTGTACGCGTCGTCGCCCAAACCCTGGTGTTCATCGAAGAAACGCCACTTGAACTTCGCGTCTGTGTCGGCGAGGGTGACATTGAACTTGAAGCCGGGGACGAGCGTGTAGTTGATGTCAAGCCTGGGCCCGATCAGCACGTCCGGCCTGTCCTTGTGGTGCTCGTATTGCAGGAGCGTCTTCAACTCCCACCTGTTGTCGGTGAAGCCGGGATCGTCGGTGAGGAACGGTGGTCTGGCGCGAGCCTGTTGTTGCGTGCGGAGTAGAACAACGCCGAGCGCGAGCGTCCAGAACAGCCCACCGAAGCGAGCCCTCTTGACGCCCGCCGCGCCGCGCTGCACCGTCGCGCCCGACGAGCGACGCGGGGCGGCCCACGCGATGATCTTCCGCGGCTCATCCTTCAACTAGACTTCCAGCGCATCAACCGCCACATTCGCGCCGATGCTGGCCCTGACCGCCGCGAGCGCCCGGTCGGTCTGCTCCTGCAACCCGGCCACGGGCGCGGACACCAGTTGCTTGCTCGTGACCGTGACCAACCGCTCCTTCTCGACCTCATCCGCGCCGAAGAACTGTTGGACTTGAAGAACCACGCCCGTGACGGCGACCATCAAGAGAAACAGGCATGCGGGCAGGCTGGTCCATCGGGGGTACTTTCTCGTGGCGGCTCGATTATGCGGGAAACATCATGCCGCCGCCGTGGGTCGTGCGGACGACGTGTCAACGCCTGCCCTCTTTCGGCACCTCACCTGCAAGAGGAATGCCACCCGCCGCGCTGGTCGTGGGTTCCGAGTGCCTTGAGCGAGGATGGCGCGCGCCGCCCGCGCGATAAAGATGGGCGGCAGCCCCGGTTTTCGCAGTCTTGTTGCCAAGGACACCCGATTGCCCGCCGATCAACACCACCCGCGTTTTCGTTGGTTTTCATTGACGAGCCGGGGCACTTCCACTACCCTGTTTTCCAGCGCGCAACCCGGGCTGGCACACGGTGGGTTACTTTGCTTTGTTCCTTTCGTCGATCGGTTCTCGCTCTCAATCCTGACTCTGTTTAACCATGAAAAAACCTACGACTATTCTGTCGAGCCAGTCCTCCGCCGCACCCGCGCTCAATGGCGATGCTCAGCCAGCGCATTGGAGCGCAGCGGACAAGCTGAAAGTCATTCGGAACGCCGCGCCGCTGGGCGCTGAGGAAAACTCGAACGAGGCGCGGTTGCGGCAGATCCTCGCGGTGGTGACGAGGTTTCGCGATGGAGATTTCAGCGTGCGGTTGCCCACGGATTGGACGGGAACGGAAGGGCAGATCGCGGGGGCGTTCAACCAAGCTATCGCGCATGAGGATCGGATCGCGAGCGAGGTCGCGCGGTTGAGCCTGGCGGTCGGCAAGGAAGGGCGGCTCCAGCAGCGCATGAAGGCCCCCGGTGCCGTCGGCGGCTGGGCGCAGAAGGTGGATTTCTTCAATACGTTGCTGGACGACTTGGTGCGGCCGACGACCGAGGCGGCGCGCACCATTGGCGCGGTGGCCAAGGGGGATCTCGGGCAGTCGATGGAACTGGAAGTGGACGGACGCGCGCTCAGGGGAGAGTTCCTGCGCTCGGCGAAGCTGGTGAACACGATGATCGAGCAACTCTCGGTGTTCACTTCGGAAGTGACGCGGGTGGCGCGCGAGGTGGGTACCGAGGGCAAGCTGGGTGGGCAGGCGCAGGTGAAGGGCGTCTCAGGCGTGTGGAAGGATCTCACGGAGTCGGTCAACCAGATGGCTGGCAACCTGACGGCGCAGGTGCGCAACATCGCGGAAGTGACCATCGCGGTGGCCAACGGCGATCTTTCCAAGAAGATCACCGTCGACGTGCGAGGCGAGATTTTGCAGCTCAAGGAAGCCATCAACACGATGGTGGATCAGCTCCGCTCCTTCGCCTCGGAAGTGACGCGTGTGGCGCGCGAGGTCGGCACGGATGGGCGTCTTGGCGGCCAGGCGGTGGTGCCAGGGGTGGCGGGGACGTGGAAGGATCTCACCGACTCGGTGAACGCCATGGCGACCAATCTCACCGCGCAGGTGCGCAACATCGCGACCGTGACCACGGGGGTGGCGCGAGGCGACCTTTCCCGCAAGATCACGGTGGACGTGAAGGGCGAGATTCTGGAGTTGAAGGAGACGATCAACACCATGGTTGATCAGCTCAACGGCTTTTCTTCGGAAGTGACGCGCGTGGCTCGCGAGGTGGGCACCGAGGGCAAGCTGGGCGGGCAGGCGCAAGTCGGCGGCGTGGCTGGCACTTGGAAGGACCTCACCGACTCGGTGAACTCGATGGCGTCCAACCTGACGGGCCAGGTTCGCAACATCGCCGAGGTCACGACGGCGGTGGCCAAGGGGGATCTCTCGCGCAAGATCACCGTCGAGGTGAAGGGCGAGATTCTCGCGCTGAAGAACACGATCAACACGATGGTTGATCAGCTCAACGGCTTTGCGTCGGAAGTCACTCGCGTGGCCCGCGAAGTCGGCACCGAAGGCAAGCTCGGCGGACAGGCCGAAGTGGGCGGCGTGGCGGGCACCTGGAAGGATCTCACGGACAACGTCAACCTCATGGCATCGAATCTCACGGGCCAGGTGCGCAACATCGCGGAAGTCACGACGGCGGTGGCCAACGGCGATCTTTCCAAGAAGATCACGGTGGATGTGAAAGGCGAGATTTTAGAGCTGAAAAACACCATCAATACGATGGTGGATCAGCTCAACGGATTTGCCTCGGAAGTGACGCGCGTGGCTCGCGAGGTCGGCACCGAAGGCGAGCTGGGCGGGCAGGCTCAGGTGCGTGGTGTGGCTGGCACGTGGAAGGATCTCACCGACTCGGTGAACGCCATGGCGACGAATCTCACCGGGCAGGTGCGCAACATCGCCGAGGTCACCACGGCGGTAGCGAACGGCGACTTGTCCAAGAAGATTACCGTGGACGTGCGCGGTGAGATTCTAGAGTTGAAGAACACCATCAACACGATGGTCGACCAGCTCAACGGCTTCGCGGGCGAGGTCAGCCGCGTGGCGCGTGAGGTTGGCACCGACGGCAAGCTTGGCGGCCAGGCCGAGGTGCTGGGCGTGGCGGGCACGTGGAAAGATCTCACGGACAACGTGAACTCGATGGCCTCGAACCTCACCGGGCAGGTCCGCAACATCGCCAACGTGGCGACGGCGGTGGCCAATGGCGATCTTTCCAAGAAGATTACGGTGGACGTGAAGGGCGAAATTCTGGAATTGAAGAACACGCTCAACACGATGGTCGATCAGCTCAACGGCTTCGCTGGCGAGGTCAGCCGCGTGGCTCGCGAGGTCGGCACCGAAGGCAAGCTCGGCGGTCAGGCGGTCGTGAAAGGCGTGGGCGGTACCTGGAAGGATCTCACCGACAACGTGAACTCGATGGCGAACAACCTGACGGGGCAGGTCCGCAACATCGCCGATGTCACCACCGCGGTCGCGCGCGGCGACCTGAGCCGCAAGATCACCGTCGAGGTGAAGGGAGAGATTCTGGAGTTGAAGAACACCATCAACACGATGGTGGATCAGCTCAACGGGTTCGCCTCGGAAGTGACTCGCGTGGCGCGCGAGGTCGGCACCGAAGGCAAGCTGGGCGGACAGGCGCAGGTGCCCGGCGTGGCGGGGACGTGGAAGGATCTCACCGACTCGGTCAACGCGATGGCGACCAACCTCACCGCGCAGGTCCGCAACATCGCCGACGTGACCACCGCCGTGGCGAACGGCGATCTTTCCTCGAAGATCACGGTCGAGGTCAAAGGCGAAATTCTCGCGTTGAAAAACACCATCAACACGATGGTCGATCAGCTCAACGCGTTCGCTGGCGAGGTCAGCCGCGTGGCGCGTGAGGTCGGCACCGAGGGCAAGCTCGGCGGGCAGGCGGCGGTGGAGGGCGTGGCGGGCACGTGGAAGGACCTGACCGACAACGTGAATGCCATGGCGACCAATCTCACCGGGCAGGTTCGCAACATTGCCGAGGTGACGATCGCCGTGGCGAACGGTGACCTTTCCAAGAAGATCACCGCCGACGTGCGCGGCGAAATTTTGGAGGTGAAGGAAACCATCAACACGATGGTGGATCAGCTCCGCTCGTTTGCGGCGGAAGTCAGCCGCGTGGCTCGCGAGGTCGGCACCGAGGGCAAGCTGGGCGGACAAGCGCAGGTGCCGGGCGTGGCGGGGACGTGGAAGGATCTCACCGACAACGTGAACTCGATGGCCTCGAACCTCACCGGGCAGGTGCGCAACATCGCCGACGTGGCGACGGCCATCGCGCGCGGCGATCTTTCGCGTAAAATCACGGTGGACGTGAAGGGCGAGATTTTGCAGCTTAAGGACACGATGAACACGATGGTCGATCAGCTTTCGGCGTTCGCGTCGGAGGTGACGCGCGTGGCGCGCGAGGTCGGCACCGAGGGCAAGCTCGGCGGGCAGGCGCAGGTGCCGGGCGTGGCGGGGACATGGAAGGATCTGACGGACAACGTGAACTCGATGGCTTCCAACCTCACCGGCCAGGTTCGCAACATCGCCGAGGTGACCATTGCCGTGGCCAACGGCGACCTGGGTCGTAAAATCACCGTGGACGTGCGCGGCGAGATTTTGCAGCTCAAGGAAACCATCAACACGATGGTCGAGCAGCTCCGCTCCTTCGCGTCGGAGGTCACGCGCGTGGCCCGCGAGGTCGGCACCGAGGGGCGGCTCGGCGGTCAGGCGACCGTCCCCGGCGTGGCCGGAACATGGAAGGATCTCACCGACACCGTCAACGGCCTAGCCAACAATCTCACCACGCAGGTCCGCAACATCGCGGAAGTCACCACCGCCGTCGCACGCGGCGATCTCAACCGCAAGATCACCGTTGATGTGAAGGGCGAAATCCTCGAGCTGAAGAACACCATCAATACCATGGTCGATCAGCTCAACGCGTTTGCTGGCGAGGTCACGCGCGTGGCGCGCGAAGTCGGCACCGAGGGCAAGCTCGGCGGCCAGGCGCAGGTCTCCGGCGTGGCCGGAACGTGGAAGGATCTCACCGACAACGTGAACTTCATGGCGTCGAATCTCACCGAGCAGGTTCGCGGAATCGTGAAGGTGGTCACGGCGGTGGCCAACGGCAACCTGACCCAGCGCCTGACCGTGCAGGCCAAGGGCGAAGTCGCGGCACTCGCGGACACGATCAACGGGATGACCGACACGCTGGCCACCTTCGCCGACCAGGTCACCAACGTGGCTCGCGAAGTCGGCGTGGACGGGCGGCTCGGTGGGCAGGCCAACGTCCCCGGCGCCGCTGGCACATGGAAGGATCTCACCGGCAACGTCAACCTGCTGGCGGCGAACCTGACAACCCAGGTGCGCGCCATCGCCGAAGTCGCCACGGCGGTGACCAAGGGCGATCTCACGCGCTCCATCCAGGTGAATGCCAAGGGCGAGGTGGCCGAGCTGAAGGACAACATCAACACGATGATTTCCAACCTGCGCGAAACCACCGAGAGCAACCGCGAGCAGGACTGGCTCAAGACGAACGTCGCCAAGTTCACCGGCATGCTCCAAGGCCAGCGCGAGCTGAACACCGTGGGCCAGATGCTCTTGAGAGAACTTGCTCCGCTGGTCAATGCCCAGCAAGGGACCATCTATCATCTCGCTGGCAACCCGGACGAACCCGAACTTCGGCTGCTTTCGAGCTACGCGCACGGCGGCGCACGACTCGCCCCAAGCATCCGCCTCGGCGAGGGCCTGGCTGGCCAGTGTGCGGTGGAAAAGAAGCGCATCCTGCTCGCCAACGTGCCGCCAGACTTTGTCACCATTTCCTCCAGCCTCGGCGAGGCTCGGCGAGTCAGCATCATCGTGCTTCCGGTGCTTTTCGAGGGCGAGACCAAGGCGGTCATCGAGCTGGCCGGGCTGCAACATTTCAGCCCCGGCTCGCTCGCTTTTCTCGAGCTGCTCACCCAGAGCATCGGCGCGGTCTTTAATACGATCGAGGCGACGATGCGCACCGAGGGGCTGCTCACGCAGTCGCAGCAGCTCACCGTCGAGCTGCAATCTCGCCAGAGCGAACTCCAGCAGACCAACGAAGAGCTGGGCACCAAGGCGAAGCTGCTGGCCGAACAGAACTCCGAGGTCGAGCGCAAGAACTCCGAGGTCGAGCAGGCTCGCCGCGCGCTCGAGGAAAAAGCCGCCGAGCTGGCTCTCACCTCGAAGTACAAATCTGAGTTCCTTGCCAACATGTCGCACGAGCTGCGCACGCCGCTCAATTCCATCCTCATCCTCAGCCAGCAGCTCGCCGAGAATGCGGTGGGCAATCTCTCGGGCAAGCAGGTCGAGTTTTCCCGCAACATCAACTCGTCGGGCTCCGATCTGCTCCACCTCATCAATGACATTCTCGATCTTTCCAAAATCGAATCTGGCACGGTCACCGTCGAGATCGAGGAAATCCCCTTCGCCGGGCTGCGCGAGAACATTGACCGCAACTTCCGGCATGTGGCCGAGGCCAAGAATCTGCCGTTCAACGTGCGGTTCTCCGAGGAATTGCCGCACTTCATGGACAGCGACCCGAAGCGGCTCCAGCAGATTCTCAAGAATCTGCTCTCCAACGCCGTCAAGTTCACCGCCCAAGGCCAGGTGGAGGTGCGGGTCGCTCTGGCCACGCAGGGCTGGAGCTTCGACCACGCGGTGCTCAGCAAAGCTCAGCAGGTGGTCGCCTTCGCCGTCGAGGACACCGGCATCGGCATCGCGCCCGACAAGCAGCGGCTCATCTTCGAGGCTTTCCAGCAGGCCGACGCTGGAACGTCGCGCAAATACGGCGGCACCGGCCTGGGTCTGGCCATCAGCCGCGAACTGGCCGTGCTGCTCGGCGGCGAGATCAAGCTCGCCAGCGTCCACGGCCAGGGCAGCACGTTCACGCTCTTCCTGCCGATCCATTATTCCGGCCCCGACAGCGGGCGGATCGCGTATCCCGCTGGCGCCTCGTTTTCACCTATCTCTCGCGATCTCCACGTCTTGCCGTTAGCGCGCGAAGAGCACGTCGAAGACGACCGCGAGAGCATCGAGCAGGCGGACTCCGTGGTACTCATCATTGAGGACGATCCGCACTATGCCCGCATTCTCCTGGGTCTGGCGCGTGACAAGGGATTCAAGGGCATCGTCGCGAACAAAGGCGTGATGGGCCTTTCGCTCGCCCGGCAGTATCGCCCCGCCGCCATTTCGCTCGATATTTTCCTGCCCGACATGCTCGGCTGGACGGTGCTCAACCAGCTCAAGCTCGACCCGACGCTGCGCCACATCCCGGTGCAGATCGTCACGCTCGAAGAAGAGCGCCAACACGGCCTCGCGCACGGCGCCTTCTCCTACCTTATCAAGGAACCCACCACCGAAGGGCTGGAGGCGGCCTTTGGCCGTATCAAGACCTTCACCCTCCCGCGCACCAAGCGGTTGCTCATCGTCGAGGACAACGACATCGAGCGGCAGTCCATCCTCGAACTGCTTGGCCATCGCGATATCGAGATGCACGCCGTCTCTACCGGTGCCGAAGCGCTCGAGGCGCTGCTCGACCGAGCCTTTGACTGCGTGGTGCTCGACCTGCGTCTCCCGGACATGACGGGCTTCGAGCTGCTGGAGAAAATGCACGCCGAGCCCGCGCTTGAAGACGTGCCCGTGGTCGTCTTCACCGGCAGAGACCTGAGCCCCGCCGAGCAGGCGCAGCTCAAGACGATGGCCAAGAGCATTGTCCTTAAAGACGTCCAGTCTCCCGAGCGGCTGCTCGACGAGACCGCGCTCTTCCTGCACCGCGTCGTCACCGACCTTCCCGCAGAAAAGCAGGCCATGCTCGAAGGGCTCCATAACTCCAAGGAAGTCCTGCGCGGCCGCAAAGTGCTCGTGGTGGATGACGACGCCCGCAACATCTTCGCCCTCACCTCGCTGCTGGAGAACCAGGACATGGAAGTGATGAGCACCACCAACGGCCTCAGCGCCATCGAGCTGATCCAGAGCACGCCCGGCATCAGCCTCGTGCTCATGGACATCATGATGCCCGACATGGACGGCTACGAGACGATGCGTGAAATTCGCAATATCCCCGAGTTTCGCACCCTCCCGATCCTCGCCCTCACCGCTAAGGCGATGAAAGGCGACCGTGAGAAATGCCTCGAGGCTGGCGCGAGCGACTACATCGCCAAGCCGGTGAACACTGACCAGCTTCTCTCTCTCATGCGCGTCTGGCTCTTCCGCTGAACATGAAAACCAACTCCTCACCAGCGCCCGCCGACGACCTGCCCGCGTACACCGCGCCAGCCAGTGCAGCTCCCGCCATGCGCGAGGAGCTGATCAACATCCTGATCGTGGACGACGAGCCGAAAAACCTTACCGTGCTCGAAACGGTGCTCGGCGATCCCAGCCACCGGCTCGTCCGTGCGGAATCGGCCGAGCAGGCCCTGCTCGCGCTCATCGCCAACGAATTTGCCCTCCTCATCCTGGACGTCAGGATGCCCGGCATGACCGGCTTCGAGCTCGCCCAGATAATCAAGGACCGCAAGAAGACCGCGAGCATCCCGATCATCTTTCTCACGGCGTACTACAACGAAGACCAGCACATACTCGAGGGCTACGGCTCCGGTGCGGTGGACTATCTCCACAAGCCGGTGAACGCGCCGATCCTCCGCTCCAAAGTCGCCGTCTTCGCCGAACTGCACCGCAAGAGCCGTGAGTACAAGCAAGTAAACGGCACCCTGCTTGCCGAAGTGACTCAGCGCGGCCTGGCCGAGCAGCAGTTGCGCGAGCTCAACGAGAGCCTTGAGAAGCGCGTGACGGAGCGCACGGAGGTGCTGCGCGAGAGCGAGGCGCGCTTGCAGGCGCTGGTGACGGCCAGCTCCGATGTGGTGTACCGCATGAGCGCCGACTGGGGCCTGCTGTACCCGTTCGACGGCCGGAACTTCATCTCCAGCACCAAAGCCCCTACCCGTGACTGGCTCACGAAAAACATCCACCCCGATGACCGCTCGAAGGTGGTGGCGGCCATCGGGCGGGCGATCGGCAGCAAAGGCGTCTTCGAGCTCGAACACCGGGTTCTGCGGGTGAATGGGACGTGGGGCTGGACGCTCTCGCGAGCGGTCCCGTTGCTGGATGCCGCAGGTGAAATCATCGAATGGTTCGGCGCTGCGAGTGACGTGACCGACCGCAAGCAGGCGGAGGGAGCGTTGCGGGCCAGTGAGGACCGGTTCCGCGCGGCCGTCGGCGCGGTAAGCGATATCGTCTGGACCAAAGATGCCGAGGGAAAGATGGAGGGCGAGCAAGCCGACTGGGGCGCGTTCACCGGCCAACGCCAAGAGGAATATCAGGGCTTTGGCTGGTCGAACGCCATGCATCCCGAGGACGCGCAGCCGACCATCGACGCCTGGAATCTTGCGGTCGCCCAAGAGCGGCCTTTTGAGTTTGAACACCGCGTGCGCCGGCATGATGGCCAGTGGCGGGTGTGTTCCACTCGAGCCGTGCGAGTGCTGGATGCCGAGGGAAGAACCCGCGAATGGGTCGGTGTCCACACCGACATCACCGAGCGCAAGCAATCTCAAACGAGTTTGCTCGAAAGCGAAGCGCGGACGCGCCTGGCGACCGAGGTGACGGCGGTGGGCATCTGGGAATGGAACGTCGTCACCAGCGCGGTCCGCTGGGATGCGCAGATGTTCCGCCTCTACGGCATCGCGCCCACGCCGGGTGGCTTTGTCCATTACAGCGACTGGTCCACCGCCGTGCTCCCCGAGGATCTGCCGGAAAAGGAGCGCATCTTGCACAATACCGTGAGCACCTGCGGGCAGAGCCGCAGCGAGTTCCGCATCCGCCGGCGCGATGATGGCCAGGTCCGCGACATCGAAGCGGTTCAAACAGTGCGCACGAACAAGCAGGGGCAAACCGAATGGATGGTGGGGACGAACCTAGACATCACCGAGCGTAAGGCCGCCCAGCAGGAGCTCACCCGCCACCGCGAAAATCTCCAGCAGGCCGTGGAGCAGCGCACCGCCGAGCTGGCCGCCTCGACCGTCGCCCTGCACACCTCCGAGCGTCTCGCCGCGCTGGGCACGCTGGCCGCGGGTCTGGGCCACGACATCGCCAACCTCACGCTGCCCATCCGAATGCGGTTGAAGATGCTCGAAGCCTCATGCACGACCGAAGACACTCGCAAGGACTTCGCCGCCATCAGCAAGTCGCTGGAACACTTGAGCAACCTTTCGGCCGGGATGCGACTCATGGCGATGGACCCCGAGCGTGAGCAGGGGTCCACCCTCGCCGCCGACTTAGAGGCGTGGTGTGCTGAAACCTCGCCGGTCTTGCGCGCGGCGATTCCGCGCCACCTCTACTTCGAGTGCCGGGCACCGCACGGGCTGGGCGCGAACATCCCTCGGCATCGGCTGGCCCAGGCCGTCTTTAACCTCGTGCAGAACGCCGGGGAGGCGATGGCCGCCCAGCACTCCGGGACCGTCCGCGTCACCGTCGAAGCCGCGACCAGCGCCGCGGGCGTGCCCGTGGTCAGGCTCGAAGTCTCCGACGACGGACCGGGAATGCCCGCCGAACTGGTGGCTCGCTGCTTTGAGCCGTACTTCTCGACCAAGGGACGGGCGATCGCCACGGGTATGGGACTGGGAATGGTCAGGGGCATCGTGGAATCTGCGGGCGGCACGGCGGCGGTGCGCTCAGCGCCGGGCGAGGGCACGACCTTCACGCTGACGTTCCCCGCCGCCGTGTCTGGCCAATCGGCGGGCGCGGGCGCGCCGCGCACCGCCGCCGTCACCATCAAGGGCCAGCGCGACTCATCTCTGGCCATGATGTTCCTGGGTCAGTTGGCGTTCAATACGTACCGTCATCTGGGCGCATCCGTCCCGGATGTCTCGTTGTGGGTGGTCGATAATCTCGAAGAGTCGCTGGTGCGGGCGTACCTAGATCAGCACCCTCTGGGCCGGATTGTCATCCTTGAGGGCGAGATGAACTTCGGCCCGGCGGATGAGGGTGGGGGGGGTGGGCAAGAGACGGGCAGCGGCGCGGGACCAAATGGTCGCAGCAAGCGGGTGACGGTGGTGGGACCATCGCCAAGCCCCGCCGCCCTTCGAGACGCCATCATCCACGCCACCCGTGCGAGAGCGTCGACCGCGCCGGAAAGTAGCCCATGAACGAGAACCTACTCATCCCCGGTCTCTTTATGGTGGACGACAACACTCTCGCCGCCGAGGCGATGGAGCGATACGTAACCCTCTCGGGCCATTTCCGCTGGTGCGGGTGGTCCCTCGACCCCGCCGCGGCGGTCACGATGATCATCGAGATTCGACCGGACGTGGTTCTGCTGGACGTGGAGATTCCCGGCACCGACTGCTTCGCCGCCCTGAGGGCGTTGGTATCTCAGTGCCCGTCCTCTCGGGTTGTGATGTTTAGCGGGCACACGCAGGTCGCGCTCATCGAGCGCGCGCTTCAGGAGGGCGCGGCGGGGTACATCGTCAAGGACGACCCGACCCCCACGATCGTTCAACTGCTCATCAATGCCGCGCGAGGCGAGTGCGTCCTGAGCCCCACGGCCTCATCGGTGTACATGCGCGCGGGCACCAGCCCGACCTGAACCTCGCGAGCGCGCGAACCGTGCGTCTCAGCGAGGCTGGCTCTCGGCGGTTTCCAGCCCGTAGATGCCGCCGACGTGTGAATGATTAAGAGATGCCAGCACCTTCGCTTCACGCTGGAAACGCGCGAGGCGGTCAGGGCACGCGGCGAGGTCTGCATGCAGGGCCTTGATTATGACCTGTCGATCCAACTTTGTATCCGTAGCAAGATACACCACGCCCATGCCGCCGCGGCCGATCTCGCGGAGGATGTGAAATGGGCCGATGGAAGCGGGGTACATTGATACAGAGCGTACGAGATCGGTTCACTTCGAGCAGCCCAGAGAATGGCGGGCCGACTTGCATCGGAAATGGCAATGTGTTGTATCGTCTGCGTCCCTGAACTTGAACAAAGAGACTCGCGTCTCGTGCTGCCTTACATTGGAGCTCGTGTGCGTGTGAGGCGCGCAGTGACAGCATCGAGGCTCTCTTTGTTCTCGTGACCTACAGCCTAAACACATTCGGGTGCAGGGCAAGGAAACGAGGGGAAGGCATCGAAGAATCGAGAAGAAAAAGACCGCTGACTCGGGCGAACCTCGTCGCAGGATGGAAAAGGGCAGGCGTGTTCTTCACGGCGCGGCGGGGATGACGGGGTCGGCCCGCACGCCCATGCCCGTCAGCACCAGCCGCAGCGCATCGCCCGCGCCCACCAAGCTCTCACCGGCGATGATTCCCGCGCACACCGTGACGAGGAACCGCTCGGTCCACTTGGGAAGGTACGTCGCCACGCCCAGCGCGAGACAGCCACCAATGAACATCGAGATGCTGTTGTTCGCGGGGATGACAAAGGCCAGTCCGAACGCCGCTGCGCTGGGGATAAATGCCTTGGCCTTGGGGAAGAGCTTCTCGCTTACCGGCAGAATCACGCCGATGATCGCGGCGATGATAATCGCGGTCGTTGCACCTTCCGGCAGGCTGTCGATGCCGTTCTTGAAGACCTCGGCGACGGCTTTCCACTGCGCCACCGCGGGCGCGGGCCACTCGGGGGTGAGGAGCATCTCTTTGGGGTTGGGCACAAGGATGAGGTAGAAGGCGCCAGCCACCGCCGCGCCCGCCACCGAGCCGATGATCTGGCCGACCACCTGCTTGCGGGCGATCGCCCCGAGCAGGTAGCCGCACTTGAGGTCGTGCATGAGGTCTGCGCACTGGCTGGCCGCGCCAGCCGTGACGCTGGCGGTCATCAGGTTGGCCGAGGGGCTGGCCGGGGCGATGCCCGCGAAGATCAGCTGCGTCACCTTGCCCATCGCGCCGACGGGGCTGACGTTGGTCTCGCCCGAGACGCGCGTCGAGACCACCGCGAGCGCGAACGAGAGGAGCACCGCGACCGCCGCGGCCCACCACGCGATGCCGAAGAACCACGTCTGCAGAATGACCGCGAAGATCAGCGCGAGCGTGAGTGAGAATAGGAACCAGTTCCGCGTCACCTCGCCGGTATCGACCTTTGAGAGTTCTTCCCCTTCGACCTTCGGGGCGGTGCGGAACGACCGCGCGATCGCTGGCGCGGAGAACGAGAACGACACCAACGACGAGACGACCATCAATGTCACGCCCGGCCAGAGGAGCCAGTCGCTGATGGGCCGTCTGGCGGCCGGCACGATGCCGCTGTCAACCAGTTGGATGCCGATCCCAAGATAGGCGATGAGGGCACCGAGCATTAGCGACCAGCAGGCCCGGAAACCGATCAGCCCGCCCACCGCCACCATCAGCAGCGTAGGGTCGAGCGCAAAGGTGTAGGTGGCCGCAGGCGCTCCGTTGATCGTGGCGCCGAAGGCCGTCGCCTTCACCTTGCCCATGATTTCCGCCACCTTGATCAGCCCCCCCATCAGCGCGCTTAGCCCCAGCACACCCACGCGTTTGAGCGCCTCACTGCCGGTGTTGTAGACCTCCTTAAGCGTCTCGGCGCACGCCATGCCGCCGGGGAACGGCAGCTTGTCGCGGATGATCATCTGCCGCCGCAGGCCCATCGCCACCGCGATGCCCACGAAGCAGACGGTGCTGATCCACAGGAAGAGCTGCCACCACTCGAACGTTGTCCCCTCCATCATCGTCAGCGCGGGGATCGCCGAGACCAGCCCCGCGCTACTCACCGCCCCCGCGGCGGAGATCGACGCTTGGCTTACGTTGTTCTCCAGCTTGTTAATGTTCCTGACCCTGCCGGCGGTCAGCTTGCTCACTACCGACCAGAACGCGAAGGCGAGCAGGATGCCCGTAATCGACATATTCAGCCCCCAGCCGATCTTCAGCCCGGTGTAGATGTTGCAGATCGAGAGCAACCCGCCCAGGATCATGCCGGTGCCGGCGGACTTCCAAGTCAACTGCGGTGTCACGAAGTCGACCGGCACTTCCTGGGGCGCTGCCGGAGTGGGGGTGGGCGAAGTCACGGATGTGGTATTCGTGGGCACGCCCCGAGTGTATCGACACCAAGCGGGAAGAACGACCAACGACAAAGGAAAACCCGCGCATCTCACCCTCGGCGAATGTCAGCGTTTCATCGACGAGGATCGGGCCACCTGCGAGCCGGTTCGCAAGGGTTTCGCCCTCGATACACTCGAGGACCAAGTACTAACTGCCCTAGGCAGATTCCAACCCATAGATCCCGCCCACATTGGGGTGAATGAGTCAAGCGTGTACCTTCGCCTCGCGCTGGAACCGCGCGAGGCGATCCGGGTCTTTCGCGAGGTCCGCCAGCAGCCCCTTGATCGCCACCTGTCGATCCAACTTTAAGATACACCACGCCCATGCCGCCGCGGCCAAGCTCGCGGAGGATCTGGAATGAGCCGATGAAAGCTGGGTGCATTGAGGTAGAGTGTACGGGACCAGTTCGCACCGCACGTAACGCAGATCGACGCCTTCGCACACACCAACAATAATCAAAGTCAGCGAGTCGCGGTCGCTCGGGTATCGAACAGCCGCTCGCGGTTAGTCCCAAGTCCTCAACGCCTTTCAAGAGAGCAGTTGCGATAAAAGTAAACATATCTTTGCTGGTTTCATTTTGTCCTAGGCGAGGCGGTCCCGGACCATCACGTCGAGAATGACCATGAGCTTGCGCGCGCCGACGGTGATGACGACCTTACCGCGTCAGCAGAGACCAACTGCCGCTCACTGGTGGCAGACCGTGAGCCGCTGAATGCATGTTTATGCCACGACGCTCGCAAGCAGTTTGATCCACTTCACCAAATCATCATGCACTAGCGGATCTTCATGAGCCTTACCGTGCTGGAGCGCAGCGTCTGATCCCGGGTCGATTTGCGTCACACTTCGCCGTGCGCGGCGCTGAACAACGGCGACGAGGCCGTCGGCCAGAGCGAGTCGCGGACCTTGAGCCAGCGATCCACGAACTCCAGCGCCCCGCGTCAATCTCGACCGCTCGGGCCCGGCCGCCCTTGGCAAACAGCACCCGGAGTGTCCCTCTCGCCGCGTCGAGGCGCTTGAGGTGGACGGACAACGCCTCCCCGAGTCGCAGGGGGCATCACCAGAGCATGGCCAGAGCACGGCCAGCGGTATCGCGTTGCGGGTTCCGATCGGGCGTCGGTCGAGGCAGCCGTTGATGAGCGAGCGGGCTCGGAGCGATTCTGGACGAGCAAAGGCCTCAACCGGGTTTGGTCAACGCGGACCGTTGAACTTGGTCCGTTCCATTACTCTGACGAGCGACTTCTTGAGAGTCGCGGCCGCGGCATCGATGGCCGCGTAGAAGTCTTCGGCCTGCTCCTCCACGCAAAGCGTGCGCTGCCCGGGTGGAGTTACCACGATGGAGCACTGCTTGTCGATCCCGCCCTTTGGGCCATTGAGATCAGTAAGACGCACTTCGATCGTGCCGGATGCCTCGTTGAGCCGCCCTGCGGCGGCCCCGACCTTCTTCAAGACGTAGTCGTGCTGAGCCTCGCTGGTCTTGATGCTTCCGTCGAAAAGCCTGATTTCCACAAGATCCTCCTGATTGGGGTTTGAGTTTGAAGTCCATACGCCCACGAGCCGTGTTTGTTCGCCGAGAACGGTTGATTTCAATGCACGTCGCTTTCTTGATGACCGCGCGGCTGCTATCGTTGAAGTCACGCTTCCTGTTGGGGAGTAGCCGCCCGCCGATGCGGGATTGAAGGGTCGTCAACACGGATGGAACGGTTCGCGCTCCGTCCCGGCCCCTCTGCGGCCTTGGTCCTCGCCGCTTCTGAGCGCGGACCGAAGCCCTTGGCGAGACCAACAATCATTTTGCTTCGAAGTTGCGACCTGCGCGCTGGCTCCGGGATCAGGTGAATGTCGTCTCTCTAGTGCGACGAACGACCTCGGATTCTGAACGCGCTTCGCACGTCCGTTCGTGCGCGCGACCCTTTACGACTGGAGAGTGGATCATGAACCTCGTGGAACAGGATGCGGTTGTGACGGTGTGCCTTCTGGCCGCGTTTGCGGATGGGCGGAAGAACGATGCTGAACGCGAGGAGGTTCGGCGGATCGTCGAGAATCTTGGGCCTGATGTCGGGGACGATGGCGCGACGGGCGGCTCAGAGCGTGGGCGTGGGTTGTCGGCGCTGTACCAAGATGTTCTGCTGGGGCGGGTAACGGTCGAGAAAGCTGCGGTGCCGTTAAAGAGTCCGCAGCATCGGACGCTGGCCTACGAGATGGCGGTGGCTGTGTGCGACGCGGATGGAAAGGCCGGGACGGAAGAGAAGTTGTTTCTTGAGAAACTGCGAATCGCGCTATCGATCGACGAGGCCTCGGCGGCAGCGACGCTGCATCAGGCCGACGAGTTTGTAGACTTCGGGGTTGAGCAGGTGACGGCGACCGAGGCCGTGGGCGCGGCGGCTGTGGGCGGCGCATTGGCGGCCGGGGTTGAGACCGGTGGTCCGGGGGGAGGCAAGGCTCCGATAGACGAGGCCGAGATCGAGTCGTCGATCACGCGATACGCGATTCTGAACGCGGCGATCGAGTTGCTGCCTCAGGGGCTTGCGACCGCGGCGATTATTCCCTTGCAAATGAAGATGGTTTACCGTGTCGGAGCGCGGTATGGGTACACGCTCAGCACTGGGCATATCAAAGACTTTCTGGCGACGGTCGGTGTGGGCATGACGTCGCAGGTTCTCGAGAATTACGCCCGCAAGTTTCTCGGCGGGATGGGACGGCGCGTGCTGGGGCGCGCGGCCGGCGCAGTGGCCGATCAGGCGACCAGTTCTGCGTTCTCATTCGCGTCGACCTATGCTCTCGGGCACGTAGCCAAGGCGTACTACGCTGGCGGCAGGTCGCTTGGCGCGATCGACCTCAAAGGCATCTTCACGACGCAGGCCGAGAAGGCCAAGGGGCTGTACAAGCAGCACAGCGGGGCGATCGAGTTGCAGAGCACAGGATTGGACGCGGGCAAGCTGCTAAAAATGGTAAGGCAAGGCGTGTAGGGGATGTGAGAAAGGCGGCGTCACCAACGAGTGGTTGTCGCGTCGCGATTTTAGAGTCTTCCGCCATGAGCGGAAGCAACCGCAGCGTGGGACCGGCTTTCTGCCGCGTCAGCATGTGCGGGGCCAAGGATATGAAGTATTATGAACGAACTGCTCTGTCTTGCGACCACCGCGACGTCGAACCCCGCCGATCTGAAGATCTGGGCGTACGTCGCGTTCATCGGCCTTGTGATCGTGTTCCTGGCCCTCGACCTCGGCGTCTTCCACCGCGAAGCTCACGAGGTCGGCATGAAGGAAGCGGTCACGTGGTCGGTGATCTGGCTCACCTGCGGCATCGCGTTCAGCGGCTATGTCTACATGGCGTACGAACGCCACTGGCTCGGGCTGGGGTTGGAGACCGCCAAATACAGCACAACCGAGGCGATCAAGGCTGGTGCGCCGCTCATCGTGACGGGCGAGGTGCAAGGCTTTGAAGCGGCCAAGCAGTACCTCGTTGGGTATGTTGTCGAGAAGTCGCTGGCGATGGACAACATCTTTGTCATCGCACTGATCTTCCAGTTCTTCGCGGTGCCGGCAAAGTATCAACACCGTGTGCTCTTCTGGGGCATCATCGGCGCGCTGGTCATGCGCGGCGGGATGATCTTCCTAGGCGCCGGATTGATCCTGAAATACCAGTGGATCCTGATCGTCTTCGGCGGGTTCCTGATCCTGACGGCGTTGAAAATGGCCCTGATCAAGGCCAACGACGATGTCTCGCAGAACATCGCCGTGCGGCTCTGCAAGAAGTTCTTTCGCGTGACCGAGTTCTACGACGGGCAGAGGTTCTTCACCAAGCGGACACTCAAGCCGACGTACACGAAAGATGCGGCTGGCAAGGAGTCGATGGACCCGGCACCGGCTGGCTCGCTGAGCCCGGCCTGGGCGATCACGCCTCTGTTCCTGGCGCTGATCCTGGTTGAGATCACCGACCTGGTCTTCGCGGTCGACTCGATCCCCGCCATCTTCGCGATCACGCCCGATCCGTTCATCGTGTTCACGAGCAACATCTTCGCGATCCTCGGGCTCAGGGCGCTGTACTTCTGCCTGGCGGCGTTGATCCAGAAGTTCCGATTCCTAAAGCCAGCGCTGATCCTCATTCTGGCGTTCGTCGGCGTGAAGCTGCTGCTGCTGAGCGGGCCGCCATATCTCGACGTGATCGGCTTGGCCAAAGCCGACCCGATCAAGATCAACACGACCGTGTCGCTTCTGGTCGTTGTCGGCGCACTGGCACTCGCAACGGTGCTGAGCGTGGTGGTACCGGCGCGGGCGACACCAGCGGGGAGCCCGCGACCGAAGCAATGATGGCACTCGGCCGGCGTGAGGACGATCTCGCGGACACGCCTTCCGGCAGGCGGAACGACCACGGCACCAGCCAGCACCGCCACGGTGCGCCTCGTACAACGCAAGGGTTCGGAGTTGTCAACTACGAAGACGCACACTGAGCGAGGCACGGACATGCGCATCCGTAGGTTCGTCGAGTCCGCGAGCTTCAATAACTTTGTCGTGGCTGTCATAATGCTCAACGCCGTGCTCATCGGCCTGAGCACCTATTTGGCTGATGCGACACCGCTCCGCGTCATCGAAGCGATCGAGACGATCTGCATCGGCATCTTTGTTATCGAAATTGTCCTCCGTTTCCTCGCTCGCGACTCTACGGCGTCCTTCTTCCGCAACGGATGGAACCTCTTTGATCTCATCATCGTTATCGCGGCGCTCGTCCCCGCGTCCGGAGGCGTCGGGCCGATTCTTCGAATCCTGCGAGTGTTCCGAGTGCTGCGGTTGGTCAAAGCCATCCCGGAACTGCGGCTCATCGTCGACGTTCTTCTGCGATCCGTCGCCAGCATGAAGTACGTGGCGCTGCTGGCGACGATCCTGTTCTATGTTTATGCCGTCATCGGGGTGAAGTTGTTCGGGGGCGATGGTCACCCGATGCGGCCGTACTTCGCCAGCATCCACGAGGCGTGCTTCACGCTCTTTCGCATCCTCACCGGCGATGACTGGACCCAGATGCGCTACGAACTCGCGCAATCAGGTCATCCCCTCGCGGCGTTCACTGCCTTCCAGGTCTCCTGGATTGTGGTCGCGACGTTCTTACTCGTGAACCTCATCGTCGGTGCCGTCATCAACAACTACCAGAAAGTGCAGGACATCGAAGAGCACCGCTTGCTCGCACCAGACACCAGCGAGCGACGGGTGCGGGAACTTGTTCGAGAACTCGACGCGATCCTCAGCGCCCGCGGTCAGCAGCCGCGCGAGCCCACCGCAAAGCCTTGACGAGGCGCGTCGATGCTTGACACCCCCGTCAGGTCCGCAAGCGGCGAAACTGCCCGTCAGTTCTGTTCGGTGCTACTCCCAAGTGTGCCTTCCCCGTGCCCGTTTTTCCCTTCTTCCCTCCCGAGGTTCACATGGCGGACTCTTCTTCTTCCTCGCACAGATCCAAGACCATCCTCGACCGGATTGAACGGCTGGGCAACAGTCTTCCTGAGCCCGCGATCTTGTTTGCGATGCTGGCCGCCTTGGTGGTAGCAGTGTCGGCGGTGGGGTCCGCCGCCGGTTGGAAAGTCCAACCGATCATCCCAACGGTTGTTCTGACGATGGAACTTGATCGCGCCGGGCTGGCAGTCAATGACGCCGCGGGAAAGCCGTCGATGGTCCCCAAACTCAATGACCACGGCAGGCCTGAAGTTGCGTTGGTGGGACAGACCGACAAAAGCGGAGCACCCGTCGAATTACGGCCCAAGAGCCTGCTGACCAGCGATGGATTCTACTGGATGCTCTCGTCCATGGTCCGGAACTTCACAGGGCTGCCAGCGTTGGGACTGGTGTTCGTGTCGATGCTCGGTATCGGCCTGGCGGAGAAGTTCGGCCTCTTCGGGGCCCTGATGCGATGGCTGGCCCTGATCACGCCACGCCGACTTCTCACCCCGATGATCGTGTTCATCGGCGCGAACGCTTCGGTCGCGTCAGACGCCGGATACATCATCCTGCCGCCGCTGGCCGCGGCGTTGTACCTTGCCATCGGCCGCTCCCCGATCGCCGGGCTGGCCGCGGCGTTCGCGGGAGTGGCGGGCGGCTTCGGCGCCGGGGTCTTCCCCACCGCGGCGGACGGGTTCCTCGCCGGTGTGGCCACGCAGGCAGCTCACATCATCGATCCCAACTATCACGCCGTCGATGCCACCCATAACCTGTACTTCAAATCTCTCAGCAGCATCGTGGTGATGCTCGCGGGCTGGTTCGTGACCGATCGCATCGTCGAACCTCGACTGCGGCGCCAGATCTCGGTGACCGGGGGTGACGCCTCGGCTGTCACCGACCTCGCTCTCAGGCCTATCGAAAAGCGAGGGTTGGTATGCGCGGGCCTGGTTGCGGTTGTCGTCCTCGGCGCCTTCGCGTGCGCAATCCTCATCCCCGGGGCGCCGCTGCACGGCACCGGGCAGCCCGCGCTCGCTACCGGTGCGCCGGCCCCGGGAGAGCGGGCCGGGGACCGCTGGTCGCAGGTCATTGTGCCAATGATCTTCCTGACGTTCCTGCTGCCGGGGATGGCCTTCGGGCTGGTCACCGGTGTCCTGCGCAAGCAGTCCGACTTCATCGAGGCGATCTACCACGGCATCCGCACGATTGTGCCCGTGCTGGCCATCGCCTTCTTCATGGGTCAGTTTGTCAACTACTTCCAGTACACCGGCCTAGACCGCATGCTCGCGTACGCTGGCGGGTCGCTGCTTGTGCGGGCCGATCTTCCCGTGCCGCTGCTGATCATTCTCTTCGTGTTGCTCGTCGTGCTCGGCGACTTCGCGATGAGCGGAATGCTCAGCAAGTTCGGCGTGCTGGCGCCGATCTTTGTTCCCATGTTCATGATGGTGGGCATGAGCCCGGAACTCACGACGGCCGCGTACCGCATCGGCGATAGCGTGGTAAACATCATCACGCCGCTGAACAGCTACCTGCTCATCATTCTGGTCGCGCTGCAGAAGTATAAGAAGGACGCCGGACTGGGCAGTCTGATCTCGCTGATGCTCCCTTATTCGCTGGTCTTCGGTGTCGTCTGGACAGGGTTTCTGCTAGTGTGGTACTACACCGGCCTCCCGCTTGGCACCGATGCTCCGCTGCACTACGTGCCGGGCGCATGAGCAGGAGCGATCCTCCTCATCAACGGTTGATCCTCGCGACTGGGTGTCTTCGACGACTCTCAGCATCGACTCAATGCCGTCTCACCGATGCTCGCATCCGACGATCAGTGCTTCGAATCGAACGAAGCGGCGGAGATCCATACGAGACAGTGTACGAGGTACTGCGCGGAGCAGTCGGCCTGTAGTCACCGGGCCATAATGCCGATCTAGGGAATACTCTTCGGAGCCGTCTGCGGTCAACAAGACGCGCGTCCGGCACTCGAATAAGGGCTTAACAACCTCTGGGACAAGGTGCTCTTATCAGAGCGTTCTATCCCAGAGGAGGTCCGTGCGGCCAAGTCGCTGCTCATACGAGATGTCTCGCTCAAGCTGAAGCACTGGATCGAGACCGAGCGAGAGCAGGCGATGCTCAGCCAGCGAGAGTACGTCATCAGAGTACTCGAAAAGGCGTACCACTCCGAGGCCGCTCCTACCCTGTTTGACGCGCCGCAGCACCCGGAGCCGACCAGCACGACCGGCACGCCCTTTACCTTCGTTGCGCTGTTCGCTGTTTTCGCCCCGAGGGGGCGACAGGTTGTAGCCGCAGGTGAAGCGACGCGGCTTTGAGCGTCTCGGAACCCGTGGAAGCGAATGTCTCTTATCCTCTTCTTGCCCCGGCGGAGCAAAGGAACCGCACGGTCAACAGAAAGGCACGACATGCCCGGAACCTATTCCCAGATCCTCCTCTACATCGTCTTCTCCACCAAGCACCGTGCCCCGTGGATCACGCCCGACATCGCGAAGCGTCTGTATCCGTACATGGCGGCATCGTCCGGCCCGAGAAGGGTGTGCTGTACGACATCGGCGGCGTGGAAGACCACGTTCACATGTACCTGCGGTGGCGGCCCGACGCAACCATCTCGGACTTGATGCGCGACGTGAAGGCGCGTTCGTCGAAGTGGGTGCATGACGCGTTCCCAATGCTCGGCGCGTTCGCGTGGCAGGAGGGGTACAGCATGTTCTCCGTCAGTAAGTCGCAGGAGGGTGCCGTAAAGAAGTACATCGCGCGGCAGCACGAGCGTCACAAGAAGGAAGATTGGAATCTCTGAGTAATCGCCGCATGGCAACTTGTTGGTGATTGGCGCGAGGTGATGGCGGGGAGCAGACCATTGTCGTGTTTGTGGGTTCGTGCGACTGCCCCGGCCTTCACGCGGCCGTCAGGCTCAGGC
>Ga0209181_10002251_pt1 | contig 31973 bp, 32 predicted proteins | sample MAT05_FD_187208 | JGI IMG/M metagenome (GOLD analysis project Ga0209181, IMG submission 187208) | Freshwater microbial communities from Lake Fryxell liftoff mats and glacier meltwater in Antarctica - MAT-05 (SPAdes) (version 2) | ecosystem: Environmental > Aquatic > Freshwater > Ice > Liftoff... | reverse complement strand
ATCTGAAATTTATTTTAGATACCTTTTATAAATTTTTTTCTAAGAAGCTGTTTAAATGTAATTGGAGTAACTGAGTCAGAAAGCCGATGATGCCATAAAAAACTGAACTTAAACGGAGCGTCGCCAAGGTCGATGCCATAAAAAACTAATGATGGTAAACAAATTAATCATTTTTAAACAGCTTCTAAGTAAACATGTATCAAAAAATCAGCCATCCGACATCCGAAATCATCAACCATTATCAAAACTAATACTCTCTTTCAACTCCCGCTCACTGTAAGCCATATTGTATTGCTTTAGCACTTCATCCGGTACGCCGTTCCATTGGTTAGGTGTATTGCCCTTATAATCGAGATCTTTCACACCTATTTCGGAAGTGTAAAAGCCGGTTGCGGTCAGGTTACGCATGGTGCTAAAAAATGCTACGCCCTGTTTCATTCCGGATTTGGCCTTATTCGGGTAAGCAATATCATCTATAATTTCAATCCGCTGTTTGTCGGTGATGGCCGCAAATGATTTTTCAAATCTTTTCAGCGATTCCATGTCCAGCCAACGCAGGCCTCCCCGCATCGGGGTTTGATGTTGGGGCATGTCCTTTACAATAAACTCAATAAAATCGGGCACTTTGGCATCCGTTGCGCTACCGCTTGTAGCATCCTTAGGAATGATGATATCGGCGAGGATGGCGATGGTCGCCATTTCTTCCGGGGTAAAAAACGTAGCTTCCCTCAGCTTTTCATTCGCTATTTTTTCTTCCGCCATGCGGTCATCTTCATTGAGCTTCGGTGCGGTGCCGGCAGCTTCTGTTGCGGTTTTATCCTTTGTATCACATGAGTTCATTAATACAGCAGTAGATGCGGTACCAATTAATAAAGCTTTGATTGATTTACGTCTGTCCATAAAAAATGCCCCCGTCCCCTAAAGAGGAGTTTGGTTAATAATATTTTTTAGTTCTGTTTTTTTCGGCAACAGCCTGGTTCCATTATACGCCTGCCTTTAAGCCCCTTCAGGGGTGTGGGGCGGCGGCTGCGTTTTAAATATTCTGCTTCTTCAACTGATCCACAATATATTCCGATGCCCGCATGGATAATGCTAAGATAGTCCAGGTGATATTTTTATCTGCCTGTGATACAAACTGGCCACCATCTACATTGAATAAGTTTTTACATTCATGGGCCTGGCTGAATTTGTTGAGGGCGGATTTTTTCGCATCACTCCCCATCCTCGCTGTTCCCGCCTCATGAATAATATTGCCGGGATTTGCAAGGCCATAATCATTCTCTGGCCCATCGGTATCACCGCCGGTAATTACAGCGCCCATATTGTGTATGATCTCTTTAAAAGTTTCTTTCATGTGCTTTGCCTGCTTCACCTCGTATTCGCTGTTTTTGGTATTGAAACGCAAAACAGGAATGCCATATTTATCCACTACGGATGGATCTATTTCACAAAAATTGGATTCAAATGCAATGCTTTCGCCACGACCTGCCATGTGAACGCCGGCGCCGTACAGGTAACGTAAATCTTCTTTCAGCGAAGCACCATATCCTCCAGCTTCTTTCGTTTTTCTGTTGATGGGGTACCGGCCATTTTGCTTTTCAACATTAAAGCCAAAGCCATAAGCTGGCTGGTGCATACCACCACCATATTCAATATGATACCCTCGCGGAAAATCCAGTTTTTTATTATCCAGCCACCACGGTGTGTACACGTGCATACCGCCTACGCCATCCTCATTGTATCTTTTTCTGCCAAAGAGATTGGGCAATATGCCACTCATAGAAGCACCGGTACTATCATGAAGGTATTTACCAATTACATTACCTGAATTGGATATTCCATTTGGATGCTGTTCCGATTTTGAATTAAGCATTAACCTCGCACTTTCACAGGCGCTCGCTGCCAGTATCACCACCTTTCCCTGCACCTGGTATTACTGCATGTCTTCTTTATTCACATAAGAAACGCCGGTAGCAAGACCTTCCTTGTTGGTCAACACTTCTCTTGCCATGGCATTGGTTACCAGGTCTACATTACCGGTAGCCACGGCCGGTTTTATTAATACGGAAGAAGAGGAAAAATCCGCATATATTTTGCAGGCCCGTCCACATTGCGAGCAGTAAAAACAGGCGCCCCTGTCTTTATTGATTTGTTTGGTTAAAATAGATAAACGGGATGGTATAACGGGAATGCCTATACCGGTTGCTGCTTTTTTGATAAACAGTTCATGCAGCCTTGGTTTTGGGGGAGGAAGAAAAACGCCATCCGGGTCGTTGGGCAATCCTTCATTGCTGCCAAACACGCCGATGAGTTTATCTATTTTATCATAATAAGGTTTGATGTCATCATAACTGATTGGCCAGTCATCACCCAGGCCATCAATGCTCTTTCTTTTAAAATCGTTTGGCCCAAAGCGTAAGGATATCCTGCCCCAATGATTGGTTCTGCCGCCCACCATCCTGGCCCGCCACCAATCCCACTTGGTACCGGGTGCATGGGTATACGGCTCTCCATCAATTTCCCATCCCCAAAAAGACGCATCAAAATCTCCGAAGGGCCTGAATTTTGTACTGGCACCACGCCTCGGACTTTCCCATGGATTTTTCATCTGCGATGAATTTTTTGCTGGATCATAATCAGTACCGGCTTCAAGGAGGCAAACTTTTAACCCGGCGTTGGCAAGCATATAAGCCGCCATACCACCACCTGCACCCGATCCTACAATCACTGCATCATATTGCTTAGGTTGTTTTTTAATCTGGAGGGTATCTCCCATATAGCTTTTTTTTACTGATTGGTTATAATTTCAGCAGCATAAAAACGTGGAATGTTATTTAATGTAAAACCACTATTCCTGCTTTGATTGGTTTTGTGTAAGCTGTGTAGGGCCGGTTCAACATGCTAAAGTTGATAGACTTGCAGGAACAGGCCGCGGCCTGTTCCTACTGCACAAAATTATCCGGCCTCCATCACAATTAAAATTCAATATAGCATTAATTTTATTTTTGGAAAGGACAAATTTGGAGGATTGGGAAAAATCCACTGCCAGTTCATTTTATATAAGCCTGGTTTTTATTTTGTATAAATTAAGAAGTAAAACCAGTTTTAAGAAAGAAAATATTAATGGCAATTTTTTTGTTAAGGGAACTAAGTTACAACTGATTACAACTAAATTTACCGGATAGTTTTGTGTAACGGATACAGATAATGATATGCATCCGGCATAAAAATTATGCTAACCTAAAAACGATTAGTTATATGAAAAGTTTTAAAATGCTCACACTGTCCACTGCCATTTTTATCTCCCTTCAATCCATCGCACAGCAAGGCGATCCCAAAGCCACAGAAGTATGGTCGCCGGAGCCAAAACTGGTAACTCCTGCAAAAGATAATAAGGCGCCTTCTGATGCCATTGTTTTGTTTGATGGCAGTAACCTCGATGAATGGGTATCTGTTAAGGACAGCAGTTTGCCTGCTCAATGGACGGTATCAAAAGGTGCATTCACTGTAAAAAAGGGAACAGGAAATATTCAAACCAGGAAATCATTTACAGATTACCAGTTGCACCTTGAATGGAAGATACCGGAAGGCATTCATGGCGAAGGGCAGGGTAGGGGAAACAGTGGGCTGTTCCTTGCTTCCACGGGTGGTGGAGATACCGGGTACGAATTACAAATATTAGATTGCTACAACAATAAAACCTATGTAAATGGACAGACGGGCAGTATTTACAAACAGGCTACCCCATTGGCCAATGCCTGTAAAAAGCCGGGTGAATGGCAAACCTACGATGTGATCTGGACAGCCCCGCGTTTCAAAGAAGACGGATCACTGCAGTCCCCGGCGCATATTACTCTTATTCATAATGGAGTTCTGTTGCAAAACAATACAGAACTAAAAGGAGCAACATTGTACATCGGAAAACCGGTGTATAAAAAACATGGTGCCGCTCCGATTAAATTACAGGATCATGGTGATAAAAGCGAGCCGATCAGTTTTCGAAATATCTGGATCAGGGAGCTTTAGTCAATTTGATAAATAGCTAATTTGACAACGTGCTAATGAAATAGGTAGCCCCAGCCTGTTGCCTTGTTTGACGGTCTCCGTCTGACCACGTAACAGGCTGGGACTTTATGATAAAAAAAATATTTTGAACGGCTTCGGTATTTCCCTTCCTGTCTTCCCGCAGCCAGGCAATGGGACTATTCAGCAGCGGCAATTTATTTCTTCAACGCATATTTAATACCGCCCATTAAATGTTGCAGGAAGAACGGTTCACTGAATGATTCATTGGTATGCCCAAGTTCCGTATAAAAAGCCCTGCCACCATCGTATGCATGATACCAGGCCATTGGGTGGTTATCGCCATTTTTACCTCCTTTGTAAGATGTTTCATCAATTTTCAACAGCACTTTTACATCGGGGTTCATATTCTTAAAACTATACCATTCATCTTTTCTTTCCCAAATTTCGGGCAGGTGTTTGGTGGCAGCATTTTTTTTGTCAACCACTATTAATTTTGCCATCTGTTGTGCAGGGTGTGAAAGAAAACTTGCACCAACCATTTTTACATACCAAGGCCAGTTGTACTCGCAATCAGTAGCCGCATGAATGCCCACAAAACCACCGCCTTTCTGTATAAAAGTTTCCAGTGCTTTTTGTTGCGCTTCACCCAATACATCTCCGGTAGGACTCAGGAAAATAACCGCCCTGTATTTTGCCAGGTTTTCATCGGTAAAGGCCAGTGAATCTTCAGTAGCCTCCACTAAAAAATTATTCTCCAGGCCCAGTTTTTTAATAGCCTCAATCCCGGCAGGGATGCTCTGGTGCCGGTAGCCGTTTGTTTTTGAAAAAATCAATACAGTAGGTTCTTTCTTTTTAGCTGCAAAAGAAAAAGCGGTAAATATCACTAAGAGCAGGATGCCCCTTTTGATAAGCATATTTGTATTCATGGTTCAATCGTTTTTAAAGTTTTAAAAATTGTAAGCCAGGAAATAAAAACTAAAAAATTAAAATGACTGTGAGTGTTACCCAATTCTTAATTCTTAATTTTTAATTCCTAATTCCTAATTCATAAAGTATCAATAATCCGAATACTCAGTGGTGCGAAGAAAATAACTGGTGTTTTTAGAAACATTGTTTTGGTATTCCGGCATGGAGGAAAGCTTTTTCCAGTCGGGAGATGAACCAAAACTTTTCCAGTGGGCATCCCTGTCTGCTTTGTTTTCAAAACTGGTCATGTACATCAGGTTTGGCATATTGCAGCCTGCAATTACCGATGAGTAAAAAACTGCGTTGAAATTGAGCTGTTTGAACAATGCGATTTCACCGCCCTCGTTAAACATCTGAACTTTGTTTTGAAATATCTTTTCCGTAGCACTTTCATAACTCCGCAATTCATATATACGTTCACTTTTTGGGCCGGTCAATTTTGGGAGAATTAAAAAAGGGGCAAGTGGAAAAGCCTGCGCCACGATATTCTCCATTCTTTGGTAAGGAGGGGTTTTGTATGCTGCATCCAGATAAGTTTTGCCATTGGCCTGGTAATCATTATCACCGGCCAGTTTCGAAGCCAGTTCAGTTACCTGCTTCAGCGACTTCAGCGGAACGATTACATACAGGCGTTTATCTGTTGCTGTGTCATTGGCGATGAGTGTGAACACACCTATGTTTTTAATTTGTTGCCGGTGAAGCGCCGGTACGTAGGCATCTTTGAGATATTGTTCAATTACCTGCTGTTGTTCCGTAGTCGAAAAATGATATACCATGATCTGGTAAAATTCCCCGCCTTTTTTTGGAGGGGTTGCCGATAAAAAAACCGGGGTGCTAAAAACAAAGAGAAAAAAAATTTTTGCTATCGTGTTTTTCATGAAATTGATTTTTGAGTAGTTGAAGGTAGTAAAAATGTCCGTAATGGTTTTAAGCACTATGTCCTATAAAATGATAGATGCTTTTTAAGGATCTAAAACTCTTTCGCCAGACCTCAAGTTTTTTAAACGTGCGAGGTCTGTAAAACCTGTAAGACCTCTTGCTCCATATTGTCATATCCCCAACAATCCCCGGTTAAACGCTTCATCACTACCGGTGCCGGCAAAATCATCAAATGCTTTTTCGGTAACTTTTATAATATGTTCTTTTATAAACGGGGCACCTTCTGCAGCTCCGTCTTCCGAGTTTTTAATGGCGCACTCCCATTCCAGCACAGCCCAACCTTTATAATCAAAGGCAGCCAGTTTGCTGAATATGGATTTGAAATCAACCTGTCCATCGCCCAGTGAACGGAAGCGGCCAGCCCGGTTTACCCAGCTTTGATAACCTCCATAAACACCCTGCTTACCCGTGGGGTTAAATTCAGCATCCTTTACATGAAAGGCTTTTATCCTTGTGTGGTAGTGGTCAATATAGGCCAGGTAATCGAGGCATTGCAATACAAAATGCGAAGGATCGTACAGCAGGCATGCCCGGGGATGATTGTTTACTTTTTCTAAAAATATTTCGTAAGAGATACCGTCGTGCAGGTCTTCACCGGGATGAATTTCGTAGCATACATCTACGCCACATTCATCAAATGCATTTAAGATCGGCAGCCACCGGTTGGCCAGTTCGGTAAAACCGGTTTCCACCAATCCTGCGGGGCGTTGCGGCCATGGATAAACCGTTTGCCATAATAAGGCTCCGCTAAAAGTGGCGTGGGCATTCAGTCCTAGGTTTTGTGATGCCTTTGCCGCATACATCAGTTGCTGAACCGCCCATTCCGTTCTTGCTTTTGAATTGCCATGAACTGTTGCAGGAGCAAAGCCATCGAACAATTGATCGTAGGCAGGATTTACCGCCACCAGTTGCCCCTGTAAATGCGAAGAGAGTTCCGTTATTTCCAAACCGGCTTCCTGAACGATCCCTTTAATTTCATCCGCATAGGTTTTGCTTTCGGCAGCTTTTTGCAGGTCAATGAACCTGGCATCCCAGGAAGGAATCTGAACGCCAACGAATCCTTTTTCTTTGGCCCATTTACAAATGGAGGGCAGTGTATTGAAGGGTGCAGTATCGCCTGCAAATTGCGCTAAAAATATTCCGGGACCTTTTATTGTTTGCATGGAAGGTTTAATTTATGATAGGTTAATTAATATTGTTTATCGTCGATGGTGGATGAAGAATGCCTGTAATGATTTTCGGTTTGGCCACTATATTCATCGCAAATGAAAAAAAATAATTTGTGATGGTATGCAATTAATGTTGCCTAGTGGTATGCCGTACAGGTGAATGATCCCAGGTTCCGTCACTTTGTTCCCCCGTCGGGATATGCTGCACAACGATGTTTTATAGTAGCACCAACGCCTGGTCAAAAAAAATAGTTATCAGCATTTAAGATGATGCTACAGTCTTCCACATTCTTCATTCTTAATTTTTAATTCACCATTGACCGTTCACCATTCACTCATTCCTCACACCACATACTCCGTCCACTTCTTATCCGACTGTGCTGACAACACCACATTTTCTATAAACGCCATGCCTCGTACGCCTTCATCTACTGATGGAAAATCCAATGCTTCTGCTGATGGTGTGGCTCCATCCATTTTAGCCATTAAAGTGGTGGCAAAATTTTTATAAATATTGGCAAATGCTTCCAGGTATCCTTCAGGATGACCACCTGGTGTGCGGCAATTGCTGGTAGCAAAAGAGGAGAGGCGGTCTCCATAATTTCCACCGGCACGCAATATTTGTGCAGGTGCATCCAGCCATTTTACGAGAAGCGTATTGGGTTCCATCTGCGCCCATTCAATACCGCCCTTTTCTCCATACACTCTTATTTTTAATGCGTTTTCTTCGCCTGCTGCAACCTGCGATGCCATTAATACTCCCGCTGCGCCATTATCAAATTTCAACAATACATTTCCATCATCATCCAAAGCACGTCCTTCTACAAAAATATTCAGGTCTGCACAAAGATGGGTGATCTTTAAACCGGTAATATATTCCGACAAATGCGCAGCGTGTGTACCAATATCACCCATGCAACCACTCTTGCCACTTCGTTTTGGATCGGTTCTCCAGGCGGCTTGCTGGTTGCCTTCTCTCTCTGATAATTTACTTAACCAGCCCTGTGGATATTCTACCCATACTTTCCTTATTTTTCCCAATGCTCCGTCTTTCACCATCGCCTTTGCCTGCTTTACCATCGGGTAGCCTGAGTAGGTATGGGTAAGGCAAAGCATCAATCCCGTTTCTTCCACAATTTGTTTTAATTCCTTTGCCTCCTCCAATGTAAAGGTGATGGGCTTTTCAATCACTACATTAAAGCCTTTTTGCAAGGCCAGTTTTGCAGGAGCGAAATGGGCGAAGTTGGGCGTTACGATGGTTACAAAGTCAATGCGCTTGTCTTCCGGCATCAAACTTTCCTTTTCTATCATTTCTTCATAGTTCAGGTAAATTCTGTCTTCTGCAAGAAATAGTGATTGCCCTGAATCTTTTGCAATTTCGGGGTTGATGCTTAACGCACCACAAACCAGTTCAACCAGGCCATCCATGTTAAATGCCAGCCGGTGTATTGCTCCAATGAAGGCATCTTTACCGCCCCCGATCATTCCCATTCTTAATTTTCTTTTCATATAGATTTATTTTAAAAACTGTTTCCGGAAATATTTTGACTGTTTAAAAATTTTACAATTTTACGCATAAAATCTATTTGCATTTAATAAAATATTTTTTGGGCATACAAAGTTTTATGCTGGCTTTGCTTTTTAAGTCATAAATATCCAGGATCATTTTATGTTCGTCAATACAGGGTTGCAATTTATCACGTGCCTGATGATATTTTATCCTTTAAAAAAAATAAGAGAACTTATATACAATAGCAGCGTGCTTTTACCTGCTTAAAAAAACAATTGTTAATTTCTAACCGTTTTTATTCAAAATTCAATAATATTACATCTCGATTTTTTTATAACCCATTTGATTTAAAAACCAATAAACGATTATGCCTGCCAATATTCAGAAAAAACAACTGTTCACAGCCAGTTGCCTGGCCCTTCTGGTAACTTCACTTTCCTTTGGTATTCGTGCCGGTATCCTTGGTCGCCTGGGAGAAAAATTTCAATTAGATGTACAACAATTAGGAACCATCGCTGCCACCGCGTTTTGGGGATTTCCACTGGCAATCGTAGTAGGCGGGTTGATAGTAGATACCATCGGCATGAAGAAATTATTGATTGGTGCATTCGTATTTCACCTGGCAGGTATTGTACTCACCGTTTTTGCTACCGGTTACTGGAGTTTATTTATTTCCACCTTGTTAGTTGGTATAGCCAATGGAACCGTGGAAGCTGCTTGTAACCCCCTGGTAGCAACCATTCACAGTGATAATAAAACAACCAAGCTAAACCATTTTCATTTATGGTTTCCCGGCGGTATCGTGATAGGCACACTCATCGTTTTCTTTTGCGATAAGATTGGAATCGGATGGCAGGTGCAGGTAGGTTTGATGGTTATTCCAACCTTAATATACGGCTTCTTGTTTAGCAAGCTGGAGTTCCCGGTTACGGAAAGAGTTGCAAGCGGCGTATCCAGTTCCGAGATGTATAAATCATTGCTTAATCCATTATTTCTTTTGATGATTATCCTGATGTTTGGTACCGCCATCACAGAATTATTTACCGGGCAATGGATTGATGTATTGTTAAAAAATGTAACAGATAACGCCATTTTATTATTGACCCTGGAAACCGGCGTAATGGTTGTTGGCCGTGCCTTTGCAGGACCCGTGGTGCATAAATTTTCCCCGCAGGGTGTATTACTCATCTCGGCCGTTTTAGCTACGGTAGGATTATATATGCTGGGCCATACATCAGGCAATATGCTTTTTGCCGGAGCCATTATTTTTGGAATGGGCGTATGTTATTTTTGGCCTACCATGATTGGGTTTGTATCTGAAAATTTACCAAAGACTGGTGCGGTTGGGTTAAACTTTATGGGAGCAGCAGGCATGTTTGCCGTATCCGTTTACATGATATTTATGGGAGGATACTACGACAGGTTGTTAGTGACTAAATTACCATCGGACGCTGATTTGGCTACCTATACAGGAGCCGATGCTACACCAGCCATGGCCAGTGCACTGATGGAAGCAAAAAAAGCTGCAGGCCCTGAAATAATAAATGCTACCCTGATTATTCCTGCTATATTGATTGTAGCTTTTACAGGGTTGTTTTTTTATATGCGGTCAAGAAAGCAAGAGCAGTCCAAATCATTTTCTAATTCAATCGTTTAAAAATTTCATTCTATGTCAGACCATCAAAACAGGCGAAGTGTTATCAAAAATATCCTGGTGGGTACAGCAGCCCTGGGATCATCTTCCGTATTATCATCATTTACAGAAACAGAAACAACAAAAAAAACTCCAGTTGCATTGAAAGGAAATATCAATCATTCGGTTTGCCAATGGTGCTACGGTTCCATACCGCTCGACAAACTTTGCCTGGCAGTAAAGGAAATTGGTTTTAGCGCAATCGATTTAATTTCCCCAAAAGACTGGCCCGTGTTAAAGCAATATGGAATATACAGTTCCATGTGTTATCATGGAGGTAAGGTTAGTTTAACGAACGGTTTTAATAATAAAACCTTTCACGAACAGTTGATCAAAGATTACGAGGAGGTAATTCCATTAATGGTAAAGGAAGGGTATAAAAATGTAATCTGCTTTAGCGGAAACCGCAATGGTATGGACGATGAAACCGGACTAAAGAATTGTGTGGAGGGGTTAAAGAAAATTTTACCGCTTGCAGAAAAAAATGGCATCACGGTGCAAATGGAATTACTCAACAGCAAGGTGAATCACAAAGACTATATGTGCGATAAAACAGCCTGGGGGGTCGACTTGTGTAAAAGATTAGGGTCGGATAATTTTAAACTACTCTATGATATTTACCACATGCAGATTGACGAAGGAGATGTGATTCGTACCATACAGGATAATCACCAATATATTGGGCATTATCATACCGGCGGTGTTCCGGGCAGAAATGAAATAGATGATACCCAGGAATTATATTACCCCGCCATCATGAAAGCGATTGTAGCTACAGGTTATAAAGGACATGTGGCGCAAGAGTTTATTCCTGCCAAAGAAGACAAACTCAAGTCTTTAAAAGAAGCGGTATTGTTGTGCGATGTATAGGTTATAATACGGGTTGAGCAGGTATGTACCGTCAGTACATTTTAATAATACCAATTCTAACTATTGGTGAACATTAATTTAATATAAGTGTAATGCCTGTTACATTATTTTTCTAAATTAAATCAATAATCTTTCCAAATTGCCCTCTCCACAACTGCTAATTAAATTGGCTGGCCATACGGTTACGCTGCGGCAGAAACGGGGGTATTAAAATTTAAAAACGATGGCTGAAAATACGTATGATGCAATTGTAGTTGGCTCCGGAATTAGCGGAGGATGGGCAGCAAAGGAACTCACCGAAAAAGGTTTAAAAGTGATTATGCTGGAAAGGGGAAGAAATATTGAGCATGGAAAAGATTATATCAACGCCAATAAAGATCCCTGGGAATTTCCTCATGCGGGCGGGCGCACTCAACAAATGATCAATGATTATCCCGTATTGAAAAGGGATTATCCGCTGAGCGAAAAAAACCTCGATTTTTGGGTGAAGGACAGTGAGTGCCCTTACACGGAAATCAAACGCTTTGATTGGTTTAGGGGATATCATGTGGGCGGCCGTTCATTAACCTGGGGCCGCCAAAGTTACCGCTGGAGCGATTTTGATTTCGAAGCAAATGCAAAGGATGGCTTTGGTGTTGACTGGCCGATTCGTTATAAGGACATTTCATCCTGGTATGAATACGCAGAAAAATTTGCCGGTGTAAATGGGTCTAAAGATGGGTTACCCCAATTACCGGATGGTAATTTTTTACCAGCCATGGAAATGAATTGTGTAGAGAAAGATGTGACTAAAAGATTGAAGGACCATTATCAAAATAAGCGTACGATGATCATGGGGCGTTCAGCCAATTTAACGGAAGATCACAATGGCAGAACCAAATGCCAGTACCGGAATAAATGTTCGCTCGGTTGCCCGTTTGGAGCCTATTTCAGTACGCAATCAGCTACACTGCCTGCAGCAATGGCCACGGGTAATTTAACCGTACGTCCATTTTCAATTGTAACAAAAATCATTTACGATAAAGATACCAAAAAGGCAAAAGGGGTTGAAATACTGGATGCGGAAACCAACAAAACCTACGAGTTTTTCAGCAAGATTGTATTTGTAAATGCATCTGCTTTAAATTCAACCTGGTTACTGATGAATTCTGCAACGGATATCTGGCCAGACGGTTTGGGAAGTAGCAGCAATGCATTGGGACATAACCTGATGGACCATCATTTGGGTGTAGGCGCAAACGGCGACGTGGAAGGGTTTGAAGATTTTTACACTTATGGTCGCAGGGCCAATGGAATTTACATACCGCGTTATCAAAATCTTTTTGGTTACAACCGCGAATATCTTCGAGGGTTTGGTTACCAGGGTGGAGCAAGCCGGGATGGCTGGCAGCGGCAGGTAGCAGAATTAAGTATTGGTGCCGAATTTAAAGAAGCTATTTCAGAACCTGGTAGCTGGAAAATGGGCATTGGTGGCTTTGGGGAAATACTGCCTTATGCCGAAAACAAAGTAACACTTGATAAAACCAAAAAAGATAAATGGGGCCTGAACGTACTGGCCATCGATTGCGAGTTGAAGGAGAATGAATTGAAGATGCGGAAAGATATGATGAACGATGCGGTGGAAATGCTGGAAGCAGCCGGAATTAAAAACGTAAAAGGACATGATGGTGATGGTACGCCCGGACGTGGCATTCATGAAATGGGAACGGCACGTATGGGTAAGGATCCAAAGACATCTGTATTGAATGGCAACAACCAGGTATGGGATGCTAAAAATGTTTTTGTAACGGATGGCGCCTGTATGACATCTGCTGCTTGTGTAAATCCATCACTTACCTATATGGCGTTAACCGCCAGGGCAGTAGACTTTGCGGTTTCAGAATTAAAAAAAGGGAATCTTTAAAAAGTAAATATGCCAGGCGATTCTCCTGATAGTAATAGTAAAAGATTTGGTGAATTATTATCCTATCACCAATAAAATCTCCCTGGATAAAATCAAAAAAGATAAATGGGGTTTGCCGGTGTTGGCAATGTATGCCGAATTGAAGGGGAATGAATATGCTATGGGTAAAGACATTATAAAGGAATCGGTAGCGATGATTGAAAATACAGGTGTTAAAAATGTACGTTCGTACGATAGCGGTCATGCAATGGGGTATGGTATTCATGAAATGGGAACCGCTCGTATGGGAAGGGATGCAAAAACATCTGTACTGAACGAATACTAACCAGGTATGGGATGCAAAGAATGTATTCGTAACGGATAGAGTTGCTAGGGCATCATCCGCATGTCAGAATCCATCGCTCACTTACATGGCTTTAACTGCAAGAGCCGCAGACTTTGCAGTAAACGGATTGAAAAAGGGTAATTTGTAAATAATAAAAAAATCAAACACATGAATATGACAAGAAGAGATTTGCTGCAAAACGTGGCAATTTTGCTGGGCGGTTCCATCGTGGGTGGATCCGTTTTTAGTATCTCCGGTTGCAAATCAACTGATAAACAAGTAAACGCTTTATTCAATGAAAGCCAGATAGCTTTTATGAATGAGATTGCTGATACAATTTTGCCTGCTACCAGTAGTCCCGGTGCCAAAGAGGCGAATGTTGGTAACTTCATGGCGGTGATGGTGTTGGATTGTTATGAACCAAAGAACCAGCAGGTTTTTATAGAAGGGCTGAAGAAGATTGATGAATTAAGTGAAAAGCAATTTAGCACATCTTTTGTAAAAGCCGATGCAAAACAACGCACCGAATTATTGACTGCACTGGATAAAGAACAAAAGGAATACCAGGCTAAAAAAACGAAGGATGATCCATCTCATTATTTCCGGATGATGAAGGAATTATCTGTTCTGGGATACTTCAGTTCAAAAGAAGGCGCAACCATGGCTTTGCGATACCTTCCTGTTCCTGGTAAATACGATGGTTCCTTTCCTTATAAAAAAGGAGATAAAGCCTGGGCCACATCATAGGCGACCATTGTTGAAAATAATCCTGCTTTACAATTCTTTCATTTTGCAAATGATGGATTGTGAAGCATTTTTTTTAGGCTAGCTTCCCCAATATAAGGGACTTGATCAGAAAGTTGAGCAGTAATTAAAGTTTACAACTTTCTAAAAAGTTGTAAACTTTATTAGCTAAAAACATCTCACATATCAACTGCAAGAGAACTGAAAGAATCCTTTTTACTTCTTATGAAGTCTGCCATGTTACCTGCTATTAACCAACATAGCTTCATTTATTGTTGATGAGGGCAACACAATTGCCTTACCTATCCGGTGAGCATGCTCCATTTTTTCTCCCAGCAAATTTTCAATGGTAGCTACCAACTGGTTGCCATAAGTTTGCTGATCTTCTTTCATTTCACCGGAAGGAATAATACCCGGCCCAATCATAGCCAGCCAGGTTTCACCCGAGCCTTTTGTGAACAGGCTATGAGTATGCCACGAGGTGGAATTGCGGCCCCTGCCATGATCAGTTGTAATAATGAAAGTGGTATTGTCTTTATAAAACGGATCAGTTTGAACGTAATACCAGAGATCCGCAATCATTTTATCTACCGAAGCTGCCTGTTGTAAATAATGATCATACCGGCTGCTATGTGCTGATTCATCCGTTTCGCCCAATCCAAGCAACATCACTCTCGGATGTTTCGACCGGATGTATTCTCTTGCAGCAAGGTAGGTGAGTAAATCATGACGGGTATGGTTTTTTTCTGCAATATTTTCCTGCACTCCGTTGATCAGATGGTTATTGCTAAGGGTATCTTCATCCAGCATTTCGTATCCGCTGTTTACCGGAAATTTGCATCGATCTTCATTTAAAATATAAGGGAAAATATTCCAGGATGTAAAGGCGGCAACCTTCCCGCAATAAGCTGTTTGCCTGTTAAGGTATTCCAGGATATTGATGTTCCGGTTATTCACCGGTGTATTGGGAATGAAGTTGAGATCAGCATAACCGGTAAGTATTTCATTGTATCCCGGGTAGGAAATTTTGTACAGGTTCTTCATGTTCACTTTATTGTTGAACAAGCGGTTGCCATATAACTGGCCCTTTTTCGCAATCACATTCCAGAAAAAAGGCATCAGCTTTTTTCTGCGTATTTCAACAGCATCATCCCAATACATATCTTTTGTGAGGGAAGTGTCTGCTGTGTATTTGGTATTGTTGACGAGCAACGAATCCGCACCGGTAAATACTTCCTGCCACCGAAAGCCATCGGTGGTAATGATAAAGATGTTTTTTGCTTTGGGTGGTTGCTGGGCTACAGCAAAGAGGGAGAGCAGGATGAAGACAAGCAGGGAGGTAATTCTCATGTAATAAGGTTTGTCAAAATTATCCCCGGCATATCACCATAAGATTACCTAAAGATTAAGTTAGCATTACCAGTTGGGGGGAGCAGGATTGGATTTTATTAGCTCACCAGTTGGAAATGCAAGTGGCTCATGAGCCTGGTGAAGCCCGAATAGATTTGGGCTATTAGAAAACAATTGATGAAAAACCGTGGTAGTTGAGGATTCAATTAAATAAAAAAAGGGACTATCCCCCAACCATTTGCCGGAGAATGTGAATTTCTGAATCGCTGGGTGTAAGCGTATTCAGCCCTTCCAGGAAAGCTATATTTTGGCCATTCATTAAAATATCCAATGAATGCCTTAATTTATTATTTGATAAAATATCAGAACCAAATCCCGGGTATAATGAATCAGCTTGTTTTATTGCCTCCATTACATTCTTTGCATCTACCATAATTATTTTGTTTTTGCCTAACCGGCGCTGCAATGTAGAATCATCTAACGTAATTATAACTGGCATGTCATATTGGTTTATTGATTTACTTTTTTATATTGACACTCAAATTTACATCCTTAGCTATATTGTCAATTAATGTATCAACTTTTGTAGTGGCTTCATTAAATATAAGCACATTTAGATCAGCCAATTGAAGTACTTTTTTTATGGTATCCTTTTCATTTACAATATGCTGTAATTGCTTATCGAAATTGACAATCTCATAATAAAAAGCGATCAACTGTTCATATACCGCTTCTGATATCAGGCTGCGGGAAAGACTGGTCTGGTACCTAATTTGATTTAGTATATTCCAGATATCCGTATCATATTTATTCAACGCTTCCTTGTAACGGTCATCATTTTTTTGCCCGCCGTAATAAGCCACTTTCATAATCAGGTATCTCCAATCCCACAAAAGTTTGGATAAAATTTTAAATAATTCGGATTGCGCCTCAATGATTTTAGATTGACGTGACAGCACCGCTTCTCTTTCTTTTTGCTCACTTGCTTTTTGCTCATCAATTCTTTTTAATATAAATGGTATTAAAAACCCGGTGAGCATTCCCGTTACTAATAGAAGAATGATTTTTTCGATAAAATCCTTGTTGAAGTCCATAGTATTTTTTTAGCAGACTTTTTAATGAGTAAAGTTACTTGTATGATTGATTGTATTTAAAAATAAATGAAGGCTAAAAGACAAGGTTTTTTATGTGGGCAGTTTCCTAATGAAGGCAAAATTCCCGGGTGGTTATGCATTTGTCGGCTGATTTCACAACGGAGCCTGATACTTACAAAGTTGAAACTAAACGGGGCATTAGTTCCTTTTGTGTTCTGTTCCTAATACTTTGAATATTATTAATTAAACCGGTAGCTCATTTGTAGGCTTCCATAGTTATGGGTAAAACGTTGACTACTGGTTTCTTTTGACTGTAAAATCAATGCTGATTTTAATGTATAACGGTTGAGGGTAAATAAAGCACCTACCTGGTGCATTACTACAAAGGGTTCAATGGAAGACGTAATGGGGCCCTTATCTTTCCTGAACAATCCACCTTGAGCAGTTGCATTATACAATTGATACTTTATCTCCGGATGGTAATAGAAAAATAGTTCTGCCCTGGCAGGTGCTGTAGTTTGTTTATCCGTTACTGATGCATTCCAATAAGCACTCTGGTGCAGCGGATTAATTTTACCAATTTGTACCAACAAACCCTGGCTCAGATTGGTAAAGCTGGTTCCAACAGTTGCCTGTGTTACCGGGGTTATCTGTAAAAAGGAGGTTTTGTCATTCAACAAGCCACGGGCATAGCGGCCTTGAAGGTTGATACCTGGCTCGCTCTTCAATTGATGATCCCAAATCCATCCCCACCGGTTGCTGTTGATATCGATTATTTTATGAAAACTATTTTGCATGGCCTTGCCGAGAGATGCCTTGCCGATGGTACCGACCGATATGCCCCATTCGTAAAACTGATTGCGTGCGATAAAACGGGATTGTGAATAATGTGCATATAGGTAACCGGTAACCGGCCGGTCAATTTGCGATACGCTATCTATCTTACGGGAGAAAGGGGTAAAAATTTTTTGCCCGAGTTCATACTGACTCACCTGCTTTAGAATAGCCGCATTTTTTGAAGGATGGACCCTGCTGTAGTTGATCATTAGGCCATTGGTATAATATCGGTCCCTTCCCTGCATAAGGTACCGGTCATTATCCGTAATTACACTCAATTGTTTTAAAAAATTCTTTGGGCTGATAGATTGCTCCTTTGACGAAAAGAAGAGCAACAGGGAGACAATTAAACAGGCAACTTTTATTTTTAATAAACATCCGGGCATATTAATATTTTGAATCCTGTAACTAAATTAAATCCAAAAGTGGAATAATCAAAAATGTATTGTGGCTGCAACATTTAGAAAATTACTAAAATTGTAAAAATTAAAAACGTATGGAAACTGGAAAAATTCATTTGCCCCGGGTGGCTACTGTTAGCATTGAATTGATCATTGTAACAATGCTGAAGATTCACCTGCGTTAATAAAAAGCGGTAATGATGTTGTTTTTCGGGCGCTGGGCCATTGCCTTTTACTTCCGGATTGTATCCATGTCTTTACCAAAATCAATAGGGCTTCCAGTTCAAAAGGTTTGGTAATATAATCATCAGCACCCAGGCTTAATGCTTCTGCTCTATTAACGTTTTCAGACATGGAGGTACTAAAGATAAATGGTATTTCAAAAGTTTCGGCTGAATCTAATAATAAATGTAAAACCTCGTGACCATCCATGCCACGCATTAAAACATCACAGATGATTAAATCAGGAATCCATTCTTTTGCAAGCTCGATTCCCCTTTTACCATTGTTTGCGAAAAATATTTTATAGCCTTCCAACTCCAGGAATTCACTAATATTCTCAAGAATATCCTTATTGTCTTCAATTAATAAAATTGTTTTCATATTAGTTCGTTGATATATTTTCTCCTTACTAAAAAACAAATTTAGATTTAACAAAGGTCAGTGGTACAATGCTCATGAGTATTACATAATTAAATAAAAGAGTTACATAATTTACACATTGTCGGTTCGCTGGTAATTGTATACAGAACGTTTAAGCAAAGATGCCGCCATAGGTTTGCCGCTTTTGGTTTGCATCCATCATAGGCCGACTCCGGTGCGGTGAATCGTTGTTACTAATACCATTGTTTTCAGTTTTCATTTATAATTAAGAAGAGTATTAACAAGTGTGCACAGGAAAGGAGTCCTACGCCTTGTAAAAACAGTATCCCTAAACAGCGAGCGAAATGCTGATAGCAATTCAATAAAGAATGAGTTCCATTCTTCAAGGTAAAACCCCATTAAAATCAACAACCGGGGAGCTGGAAGGTTATCAGCCCACATGCCGCTAAAAAAAATGCAGGAACAGTTTTTGAACTGTTCCTGCATTCTAAAAATAGCCATCATAAAATTTATTTATACCCCCAGTTTCCAACCCTTCCTGTAAGTTCTTTTTACAAACTGGTTGGCTTCATCAAAGTTGGTAATCTTCATATTGGGGCCATCCCACAATAATTTAATACCCCGGCCCGGGTATTCCATTTTGTTAGGATCTGTTTTGCCGGCCTTTTGTATATCGAAACTCCGGATAGCAAGATTACCCATTAAGACAGTTTCTGTTAGCGGTCCCGCAATTGAAAAAGGAGAACTTAGGTTGTTGGCTTTTGCACTATTGTAACCGGCTATGGCAGCCTCTACCCATTGTGCATAATGCCCGCCTGCTCCGCCGGGTACCCTTGGCAGCGTTTCGGGTATGTTCACTTCGCTGTTGCGGGATAAGGGCAATAACTTTGGATTGGCCCCATAGGTTTCGCACATCATTTTACCCTTGGTGCCTACAAAAATAACGCCGTTGCCGCCATCACCCATTTTCTCCATAGGGCCCAATTCCTCTGGTCTTTCCGGTTGAATGCCACCATCCATCCAATGCATTTTCAACCCCGGTTTTGAGTTTTTGCCTGCAAATTTTAAAGTAACCGAAGAGGAGGCAGGTGCGCTTTCAGGAAAGTAAGCCCGTTTAAACGGACCTGTATATACGCTGCTCACACTACAGGCTGCTTCTGTTGGATAGCCAAGGTTTAATACCCGGAAAGGAGCTTCAAACAGATGGCATCCCATATCACCGAGGGCGCCGGTACCATAGTCCCACCAGCCACGCCAGTTAAATGGAATAATATTGTCAACATAATCTTTTTGCGGCGCTGTGCCCAGCCATAAGTCCCAATCCAGTTCCGCAGGAACAGATGCATTTGATGTTGGCCATGGTACGCCCTGCGGCCACACCGGGCGGTCGGTCCAGATAAACACTTCGGTTACATCCCCGATAACACCTGCATTGTACCACTCCATTAATTTCCGTACACCATCATTGGATGAGCCCTGGTTGCCCATTTGTGTAACTACCTTATATTTCAACGCAGCTTCTGTCAGCATCCTTGCTTCATAAATATCATGCGTTAATGGTTTTTGTACATACACATGTTTGCCCAATTGCATGGCAGCCATTGCCTGTATGGCATGGTTATGATCGGGTGAAGAAACAGAAACCGCATCAAAGTTTTTGTGTTCCTTATCCAGCATTTGCCGGAAATCTTTATAGTATTTAGCTTTGGGAAAACGCTCCCTGCTTTTTGCAGCCCTGCGATCATCTACATCGCATAAAAAAGCGATGTCGGCTTTTCCGCTTTTAAAAAATTCATTCAGGTCGCTTTCGCCTTTTCCACCTGCACCAATACCCGCTACTGTTAAGCGGTCGCTGGGAGCAGTAAAGCCTGCACCACCCAGTACATGACGGGGAACAATGTAAAATCCGGCCGCAATGGTGAGGCCTTTCTTAATAAAATTTCTGCGTGATTTGTTTTCCGATGCAATCTTGCTGTTGTTTTTTTTCATTTCATATATGTTAATGAGTCCAAATTTTTTTGAAGTTGTAAATTAACTTGTTTTTAGGTAAGGCTGATAAAAAGTTTCAACTGTTTATTTTCAATTTGTATCATAGTAGCCGGGAAGATCGAAGAAAATAAAATGGATGATAGGATGAGCTGATGCTATTATTTATTAATTTAATCCATCGGGCGGATAAGAGACCGGTAAACCCGTTATCCGTAAAATTTTATAATTTTCTGATGCGATAACAATCCGATTGAATTATCTTGCTTTCTTTAAATTTTGTTTTCTGAAATTATCAAGGCCATAAACTCCACACTCACTTAATAGAATATTGCCGGATGAAAAATAAATATGTATTGCTGCTGCTATTAACGGTTGGTTACTCCTCATTTTTATTGTTTGCACAAACCAGGGCAACAGGGCAATGGGTAAATCTTTTTAACGGGAAAGATTTAAAGGGATGGAAGCAGTTGAATGGCAAAGCAAAATATGAAGTAAAAAACGGGGAGATAATCGGCACCACGGTACTCAATGAACCCAATAGTTTTTTGGCAACAGAAAAAAATTATGGCGATTTTATTTTTGAAGTAGAGTTTAAGGTGAATGGTACCATGAACTCAGGCATTCAGTTCAGAAGCGAAATAAAAGATGCTGCCGACCAATGCCGGGTTACTGATAAAAAAACGCCTGAAAGAGTACATGGCTACCAAATGGAAATTGATCCGTCTTCCCGTGGATGGAGTGGTGGAATTTATGACGAAGCAAGAAGGGGCTGGCTTTATTCGCTGGAAAATAATCCTGCTGCGAAACCAGCTTTTAAAAACGGCCAGTGGAACCATTACCGCCTCGAATGTATTGGCAACAGCATTCGCACATGGGTAAATGGAGTAGCCTGTGCCCACCTGGTAGATGATATGACACCAAAGGGATTTATCGCTTTACAGGTGCATGCAATCGGTAGCGATAAAAAGGATGAGGGAAAAGAAATTCACTGGCGCAAGGTTCGCATACAAACAGATCATTTAAAACCCACACCAGCAGATGATATTTTTGTAATCAACACTATACCCAACGACCTTTCAGCCGCTGAAAAGAAACTGGGGATGCGTTTGCTTTGGGATGGCAAAACAACCAATGGATGGCGGGGTGCATATAAATCATATTTCCCCGAAATGGTTTGGTATATTGAAAACGGCACCCTCAATGTGAAGGGATCCAACGGGGCAGAATCGTCCAATGGCGGTGATATTGTTACCACGGAAGAATTTGGAGCCTTCGACCTGCAGTTTGAATTTAAAATTTCGGATACGGCTAACAGTGGTGTAAAATATTTTGTAACGGAAAAGGAGAAAAATGATGGGTCTGCTATTGGATTAGAGTATCAAATACTGGATGATGATAAACATCCCGATGCTAAACTCGGTACAATTGGCAACCGCACCCTGGCCTCTCTATACGACCTGATACCTTCACTAAAAATTACAGCAGGCAGGAGGGAGAAATTGCCAGTCGGGGAGTGGAACCGGGGTAGGATCATCGTTTTTCCTGACGGGAAAGTGGAGCATTGGATCAATGGCTGGAAGGTGGTGGAATACCAGAGGGGAACGCAGTATTTTTATGCATTGGTAGCCAGGAGCAAATATGAAAAATGGCCAGGCTTTGGCATGGCGGCAAAGGGACATATTTTGTTGCAGGAACATGGAACGCATGTGGCATACAGGAGTATTAAAATAAGGGAGCTTTGATGAGGTGAATGGTGAATGATGAGTGATGAATGATGAATGATGAATTATGAGTGATGAATGGTGAATGATTTGTGGAGAATGTTGGAAGATCGGATTTGTTGTTAAAACTGGTGCAGTCAATGTTGGTTTCAGAATGCTTGCTGACAGCGAATAAAGCAACCTTCATCATTTTGAAGGCGGTTGTAAACTTCACAGTCAGTAACATTTTGTGCTTAGGATAATTGATTGAATTGTACGTCAATTCCAGATTCTAAGTAGTAATCTTCTAGTGCAATTTTTGTAGATAAGTTAATAATATACCGTCTGAATTGTTTTTGAAATGGTTATTAAAAATATAAATGCAACAAAGGATATCAGGAATGATTGTTTCATAAAGCTCATTCATCCATCATTCATAATTTATTACTTATCACTCACATTCATCATTCATAACTCATTACTCATCACTTACCATTCATCACTCATCATTCATACCTCATCACTCATTTCTCATCATTCAAAAAATACGCAATATGAAAAAAAATAATCGCAGGAATTTTCTCAAAACATCTGTAAAGGCGGCAGCCGGCACCTATATCGCCACCATGGGTTTCAGCGCCAAAAGTTATGCAAATATCATCGGGGCCAATGATCGTGTAAGGCTTGGTGTGATCGGTTTCGCTGACCGTTTCAGGCAATCGCACCTGCCTTGTTTTATGCAGCATTATAAGGCGCAAAACTTTGATATTGTGGCGTTGTCAGATATCTGGAAATTGAGAAGGGAAGAAGGCCAGCAGTATCTGAAAGAAAAAATGGGGCATGATATTACTGCCTGCCGGAACAATGAAGAATTGCATGCGATGAAAGATATTGATGGTGTATTTATCGCCACTTCCGATTTTCAGCATGCATTGCATGCTGTTGAAGCCGTAAAGGCGAAAAGGGATGTGTACTGTGAAAAACCTTTTGCCGAAACGATGGATGATAACCGGGTGGCATTTAAAGCAATTAAAGCATCGGACCGCATTGTACAAATTGGTTCGCAAAGAAGAAGTGGTACCAACTACGCTGCGGCTGCTGATTTTATACAGAGTGGAAAATTTGGCCCCATCACCATGGTAGAACTTACCTGGAATGTAAACCAGCCGGGCCGCTGGCGTAGACCCGACCTCGTTGCAAAATGTAAGGAAGAGGACCTGGACTGGAAGCGCTTCCTGATGAACCGCCCTTACGAGCCATTTGATCCCCGTAAATATTTGGAGTATCGTTTGTTCTGGCCTTATTCATCCGGTATGGCTGGTCAGTGGATGAGTCACCAGATTGATACCGTACATTGGTTCAGCGGCCTGCAACATCCGCGTAGTGTAACAGCCAACGGCGGTATTTACCAATGGAAGGATGGCAGGAGAAACTGGGATACCACTACGGCTGTTTTTGATTACGGTCTCAAGGATGATCCATCCACCGGCTTCCAGGTAGTATTTATGTCGCGTATGCATAACGGAGATGAAAATCCTGCGGAAATTTATTATTCCAACGGGGGAGAACTTAACCTGATCACCAATAAAATATCACCGAAGGGCGGGTTAAGTGAAAGGATGGCAAAAGCAATGAATATGAAAGCCAATTTACTGCCAGAAATTTCCCTGTCATCCATGGCTCCCGTAGCGGCAGGTGCAAATACCGGCGGAGATAATTTAACTTCTGCGCATGTGCTAAACTGGATGGAGTGTATCCGTAGCCGCAAGCAAACCAATGCGCCGGTAGAAGTGGGCTACTATCATTCCATTGCCAACATTATGACCAATGCCGCTGCCAGGACTGGCTTTAAGGCAACCTTTGATGAAGCTACACAGGAAGTGATGGTGAATGGGAAGGTGTTTAAGTATTAGAGATTATAAGGTTTTACAACCTGTTTTGGAATGTATTTTTTTGGAATTATATAAAACCAGGGCCGGGTATTTTAATTTATCCGGCCCTGGGTTTTTTACAAAATAAGGTGTGCTGAAATACCTTGCCGAAGCGATTGAATCGTATTATCTCCGGGCATTATTTTTTGCTCTTTTCATACTGTCTTGCCCTTTCATATAATTTTTCAAATTCATACGGAATGGCTATTTCCAGTTCTGTAATGTATTTACTAAAGGCTTCATTCGCCCTATCCCTGTCAACCCGGTTGATCGTATTATATGCCGTAAGCGAATCAGAGCCGGTTAATATTTCATCAATCAATGTTTTCGCACTCTTTTTCGCAGTTTCTTTTATTTCGGTATTGGGGTTGTTTAAATAGTCAATTGCGTGTATAAAGATGGTTATGCCCTGGGGCTCGCCATAGTGCGGTACTTTCTTTGCAGATACCTGGCAGTACTTCAAACAATTTTCTTTGTACCAGCCGGAGCCATCCAGCTCGTACAAATCAAAATATAAAATAGCGGCATTCATATAAGTCGTCACTTTAATCTCACAGGCCATTTCATTGGTTTCAATTAATTTTTCTATTTCCCTGGGATTTCTGTTACTGGAATATGCCACTGCCAAAAGATCCACAATTTCGGATAACAGCTCGGGATTGTTGAATCCCTTAATTTCTTCCAGCAGTTTCCGTGCTTCAATGATGTTCGCTTCTGTAATGGATTTCTCCATTTTTTTTCGGATTACTTCCAGGTCGCTCCGCAGCGTGTATTTCTTTGAATCCATCACATATTTTTTGATACCCTCCGTTTCTTTTTCCGATTGAATCTTTACCTGTTCCAATACCAGTTGTTTGATTTTATTGTTAAATGCATAACCCGCCAATCCTGCAACGGCGGTAATGAAAATTCCGATCACCGTAAACCAGAATGTGAACTTTTCGTTGATTGTTGCAGACACTTTTGTTTCCAGCAATTCTTCAAAATCCTTTGCCGGAATCCGGGTATAATTACTTTCTTTAATCATACTATCCAGGGCATTTTTCACCACCCTCCCCTGGGAGTCTGTTTGCGCAAAAGAAACCGGATAATGAAACAGCATAAAACTGAATAATACGAATGAAAAGAGATTTGTCTTTTTCATAATGAAATATTTTAGGTAAAACATACATCGGGCTCTAAACTGTGAATGTTCAAAGGATATTGGCGGGCCTTATTAAGTAAGTTACAAAAATTATTTGCTCACGGGCTGAGTTTGAAACGGAGTTTAAGCAATATTTTTTTTCGTGTCAGTTTCCGGTACAGACAGCCTTTTTTCAATGGTGTACGGGGAAAAATATAAAGAAGTCTCACTAGCGTAACTTGCCGCTCCGTTTTTTTATAACAATCAAAATGATCACCAGCAATATCGTTACTGCAATTCCGGTAATCCACCACCACCTGTTTGAATCAGCAGATAATTTAAGTGGTTCGGTATTACCGATCAATATAATATTTGCCCAGTAATAGGGCAACGATTTCTCGCCGTTGAGGTTGCTTTGTAATAAATCAAGTTTAGCTTTTTGCAGGGCACTGTCCTTGCTCATTCCACTGGAAAGGTTTTTATGAAATTTTGCAGATATCGCATAAATTATCTCTTCATCCGCATTCCACAAAGTAGCGGCGATGGAAGGAATACCGGCAGCCGAAAAGCCCCTTGCCAGGCTGTAAATACCTTCGCCTGTTGCATTTTTGCCCACATTGGTTTGGCAGGCGCTTAAAACCACCAGCCTGGTGGCGGATTTATTTAACAACTGTAATTCGGAGAGATTGATGATGCCATCCTGCATATATAGCCGGGGTTCATTTTCAGTACTGTCTGCGCTTGCATGCGAAAAAATATTGGCGATCGTATAACCTCCGATATTTTTAATGAAATTGTCTTTTGTGGCGGTAGTATTTGTAAACAATAAACTGCTGCTGTAATTATCTGCTGATCTGGTCAATGCTGATGCGGAGTTTAATAAAGCGTTTACGTGCAGCGACGGCTGAAAAGAGACCGGTGCAAAACCTATAAAATTACCTCTTGCCTGGTACCCATTGTAAGGCTTAAGCAGGTTTGTAGCCGAGTAGGCATAGCTGAAAGTATAATCCCGGATCAGGAAATTTTTCCCTGCGGCATCACTGCATAAGGCTTCAAAGGGTAAGATGAAATTATCGGAGCAGATTACAACCCTGCCTTTTGGCAACAGCAATGACTGAAACAACGTTTTATACAATGTATTTGATAAAGCCGCAAATGACGAATACCGGGTGTTTAGCAATTCCCTGTTGGAGCTGTATTGTAGAAACTCAGTAATTTGTTGATAATTAAAATCCTTTTTTAAGAGCTTGATGAACCTGGTATTGTTTGCGGTAATGCTGAGTATGTAGGCCAGCGTATCATTAGTGAAATAGTGTATAAAACTTTCTTGGTTTACTGCAAGGTGTTTTTGTAAAGATTCCAGTGTGGGTACTGCATCTGCATATTTGTAGTTGTAATAAGCCGGGTATTTTGTTTCAAGTGATTTGATAAAGTGAAAAAAATCATCTTTGCGCCTGATAAGCCGGGATAGTTGTTCATTGTATGCCGCAGTATTTGGTGCGATGTTATTCAACTTTTGATTTTCAATTGCAATAGCGAATCTAAAATCCTGTTCTGCTTTTTCGTCCGGTTCAGCCAGGTGGGAGGAGGCGCCCAGTTCATTCAGTTTGTCGTTCAATAATACTGCCCGACTTTTTTCCATAAAATAAAATGCTCCGCCAGCATTGTTGGCGAGGTAACAGGCTTCCATGGCCATAGTAAAAAAGCTTCTTGTTTGATTTCTCCAATATAGTTTACTCTGTTCACCATACTGCTCATTGCGGGTTTGTGTGATGATAGTATCTGTTAAAAAGGCGGTTTTTATAGCTGATTCAAGGTATTTTAACTGTCTGTTCTTTTTGTAAAGCTCAATTAATATCAGGGTTTTATTACTCATTAATCCTATTAAAAGGTCTGCGTTGCCAATCAGGTTTAATTGTTTGGAAGAAGGGTTTAGCAGGATATTTTCGGCCGGATTCAATTTTAAATACTGCATTGCTGTCTTTGTAAAACTAGCGGCTTTTGCATATTCCTGCTGCTTCAAAGCAACTTCCCCCATATTAATATATCCCTTCGAAATGACCATTGAATCTTCTACAAGCCGTGCATATTTTATCACATTCTGGTAACATTGATTCGCCTTTTCATTATTGCGAATGGTGTTGAAGTAGAAGTTGCCCCAATCAGTATAATCATTCGCAATCTGGCCATAATCATCGGTGCCCATTCGCAAGCTAATGCATTGCTTAAAACATTGTTCAGCATCGGCTATCTGTTTTTTTTCTTCGTAAACCTGTGCTTTTATTTTTAAGGCGGAAGCTATCTCATACCGGTATTTATTAATCTGTTTGTATTTCATTATGGTCATTATATCTTGCATAGCTTCTTCAAGCCGACCCAGGCAAAAATAGGATTGCGCCCGTTGATTTAAGAAAGCCAGATGATTGGAAATATCATTTCTTTCTAAAGCAAGTTTTACGCCTTCGTGACTTTCTTCTACCGATTTTTGATAGTCACCCGTGCTGAAAAAAAGGTAAGAGCGCAATGATTTTGAATAAAGAAACACGGATGATAATCCGGGTATTCCTTTACTTAACTGAACGGTTGTATCAAGATAATTAAGGGCCATATTTAAGGAATTCAGCTCTTCATAATAAATGCCCAGGTGCAGGGAAGCATACACTGCATCTCTTTTTGAAGACGTCTGTTTACCGGAGGTGTTGATTCGCAGTGACTGGTATTTGAAAGAGATAGCGGTAGTATAATTGCGATTCACTTTCAATTCTAATGTTCCTAGCTCAAAAAGTATTCTTCCATAAATGGAATCTGTTGGGATATGCAGCGACTCTGCTTTCGATTTTAAGTGATATAGTCTTTCTAATTTTTCAGGCTGACTGGCAAGTACGTCCTCGCGGATTTCTTTCAGAAGTTTTATTATTAAATTTTGCGAAGCGGTTTGTGGAAATAACATTAAAGGTAATGCAATTGCCATCGTTGAAAGGACGATGTATGTGCGGATAGTAAGTATTTTCCTTTTAAAATTTTGCCGGCATTTAATAGCTCGGGTAAACGTCGGATATGCTTTCACGATGTTGCGATATAGAATGAATCTAACCGCTGTAAATAACCTTGACCGGTTGATCCACCAGCCACTTTCAAAATCAGTCGGAACGCCGGATATCATTTTTAAAAAGCTTCTTGTTTTACTAATTTACAGAAGTTTGCTGTAACAATAGACCCATTACCTAAACCGGGTGAAACAACAATTCATAAAATGATCAATGTTAGCGGGAAGGGTTGTGTTTTTTAAGCAACTTGTGTCATGTAAACATCGATTTGCCTGGGATGAATTTTGTTAGTGAGGCACCCTATGGAGTGACTTACTAACAAAATTTGCGACTTACTACGTCATATACTCTGTGAGCATTTTACTGGGGATTGTTTACGGTTTTATCTTCTTTAGGTTTATTTCCACCTCTTACGGTATATAATATTAAGCCTAAGGCACCTTCCGCCGCTATAACGCCCAATAGTAAATTGGTCAAATCTTCTGGATTCATAATAGTTTGTTTTAAATGGTTAAAAAATTATTCGAACTTTTGCACTATAGATTTCTATCGCTAGAATATCAGTGCTTTTGTTTATAACAACAGCGGTGCTTCGTCGTATTATCTTGTGAAAGGGCAAACAAATCCAAACAGTTTATTACTATTTTTTATGGAACTCTTTCAAACACTAATAATAACTGTGATCAGCAATCAACAGTCTTTCTATAAGATAGTTTTAGTAAGAGGATATTCTACAGGATATTGATTGTTTCGAATGGCACTAAAATAACATCAAAAATTTACAACTCATAATTTTATGTTCAATTAAATGCCTTCCGGCAAAAAATAATGGCATTATTTGCAACATCCGTCACCTCAACCATCAATAAACCCTTCCAATCATCGGGTGGTCCACAATTTTTTTCTTAAGAAACATGGTTTGTATGCCTCCCTGTTTTGTGTAGATAATCTTTCCGCCGGGTTCTACCAGTACAGTGTAGGGTAAAGCGCCCTGCCATTTGGGATCTACCAGTTCAATCAGTTTGTATATATCATCGGAATTGAAAATGTAATTGGTGGAAGATACCTGTAGCCTTGTAAGCGTAGCAAGCGCCTTTGCTTTTTTTGCTGGTTTGTCTGCGCAGATGGTTACCAACTCAAAGTCGCGGCCACGGTACATCCGGTTGATGCTTACAAAATCCGGCATCTCAATAATGCATGGGCCACACCAGGTAGCCCATACGTTAATGAGGCGTAATTTACCTGATTCGTTTTTTAGCAGGTTTTTAATACCGCCCTCATCGATGGCATCAATCGTTACGGGTTCTTTCGCCCAATCCTCCAATCCTTTTTTTACAAGTTCCTGTTTGTCATCCCATTTAATGGAACAGCCAAAGGTTTTCGTGACCGGCGCGGATATGGGAATGCCGGATAATAATGCTTCAATTGCATTGCGGGTATCTGTATTTTTTGGGGAGCCCTGTGGGTTTTCCACATCATCAATTCTGCCGCTGTATTGCAATACTCTTTTTTTATCAAAAATGAAAACATGCGGGGTTGCTACCGGACCATATTTTTTTGAGATGCTTTCGGTTTCCCCATCAAATAAGTAAGGAAAGTTAAACGCTTTGTCCCGGGCCCGAAGCCGCATTTCTTCAAAACTATCTCCATATTCGGAATAGCCCAATTCATCCAGGCGAACACTTTTTGGATTGTTGGGCGAAATGGCAATTACCTGAACGCCTTTGGAAGCATAATCTTTTACCAGTTGCTTTATCCTGTCTTCATAAGCCTGGGCGGTAGGGCAATGGTTGCAGGTAAAAATGATCACTAATACTGTTGATTTAGCAAAGGATTCCAGGCTATACATTTTGAGGTCGGTGCCTTTTAAGTTGAATGCAGGAGCCAGGGAACCAATTGGTAGCGTAGGATGATCACCGCCACTGGCTGTAATAGAAAAAGCGCCCAACGCAAACAGGAAAGCTAACAGGTGTTTCATGATTATCTTTTTTATACATACCAGATTTTGGCTAATTGCTATTACAAGGTTGCCATCCTTTTAAAGGTTGGTAACTCTGGCCCCGACTTACGGTTTCAGCCATCCATTTACTTCCATCCAGTTGCGGCATCGCTCCATCCATAATTCATTCTTACTTTTCTGTTTCATGCCAAATCCATGTCCGCCACTTTGATAAATATGCAATTCGGCAGGCACTTTATGTTGTACCAATGCCTGATAAAATACAATGCTGTTTTGAGGAATCACTGCGCCGTCATCACTGGCATGCACCAAAAAAGTGGGAGGCGTTTGGTCGTTTACCTGTAATTCATTAGAGTATTCCTGTATTTTTTCGGGAGAGGGAGTTTTACCAATCAACTGGTTCGCCGAACCTGCATGGCCAATGCTCCTGTTAAAACTGATTACGGGATAAATAAGCATCATAAAATCGGGCCGTACGCTGGTATTTTCAATATTTGGAATGACTACTTTATTGTAATGAGTACCAGCCGTGGAAGCCAGGTGACCGCCAGCGGAAAAGCCCATAATACCAATCCTGCCTGGGTGTATGTTCCATTCTTTCGCACGTTCCCGTACTGTCTTGATAGCCTGTTGTGCATCCTGCAAGGGGCCAATTTCCCGGTTGAGCATTGTTAAATCATTGGGTATTCGATATTTTAACACAAAGGCTGCCACACCCATTTCTGCAAATACTTTTGCCACATCGGTTCCTTCATGTCCGGCAGCATTGATCCCGTAACCGCCACCGGGGCATATCACAACAGCGGTACCGTTCGCTTTTTCTTTTTTTGGTAAAAAAATGGCTAATGTGGGCCGGGAAATTTTATGAACGATCAGGATACCATTGGTAACTTCCGAAGTTTCTTCATCTTTGGAAGGCCTGCTATTGGGGATACTGTCTTTGTAAAGTGGAATAATGGTTTGTGAAGAAAGTGTGTTCATAACAGCGCAAAACAAAATTAGTAAGCTAATATTTTTCATAACAATTTAATATTCTTTTTAACAAACGTTGAGATTATCAAATATAGATAACAATCATTTTACATGGCTTAAAATTTATACAGGGAAAGATATTGATTTCTTATAATAAAAAATGACATGGTCATTAACGGCGGCAGTGGGCTTAGGACAACCCGCCGCCGTTGTTGCGTATGCAGCACAGGAAATGTACGTGAGGGTACCAACAACACAGCTTACAACTTATAAGTTGTTGGTGAGCCAACCCACATTTTCATCCGCACAAACACACAACAATGGCTGCAGCGGGCTTCGGACAACCCAGGCAACAGGGCTTTACCTTTTCGATACGTAAGCCCACCCGTGCCGTTGTTGCAATGCAGCACAGGAAATGTGCGTGAGGGTACCAACAACATAGCAAGCCCACCGGCGCCGTTGTTGCGTATGCAGCACGGGTAATGTGCGTGAGGGTACCAACAACACAGCAGCCCACCGGCGCCGTTGTTGCGTATGCAGCACGGGTAATGTGCGTGAGGGTACCAACAACACAGCTTACTACTTATAAGTTGTTGGTGAGCCAACCCACATTTTCATCCGCACAAACACACAACAATGGCTGCAGTGGGCTTCGGACAACCCAGGCAACAGGGCTTTACCTTTTTCGATACGTAAGCCCACCAGTGCCATTGTTGCGTATGCAGCACGGGCAATGTGCGTGAGGGGTACCAACAACACAGCTTACTGCTTAATTTTAATTTGTGTACAAATAGCTGTTCGAAATTGAAAGAGATTCTACG
>Ga0209181_10002249_pt1 | contig 31991 bp, 22 predicted proteins | sample MAT05_FD_187208 | JGI IMG/M metagenome (GOLD analysis project Ga0209181, IMG submission 187208) | Freshwater microbial communities from Lake Fryxell liftoff mats and glacier meltwater in Antarctica - MAT-05 (SPAdes) (version 2) | ecosystem: Environmental > Aquatic > Freshwater > Ice > Liftoff... | reverse complement strand
CCCGCGAAGATCCGTTTTGCCCCGTTTGACCGAAATAGGTCGCCAAGAGCGAGAAATCGGTGATATTGACGAGGCCGTCGGCATTAAAGTCGGTGCGTCCGTCAAAGCCGACGTCCGTGCTGATCTTGCCGAATGAGGTCGCCAGCAAGGAGAAGTCGGTGATGTTGACGAGGTTGTTGTTGTCGGCGTCACCTTCGCGCAGTAGCCCGAAGTCGATTGTGTTCGTCCCCGCTGTGATTGTGCCCGTCCAAACCACGCTTAAGGTTGAACTGCTCTTCACGCGAATTTTGTAATTGCCCGGTGGCACGCCAACTTGGGTGAAGTTGCCGCTGGTGTCAGTGGTGATGTCGCCACTGATGAGTTGAATGCCACTCGCGCCATCGCTGATTGTGACGGTGACGGTTTCGGCATAGACTGCGTTGGGTGCTGCTACCGCGCGCGATAGGTCAACATGTCCCGTGACGGTGCCCGTCACCCCGATGTAAATCGGCAGACTGGTGGCGTTGTCGGCAGGGGTGGCGTCGGTACCGCTCAGCGTCGCGTTGGCGGCGACGATTTTGATGCCGTTGCTGGTGCCAGTCGCATAGACATTGAGGTCGAAATAATCCCCAAAGCTATAACTGCTGCCAAAAGAGGCGATGCTGCAAGTGACATTGGGCGCGCTATAGCTACAGGAAACGCCGCTAAAAAAGCCATAATAATTCCATCCGAATCCGCCGTAGCTTAGTCCAGCGGGTAAGGCAAAGGTCAGTGTGACGCTGGAACCCGAGACGCCCCCCGCATTTTGTGCCCGCAGGGTGTAGGTGATTTGTTCGTTAAGAGCGGCGCTTGGGGATTTATTCGCCGTCAAATTGAGGAACAGATCCGGCAGCGGTGTGACAATCGGCGTCGTCAGGCTCAGGCGGTTATTCGTACTATTGGTTTCAATCTCATTAGAGACTGCGACCGGGCGCAGGGTGGCGCTGGCGCTGTTGGTCGGACGGAAGTCGAGCATGAACTCCATTTGTTGCCCCGCGCCCAGATTGCCAATGGCACAGGTGGTGCTGTTGATATACGAAACGCGCGTGCAAGCGGATGTGCCTGTGAATTTGTTGAGGTGCAAATTGGAAGGGTTATCAATCGCCAGCAGCGCGTTGGTGACAGGCACCGTACCGGTATTTTGGACGCGCACGGTATAGAGAATTTTGCCGTTGCCGCTCGTCGTGTTTTGCAGCGTAGTGACCAGATCGGGCGAGTCAGCCAGCAGCCCTTTGGTGATAGTCACATTATAGCCGTTGGTGGTTTGGCTATTCACCTGTACGGCGAAATTTTGGGCGAAATTGCGATAGGTTTCCCCGACGAGAAACACGCCGGGACCATCGCCACTGGTGCCATCGCTGACGGCATTTGATTGCCAGACAGGTTCGCTGCGGGTGAGGTTGACTTCGTAAATGACCACGCCGGAGCTATAAAGCGTCGAATCAAAATTGGTGAAGTCGTTGCGCCGTGCTTCGACCACATAATAGACATTGGGGTTGGTGGTCCTGATGCTGGCGGTATAGTAATTGGGCGAGTTGGGCAAGGACGACCGATCCAAGATGATCGTGTTGGTACTGGTGGTGGTGATGTCGAGATCGCGTTCAGCGGCGATCCAGTTTTGGAAGGCTTTATGAACCGCGTTGAGATGCGGTTGTTGGCACCCATACGCGGCGACATAGATAAGGCACGGGCGTCCACTCATGACATCCACGAGGCTATCGTAAGGATTACTGTCGCCATCGCTGTTGTTGGAATGCGGTAATCCTTGCGCGTGCCCCATCTCGTGGGCATAGGCGTGCAAATCTGTCGAATTATAGTAGGGTAGCCACGTCGCACGCCAACACTTTTGTATCCCTTGCAGGGTGACAAATTGGCAAGACCCGCCCCAATAAGAATTGTCGAGTTGATTGTTGAAGAACATGTTGATGCCGTAAAAATTGTTGTACGTCACCGAAGCGGTATGTAAGGCGGTGCAATCGGCGAACAGCGCCGTCAGATAGACGTTGGGACTGCCGAGGGCGATGTATTCGGCGCGCGTCTTGGGCAATGATGCCCAATTGGTCGTCGTCACGCTGGGGACGCTGTATTGATTCATGGATGCTTCTTGCCAATAGCGATTGATGAACGGCGCGGTATTGCCGAACAACGCGGTGATCCCCGCTGGCGTAAAAGGTTCGGCAGCATCATTTTTGAACCGACATAACAGGTTGACCCATGTTTGGGCACCCGTGGCTGCTGGCTCCAGCGCGTCGAGTGTCGGCGTCGGCAGTAAGGTCAAAGCGTTCACGACGAGTACTGCTTCGGAGGCGGCGGTGGTGGCGGGTAGCACATCAGCAAAAGTGATGGTCGCCGTTTGCCGCTGGATCGCGACGATGCCGCCCGCTGCGCCCAAGACTTCCGGCGGGATGTATAAAAGATAGCTGGTTCCGTCAGGCGCGTGCAGTTGATAGAGAATCTGCGGCGTTTCGGGATGGTCGCCATACAACACGGAAATGACGCCCGTCAATTGACGACTGGCTTGTGCGCCTTCTTGCGCGTTGATGGGAGTCGAGAGGCTCGTAAAGATGATGATCATGAGAAGGAGATTAACCGCGAGCAACAGCATAAACTTCTGAAAGGTGCGCACCATATAATTATTTCAACCTCTTTGCGAATGACATCAATTCTTTTATTGTAGTCGCAATAGCGGCGAGATAGTAATAAGAAATGGCATTGGATCGGCAAGTAACGGCTTAGTTAGTCTACCTACATTTCGTGACTACTCAGGTATAGAAACAGAATAAAATAAACAGAGAGGCATGAAGACGTGAAGAAAAAAAGGAAAATACCCCTCGAAACGTGGATGTAGGGGCGGATTAGGCGCTTGTCAATCGTTCGTTAACATGAAAGTCCACGCGCCGAATATCCGCCCATTTGCCGCCAATGGTCATTTCTCCCTTTATTACCGACCGTTTTTCAGCCTGAGCAGTTACTACATTTCCAAAATAATCCCGCCTGTGACACAAGGCGGGATTATGTGTTGCCCTGGCTGGATCGAATAGGCACTGGGATTAGATCGCTTCGGCTGCGCTTTCAGCGTCTACAGTGGTGGCCACCACCGAATTATCGCCACTGTATGGGTTGGGGACATATTTGTCCGCTTCCCAATCGTTGTGCCATTCTGTCCCATTGACCAAATAGCGAAACTGGAATTCCTCGCCATTTGGCAAGTTAAGCGTCACCGTGAAGCTGCCATCTTTCAACTTCTTCATCGGGGTCGTGGTTTCGTTCCAGTCGTTAAAGTCTCCGACGAGAAAGACTGTTTCTCCTTGCACAGCGGCAGGCAACGAAAATTTAACCTTCACTTCTGGCTTGGATTTCAAAACTTGCTTCTCGAGCATTTCACTGGCTCCCTTGTGAAAATTGCAACTAGCGCTGTTATTCTAGCATAATCTAATCAGAATCAACTGTGAATTCTCAAATCCCAGTTGCCGTTACGCCATATTCACCGCTGCTATGGACGAATACCGGGATATCGACCGCGCCCATCGCGTTGATGTCGTCGTCATGAACCCATTCATAGACCCATCGGGCATCGCTAACGCTTAGGTTGACACAGCCATGACTTTGGCGATAACCGAATAAATCGTGCCAGTAGGTACCATGCAAACTGATACCGCCGTCAAAATACATCACCCAAGGCACGCTTTCGACAGCGTAGGCATCTGGTGCGCCCGCTGCGCCACTCATGGCATCCCGCGGGAGGCTTTCCCAAATGCTGAACAGCCCCTCATTAGTCTCATGCGTGGGTAGCCCAGTGGAGATGATCGTTGCAAAGACGGGGGTATCGCCTTCATAGGCGACCAGCGTTTGCTCGTACAGATCGACCGCGACCCATTTGGCATCGGAGGCGACGCCTTCGGGGCGGGCAATCTTGAATACTTTAGAGATAAAGCGTTGCTCGATCCACTGATTGGGTCCGATCATGTACCAGCGCCAGCCATCCACGATTGCCGTCGCGAAGATATTGACCATCTCGTACCGGTTTATAAAACGTCCGTTGGCTTGCGACCGCGGACCCCCCGGAAAGAGCGACACATAGATGCGGCTGAGGTCTAAGATCACCCCAAATTGATGGTCTAAGCCGTCGGTCAGCTCGAAGCCGGTGAAATAAGACGGGCTGGCATAGGTGGCAACCGTCGTCGAAAGCCACGAGCCATCGCTGGTTTGCAACCATCCGTCCACGCTGGCATCAATGCCGCGCACAAAGTTGAAACCGGGGGGAATGCTGCCGATGACATTGCCATTGGGGCTGTCATATTTAGGCGCACCATCGCGCGCGACGCGCCAAAAATTGTAGGTGCTGAGAGTATAGCGATCCTGCCCAATCTGTTCGAGGTTGGGCGGGGTCGGGAAGGCGGCGATCATGGCGGCGCAAGCAGTGGTCAATTCACCGCCGTCGGCATCATCACAGACGGTTGGGTCAAAAGTGAGATCATCCTGTGCCATTGCGACGCTGAAGGTCATCAAGGCGAAGCATACGCTGAAGACGAGACGAATAAGGCGCATAGGGTTCATTTCCTCAAAACATAGGGCGGTGTGATTAGCGCGGTTCAGCCGCGCGCGGCTGAACCTAACAAACGAAATTATAGCATGACGGTTGGGCGTGTTTTAATTGGTGTGGCGCACGCAGCGAAATCCGATATCCGATGTTTCGGTGGTCGGCGGGCGCGAACTGCGGGCGGCACTACGCGCCAACTCGGTGCTGTAGCTCCATGCCCCGCCGCGAATGACACGCGGTAGGTCGCCCTTGAAGTTGATATCTTCACGTCCGTCATGGGCGGCATAGGGGTAGGGGGAGTAGACACTGCTGACCCATTCCCAAAGATTGCCAGCGAGGTCTTGTGCGCCCACCCACGATTGCCCATCGGCGCGCTCGCCGACGGCTTCGGGATGATTGCCGGGTCCCAAACTGACCACAGCAACCCCCGGCAGAAAGACATCGCCCCAGGGATAAGCGTGTTGGGCGGCACCCCGCGCCGCATATTCCCATTCGGCTTCGCTGGGGAGCGCCCCACCCCGTAAGGCGCACAGGTCACGCGCTTCAAACCATGTCACGCGCTCACGAGGGAGAGTGCCACCGATATCGGCAAAGGCAGCTGCACGCCCCGCCACGCCGCCAAAGGCAGCAAATTGATCATGGGTGACTTCGTACACGTCGATCCAGAAGTCCGACGCCAAACATACTTCATTGACGGGTTGCTCGTTGGGCGTGCCGTCGGCACTGCCCATCAAAAAACACCCCGCAGGCACAGACGCCATCGGCACGCCGTCGAAGGTGTCGATGACGGGTAGCCAGTTGGCAGCGACAGAGGCATCTAACGCCGCAGTAGCGGCGACTTCCGCCGATGCGGTGGGGGTAGTCCCGCCGGATGATACATCTTGGGCTGTGACCGCGAAGGGCAGACACAGGAAAATTAGCGCGAAGGCGAGAACAGTGGTGATATGCGCGACCACGAGACGCGGTGATTGAATCATAACGATGAATGGCTCCGTTGCAAGATGGATGAGTCTATGTCTGTATTACGCCACCAGTTGCGGCTGGCGTCAATTGACGATTTCCCTACGATTTGGCGAAATTGTCAAAAATCACCATCGGATCGGTTCTCAGTCTGTGCATAGTTTCAGGTCGTTTCGTAAGGTAAACTCAACCCTTTGTGCAATTGTATTGGGTACGCCCTCCTGTCTACACGAAAAAGTCGAACGGAACCATGTCTAAAAAGCTACTGCGTGTGAATGACCTCAGTTATGAATATGGAGCGACACAAATCCTTCAGGGGGTGTCGTTGGAACTTTCGGATCGTTCGATTGCTTTGTTGGTGGGGCGCAATGGTGCGGGCAAATCCACCTTGCTGCGTTGCCTCGCTGGTTGGACATGGGCGAATGCGGGGACGGTCGAAATCAATGATGTGACCTTGCGGCGTGAAGATCGTTCTTTTCGCAAGCATGTCATGCTCGTGCCGGATACCCCTGATTTTTATGATGAATTGACGGCATGGGAACATCTGCAATTTGCGGCACAGTTGCATCGTGTCGAAGGTTGGCAAGATCGCAGTTGGGAACTGCTCGAAAAATATCAACTCGATGATTATGCCGACACCTTCCCGTTCACGTTCTCGCGCGGGATGCGCTATAAGCTGGCATTGTGCATCGCTTTGTTGACCAGCCCCGCGCTGCTGCTGTTGGATGAGCCGTTTGGTCCGCTGGACGCTTCGTCGGTGGCAGAATTGTGGGAAGACTTACGCGGGTATCGCAGCAAAGGGCGTTCAGTGATGCTGAGCAGCCACGCGCTGCCTAATGGCGGCAAAGCCGACTCGATCTTCTTGCTGCGAGATCAGACGGTGACGACGGTTGATCCGGCGGGAGTCACGGATTTGAAAGCGCTGCTTAATAATGATAACTGATTTTCGGGTACTCCTCGGTATTCGCCTACGCCACGCCAAAAATGAGGCGATCTATTGGTTGCGCGTCTTGGGGTATGACCCGACCAGCAACGGTCTGTACCGCGCTTACATTCTGCTGTTTTGGGTGGTCTGGGCGTTCTTGATGTGGAACTATGTGGTCGATACGGTCGGCAAGGTCAGCTTTGCTATCCCCGACGAGACGATTGCGACGGTGGTGACTCTCATCCCGCCGCTTTTGTTCGCGCTGCCGATCTTCTATTTGGTGGCGATGCTGCGCAATCAACCCGTGAAACTGACTGCGCCGGAGATGAACTTTATTGTTTCTGCGCCCACCCATCGGGGCGCGATTGTGATGACGCATTACATCAGCAGTGTGCTACTGCCTTCTCTTGGCATCGCGGCGGTCAGCAGTATGCTGGCGATGCTGCTAAAGGGTATCAACAACCCCGATCCACTCGCTTTTGGGTTTGCGGGCTTGTGGGCGATGGTAGTAACGCTGCCGATTGCGTTGACCTCGGCAGCACTGGTCTGGTCGGTGGTCTTGTTCAAACTTAATCCTGCCTTTCTCAAGGTCCGTTGGCTGTTCTGGATCGTACCGCTGCTGTTGGTGGGTGCGGCGGCACTGGTACCACAGGTCTTCTTGGTCGCGGGCACCGTATGGCAAGAGGCACTGGAAAGCCGTCTGACGCTCGTCGAAGGCGGGTTGTTGGTCGGCGCGACGGTGGCGTCGTTGGCGTTGCTGTTATTTGTCGGCGAACGCTTGCACATGACCATCATCGCGGACGACAGCCGCACCTATGCCCGGATTCATTCGCTGGGCTTGTTGGGGCGGATGTATGCGCAAGAATTGGTCGCCCAAATTGGGCGGCAGTCGCAACTGATGCGCAAGAAAAATTTGCGCTTAAAAATACCGCTAAACGCTTTTGGAGAAGAGGCATTGCGTTATCGGGCATTGCTTTCGATGTTCCGGTTAGCGCCTGCGCCGTTGATCCGTCCCGTGTTGCAGGGTGCCTTCATCACTGCCTTGATCATGTTGGTGGTCATCTTTAGTGGGCCCGGTGCTGCCCAAACATGGATTCTCGTGTTGATCATTATTTTGTTTGTCCGCCCGCGCGAATTGGTGACTTCCTTCCGGCAAGATGTCGGGCAGGTGTTTATGAGCCAACTGATGCCATATGATTTATCGGCGCGCTTTTTTGCGGCGGAACTGGTGCCCCTTGGACTCACTTTTGCGGGCAGTCTGGCGGTCTTTCTGCTGTATCCAACCGCTGACGTGATCTCCGGCATCATCTTGATTGGTTTGGCAGTGGTGGGCTTGGGGATCGCACAAGCACTCGAAATTGTCGAGGATGCAACTATCGTGTTTCGGCGTATCCCTTACGCCTATACAGTGCTGATCGGCGGGGGCTTGGTGCTGCTGGTCGGCGCGCTGCTTCAAAGTGTCGTGGCGGCGGTGATCGCCCTGTCTGTCGTGGACGCGATTATCGCATCCTTATTGGCGTCCAGTCGCGAATAAAAGTTCGTTGAAAAAGTGGCGTCCGTTTGGCACTACGTTACAGAGAAATTAAACGGGCGGGTATACGGCGCGGGGAGATCGTGTCCTACGCTGTGTATCTGCCCTTTTAATTTTCGCCACAATTCTTCCTGTGTGACGCGCTGGTTTCGAGTCGGAGTTGTCACGGTTATCCTTTGTCTCCAGTAAACATAAACAGTGCGCAGCTCTATGCGCCGTCACTTTGGAATTGGGAGAACTGACAAATGCAGATTTCAAAGACGATGTCCCAACTCACTTCGTTTTGCGTAGTCAGGCTGTTGTTGTGCCTTGTTGCAATTGGGGGCATATTGATCTCAGCACTATGTTATACCGCGTCCGCACAATCCAGTCCGTTCCGGCAACCAGTGTGGCATCCCTCTCAGAATGTCATTGCCGTGTCCAATGGTGTCTCTATTCGTCTCTATACTAGTGACTTCTCTCAGCTCCTCAACGAATTTGAGCTGACCACTGTTCGGAATGACTTTGTACTAACCACTGCGGTCGATTGGAGTCCGGATGGGACGATACTTGCGGTATCTATCCAAGGACAGGATGTAATCCCCACTCTACAGGTCTGGAATGTCGAGAGGTCTGAGCTTATTGCACAGGTTACAGGCGTAAACGCCGCCGCAACCTTCGCTTGGAATCCACAAAGCACGCACATCGCCGTCAGTCATGTCCTTGGATTAGGTAGCGCCAACCTGAGAATCTACGATGTGCTGAATACAGGTAACTTTCGTGATTACGACACCGGCAATCAACGTACATTTTTTTCGAATATTCGCTGGAGTCCACATGGGGAACAGATCGCCCTCAACACTAGTGGTGGCGGGCTGTTTCTTCTGGACGTAGAGAGCGGTCAGTTTCGCATTTCTCGCATTCTTATGTATGGCGATTTCGAGCTGCCGCGGTTTGTGTTTAGCCCAGATGGACGTTATCTGCTCGGAGTCACGGATGTCAGCGCTCTTGAGGCGATTGTACTCGATACAGCAACGGATCAGATTGTGGGGCGGTTAGCAGGACACACTGCCCAAATCATCGGTCTGGATTGGGTAGATCGCTACATCGTGACGGTAGGTTACGATGGTGTCACAAAACTGTGGAGTCCAGCTACCTTTGAAGAAGTTTTGTCCCTGCAAACTGGCGTCACAAGTGTCCCATCGTTCAGCCCTGATGAAAGTGCTTTTGTCGTCAGCGCCAATGATTTTGAAACGATCGTGGTGAGAAATGCTGAGACTGGGGACATCATCGCTTCCCTTGACCCGATCGAGCTAACGCCCACGTTCACGCCTATCGTCACTTGCACCGCCACGATCACGGCGGGCTGCCCGCACTAAACCGCCAGCGTAAGGGGGGGTGTCCCCGACACGGACGCCCCCCTTCTGATAGGAGCAATACAAAGCAACGTCACCACAGCGCGGCTACTGGCTGAAAATGAGTTGCCGTTATTCCCGCAACGCGGCAATTACCAACACGCCGTAAGCGGCGATTTGGGCGCGCAGGGTGCTGTCCGCCCCGTCCTCATCTTGCGCGTCGATCTGTTCGCTAAGGCGTTCATGTCCGGCAACCAAGGCGTGTAGGGCGGCGAGATCTAAATCACAGCGGGCACTGCGCATCGCTTCGAGCAAGCGCGCTTGATTGTGCAGACGCTCCAAGACAGTGACGGTGAGTTCCCGTTCATGGGCAAGGCGTGCCAGCGCGAGATGCCATTCAAACAGCATCGCCAGCGCTAAGCCGGGCTTGCGATCCATTGCCGCTCGTTGTGCCCGGCGCACATGGGAATACAATAGGACTCTATCGGCTTTTTTGAGCTTGGGGATCACCCACCGTAAGACCAGCGCTTCGACCGCCGCCCACAATAGCACCACTTCTTCGGCTTGATCCGCCGTAAAGGTGCGCACCGTCACCCCGCGTCGGGGATGCTTGACCACCCACCCTTCTTGCTCAAGGACTTGGAGCGCCGTCCGCACCGTCACTTGACTGACATTCATTTCTTGAGCGAATTGGAGTTCTATGAGGCGCGCCCCACTGGTATACACGCCTTTTTGAAGCAATGTGCGTAAGCGAGCGGCAAGAGCGTCAACGCGCGTTTCGGTCATGTTATGCCATCCAGCAATCGCTTTATTGGGACGATAACCACACTGCTGCCGCGCCACCGTTGTCGGTGATCGGGCGGACATTGCTACCATCCGCTGACATTAAGTAGAGTTCATCACGCCCCGTCACGTCACTATTAAAGACGATAGTGCGTTCTTGCGGGTGCATCTGAAGCCCCCATTCATAGCCCTCGCCATCGTATAAGACTTGGCTGCCTCCGCCGTCGATGTCCATCAGGGCGATTGCCGCAAAGCCTAACCCACTGGTCAGATAAAGGATATCGCCGGATGGGGTGAAGGTCGATGACCAGTCTTTGACCTCATTTTCGGTCAAGGTGATCACCTCGTCGGTCTCTAGCTCTAGCCGTTTGATATCCCACGTCGCCGCATTATCGGGTCTGCCACTCGTGAAGATGACATAGCGCCCATCAAGGCTGACGCGCGGGTGTCCGTTGCGTTCGCCATCGCTATACAGCACGCGCTCTTCCCCGTTTTGCAAGGTGAGCGCGATTAAGTCGTGGGTGCCGTCCCCGCGCGTATCTGATGAAAATAGGATAGCGTCGCCGTCCGGCATCCATGTGGGGATGCGATCCGTCACGTTGTTGTTGGTGACCCGCCGGACACGGGTGCCATCGCTATTCATCAGATAGATGTCAAAATCACCATCGCGATCACTTTGAAAAATGATCTGATCCCCATCAGGGGAGACGGACGGATACATGTCAATGCTGGCGTCTTCGGTCAAACGGGTTTCGATGCGCGTCGCCAAATCCAGCCGATAGAGGTCAAAATTGTTGTCGCGGTCGGCATAGAACACCAATGATCCTAAGCCGGAGATGCCCGTTGGGGTGATGCGTGCGCCGACGGGAACGGTGGCGCTTACGGCGATTTGCGTGCGCACACCACCAAGCACTGTGCGCGTGGGGACAGCGCTGCGGGTGATGCCTACCGTCGCTGTCGCAGTCACTGCTTGCCCGACCTCTCGTGCAGTAGTAGCGGTGGGGGTGACGAGGGTGCCACTATCGTTGACGACCCCACCGATCACGAGGGCAATCAACAGGGCGACGATGCTTAAGAGCGCGCAACCGAGGATTCCGCCCACCAAAATGCTGATAAAGAGCGAGCTTTGACGACGAGGGCGCGGACGCCGGAGCGCTGCGCTGGGGGGCGCTTGGGTGGCAGGATACCCCATCGGCGCGGGCGTATAGACATTTTGGGGTGCTGGCGTGGAGGCGCTAGGCGGCGGAGGGCTGATCGGCATTGGGGGACGGGGGAAACCCGGTTGGGTATCCAATAAGTTGAGGATCGGGTTGTTGGGCGTCGTTTTATCCAGCGTGGGCGCGGTGATCGCTTGTGCCAGCGCCTCCGCCAGTGCGGTGGCAGTTGGGTAACGGTCGGTCGCTTGCTTGTTCATCGATTTCAAGATCACGCGCTCGACAGCGGGGGGGATGTCGGGGTTGATCGTGCGCGGTGCCGGGGGTGGGGTGGTCACTTGCAAGACGGCGATGCTGTAGGGGGTTTCGCCTTCAAACGGACGGCTGCCCGTCGCCATTTCAAAGATCGATACGCCCAACGAGTAGAGATCGCTGCGCCCGTCTAAGGCTTTGCCCTGCGCTTGTTCGGGACTCATATAACTAGGCGTGCCGATCACGCCCTGCGTCGTCACAATCGACATGCCCGGTTCGGTATCGCCCATTAAGCGGGCGATGCCAAAGTCGGTCAGGTAAAAACCGCCATCATCATCAAGCAAGATATTGGAAGGTTTGAGATCCCGGTGCAGTACATTTTTGCTGTGGGCATAATCGAGCGCGGGGGCGATCTGGGCGATGATATCCTGCACCCGTGCCATCGATAATGCGCCAGCGCGCCGGATGAGGTCATCTACCGAACCGCCATCCATATAGCGCATGACGATATAGGGTTGACCGTTTGCCTCGCCATAATCATGCACGGGCACGATGTTGCGATGCTCTAGTTGCGAAGCGATATGCACTTCGCGGTTGAAGCGTTGCATGTAGGTTTCGTCGGTCAAAAATTGACGTGGCAAGACTTTGATGGCGACGATCCGCTTCATCGAGACTTGGCGCGCGCGATAGACGACCGCCATGCCGCCGCGCCCCGCCACCTCAATAATTTGATATCCGCCGATCTGCGTGCCGATCAGATCATCCGCCATAAGGAATTTTTCTCTCGCGTATAAGACACAGTAAATTATAGGCGACCATACGCAAGAGGACAACATCCCTCTCGCTCAATCGACGATGCTTTCCCACTCGGTCATGGTATCGTGGAGTTCTTGCTCGGTGCGGGTGTATGCCTCGCCCAAGGTGCGGGCGCGGGCAGCATCGCCACTGGTGCTGACGACGCCTAAGTCGGCGATGATCGTTTCCATGCGCGCTTCCAGCTCAGGGATCAGTTTTTCTAGCACCGCTACCCGTTTCTGACGTTGATAGGCATTCAAGCCGCTGGGGTGGACGCCGCCATTGCCTTTGCCATTGGCTCCCCCAGTTTTTTCACGGGCACGGGCGGCGCTGGCTTCGGCGGTCGCAAGCTCGGCTTGCCGCTGTTTAGACGCCAAATATTCTTGATAGGTGCCCTCAAAGACGAGCAGAGACCCGGCAGAAACTTCCCAAATTTGCGTCGCGAGGGCGTCGATCAAATACCGATCATGGCTGACCACGAGGATGGTGCCGGGGAAGTCTGCCAAGACGTTTTGGAGCTGCTCTTGGCTGGCGATATCCAAGTGGTTGGTGGGTTCATCCAGCATCAAGAAGTTTGACCCGCTGAGCGCCAATTTCGCCAGTGCGACTCGTCCTCGTTCGCCGCCGGACAAGGTGCTGATGGTGCGGAAGACATCATCGCCGGAAAACATGAAGCGCCCCAAGTAATGGCGCGCTTCGCTGATCGCCATGTTCTTGGCGTTCAGGATTTCATCAAGGATGCTGCTTTTGGGATTCAGCGATTCGTGGGCTTGGGCGAAGTACCCAATGTTGACCGCCGCGCCGAGTTTAACTTCGCCTTGCAGGGGTGCCAATTGTTCTACCACTGTTTTGATGAAGGTGCTTTTGCCCGCGCCGTTGGGACCGATCAGTGCCGCGACTTCGCCGCGCCGTAGGGTGATGTTGGGCGCGGCAAACAAGGGTTTGCCCGGATAACCGACATGCAGACCCAGCGTGCGCAAGACCAGTTCGCCACTGCGTAGTTGTGCTTTCATATTGAGGGACATATTTTGACGGGTGCGCGGTTTTTGCACCAGCCCATCCTTGCGGAGCCGTTCTAAGCGGGTGCGCCGCCCTTTGGCTTGGCTGACATTTTGCCCGGCAAGGTTGCGGCGGATGTATTCTTCTTCTTTGGCGATGAATGCCTGTTGCGCCTCAAATTCTTTCCAGCGGCGGGTATAGCGTTCTTCCCGTTGGGTGGTGTAATGGCTATAGTTGCCACGATAAATCTCGATGGTGCCGAAGTCCATTTCCCAAATGGTTTGGGCGACAGCATCCATGAAATACCGATCATGGCTGACGACCAGCACGGCACCGGGGAATTCCTTCAGATAGCCTTCGAGCCATGCGATGGCGTTGATGTCAAGATGGTTGGTCGGTTCGTCCAGCGCCAGCAGGGTGGGTTCTTCGAGCAGCAACCGCCCCAAGACGGCGCGCGTCTTTTGCCCGCCGGATAGCTCCGACAATTTCGTCTCTTGATCTTCGAGCGCGAACCCCAAGCCTTGAATGACGGTTTTGGCGCGTTGGTCATAGGTATACCCGCCCCCCGCCTCAAACTTTTCTTGCAGTTCGCCATAACGCGCGATCAAGCGGTCGGGGGGATTGGGTTGTGCCATCGCTTCGGCAAGCTGTTCCAACTCGAATTCCATCGCTTGCAGGTCGGCAAAAGCACCATACAATTCTTCGCGCAAGGTGTGTTCCCCCAAAAGTTCTGGGCGTTGGGGCAGGAACCCAATTTTGACCCCACGGGCGCGGTTGACCATGCCGGCGCTGGGGATATCCAACCCGATCAAAATATTGAGCAGGGTGGTTTTGCCCGCGCCGTTGGGACCCACCATGGCGATACGGGCACCATGCGGGATTTCGACGCTGACGCCGCTAAAAATTTCATCAGGTCCGAATTCTTTTGCCAGATCGTTAGCCGTGAGTAGCGACATATCGGTCTTGTATTCCTCTAGTGAGCGATGGCTTGGGTCTACGCTTAGGTGCTGATATCCCAAATGAAGCCGGGGGCACCCATTGCCATGCCGCCATCGACATTGACACAGCGTTTATCGAGATAAATGAACGGGGCAGTCGGCTTGATCACATCCGCCATCACGGGGATGGGGGTGTGTCCGTGAACGATTTGCTCGCCGCCATAATGACGCAGATAATCCCGCAGGTTGTGTTCCCCCTTACGCATGGACGAGAAAGCGCGGTGTTCCGAAAAATCACCGAGCAAGTCTTCCCAATCGTTCTCGTAGGTGCCATTGAGGATGCTGCGAATGACAATGTTGACCCCATCCACCGTGGGGGAATAGTTTAGGTAAAGGGTCGAATCGGCGTGCATGAGCAACCGTTCGCCCAAACGAGTCATTGCTGGCAAGCTGCGCAACCATGTGACGTGGTGTGCTGTCAGGCGCGACATGTCCGAATCAAGCCCGCCATTGCGACGCCATGAGGTGACAAAATAGTCACTTTGCTTGGGAAAGCGCTGGGCGGCAAGCATCTGGACTTCATGATTGCCGAGCAGACAACCGATGGTGCCGCCACTGGTAGCGGCTTGGGTTTGCAATTTCATCACAAGGTCGATGACGCCAATGCCATCAGGACCGCGATCCACCAAGTCGCCGAGAAACCATAGCACCGAATCGGCACCGAGCCAGTTATGTTGGGCGTCGATCAAGTGGGCTTGTTGCAGGATGACGACCAGACGACTCAATTGCCCGTGAATATCGCCCATGATATATGTTTTCATAGCACTAAACCTTGCGGGCGCTTTGAAGGACACCCGATGTGAAAAAACCAAAACGGAGAGGAATGATGTCTTGCCACTGCTTTATGGTGCGTTGCGCCTATCATACCAGATGTAGGGACTCGGCATAAAGCATGGCTCTATGATCTATTGCTCATTCTTTTCCCAACAGATCATGCGTTTATAAAACTAGTTCATATTCCCTTAGCAATTGGGCGTTATAGTGAAGCACAATAGTCAAAGAGTGATCGGCGGATGTTAGAATGTCAGATGTTTACGTTCCAGCCCTGACTGGGCGTTATGTCATACTTTCACCCATCGGGCAAGGTGGGATGGGATCGGTGTTTCGCGCTAGCGACCGCTTGACGGCAAACACGGTCGCGTTGAAAAGCCTTGTTTTTGACCCCGAAGTGGTCGCTGAACTCTCTAGCGTGGGGCACGATCTGCGGCTGACATTGGCGCGGGAGTTTGCGCTGCTCGCCACTTTGCGTCACCCCAATATCATCAGCGTCTTGGATTACGGGTTTGATCGCAACGGGCAGCCTTTTTATACGATGGAGTTTCTCGCCGAGGCGCAGAATGTCGTCGCGTATGCACAGGGACGATCTGCGGCAGAACAAGAAGCGTTGTTCCTTCAGATGATCCAAGCGCTCAGTTATTTACATCGCCGGGGCGTGTTGCATCGCGATTTGAAACCAGATAATGTCCTCGTCAGCGGGGATGTGCTGAAATTGCTCGACTTTGGGTTGGCGATAGCGCGCGAACAAAGCACCGAAGATTCGAGTTGGGGGACGCTGGCGTATCAATCGCCGGAAGTGCTGGCGGGGGGGATGCCTGATGAGCGTAGCGATCTATTCGCGGTCGGCTTGATCACCTACCAGATGTTTAGCGGGCAGTATCCGTTTGATGTCAGCCATTCTCCCAATGATCTCGCCCGCAATATCCGCCATAAAACCCTTGATCTGACTGCCCTTGATCTGTCGCCCGCGATGGCAGCGGTGTTGGCGCGGTTGTTGGAAAAAGACCCAGCGCGGCGCTATACCTCGGCGGATGATGTTTTGACGGCATATGAGCGCATCTCGGACATGCGTGCGACTCAAGAAACGCCCATCCTACGGGAAAGCTTTTTACAAGCGGCACAATTCATCGGTCGCGAGCAAGAGATCGCCCAGTTGACCAGCGCCATGGACGCCATGATCGCTGGTTTGGGATCGGCATGGTTGATCGGTGGCGAATCTGGGGTGGGCAAAAGCCGCTTCTTAAACGAATTGCGCACCCAAGCCTTGGTGCGCGGCGCGCTCGTTTTGAAAGCGCAAGCGGTGGCGGAATCAGGCGCGCTCTTTCGCTTGTGGCGTGAACCGGTACGGCAGCTTCTGCTGTTGCAACCGATCAGCGACTTTGAAGCCGGCGTTTTGAAAACGATCATCCCTGATATCGAGGTCTTGCTGAGGCGAAGTGTCTCCCCTGCGCCGGACATCGATCCGAAAGCGGCGCGGGATCGCATCACCAATACCATTGAGGCGTTGTTCTTGCGGTACACCGCCCCCATCGTCTTAATCCTTGAAGATTTGCATTGGGTGAAAGAAAGTGTGGGTATCATCGAACGGCTGAGCCGTAATGCCGCCATTCAACCCTTGCTGATCATCGGCAGTTACCGTGATGACGATGCCCCGCAACTGCCCACAGCGTTGCCAGAGATGACCACGATCAAGCTGAGCCGCCTGCGACAGGGCGAGATCAGTGATTTGAGCGCCTCAATGTTGGGCGAAAATAGCGGACGGCGCGCCGACTTGGTGAAGTTCTTGATGGAACAGACCGAAGGCAATGTCTTTTTCATCGTCGAAACCGTGCGCGCGCTCGCCGAAGAAGTGGGGCAATTGCAAGCGATTGGCAGCGTCGCCTTACCAGAAAATATCATCGCCAGTGGGGTGCGCAACGTGGTGCAGCGCCGCCTCAGCCAGATCGGCGGGAAGGATCGCCAGTTGCTCGATTATGCGGCGTTGTCGGGGCGGGAGCTGGATTTGCCGATCTTGACATGGATCGCGCCGACGATGAGCGTGAATGATTGGTTGGTGCGCTGTGCCAGTGTGTTTGAGGCGCAAGGCGATAAATGGCGCTTTGCCCATGACAAACTGCGTGAAGGCGCGATTGCCGCCATCCCCGAACCTCAACTGCCTACTTTATTTCGGGAAATCGCGACCGCGACCGAACAAATCTATGGGGATGACCCCGACCACTATATCACCCAAGCAGATCAATGGCAGCACGCGGGTGATGCCTTCAAGGAAACTCGTTACAGTGCGCTGGCAGGCGCGCAACTGTTGAAACAAGGGGAATATACCGAAGCGATGCAGCGTCTCAAACGTGCCTATGAACTGGCGCAAACGCAAGATTGGTCGCCCTTGTGGCGGGCACGATTGGCGCGTTCTTTGGCGGATGCGTGTATTGGCATGGGCGATCAACAAGGCAATATTCGATTTTTGCAAGAAGCGCTGACGCATCTGAATCCTGACAATCTGCCCGATATCGAAACCGTGCTGACGATTGACGAAACCCGCTTGTTGACGGAAATTGAACTGGAACTAGGGTACAACTATATTGAACTGACGACCGATCCCCTCATCGGACAACAGTACATTTTGCACGCCGCCGCCTTGCAAGAGCGCATGGGGCAGTTGGTGGAACAGGCAGATTGTTATGCCATGCTGTCGATGATCTTGACGGTTGCGCACGAACCCCAACAAGCGGCGGCGTATGCTGGGCGGGCGGCAGAAATTTTGAATGCCATCGCCGTCGATGAAGTGTCGTCTGCGCCGGCGATCTTGGCGCGGGCATTGTCGAACCTCGCGTATTATTGGACGTTCGCAGCGCGCTGGCAAGAGAGCATCCAAGTGGGTGAACGGGCGGCGACGACGTATGAGCAGATCGGCGATCTCATCCGCTGGCGCGGTGCCTTGATGAACATCGCTGCATCGTATGAATGGCAAGGGGATTTTCAGCGGGGCATGAAGATGCGTTTGCAAGAATACGAGATCGCGCGGCGGGGGGTCAACATCACGGGTCAGATTCGGGCATTGGCGGGGGTGGGGCAGCTTCATGCCTACCTCGGTGATCTCGATGAGGCGCGGCAGGCATTGGAACACCGCTCCGATTTGGTCAGCCGGGTGGTCAACTCTTCCAGCACGCGCTTCACTTATTTGAGCATGGTTTATTTTCGTTCGGGGATGCTGGCGGCGGCGCGGGAAAACTTTCCCCGTGCGGTTGACGAGATCGGGCGGATCAAAGTCCCGACCGCCCATGATATGTTTTCCATTTCGGATACGGCAGAAGCTTTACTGGGCTTGTGGGAAAATGATCTCGATCACGCTGTCGTGTATCAAGATGCCGCCCCCGCGGTGATGCTGCGAGTCCAGATGTACGCGGAACGATACCTATCGGGCGAGCCGCTGATGCGCGTCTTTTGGGGATGGTATCTGTGGCTACAGGGCGACCACGACGGCGCAAAGACGTTGTGGGCGGGGACGCTGGTTTTGGCAAACGAGCGCGGCACTCAGTATTCGGCAGCGTTGGCGCATTACGAGATCGGGCGGCATTTACCTGTGGATGATGTGGAGCGTATGACCCATCTAAAGCAGGCGGTGACGATGTTTGCCAGCATGGGCACCCGCTATCACCAAGCTTTGGCGGAGAAGGCGCTCACTGCCTCTCAGTGACCATTCCCCGACGCCCCCGGTACTCACAAAACCGCCCCCAATTGGGGGCGGTTGTCGAGCGGTGATGGCGAGGCAGGTTAACGGGTGCCGACCAATTCCACTGCGTCGATCTCGTTCCAACCGCCACCAATGGTTTGATCCAGGACGATGCTCACCTGATTGACAAGGGTGTCGATGCCGCTCATGTCGAGCGTGAAGACGCCGGGGCATTCGGTGTTGCCTGGTGCGTCGGCACTGCCCTCGATTTCAATGGAGGTGTCCGTCTCGGTACTGCCGACTTCCACCCGAATGATCGAACCGGGGGTGTAGGTTTGATAGATGTTGATTTGCGTCGGGATCACTGCCTCGGCAAATTCCACGATCAGCGTGTCCTTGCCCGTGCTGGTCAGCGATGCCCACGCCGTCGAATAATCGCCACAAGCGTCCGTATTGGGGGCACCGGTCGCTTGCATAAAGCTGTAGCTGGCACTGCCGTATTGGCTGGTGCCCGACGCTGACGATGCCCACTGACGCACTTCATCGCTGACATTGGTCGAGGACCCGGTGCCGTCTTTGCCGCCCGAATCGGTACTCTGCGCACTGGTGCCGCTATCGCTTTCGAGGATAAGCGTATAGTCGCCCGTGTCGTTGGCGCTGAAACTGGTGGCTTTGATGACGTAGGTATCGGTACTCGGCAGTTCAAACTCGACGATTTGCGAATTAGGGAATTCGATATCCCCCCCAAAAGCATCATCATTGCTGATCAGTTCGATGTTGGAACTATAACCGGCAGGGTTGTAGAGATACAACTTACTGTCGATGTCGGCGTCATCTTCCGCCAACATCGTGATGGTGACAAGATCCCCCGCCGTGCCTTCAAACAGCCATACTTGTTCGAGCGCGCTCTCGGTCAGGGTGCCCGTCACGGTATCGCCATAGGCAATGGTGTCGGCATTTTCGGGCATACTGATCACGACGGTTTCTAGGGTGAGGGTATACAGACCTGTGCCAAAGAACCGATCTGCGGCAATGACATATTCGCCCGTCACTGGCAAGGTAAAGCCCACGATGCGCGCATTGGTGTAGCCGAATGTGAAATCGTTGGAGTCGTCGTTTGCGACCAGTGGCTCAGCGTTGGCACTGGCAGTAAAGCCATCGGTGGTATACAGCTCCAGACGGGTATCCAGTGTGGTCGTGTTGAGCGCCACCATCGAGATCGTGACGACATCGCCTTCGGTGCCGTCGAAGTGCCACAGAGTGGGCGTATTGTCGTCGGTCAGGATGCCGGTCACGCTACCGCCATAGACGAGCGCGACATCAGGGTTGTTCAATTCAAAGATCGTCTCTTCCAGCGTCAGGGTGTAATCACCCGTGCCGCGAAAGGTGGTCGCTTGGATGATGTAGTCGCCGTCTTCGGGCAGTATGAAGGACTCAATGCGGGCATTGCTGGTGCCTATCGCCACATCGCCGGAGTCATCATTGTTGATGAGATCGCTGTCGCCCGCTTCAAAACCTTCGGCTGTGAACAGAGACAAGCGCGTGTCTAGTTCGACGACATCATCCGCGAGCATGGTGATGGTGACGACATCGCCTGCTGTACCTGTGAAGGTGAACAACTGTTGATTTTCGCGGCGGCTGATGGTGCCGACCACGCTGTCGCCATAGGCGATGGTGGCGTCACCGCTGACGGTCGGTGCCGCCTCAGTAGGCGTTGCCAAAACGGTCGGCATAAGGGTCGGTTTGCCATTTGCGGGGGCAACGGTTGGTGCGGGCGTTGCCTCGGCGACTCCGTAGACCACCGAATGCATCAGCGCGTCCATCACCGGACCAATCTCGCCACCGGGTTGAATCGCGAAGATGAGCGTGTCGCTCTCGAGCTTCACGGCGAAAAGTTCTGCTGACCCAATCGGCAATTGGTCGCTGACCAAACTGGCACGCGCCGCCTCGAATCCGAAAGTGGTATCTTCGACGATCTCGGCGTTAGAGTCACCACTAGCATCGATAAGCGCCTGCACGACTTCGCTTGCCGTCAGAGTTTCTAGTTGCTGATCGCTGCCCAAAAGGATAGCCAATGCCATGTCACCGGTTTCGTAGGTGTAATCATTCGCTTGAATTTTCTCGATGAGTGCGGCGGAACTGGCAACATAGAGCGTTCCACTAACGTCTTGAAACCAAACTTCCCATCCGTTCGGCAGTTCAAGGGAGAGCGTGCCTACGCCGAAGCTCGTGGTATAAGACACGACGCCCGACTCGGGGGTGGGGGCAGGCGGGAGTTCGCTGGGTATCGCTTCACCAACAGTGATCGTGGCGATGATCGGTTCGAGGATAGCTTGGGCTTCTTCCTCACTCACGGAGGCACCCCATTGGGTCAAAAGCGTGACGGTGCTGCCGTCGAAATCGATGGCAATGATCGGGAAATTGGCCAAGGGTCCTTCGGTAGCCAACAGCCTGAAGGCGTCCAACCCGCCAATGGTGATGCTTTCGATAGCGCTGGCAGGGTCGCTCATGCCGCTAAATTCGCCGAGTACTGACAATACGGCTTCGGGACTGGCGTCAATTTCGAGACCGAGTGACGGCAGTTGTGAAGGGGGGGCAATACTCAAGACGATGCCGTCTGCGGGCAACTCAACGCTGCCTTGTGCTGCCGTGATACTGGCGCGAGAGTCGCCGATCACCAGCGTACTCCCATCGCTATCATCAGCGATCCAGCCTTCGGGGAAGCGGATGGTGACATTGTCAATCGAGGCGATTTGCGTAAGAAGTTCTTGCGCGAGGGCTAGGCTGGTTGTCAGTGCCAGCAACACTGCCACCAGCGAGAGGATGAAAATCTTCGGACGTGCAATAGAAGTCATACAACGGTCTCCATTTGGGAAGATGAAAAAGACTATTTCAAGATTCATTGTAGCACGGGGTGGTTGATTTGCAGTAGGAGATAGGAGATGGCGGCGGACGCGCACACCCGCGCGTATCCGCCGCTTTTAGGAACGGGGTTAGTCGGCGGGTTGTTGGACGGACACAGGTTGGGCTGCTGCTGGTTCCGACTTGGGTTTGGCATCTTTCTCTGGCATGTTTCCGGCTTTGCTCAAAAAGCGCACGACGGTATCGAGGAGCATTTGGGGTTCAAAAGGTTTACTGATAAAAGCATCCACCCCAAAACGTTGTGCCAGCGTTTGCTCGACATGGTTGGCGCGCGCCGTCACCGCGATGATGGGTGGGGCGTTGGTGCCCCCCAACGAGCGCTTGAGGGTTAAAATCAAATTGCGTCCATCCACATCGGGCAAGTTAAAATCGAGGAGGATGAGGGTAGGACGTTCTTGAGCAGCAGCGCGCGAGCCTTCTAATCCGCGCAGGCAGTGACGAATGGGTAGCTCAAGGGAGGCGAGGGTGCGCATGATCAAATCAGCATTATCCTGATTATCTTCGATGAGCAAAATATAGGGCATGACAGTCTCTCCAAAATAATTTAACGATGGGTGGGGAACCGTTCAGAGGCTTCCAACCCAATTCACGAACGAATTTGTCTACTGAGTGTAACGCTGGATCAAGTCCGCCAAGTCTCCGATTTGAAACGGTTTGACCAGAATTTCATGAAAGCCGGCAGCGCGGGCTTGCGCCAAATCATTGGCGGTGGTTAACGCCGTGACCGCCACAACAGGGATATTCGGATGGCTTTGGCGCAAGGCACGGGCGATCTCTAAGCCTGTCCGTTGTTGATTGAGCATCAGATCGACCAAAAAGAGATCGACTTTTGTTTCCAGCATGGATCGGGCGGCATCCATCGTTTCTACGATGATCAGTTCGTGCGGGGTGGTGCGCACGTAGCGGTTGACCAAGAGCGCGTCATCGGCATTGTCTTCGATATAGAGAATACGCATAGAGATCATTACCCTTTTTCAGGATGGCTTTGCCCCAATAGTTTTTGCAACGCTGTCAGCATTTTCTCGGCTTGGAACGGCTTCTTGAGGACACGCGGCACGGTGTTACTCGACAGTGGGTTGTCTTTCAACGACGCTGGATTATCGCTGGCAGTTAATAAGACCACTGGAATAGCTTGGGTCGTGGGATGAGTTTGAAGATCGTCAAGCACATCAAACCCCGCTTTTGCGGAAATATCATCGTCTAGCAAGATCGCATCGACGCTTAAGCTCGTTGCGAATTCGCGGATTTCGGCAGCCTGATTGGTTTCAAAGACGACATAACTGGCAGTTTCCAAAATGCGGTGCAGGGTGCCGCGCAAGAACGAGTCCTCAACCACCAACAAGATCGTTCGGAAGGCGCTCCAGTCAATCGGTTCAGGCTGGGTATCGGCGAGTTTTTCGGACGGGCTGCCCCCCACTTGAAGACGGTTGAGTTCGCTCGTCTTGGCAGGTAAGGCAAAGGCGGTAAGTTGTTCGGCGCTGGCGACGGGCAAGGTGAAGCGAAAAGTGCTGCCTTTGCCGACGACGCTTTCGACCGTCAGTTCGCCGCCGTGCATCTGGACGAGGCGTTGGCAAATATCCAAGCCCAAGCCCGTGCCTTGAATCGTGATGTTGTTTTGGATTTGGGCGAAGCGGTCGAAGATGACGCCGAGCGATTCTTGGGGGATACCCATACCGGTATCAGACACCGCGATCATGAAACAACCGGACTCGGTGTGGGCAGACACCGCCACGGTGCCGCTTTGGGTAAATTTGATGGCGTTGGACAGCAAATTCAGAAGCACTTGCCGAATACGTAGCGGATCCCCCCATGCGGGGGGCAGATCGTCGGCAAAGTTGGGGCGTAATTGCAGCGGCTTGTCTTTGACCAAACCGATAGCCGTCGCGATTACCCCCCGGAAAATTTCATTCAGGTTGATGGGCTGCAATTGCAGGTCGATTTTGCCCGCTTCGATTTTGCTGAGGTCGAGGATATCGGTGATCAAACCGAGTAAATGCTGCCCGTTGCCTTGAATGATGGCGATATCTTTACGATAGATCTCGGGCAAATCGATATAGTCGTACATCTGCGGCATCGTCAACATGGAGCTGGTGTAGCCGATGACCATGTTCAAGGGGGTGCGCAGTTCATGGCTCATGTTCGACAAAAATTCGGATTTGGCACTGCTGGCGCTTTCTGCCACTTGGCGCGCAGCATCAAGCTGGACGGTGCGTTCGCTCACGCGGTCTTCGAGCGTTTCGATGGCTTGTTTGATCTGTGCCGCCATAGTGTTGACGCTGGACTGCAACGTGCCGATCTCGTCACTGTTGCTGATCGTCACCCGTTGATCATACTTGCCACTGGTGATGGATTGGGCGACTTGGGTCAAATTGACAATCGGGCGGCTGATGGAACGCGATACGAACAACGAGGCCATGGCGACCAATACCATGACGACGAGGACGGCGGTGATGAGGACGGTCGTGGTTTGTTCAGTGAGGGCGCTTAAGTAACCGGCGGTCGGTTGCGAGACGAGCACCCAACGAAATAAGGCACCTTCGGGGGCGATGGTGCGGTAAAAGGCAGAACGATTGTCGCTGAGATCGCGATAGGCGGCGTTGGTACCGTCCAAGACGAAGGAAAGTTCCGGTTGGGTTTGGGCAATAGTGGCATTGGTACCCAACACTTCCCCGAACAACAGATCGGGATTGGGGTGCGAGAGATAGGTGCCAGACTGATCGACCATGAACACTTCGTCATCGGGCGAGACGCTGTTGCTGACGATATTCAAGAAACCTTCGGCGCGCACATCGGTGATCAAGACGCCAACGAGGGTATCCCCCGCGATAATCGGGGTGCTGTAGCGCAAGACCGGTCGGTAGGGCGTGGGGATGCGCCCAAACTCATCGAAAATTTCGATGGGGGAGACCAAGATATCCCCGACTTCGAGGGTCAGAGCGTCGCGAAAATAGGACTCGTTGGCGCGGGTGTTGAGGGTGGAACCACGCGCCGCGCGCACGGCACCATCGACACTATCGATGCGGACGAACTCGAAGCCATTGGGGTTTAGGAAGCGCACATGGTCATAGACTAAGTCGCCGCTGAGTTGCCGTTGCGCCATGAAATTGACCAATTCATCTTCGAGCGCGCCGCGCAAGACTTGCAAGCGCAGTGATTCACCCTCAGCGATGGCGGTTGCCAAGTTAGTCATCGTGCCGGAACCCGCTAGGATGCGCAGATCACTGAGCGTCGTATCGAGGAACCGTTCGATTTCGATGCCCAAGTTTTCGAGCTTCGATTGCTGAGTGGTGATCACCTGCTGAAAGGCGAGGTTGCTGGTCAACTGGATGGCAACCAAACCCGTCACGATCACTGGCGTGACCGCGATCACCAAGAACAACAGCAGCAGCTTGACCCGTAGACTTAGGTTGATGTTGAACATGCGCGCTTTTCCGATCTCACGTTTAGGAAATTAACTGCTGGCTTCGGTCGCTTCAGGGGTCGCATCGATAGCGTTCGCATCCATAAACGGATCGGGGAGCGGTTGGGTGAAGTCGTTTGATTCCCATGCTTGTAAGGCAGCCTCAACATTGTTGATCGTCACAATATCAAAACCGGTATCAGTGAAGGATTCAAATTCAACATCGTTGATGATGGCGTCATACAAAATACTGACGCTGCCATAACCCCAGTCCCAATATTTTTGACCGACCAACCCTTGCACCAAGCCTTCATTGACGAGTACCAATTCTAGCGGCAGGGTGTCGAAGGCGATATTGACCAAGCGCCCTTCTAGGGTTTGTTCTTCCCATGTGGGCATCGCCCCGCGCCCCAGGGTGAAGGGCCACAAGCCCGCGAAGAAAATGCCGGTCACGTCGGGGGTAGCGCTCAGAAATTCTTCGATGAGGTCAGCCGATAAGATGCCATCATCGTTGCCATACAAAATGCTGACGATCTCGACATTAGGATAATTCTCGATGCCATCGGCGAACCCTTGTACACGCGCATTGAGGTTTTGGGAGGTGGCAACGCCGCTGAGGATGCCGATCTTTCCGGTTTCGCCCATAGCGCGGATTAGCAAGTCCGCCGCGGCTGCGCCGGCGATAGTGTTGTCGGTGCCGTAATAGGTGAAGCGGTCACTGTCCGGCGAGTCGGAGTCCCATGTCATGGCGGCGATGCCCTCGGCAGTAGCGCGATTGAGCGCCTCGAAACAAGCGTCGGGCGTGATGCACGAGACGGCAATCGCATCGAATTCACCCGTGTCGATCACCTCCATGAGCAAATCAGCTTGCTCGGTCGCATCGGTATTCATAGGGGCAGCGACGAAAACCTCGACATCGCAGGGTAAATCTTCCGCCGTCAGTTCTTCGGCGCGGGTTTCGGCACCGACACGCCCTAGTTCGAAGACGGCATTATCCAGCGCTTTGGGGATCCACGCGATGTTGAGGACGCCATCGGTAAGGGGGCATTCGGTGTCACTTTGGGCAGAAATGGTCACGGATAAGGCAAGCACGCCCCATAGACAAATCAACAGCAAAAACGGAGTGAATTTTTTCATCAGGCTATCTCCATAAAAAATCTTGTAAATCGTATCGTTAAGTTTGTGCGATCCTTTTAGTCTTTATAGCACAATTTTGCCATTCTTGTGCAATTCCGACAATGAATGTGGCAAAATACATGAAAATTTCAGAATTTTCAGAATTCAAGGAAGCGACTATGCCTTCGTCTGGACAGAAATCGACCCATCCGAATCGCTCTGCGGCTGACCCGCTTGAAGATGATTTTTTTGATGTGCCGCCGCCTATCCGCTCGTTCTCGGACTTGATGGCGGAATGGCATGAAGTCACACAGCCGTCCGAAGCCGTTGGGGCGGAGGTCGATGAGGAGGAATGGGATGACGATGAAGACGAGCCTGAGGATGCACCGCAACGGGTCTGGACGCTGAGCCGCATCTTGCTATTGATCCTCACCCTGTTGTTGATCATTGGGATGCTGGCGTCGTCGTTTGAGGGTATTTTCTTCCCAACGCCGTTGCCGCCGCTGCCACCGCCGTTGCCGGGCGGCATGATCTAACCTGGACTCCTGAAGGTGCAACGTTTGACGCGGGTGTGCGTATAAGATTGTATAATTTGGTTTGTAATCAAAGGAGCAAACTCATGGAAAAACGTCTGTATCGGTCGCGCAGTGATCGTCAAATTTCGGGCGTGTGTGGCGGGTTGGCGGTCTATTTTGGCATTGACGCGACGATTATCCGGTTGCTGTTTGTGGCATTCGCTTTGCTCGGTGGTCCCGGACTGATCCTGTATATCATCATGGCGATCATAGTACCGTCGGAGTAGCGACAGGGTAGGGCTTGGGGTTTAGCGATGAATCAAAACGGCGCACCATGTGCGCCGTTTTGATTCTTTCATTGGATCGTGATGGCATGGCAGCACGAGGGTAATGTGCTTCCCTGTGGATTCTTTGCTCTAACGCCAACGCCTCATCCCCAATGCCTAACTCCGCGTACTTTATGAAAAGTGGTTAATCAAAGGATCATGCGCTTTAATAAAGGGATGAGTATTCTTGAATTTCCACAAAAGTGATGAAGGAACAAAAATTGTGTCTCGTATCCTCCGTATAATCGTTTTATTGCTCACCCTCAGCCTATTTGTCTTGCCCGCTGCGGCACAAGAACCGGTCACGATCAGCTTTGTCCACATCTTTGGGGGCGAAAATGATACGCGCGGTGCCGTCGTACAGGGTATCGCCGATGCTTTTATGGCGGAAAACCCCAACGTGATCGTTGAGGTCTCGTCACCCAGTTTGGACTATACCGAACTGTTCAACAATAGTTTGCTGGCTGCCGAACAAGGCAACTCCCCGACCATTGTTCAAATCGAAGAAGGCTTGACTCAACTCGCCGCCGACTCTGGCTATTTTACGCCTATCGCCCAAATTGCCAGCGCCGAACAATTGGCATCGCTGGATGATATGCTCGATGTCGTCGTCGCTTATTACACCATTGGCGGCGAACTATACAGCGTGCCGTGGAACGCCTCCAACCCGGTTTTGTATTACAACAAAGACATGTTCACGGCAGCCGGGCTTGACCCCGAAGTTGCCCCGCAAACATTCGACGATATCCTTGCCGCGTGTGCAGCGATTGATGCGGTGAAGACGGAACTTGAAATCACCTCGTGCATGAATATCCCGATGACGGCGTGGCTGGTGGAACAATGGATGGCGATGCAAAATGCCGAGTTGGTCAACAACGGCAACGGACGCACGGAACGCACGACTGAGGTTTATTTCGAGAGTCCCGAAATGGTTGAGATCGCCGAGTGGTACGCCCTGATGGCGTCGTCCGGCTATCTCACCTACAGCGGCACGCCTAATGATTTGAACGCCGAAGGCACGACCTTCTTGGGCAAGCAGACCGCCATCACCATTAACAGCACGGCAGGGTTGACCTTGATCCAGCGCTTCTCGACTTTGCAGGGGTTTGAACTGGGCGTCGCCCGGATGCCGTTGCCCGATGCCGACGCCACCAACGGTGTGACGATGGGCGGCGCGAGTTTGTGGGTGTCGAGCAGTGCCACGCCCGAACAAGCGCAAGCCGCGTCGGACTTTTTGTTCTTTTTGACCAATACCGCGAACGATCAAGTGTGGCACCAGAACAGCGGTTATTTTCCGATCCGCGCCAGCTCGATTGACGCCTTGACCGAAGCCGGATGGTTTGAGACCAATCCCAATTTCGCGATTGCCATCGACCAACTGCGCGAATCGGTGGGCAACATCGCCAATGCCGGCGCGGTCGTTGGTCCTTCCACCGAAGTGCGCGGGATTTTGGTCGAAGCCCTTCAGTCGATTGTCGATAGCGGCACCGCCCCTGCCGAAGCGTTGGCGGTTGCCAAGCAGCGCGCCGATGCGGTCTTGGCGGATTACAACGCCGTCGTGGGTGGCTAAGGTTCATCGCCTCTCGGTGAACTTTTCTCCTCATGGACTCCGAACTCCGCTTTGAGCGGTTCTGGACACGGGCGGGGGCGGTTATCGCCGCCGCCCTGATTGGTTATTTCGTCGTCAGCGAATTAAGTGGTTTGTTGCGCTTACTGGAGTGGCTGGGGCAGGGCATCGCAACTCTGCCCAGCGCGCTTTCGGTCTTGCTCGCCCATTATGCGTCGCTACCGCTCAGCGCCTTGATTTTACCCGTGTGCATTGGGGGGGTGGTCGGGGGCATCAGTACCGCGTTGGTGGCTGGTGACGCGCGCCACGCCGCAGCGCACCGGCGCAATATCGTGATTGGCGCGGGCATGGGGGCGCTCAGCGGGCAAATCTTGACCGCCGCCTTGCGTCACTGCACGTATGCCCTCGAAGCCCCGCTCGGCGAAACGGTGGCGGGGGTGATCCTCACCAGTGTGAGCGCGCTGATTCTGTTGCTACCGATATGGACATTGATGCGGCGGCGACGTAGCGAAGGGACATCGGGGTATTTTCGGCGTCCGTTGCTGGCATATGGGTTGTTGGCACCCACCCTCTTGAGCTTGGGGCTGTTCCTTTATTTCCCCGCTGCGCAAATGGTGGCATTATCGCTCAATTTGCGGCGTTTCCCGCTGCCCCAAGAACGTTTCGTGTGTTTGGGCAACTATAGCGCGCTGACGGTCGATCCGATTTATCAGACGAGCTTATTGACGACAGTGTTCATCACGGTGGCAGTGGTCTTGATCAGCTTAGCGCTGTCGTTGGGGATCGCCGTCCTTGCCTCGCAAAAGATTCGTTATGCTGTCGTCTATCGCGTCATTTTGATCTCCCCATTCGCGCTCTCACCCATTGTCACAGGGGTGTTGTTCTTGGCGCTTTTTCGCGAAGGGGGCACGGGCATCCTCAGTTTTCTGGCACTACAAATTTTTGGCAGCGCCCCCAGTTGGCTGCGCGACCCGACTCTGGCGCGGTGGGTGATCATTGGCGCGTCGGTGTGGAACATCCTCGGCTTTAACATTTTGTTCTACATCGCCGGGTTGCAAAATGTGCCCAAAGATTTGTTGGAAGCGGCACAGATCGACGGCGCAACGGCGATCCAACGCTTTGCGCGCATCACCTTTCCGCTGTTGTCGCCTTACACCTTCTTTCTCTTGATCACCAACGTGACTTACGCTTTTTACGGCGTCTATGGCGCGATTGATACCCTCACCCAAGGCGGGCCGCCCATCGGTGCAGCTGGGCAATTTGGCGGTGCCACCAATGTCTTGATCTACAAATTGTACGAAGATGGTTTTAGCCCCGGTTCGCCTTTGGGGTTGGCGGCGGCACAAGCGGTGGTCTTGTTCGTTGTGGTGGCGGGATTAACATTCCTCCAATTCCAATTTGTCGAAAGGCGCGTAACCTATGGCGAGTGACGCACGGATCGGGCAGACGCCCGTAGTGACGCCAGCGCCGCGCCGCCCCAAAACACGATGGGGCGTGCATCTGGCGCTGATGGTGGTGTGTTTTTTCGTGGCATTGCCGTTGCTGTATGCGCTGCAAGTGGCGACCTTAACCTTAGAAGGCTCGTACTTATCCCCGCCGCAATTTTTCCCGCCGGGAGGGGACTTGCTCAACAACATTGCGCAACTGTTTGAACGTAATAACTTTGGCGTGCTATTCGTCAATACCACCTTGATCGCCAGCGTGGTCGCGATTGGCAAAACCGTGTTGGCATTGCTGGCGGGGTTGGCGTTCGTGTATTTTCATTTCCCCGGCAAAGCCTTTTTGTTTTTCTTCATCTTGTTCACCTTGCTGCTGCCTACCGAGATCACGCTGCTGCCTTTGTTCCGCATCATGTCGGAACTCGGTTGGGGGCAAACTGCGCCCCGCCTAGCGCTGACGATCCCGTTTTTGGCGACGGCGACAGGCACCTTTTTGTTTCGCCAACACTTCACCAATATCCCGCGTGAACTTGCCGAAGCCGCGCAGATCGATGGCGCGACGCCAGTCCGCTTTTTGTTCGCCATCTTGATCCCGATGTCGTGGAATGTGATCGGCGCGCATTTGCTGGTGCAGTTTATTTCATCATGGAACCAATATTTATGGCCCGTGCTGATCGTGCAAGACCCAACGCAACAGGTGATCCAAGTCGGCGTGCGCCAAACCCTCGCAGCAGGCTTGCAAGTCGATTTTGGGTTGCTGATGACGGCGGGGTTTTTGGCGTCCATGCCCCCACTAATTTTGTTTGTGGTGCTGCATAAACAATTCATGAATGGTTTTTCGCTGACACGGGATCGGTAACACGGTCTCTGTCATGGAGTGAATCTCGGTGATTATCACTTTTTTTATACCCTATAATGAAATTGTAATCACAATATCTAAACAGGGTAAATGCACTAAAATGCAGGGGTGGTTTGGCTATCAGTGAAAGAGGCGGATTCATGGGGCAATTTACGGGTAAAGTGGCGTTGGTCGTCGGTGGTACGTTGGGCATTGGCGAAGCGACCGCCATCGCGATGGTGGCAGCGGGTGCGAAGGTCGTGATCGGCGGGCGGCACGCTGACTTTGGGCAACAGGCGGTCGAGTTGATTCAGGCGCAGGGCGGCGAAGGCGAAGTCGTTTATCATTACGTCGATCTGCTGGATAGCGCCTCGGTGAAAGCCATTGTCGAGTTTACGGTCGCTACCTTTGGGCGCTTGGATTACCTCGTACAGAGCGCTGGCTTAGAAGGCGTGGTCGCCAATACTGTCGAATGCACCGATGAAAATTGGTTCGCGGTTTTAAACACCAATGTGACCGGCACATGGTATTGCATGAAGTACGCCATCCCGCACATGTTGAACACGGGCGGTGGTTCCATCGTCAATGTCGGTTCCATCATCGGCGTGATCGCGTTCCCCGGTTTGCCCGCTTATACCGCCAGCAAAGCCGCACTGATCGGATTGACCAAGACGACCGCGCTAGAATATGCCAAGTCGAATATCCGCGTGAATCTGGTCGCCCCCGGTTCTATCCGTACCCCGATGTTTCAGCGTTTTTCGGGCGGTTCGCCGGAAGCCGAAACGTATATGTCCACCTTCCACCCCATTGGACGTATTGGCGAACCGAATGAGGTTGCCAGCGCGGTGATGTGGTTGTGTTCTGATGGGGCGTCGTTTGTCACCGGACATGTATTGCCGGTCGCGGGTGGGTGGGAAGTACCCTAAGATCTGGGGTTAGGGGTTGGAGATTAGCAATGGGGGACACAAGGTGAGAGTCTGTTGCAAAAAGGTTTGAATCGGCGGGCAACCCCATTGAGTCTTGGGCGTCAAGTTAAGGGTTTATGCTCTTGTTTTGCCTCAATCCCCACCCCCTAGCCCCCTCCCCATTGCATGGCTGAGGGGGGATTTTCAAAGTGCTTGTGCCGTTTTCT
>Ga0209181_10002247_pt1 | contig 31994 bp, 18 predicted proteins | sample MAT05_FD_187208 | JGI IMG/M metagenome (GOLD analysis project Ga0209181, IMG submission 187208) | Freshwater microbial communities from Lake Fryxell liftoff mats and glacier meltwater in Antarctica - MAT-05 (SPAdes) (version 2) | ecosystem: Environmental > Aquatic > Freshwater > Ice > Liftoff... | reverse complement strand
TGGTTCACCGCGCCGTCGCCGAGGTGACGGCGTGGCCCGCGGGCGAAGCGCTGGGGAAGTGATACCGGAGCCGGCGGATCCGTAATCGTCCCGGGGCGTTGCCCCGGGCTATGCTGTCCCAGCCCTTCGGGCTGAAGATGGCCGCCGGTTTTCAGGCCAACGGCATGGGACAGCATAGCCCGGGGCAACGCCCCGGGTCCGACTTCACCGCGCCGGCGGCAGCTGCGTGTCCAACACGTACATGCCGACCGCCTGCCCGACCGCGAGTCCGTCGGCCGCCGCGGTCGGCGTGTGAACCCCGGCGTACACTTCGCTCACGGCGACCTCGGCCGCGGCGTCCGCGAAGCCGATGAACGCCCGCGTCACCCCCGGCAGAGCCGCGGAGTACGCGCGGAACGCGAACCCGGTTCCGAACAGCCCCTCCAGCACCACCGCCCCGGCCCCCGCGAACGCCGCATGCTCCGCCACGTAGTCCGGGTGATTCGGCGTGGCCCGCAGCGGCACCCACGTCGGGTCCGCGGTCGTCAGCGCGTTGTCGTCGGCCTCGGCCTCGCGGACCGCGGTGATCGGGCGCCAGCGGTCGTAGGTCAGCTTCGCGTCCCACGCCACGATGCCGGCGTCGACCCCGGCGAGGTTCAGCAGCGCGAACGCCCGCGCCGAGTCGAGCAGGTCCGGGTTCGTCCGCCGCACCGCCCCGCGTGCCACCGCGTTCAGGTCCGCCCCGGTCGCCCAGAACAGCGCCTGTTGCGTCTGGTCCGCGGTGCGGGCGGCGCTGTCGGCGCGGCCGAGCTGCTGCACTGTGTTCAGGTCCGCCGCGTACTCCGGGCTCGTCACGTCCGGCGGGCCGTCGGTGGCGAACGAGCGCGCCGACGGGATGGCGAACGGCCGCACGAAGCCCCAGCCCGGCAGCTCAAACGGCTCGTTCCCCGGCGGCGTCGGCCGCCAATCGCCGGGGGCGGCGCCTGGGGTGTAGGGGAACGTCGCGGCCTCGACCGAGCCGTCGAACAGGCGCGTGCCGAGGACGAGCTGCGCGGTCTCGGCCCCGACCTGGAGTCCGCCGTCCTTCGGCGTGCCGTCGGGGATGAGGGCCAGCCGGGCGTCGCGGGTGCGGATGAACTCGTCGGCCATTCCGGGAAACAGGTTCGACAGCACCCGTTCGCCGGCGAACACCGCCGCGACCTCGGCGTCGGCCGCGTCGGGCGTCGGCGAGAAGAAGTAGTACGGCTCGTAGCGCCGCTCGATGCGGTCGACCGCCTCGAACACCGCCAGCTGCACCATCGCCCGCGCCCGGGCCGCGGCCGGCGCCGGGGTGCCGTCGGCGGCAATCGCCCGCTCCGTCACCTGGTTCCACAGCAGCGCCGCGTCGGGCGCCGCCTCCGCCGGGCCGCCGACCCAGCCGCCGGACAGACCGGTGGTGCCGAGCACGTCGCCGGTCGGCGTGAAGCGGCCGACGCCGACGCCCGGCACGACGGTGATGAGGTCGGCGAAGTAGCCCCGGTACGCCACGCCGACGCGCACGCCGGTCCGGGAATCCCCGCCAGCGGCGAGGAAGGACGTGAACGCGGTGCCGTCGGCGCGGAAGCCGTTGACCAGCGGCCCGCCGCCGTCGCCCGTGCCGGTGGCGATGTCGGCGACGCCGTCGAGGTCGAAGTCGGCGGACGCCACGAACACGCCGCCGGCGAAGGCGGCGTCGTAGGCGAGGAAGCTGGCGAGTTCGCGGCCGCCGGCGGCGACGCTGACGGCGCGGACGTGTGGCGCCCCGCCGGGGCCGGCGGCGGCGATCACGTCGGCCCGGCCGTCGCCGTCCACGTCCCCGGCCGCGACGCGGACGCCGCCGCGGAACCCGTCGCCGAACGCGAAGAAGCTCTTCCCGACGGTGCCGCCGGCGCCGTCGATGACGACGACGGCGGGTCCGCCGCCCTCGCCGGCGCCGGCGATCACCTCGGCCCGGCCGTCGAGGTTCGTGTCGCCGGCCGCCACGTAGACGCCGCCGCGGAAGGACTCGTCGAACACGAGCAGGCTGCGGAGCTCGATTCCGGTAACGCCGTCGAACACCTTGACGACCGGCCCGCCGCCGGCGCCGGGGGCGGCGACGAGGTCGGTCACGCCGTCGCCGTTGACGTCCCCGGCCGCGACCCGGACGCCGCCGGTGAAGGCGGTGCCGAACGGGAAGACGCTGTACCGCGGCACGCCGGTTTCGGCGTCGATCAGCTGGGCGCGGCCGATCTCGCCGGCGTCGGCGCCGACGGCGGCGAACTGGGCCGCGGGCATGTCGCGCGGCTCGAGACGTTCGAGGGTGAACCGGTTCCGGTGGTGGCGCATGTACCGATTAATCGGGCGCCGACGGGCGCCGACTTGACGAAAGCCGAAGGTGTTCGAGCCGGGAGCCTGGCTACTGGACTTCCTCGTGGGTGGTTCGCCCCCTCACCCCGCGTGCTCCGCCGCGACCCTGGTATGTTCCGTCAGGGTACGCGGTGTACCCTGACCGCGACCCCCCCGGTCGGGGAGTTCGATGACCCTCGGGCCGCCCAGGCCGTGGGAGCATAGGTATCTACACAAGTCATAACTCGCTTGTGTCACAGGAGTAAGGCAGCAACTTTGGGGTGGAATCGCGTAGTGAACATACGGCCATACGCCCCGGTTTCGCTGTAATCCAGGGGGCTGGACTCTCAAGCTCGCCCCAATACCGACCCCGGAATTACCGGGTTTTTCACTGCAACCTGCTACTCAGTCTACTGTTGCAAGTTGTGTAGATACCTATGCCGTGGGAGAGTGGGAACCCCCGACCGGGCCACCGCCGGTAGCTCGAACAGTCACGTGGCCCCCGAGGCCGGATCACCAGGACGAGCACCCGCCGGCGGACCACCCCGAGGCGACCCATGGCCCCCCCCGCGTTCGTCGGCATCGACGTGTCCAAGGACTTCCTCGACGCCCACGCCCGACCGGCCGGCCGCGCCGAGCGGTTCCCCAACGACCCGGCCGGGGTCGCCGCCCTCGTCGCCTGGGTCCGCGGGGTGGCCCCGGCGCTCGTCGTGGTCGAGGCCACCGGCGGCCTCGAGTACGCGGCCGTCGTGGCCCTCCACGCGGCCGGGGTGGCGGCCGCCATCATCAACCCGACCCAGGCCCGGCGGTTCGCCCAGGCGACCGGCCGGGCGGCCAAGACGGACGCCCTCGACGCCGCCGTCCTGACCCACCTCGCCGAGGCCGTCCGGCCCCCGGTCCGGCCCCTCCCGGACGCCGGCACCCGCGCCCTGGCCGAGTTGCTCGACCGCCGGCGGCAACTGCTCGGGATGCCGACGGCCGAGCAGAACCGGCTGGCCGCGGCTACCGGGGCGGTGGTGCGGAAGGACCTCCAGGCCCACCTCCGGTGGCTGGCCAAGCGGCTGGCGGCGGCCGACGCCGACCTCGACCGGGCGGTCCGGGCCAGCCCGGTGTGGCAGGCGAGCGACGACCTGCTGCAATCCATCCCGGGGATCGGGCGGGTGGTCAGCCGGACCCTGCTGGCCGACCTCCCGGAGCTCGGGACGCTGACCCGGGGGGAGGTCGGGGCGCTGGCCGGGTTGGCCCCGATGAACCGGGACAGCGGGCGGACGACCGGGTACCGGGGGACGACCGGGGGGCGGTCGCGGGTCCGGGCGGCGGTGTACATGGCGGCACTGTCGGCCCGGCGGTACAACCCGGTGCTGAAGGCGTTCGCGGCCCGGCTGGCGGCGCAGGGGAAGGCGGCCAAGGTGGTGCTGGTGGCCGTCGCACGGAAGCTCCTGGTCATCGCCAATGCCGTCCTCCGGGACCGCAAGCCGTGTGACGCACACCGACGCCCGACCGAGACCGCCCGATGGCCGCCCCCGCCGGCAAGCAAACCGTTACGCTCACGTCCGCCGACCCCACGGCGGAGCGCGTCGCCGCGCTGCGGGCGCTGTTTCCCGACGTGCTCGCCGACGGCAAGATCGACTTCGACAAGCTCCGGGCGGCGCTCGGCGAGAGCGTGTCGGCCGGGCCGGAGCGGTTCATCTTCTCGTGGGCCGGGCGGGCGGACGCGGCGGCGCTGCTGCAGACGCCGAGCCGCGCCACGCTCGTCCCGAAGCCGGCCGAGTCGGTGAACTGGGACGCCACCCGCAACCTGTTCGTGGAGGGCGACAACCTCGAGGTGCTGAAGCTGCTGTACAAGGCCTACGCCGGCCGGGTGAAGCTGATCTACATCGACCCGCCGAACAACACGGGTCAGGACTTCGTGTACGCCGACGACTTCGCCGACCCGCTGACCGTGTACCTGAAGCTGACCGGCCAGGCCGACGACGCCGGCAAGCTGCTGACGAGCAACCCGGAGACGAGCGGCCGGCACAATCGCTACAGACGTTGCATTTGTGCCCGTACCTACTAGCCAATCTCAAGTATCCCGGCGACAATCAGCGCGTCTCCGACAGCCGGCCCCCGAGAAACAGCCATGTATGACCGCATCCAGGCCGACATCGCGTCCAACTCCTTCTATCGGGAGAATTTCCCGAACGACGGCCAGCGGTTCGTAGCGTGGTACCTGCACCGCGTCCTGTTGCTCGATGTCCATCAGACGAAGGCAGCGATCACCGACGGCGCGGGGGATAAGCAGATCGACGCAATCGTGGTGGAGGACGGCGAAGAGCGCCGCATCCGCGTCGTCCAGGGCAAGTTCGTGAAACCTGAGAGCATTGACGCCACGCCCCTGCGAGAGGTGCTGTCGGCCTGGACTCGACTCAAGGATATTCCGAAGCTCCAGCTCGAATGCTCCGGGAGGCTCGCCGAGAGGCTGGAGGCGATGCGGGTGGCCTTGGAGGATGAGTACGACGTCCAGTTTGAACTCATCACCACCGGCTCGCTCACCCCGTCAGCCGTGACAGACTTCGAAGCGTTCGCGAAAGAGATGGGCGAGAGCACGGACTTCAGCGCCGGGTTAACGCTCGTGAACTCCGACCTCCTCGAAACGCGCTTGTCCGAGGCGGAGCAACGCGACCTCCCTGAACTGGCAGCCGAGATCGAGCTCGACCCGCAGAAGTGCCTTGTTACCGAGGAGGCGGGCATCCGCGTTGTCCTCGCGATGCTCCCGATTGAGCAGTGCCTCAAGCTGCCGGGGATCGCGGACGGGAAGCTGTTCCGGCGGAACGTCCGCCAGAGCCTCGGGATCACGAACAAGGTAAATAAGGCGCTCCGGGATACGCTCGTGAATCCGGACAAGGGTAAATATTTCTTCTTCTTCCACAACGGGATCACCGCTCTCTGCCGGGATGTATCCTTCTCGCCGGACAAGAAAAAGATGAAGGTATCCGCGCTATCCGTCGTGAACGGCTGCCAGTCGCTATCCACGATCTACGCCACCGGGGGGAAGGTGAGCGAGAAGAAGGGGAGCCAGCCGAAGGGCTCTGTCCTCTTCCGCTTCTATGAGATTCCGCAGTACGACCTCGGCGACGCCATCAGCATCAACACGAACTCACAAAGCGCAGTGAAGCCCCGAGACCTTCGGAGCAACGACAAGTACATGCGGTCGATCAAGAATCGCTATGAATCTCAGGTGCCCGGCGCGTACTTTCTCACGAAGCGGGGCGAGGATCGCCCGCCCGACAAAGAAGCGGCGAAGTGCGTGGACTCCCCGGACTACGCGAAGATGGCCGTCTCGTGGATGTGCCAGCGTCCGAACCTCGCGACGAACGAAAAGCGTCTCTTCGACGAGCTTTACAAGACCGTTTTCCACCCGGAGTTGGAATCGCAGTCTATCCTCGCCCTTAAGCTCTGGATGAACGAAATCGACAAGCATTGGCCGAACCTCGACATCAACGAAGCGGTGAAAGCTGTGAAGGGGGCCGCCCGGTTCCACATGCTCTTCATCGTCTCCCAGCTCTTTGCGTTCGCGAGCAATCAGTCGGACAAGGTGCCGTTCCCCTCGGCTACGATGAACGGCCTGAAATACGCTGGGCAGAGTATAAGTCAGGCGAAAACGTGTCTCAACCGCGCACTCCAGCAGGCGATCACGCAGAGCGCCCAGACCGGCAAGGTGTTCAGCCCGCAGAACTGGCTCAAGGGCAAGGCAGCGGTGAACGACGAGCAGCTCGTCGTCGGGGCCATCGTGGACGTACTTAAGGGCTTCACGACGCCGGAGACAGCCCCGTTCATAGCAGCCTTCACCGTCCCCGCTCAGATGTTCTCGTTCCGCTGGTCGGCGGAATAGCGCGCTCACGCTCAAGCCGGACGCCGACCCGGTCGCGGTGCTGTGGGAGTTGGCGGTCAAGGAGGGCTACGGGCTCAACAGCACGATCGCGCCGGCGGCGGTCGGGGAGAACACCGTCTACACCGTGACCGACCCGGAGCGCGACCCGCCGCAGTCGTTCCGGGCCTGCCTCGACGCGCAACTCGCCCCGGACATCTGCCGGCAACTCGGCCTGACCGCCGACGACCTGTTCGTCTGCAGCGACGCGGCCCTCACCGACACCCTCGCCGCCAACCTGGCCCTCCAGTGCCGACTGAAAACCGTCTGATGCCGGGGCGATGGTGCGCCGCCGGCCGCAAGTCGTGGCCCGCCAAGGACTCGCGCCAGCGCCCGCACCACGGCGTCGCCCCAATATCGATTTGTGAATTTGACTCAATGCTTGCGGGACGGGGTACCCCTGTTCGCCGCAACCAATGATCGCGGTACGAATCTTCCCGATCCGTGACGAGGGCCGGCGATGCGGTTCCAGTTCGACGCGAACCAGACGTACCAGCTGCGCCCCGTGGACACGGTCGCCGCGTTATTCCGCGGGCTGATCCGCGACTGGTACACGACCGCCGTCCGGGTGATGAACTTGGAGGCTGACTTCGAGACGGCGCGGTACACCGACCCGTTCGGCGACGCCGGGGAAAAGGGGTGGCCGTCGGGGGCTAGAGTCGTGAATCTCGCGTGAAACTCCCCCGGGTGCGTCGAAACGCCGCGGCCGACCCGTATTCGGAGGCTACGCGGGGTCACGGGGGCGACATGGCGGGGCACACCCGGCGACACGACGCGGCCGGCCGGTCCCTGGTCGCGTGGGCCGTGACCGCGGCGTTCGGGACGTACTTCTGCGTCTACGCCTTCCGCAAGCCGTTCACCGCGGGCACGTTCGCCGACGACGGGTTCTGGGGCGCGGGCTACAAGACGGCGCTCGTCGTCGCCCAGGTGCTCGGGTACACGGCGTCGAAGTTCCTCGGCATCAAGGTCGTGTCCGAAGTGCCGCCGGCGCGGCGGGCCGGGCTGATCCTGGCGCTCGTCGGCGTGGCCGAGCTGGCGCTGGTGCTGTTCGCCGTCACCCCGGCGCCGTGGAACGTCGTCTGGCTGTTCGCCAACGGCCTGCCGCTGGGCATCATCTTCGGGCTGGTGCTCGGCGTGCTCGAAGGCCGTCGGCAGTCGGAGGCGCTGGCGGCCGGGCTGTGTGCCAGTTTCGTCGTCGCCGACGGGGTGGCGAAGTCAGCCGGGGCGTCCCTGCTGATCGCGGGCGTGTCCGAGACGTGGATGCCCGCCGCCGCGGGGTTGCTGTTCGTCGCGCCGCTGCTCCTGTTCGTGTGGATGCTCGCCCGGGTGCCGCCGCCGGCCGACACCGACGTGGCCGCGCGCGCCGAGCGGGCGCCCATGACCGCCGCCGACCGGCGCGCGTTCTTCCGCCGCTACGCCGTCGGGCTGCTGCTCGTCGGCGCGGCGTACCTGCTGGTGACGGTGCTGCGGAGCGTGCGGGCCGACTTCGCCCCCGAGGTGTGGGCCGGGCTCGAGGTCACCGGCCGACCGGCGGTGTTCACCTACTCCGAAATGGTCGTCGCGGCATGCGTACTCGTGGTGAGCGGGGCGGCGGTGCTGATCCGCGACAACCGCCGGGCCTTCACCTACGCGATGGGCACGGCCGCGGCCGGGGCGGCACTGCTGGCGGCGGCGCTGGTCGGGTTGAAAGCCGGCGTGCTGTCGCCGCTGGCGTTCATGGTCCTGCACGGCGTGGGGCTGTACCTTCCCTACATCGCCGTCCACACCACCGTGTTCGAGCGGCTCATCGCCATGACCCGCGACCGCGGGACCGTCGGCTACCTGATGTACCTCGTGGACGCGTTCGGCTACCTCGGCTACGTCGCCGTCCTGCTCGCGCGCTCGGCCGGCGGGCCGGGGCCGGACTTCCTGGCGTTCTTCGTGCCGCTGTCGTGGGGCGTCGCGGTGGCGACGGTGGCGCTACTCGTTCCCGCGTGGTACTACTTCATGACCCACCCGGCCGCCCGACCCGCCGCGGGGGAGGCGTGATGGCGAGCGTCGCCCTGTTCCACGGTCCCGGCCGGCCGCTGGAACTCGTGACCGAACCGAAGCCGGAGCCGCGCGCCGGAGAGGTGCTGGTCCGCGTCAGCTGCTGCACGCTGTGTCGGAGCGACCTGCACACCCACGCCGGGCGGCGGACCGAGCCGACGCCGGCGGTGCTCGGGCACGAGGTCGTCGGAAGGATTGAAGCGTTCGGGCCGGGGGCGGCGCCGTCCGACTACCGCGGCTCGCCGGCGGCGGTCGGCACGCGGGTGACGTGGGCCGTGGCCGTCGGCTGCGGGACGTGCTTCTTCTGCGCCGACGGGCTGCCGCAGAAGTGCGAGACGCCGTTCAAGTACGGCCACCGCCGCGCCGAACCGGGCCGTCCGGCCGGCGGGCTGGCGGAGTTCGTCGTCCTCGTCCCGGGCACGGCCTGGTTCGTGGTGCCGGACGCGGTGCCCGACCGGGTCGCGGCCCCGGCCAACTGCGCGACCGCCACCGCCGCCGCGGTCCTGCGGGTCGCGGGGTCGGTGGCCGGGCGGACGGTGCTGGTGTTCGGCGCCGGCGTCCTCGGGGTGACGGCGTGCGCCCTGGCCCGCGCCGCCGGCGCGCGCGCGGTGATCGCCGCCGACCCGCTCCCCCCGAACCGCGGCCGGGCGACTCTGTTCGGCGCTACGCAGGCGGTTGCGCCCGGGGACGACCTTCGCGCCGCAGTTCTCGCGGCGACCGCCGGCCGCGGCGCCGACGTGGTGCTCGAACTCGCCGGCACGGCCGACGCGGTGGCGGCTTCGCTGGCGCTGGCGCGCGTGGGCGGCACGGTGGTGCTGGCGGGAACGGTCGCCCCGGTCGGGGCTGTGTCGCTGGACCCCGAGGCGGTGGTGCGGCGGATGCTGACCGTGCGCGGGGTCCACAACTACCACCCCGCCGACCTCGCGGCGGCGCTCGACTTCCTGGCCGGGCCGGGCGCGGCGTACCCGTTCGCGGAGCTGGTCGGCACGGAATACCCGCTGGCGGACGCCGACCGGGCCTTCGCCGACGCCCACGCCCGGCCGGGCGTGCGCACGGCGGTGGTGCCGTGAGTTCCGGGTGGCGAGCCGACCGCCGTGAGGCGGCGGGTGACGCTCGACTCACCCGCCGCCTCACGGCGGTCGGCTCGCCACCCGGCGCCGCGTATCCTGATCGTCGGAGGTTCCCCGTGCCGCTCGTCGACGCCGTCTTCCGCCTGTTCGCCGAGCGCGGCAGCGGGCTGTACTTCGGGGAAGCGGTCACCGAAACCGAACACGCCCTCCAGACCGCGCACCTCGCCGAAGCCGCGGACGCCGCCCCGGCGCTCGTCGCCGCGGCGCTGCTGCACGACGTCGGCCACCTCCTGCACAGCCTCGGCGAAGACGTGGCCGACCGCGGCATCGACGGCCGCCACGAGGACGTCGGCGCGGCGTGGCTGGCGCGGCACTTCGGCCCCGCCGTCGCCGACCCGGTCCGCCTCCACGTCGCCGCCAAGCGCTACCTGTGCGCCACCGAGCCGGCGTACCTCGCGGGGCTGTCCCCGGCGTCGCGGCGGAGCCTGGAACTCCAGGGCGGCCCGTTCACCGACGCCGAGCAGGCGGCGTTCCGCGCCGAGCCGCACCGGGAGGCGGCGCTCGCGCTGCGGCGGTGGGACGACGCCGCGAAGGTGCCGGGCCTCGCGGTGCCGGGCGTCGAGCACTACCGGCCACACCTGGAAGCGGCGTTGAAGGGGAACGCATGAGCGCGGGGTTCGACGCGGCCGTGGTCGGGGCCGGGGTGCTGGGGCTGGCCCACGCCTACCACCTCGCCCGCCGCGGGCTGCGGGTCGCGGTGTTCGAGCGGCACCCGGCCGCGCGCGGGGCGTCGGTGCGGAACTTCGGCATGCTGTGGCCCGTCGGGCAGCCGGCCGGCGAGCGGTACGACCTGGCGCGCCGCAGCGTCGAGGTGTGGGGCGAGGTGCTCCGCGCCGCCGGGCTGTGGCACGACCCCTGCGGCTCGCTCCACGTCGCCCGCCACGCCGACGAGGAGCAGGTGTTCTGCGAGTTCGCCGCCGCGTCCGACCGGCCGTGCGAGGTGCTGAGCGCCGCGGAGGTCGTGCGCCGCTTCCCAACTGTTCGCGCCGACGGACTACGGGCCGGGTTGTTCAGCCCGACCGAGGTGTGCGTGGACCCGCGGCAGGTGATCGCCGAGTTGCCGGGGCATCTGGCGCGGGAGCACGGCGTCGCGTTCCACTTCGGCACCACCGTGCTCGGCTACGACGCCGGCCGCGTCGCCACCACCGCCGGCTCGGTGGCCGCGCGCCGTCTGGTGATCTGCACCGGCGAGGACTTCCGCGACCTGGCGCCGCAGGCGTTCGCGGCGTCCGGCCTGGTTCGCTGCAAGCTCCAGATGATGCGCTCGACGCCGTACCCCGACCGGCTCGGCGCGATGATCGCCGGCGGGCTGACGCTGCGGCACTACGGCGGGTTCGCCGCGTGCCCGACGCTGCCGGCGGTGGCCGCGCGGTTCGACGCCGAACTGCCGGAGTACGGGCGGCACGGGATTCACGTGATGGCGTCTCAGAACGCCGCGGGCGAGGTCGTGATCGGCGACTCGCACCACTCCGGCGACGCCGTCAGCCCGTTCGACGACCCGCGGGTGGACGGGCTGATCCTCGACTACCTCCGCGGCTTCCTGAGCCTGCCGGACCTGACGATCGCGGCCCGCTGGCACGGGGTGTACGCCAAACACCCGACGGCGGCGTGGGTGGCGGTGCGGCCGGCGCCGGGGGTGCTGGCCGTCACCGGCGTCGGCGGGGCCGGCATGACGCTGTCGTTCGGCCTCGCCGAGCGGATGGTGAACGAATTCCTGGGGGGCGAATCGTGATCGAGCTGGTCGTGTTCGACATGGCGGGGACGACGGTGTTCGACGGCGACGCGGTGAACGCGTCGTTCCGCGCCGCGCTGGCCGCGCACGGGGTGACGGCCGACCCGGCCGTCGTGGACCGCGTGATGGGTTATCACAAGCCCGAGGCCATCCGCGTGATCCTGGAGACGGTCGGCCGGCCGGCCGGGCCGGCGGAGGTGGACGCGATTCACGCCGCGTTCGTGGCGCGGATGTGCGACTACTACGCCACCGACCCGGCGGTGCGCGAGATCCCCGGGGCGGCGGCGGCGTTCGCGCGGTTGCGCGCCGCGGGGGTGAAGGTGGCGCTGGACACCGGCTTCGGCCGCCGCATCGCCGACGCCGTGCTGACCCGCCTCGTCTGGACCGTGCCCGACGTGGTGGACGCGACGATCACGAGCGACGAGGTGCCGCGCGGCCGGCCGCACCCGGACATGATTCGGGCGCTGATGGCGCGCCTGGGTGTGACGGACCCGAAGGCGGTGGCGAAGGTCGGCGACACCGCCGTGGACCTGGACGAGGGGACGAACTCCGGTTGCCGTCTGGTGGTGGGCGTGACGACCGGCGCGTTCACCCGCGAGCAGCTGGCCGCGCGGCCGCACACGCACCTGCTGGCGTCGGTGGCGGACGTGCCGGCGCTGGTGCTCGGCGGGCGGTGACCCACGCACGGGAAGGATTCGTAGCTCGTCCGGGATGCGTGCGGTGTGCCGGTCGTCATCGTGCGTGGTTAACCACGCACGATGGGAACCAACTCGACACGCGCATTCCGAGCAACCTGCGTGTCGGTCGCCCGGCGCGTCCCCGTCACGGCCGCAGGTTCGACGGCACGCCGCGGAGGAACACCCGGGCGTTGAACGCGATCACCACCCGGTCGCTCGCCCCAACATACGGCAGCCCGCTGTGCCGCAGGTACGACGGGAACAGCACCAGCAGCCCGTCCGCGAGCGGGGCGTCGAGCTCCTCGAACTGGTGGGCGTTGCCGGCGTCGCGGTAGCCGAGCGCCAGCGGCGAGTAGAATCGCGTGCCGCCGTTCGGGGCGCCGCCGTCGGTCGCGGCCCCGCTGTCGCCCACCTGCACGTAGTAGACGCCGCACCACGAGCAGTTCGGGTGGACGTGGGCGTCGTGGAAGCCGCCGCCGTTGGTGACGTGGAACCAGCTCTCGACGACCGCGATCTCCAGGTCCGCCGGCCGCACCCGGCCGCCCTCGGCGTGGCACACTGCCGCCGCCAGACTCTGCCCGATGAACCCCTTCAGCCGGTCGAGCGCGGGGTGCGAGTGGGTGAACAGGTCGAACCCGCTCTCGTAGAGCCCGTGCCCGGACTTCGCCCGCACCGCCACCCCGCTGGCGATCCGCTCCGCCTGCTCGGCGCGCCGCTCCGCCAGGAACGCCAGCAGCGCGGGCGCCTCGGCCGCGTGGTCGCGCCACCGACGATGGAACAGGAGCGTCGGCCAGCACGCCTCCGCCGTCAGGTCGAACGGCGAACCCTCGGACGGTGACACCATCCCCCTCCCGTCGGCCCCGGCTGAGCCGGTTTTGTACCGCGTCGGCCCGCGGTCAGAATGAAGAGTCGGAGAAAATACGGTCCTTCTCCCGCTCTTCATGCCACGGCCATGCGACGCACACACCCCCGCGGACAATAGCACTCCGCCCCACCCCGGCGCCCGCGGCCGGCTCCTCTGGTCCGGAGAAGGTACTTCATGTCCCGCTGGTGGATCCGCTCGCTGTTCGCCCGCCCCGTCCGCCGCGCCGGGCGCCGCCCCACCCTCCGCTTGGAGGGAATGGAAGCCCGCGACCTCCCCTCCACCCTCTCGCTGAGCGGCACCACGCTCACCTACGCCGCCGGTGTGGGCGTCAACAACAGCATCTCGGTGTCGATCTCCGGCAGCAACGTCGTCGTCACCGACACCGCCGAGACGATCACGACCTCCATCACCGGCGCGAGCGGGTCCGGGACGAACACGGTGAACGTGCCCACGACCGGGGTGACCGCGGTCGCGCTCGGCCTCGGCGACGGGAGCGACGCGGTCGCCGCCGCCGGGGTGATCCTGACCACCCAGAACCTGACCGTGGCGAACACCGGCACGCTGCTGTCGGTCGGCGGGCCGGTCCGCACCACGACCGGGAACATCGGCCTGTCCGGGGCGAACCAGGTGACCCTCGCGGGCGGCGCCCAGGTCGGCGGGACCGTGACCTCGACCGGGACCGTACCGACCGCGGTGTACACGCTCGCCAACCAGACCACCGGCACGATCACGATCGCGGCCAACACCGACGGGGCCGGCAGCCAGGGGTTCGACCAGGGCGGCGGGTGGCTGATCACCAACAACAACACCGCCGCGGCCGTCGCCGTCACGGTGAACACGGCCGGCGGGGGCGCCGGGGCGGCGACGATCGGCCTGGCCACCGTCGGCACCGCGATCGGGTCGCGGTACACGGTCGCGGCCAACGGGGGGAGCATCGTCTGGGGCGCCGACGCGGCCCTCGGCGGGGCGTTCAGCACGGCGTACCGCGGGACGGCCAACGGCGGCAGCGTGAACACCGCGGTGGTCAAGGCGTACAACGTCGTGCTGTCCGCCGGCGGCGGGATCGGCACCGACCTCCGCCCGGTCCAGACCAGCAGCCCGGCCGCCACGGCGACGGCCACCCTGACCGCCGGGAACGGGGGCGCCTACCTCGTGGACTGGGGCAGCCCGCTCATCCTCAACGGCGCGACCGCGACCGGGGCCGGGAACGTCCGGGTGGTGACCGCGAACGTCGGCGGGCACAACCTCACGATCAACGGGAACGTCAGCGCCGCGACGGGGAGCATCTACCTGGCGGCCGACGACAACGTCACCGTCGGCCCGAACGTGACGATCGGCGGGGCGGGGTTCAGCGGGACGGTGTGGATGCAGGCCAACCGCGACCGCGGCACCGCCGGTCAGTCGTTCAACATGAACGCCACCTCGGCGATCGTCACCAGCAACACCACGAACACGGCCGTCGCCCTGACCAGCCTGCGGACGCCGACGACGCAGGCCGTGTACCTGGACATTGCGGGCGACGCCGGCACCCAGTCGCTGATCACGCTCGGGTCGATCACCACCGGCGGCGGCGGGCGGATCGTCGTCAACTCGACACCCTACGCCTACCTCACCGCCCCGGAGGCGGAGGCCGGGCGGATCATCATGGCCGGCACCGCGAACGCGCTGGACGCCGGCCCGACGGGGACGATCGAGCTCGTCGGCCGCGTCACCGCCACGACCGCGGCCGACGCGATCGGCACGGCCGCGCTGCCGATCCGGGTGGCGGGCGGGACGGTGGTGACGAACAGCAACTTCGGCGGCACCCATGTCACCGGTACCGCCGCCACCAGCTTCTCGGCCACCACGGCGGCCAACACCGGCTTCCTGACGAACGGGACCACCTCGCCGGTGGTCGACCAGACGACGGCCGTGCCGCTGAACCTGACGACCACCGCCGGGGCGCTGACCGTCGGCACGGCGACCGCGAACGTCAACGGCGGCCCGATCAGCCTGACCGGGGCCGACGGCGTGGTGCTGTCCGCCGCGGTCGGGAACTCGATTACGGGCGCGGTCGCCGTGACCGGCTCGCTGTCCGGGGCCGGCGGCATCACCGGCACCGGCGTCACGACCACGCAGGCGACCGACTCGACGTACACCGGCGCGATCGGCGGCGCCGCGGGTCTGACGAAGGCCGGCGTCGGGAACCTGACGCTGACCGCGGCGCAGACGTACACCTCGGCGACGACCGTGGCCGCCGGCACGCTGTCGGTCGGCGCCGGCGGGCTGACCGGGACCAGCGGCGTGACGGTCGGCGCGGCCGGGGCGCTGGCCGGCAACGGGCCGGTCGCGGGGCCGGTCGCCGTGTCCGGCGAGCTGACGCCGGGCGGCACCGGCGTCGGGGCACTCGGGACGGGGAACCTCACCTTCGGCGCCGGCGGCGCGCTGCTCGTCAACCTCGTCGGCGCGACGACCCCCGGCACCGACTACGACCAGGTCGCCGTGACCGGGTCGGTGGCGCTGGCGAACACGGCGCTGCGGGTGTTCGTCGGCCCCACCCCGACCCTGACCGTCGGCCAGACGTTCCGCATCGTCGACAACGACGGCAGCGACGCGGTCACCGGGCAGTTCACGGCCGGCGCGACGGTGGCGGCGTTCGACAACCCTTCGTACGTGTTCGCCGGCAGCACCACCGGCGGGACCGGGAACGACGTGGTGCTCACGCTCTCCGCCATCCTCCCGCCGCGGTACCTCGACGTCGTCGGCGGGACCAGCGTGGTGTACAGCACGGCCGCGACGATCAACAGCGCCGTGTCGCTCGCGGTCGTGTCCGGCCGGTACGTCCTCAGCGACGCGACCGGGGCCATCGGCCTGAGCACCGCGGCGGCCAACGCCGGGTGGACGGTGGACGGGCCGACCACCGTGTCCGGCCCGGTCGCCGGCGTCACCGCCGTGCAGTTCGGCCTCAGCGACGGCTCCGACAGCATCACCGCCCTCGACGGCGGCGGCGCGTCCGTGACCGTGACCAGCGGCGGTACGCTGACCACGGGCGGCACCCTGACCACCACGGCGAACCTGTCCTTCGACGCCGTCCCGATGCTGACGCTCGGCGGCACGCTCACCCCGGGCGGCACGCTCGCCGTCACCGACGCCGGCACACTGAACCTGACCGGCACCGTCGCGCCCGGCACGGCCGCGAACCTCGCCGCGACGACCGTCACGGCGGCGGCCGGCTCCGTCCTCTCGACGCCGACCGCCACGCTGACGGCGACCGCGGTGGGCACGGCCTTGAACCCGGTCCGCACGCAGGCGACGACGGTGACCGCGACCGCCGGCGCGGGCGGCGCGTTCGTGGCGGAGGCCGACGGGGCGGCGGTCACCGCGTCGGCGACCGGCGCCGGGGCGGTGGTGGTGACGAGCGCGAGCGGGACGCTCGGCCTGACGGCCACGACCGCCGGCGGCGAGATCACCGCGACGAGCACCACCGGCACCCTGAGCGTGGTCGGGGCGGTGAGCAGCGCGGGCGGGAACATTGTCCTGTCGAGCGGCGACGCGGTCGCGCTCGGGGCGAACGTCAGCGCCGGCGGCGGCACCGTCGCCATCGCGGCGAACACTGACGGGGCCGGGGCACAGGGGCTGACCCAGACGGCCGGCACCGTCACCACCGCGAACACGGGCGCGGCCGCGGCGTCGGTCACCGTCAACACGGCCGGCGGCGGTACGGGGAACGCAGCCATCGACAGCTTCACGGTCGGGTCGGCGACCGGGGGGCGGCTGGCGGTCAACACGTTCGGCGGGTCGGTCGTGTACGGCACCGCGACCACCACCCTCGACGGCTTCCAGCGCGGCATCTCGGGGAACGGCGGCGCCGACCCGACCCGGCTGCTGCGGGCCGCCGTGTACGACTTCACCACCGGCGCGGGCGGCGGCGTGGGGACCGACGACCGCCCGATGCAGATCGCCAACTTCGGGGCGAACGCCGTCAGCGCGACCCCGCACCTCACCGCCGCCGTCGGCGCGGGCGGCATCTACGCCACCGGCTGGGACCCGGCCGGCAGCGGCAGCGACACCACCGACCTGACGGTCGGCGCGGTCACCGCCCAGGGGGCGGGGAACGTCCGCGTGGTGACGGCCAACGCGAGCGGGCACAACCTGTTCGTCACCGGCGCGATCACCACCGGGTCGGGGAGCATCTACCTCGCCGCGGACGACAACTTCGAAATCACGGCGGCGCTCGGCGGGGCCGGGTTCTCGGGCACCGTGTACCTGGCCGGCAACCGCGACACCGGCAACACCGCCAACCTGCGGATGAACGCCGGGTCGTCGATCGTCACGACGAACGCGACCGCCGACGCCGTGCTGCTGGAGGCGTTCAACACCGGCGGCACCCGGGCCGGCGGGGCGACCGTGAACAACATCACCGTCGGGACCGGCGGCACGATCACGGTGAGCACCATCCCCCTCGCGGCCAGCCAGGGCACGGTCGTCATGTTCGACGCGAACGTGCTGCTGACCGCTGGCCCGGCCGGCCGGGTCGTCTTCGCCACCGCCCCGCAGCTCTCGACGACCAGCACCATCGGCACGCCCGCGCTCCCGATCATGGTGTCGGCCGGCACCGTCGTCGCCACCGCGCTGACGGCCGCCACCACCACCGGCACCACGAGCGGCGTCTACGTGACCGGGTCCGGCCCGACGGCGTTCACCGTCCAGATCGGCGGGGTCATCGCGAACGCCGGCGACATCTCCCTCGCCACGACCGCCGGCGCCCTCACCGTCGGCGGCCCCACGTCGGGCGTCAGCAACGGGGCGATCACGCTGACCGGGGCCGCCGGCGTGGTCGTCGCCGCCCCGCTCGGCAGCGCGACGACCGGCAACATCACGATCAACGCCGGCTCGAACCCGGCCACGCTGACCGACGTGCTGACGCTCGGGCCGACGACGACGCTCGCCGTGACCGCGGCCGGCGGGCTGACCGTCGCCGCCGGCGGCACCCTGGCGGGTACCGGCGTCGCGGGCAACGGCACGCCGGTCGTCGTTCAGCCGGGCGGCACGCTCGCCCCCGGCGGCGCCCTCGCGGTCGGCAACACGACCCTCGGCGCCGGCACCCAGCGGCTCGACCTCACGTCCGCGTCGAACTTCGACAGCCTGGCCGTGATCGGCACGGTCAACGTCACCGGCGGCGCCCTCGCGCTGGTCGTCGGCGCCGGGCTCGCCGTCACCGACTCGTTCGTGATCGTGTCGAACGACGGCAGCGACCCCGTGACCGGCCAGTTCGCCGACGGCACCTCCGTCCTCGCGGCGAACGACCCGCGCTACGTCTTCACCCTGAACTACGCCGGCGGCGACGGCAACGACGTGGTCGCCACCCTCACGCAGATCGTCACCACCACGTTCCTCGACATCACCGCCGCCGGCCTCGTCACTGTCGCGTCGGCGGACGGGCTGAACAACTCGTTCGGCGTCGGCCGCACCGCCGCGGCGTACACGGTGACCGACCCCGCGGGCGTCATCACGCTGTCCCCGCGGGCGGTCACGGCCGGGTGGACCGGCAACGGCACGAACACGGTGACCGGCCCGACCGCCGGCGTGACCGGGCTGGCGTTCAACCTGAACACGGGCTCCGACACGCTCGCGGCGATCGACGCCGGGCCGGTGCCGCTGACCGTGAACGGCACGGGTTCGCTCGCCGTTGCCGGCACCGTGAGCAGCACGGTCGGCGTCACGGTCACGGGCGTGACCGACATCACCGGCAGCGCCGCGGGGGTGTTCCTGGCGCCGGGTGTCGGCCTGACCGCGGCCGGCGGGATCGGTACGTCGGGCCAACGCGTGCGGACGACGGCCGGCGCCGTCACCGCGACGGCCGGGGCCGGCGGCGTGTTCCTCGCGGAGACGAACGGCGCGGACTTCACCGCCACCACGACCGGCGGCGCGATCGACCTCCTGAACACGACGGGCACGCTGAACGTGGCCGGGCCGCTGACCTCGGGCGGCGGGAACGTCGTGCTGTCGAGCGGCGACGTGGTCACCCTCGGGGCGAACGTCACCGCCGGGGCCGGCACCATCACCGTCGCGGCGAACACCGACGGCGCCGGGGCGCAGGGGTACGACCAGAAGGCGGCGACCCTGACGACGACGAACGCGACGGCGGACGCGCTGCGGGTCACCGTGAACACCGCGGGCGGCGGCACCGGCAACGCGGTCATCGGCCAGGGGAGTGTTGGCACCTCGACCGCCGGCGTGGTCACCGTGTCCACGTTTGCCGGCAGCGTGGCGTGGAGCCACGACCCGGTCTACGCGGTGTTCGGCACGGCGCAGCTCGGCACCAGCAACGGCGGCTCGAACCCCCAGACGCTCAAGGCCTACGCCTACTCGTTCGTCACCGGCCCCGGCGGGGGCGTCGGGAGCGACGCCCGCCCGCTCCAGCTCGACAACGCCGGCGCGAACAGCGCGGTGAACGTCGTGCCGAACCTTACGGCCGCGGCCGGCACCGGCGGCGTGTACGTGACGGTGTGGGACGCGGTCGTGGCCAGCGACCTGACCCTGGGCACCGTGACCGCCCAGGGGGCCGGGGGCATCCGCATCGTGACGGCGAACTCCGGCGGCCACAACCTGTGGGTGACCGGCAACGTCTCGACCGGGTCCGGCTCGATCTACCTCGCCGCGGACGACAACATCGCGGTGGGGCCGGGCGTGACGATCGGCGGGGCGGGGTTCAACGGGACGGTGTGGATGCAGGCGAACCGCGACGCGGGGACCGCCGGCCAGACCTTCGAGATGGACCCGACCGCGGCGGTCGTGACGAGCAGCACGGCGAACGTGCCCGGCGGCCCGCGCACCCCGGCCACGCAGGCGGTGTACCTCGACATCGCCGGCGACCAGGGCGCGCCGTCGGTGCTGACGGTGGCGAGCGTGACGACCGGCGCCGGCGGGCGGCTGGTGCTGAACGCCATCCCGAACGGCATCGCGCTGGAGGCCGGGCGGGTGGCGACGGCCGGCGCCACGAACGTGCTGACGGCCGGGACGGTCGAGGTGATCGCCGGGATTACGACCGCGGCCGTCGCCGATGCGATCGGCACCTCCGCGCTGCCGCTGGCCGTCGCGGGTGGGAACGTGGTCGTCGCGGTCAATCACGGCAACACGTTCGTCACGTCCGCCGGGGCCGCGGGCTTCACGCTGAGCACGACGACGATCGCGGGGCAATCGACAGCCGCGAACACGGTGCTGAGCACGACCGCCGGCACGCTGACGATCGCCGGGCCGACCGCGACCCTGAACGGCGGCGCGCTGAACCTCACCGGCGCCGGCGGCGTCGTGGTTTCCGCCCCGCTCGGCAGCGACACCACCGGCGCGATCACGATTACCGGCCCGGTGACGGGCGTCGGCGACATCACCCTCGGCACCGGCGCCCTGTCGCTGACGCAGGACACCGATTCGACCTACGCCGGCGTCATCGGCGGCGGCCAGGCGGTGACGAAGGCCGGCACCGGCACGCTGACGCGAACCGGAAGCAGCAGCTACACCGGGGCGACGAGCGTGCTCGCCGGCGGGCTGCTCCTGAACGGCGCGACTCTCTCCGGCACGTCCGGCCTCGCCGTTGCCGACGGCGCCACGTTCGGCGGCGTCGGTTCGGTCGCCGGCCCGGTGACCACGTCCGGCGGGCTCGTGCCGGGCGGCGTGCTCGGGCTCGGCGGGCTGTCGTTCGGCGCCGCCGGCCCGCGGGCCGTCACCCTCGACCTGAACGGCACCGCCGGCTTCGATCAGCTGGCCGTGACCGGCGCCGTGAACCTCGCCGGCGCCGCGCTGACGGTGAACGTCGGGTTTCTGCCGCTGCTCGGCACCGCCTTCACCGTCGTCGCCAACGACGGCTCCGACCCGGTCGTCGGCACGTTCGCCGGGCTCGCCGCGGGGGCGACGTTCGACGTGGGGGCGCGGACGTACACGGTGAACTACACCGGCGGCGACGGCAACGACGTGGTACTGACCGTGACGCACGTCAACGCCGGCCCGCCGGTGAACACGGTGCCCGCGAGCGCGTCGGTCCTCGAAGACGGCTTCGTCACGTTCCCGGCCGCCGGCGCCACCCGCGTCGGCGTGGACAACGCCGTCCTCGGCGACGCCGTGATCCAGGTCACGGTCGCGGCCGGGAACGGCGTACTCACGCTGTCCACGACGACCGGCCTGAGCTTCACCGCAGGCGACGGCACCGCCGACGCGACGATGACGGTCCGCGGCACGATCGCGGCGATCAACGCGGCGCTCGACGGCCTCCGCTACGACCCCGCGGCGAACTTCAACGGGCCGGACGCGATCACGGTCACGTCGAACGACCTGGGCGCGACCGGCGGCGCGCCGCAGACCGACGCGGACTCGATCCAGGTCACCGTGACCGCGGTGAACGACGTGCCGGTGTTCACGGTCGGCGGCACCCACACCGTCGCCGAGGACGCCGTCCCGCAGACGGTGCCGGGCTGGGCGACCGGCATCACCGCCGGCCCGGCCGACGAGGCGGGTCAGTCGCTCACGTTCATGGTGACCACGAACAACGACGCGCTGTTCACCACGCTCCCGGCGATCAACTCCGCGGGCCAGTTGACGTACACCCTCGCCGCGAACGCGAACGGCTCGGCGCTCGTCACCGCTCGCCTCATGGACGGCGGCGGGACGACCAACGGCGGCATCGACACCACGGCCCCGCAGACGTTCACGATCGTCGTGACGCCCGTGAACGACGCCCCGGTCGTCGGCCCGCTGGCCGGCCCGGTCGAGGTTCCGTCGCACGGCCCGGCGGAGGGCTTCGTCGCCACCGCGGGCGCCGTCTCCGACATCGACACGGCCGTCTTCGCGGGCGGCACTCTGACCGCGAGCGTCACCACCGGCGGCGACGCCGGCGACGTGCTCGCCATCGCGCCGGGCGGCTCGGTCGCCGTGGCCGCGGGCGTGGTCAGTGTCGGGGGCACGCCGGTCGGCACGGTCGCCGGCGGGACCGGCAGCACGCCGCTGGTGGTCACATTCGGCGCGAGCGCCACGACCGCTGCGGTCGAGGCCGTGCTGCGGCGGTTGGTGTTCCGCACGCCCGCGGTCGGCGTTTCGCCGGGCGACCGGATCGTGAGCGTCGTCGTGACCGACGGCGCGGGCGGGACCAGCACCGCGGTTACGGTCACGGTGGCGGTACTGCCGAACGTGTCGCCGACGCTCGGCGGCGCGGCCCCCTCGGTCGCGTTCACCGAGAACGACGCCGCCGTCCTGCTCGCCCCGGCCGGCACCGCCGGCGACCTCGACTCGCCCACCTTCGACGACGGCACCCTCACCGCGGCAATCACCACGGGCGGCAGCGCGGGCGACGTGCTCGCGATCCTGCCGGGCGGCGGCGTAACCGTGGCCGCAGGCGTGGTGAGCGTCGGCGGCACCCCGGTCGGCACGGTCGCGGGCGGCACCGGCGGCACCCCGCTCGTGGTCACGTTCGGCGCCGCCGACGCCGCCGCGGTGCAGGCCGTGTTCCGCCGCGTCGGCTTCGTCAACGCCTCCGAGACAATCACGGCCGGGTCGCGGACCGTCACGTTCACGCTGACCGACGGCGACGGCGGCACCAGTCCCTCGCCGACGACGACCCTGACGGTGACGGCCGTGAACGACGACCCGGTCCTGACGCTGCCGGCGGGACCGTTCCCGACCACCGAGGACGTGGCGCGCACGATCGCCGGCGTGTCCGTCGCGGACCTCGACGCCGGCACCGGTGACATCCGGGTGACACTGACCGTGACCGGCGGCCGGGTGGCGCTGGCCGGGACCGCCGGCCTCACCACCGTGAGCGGGAACGACACCGCCTTCGTGGACATCACCGGGCCGCAGGCGGCCATAAACCTGGCGCTCGCGTCGCTCACGTTCACCCCGACCACCAACTTCAACGGCCCCGCGTCGATTCAGATTCTGGTGAACGACCAGGGGAACACGTCCGGCCCGCCGAAGACGACGACCGGCACGCTGTCGATCCCCGTCGCGTCGGTGAACGACGCCCCGGTGCTGACGGCCCCCGCCGCGGCGGCGACCAACGAGGACGTGCCGGTCGCGGTGGCCGGCGTTACCGTGACCGACGCCGACTCCGGCACCGCCTCGCTGCGAGTGACGCTGACGGTGGCCCACGGGACGCTGGCCGTGCCTTCGGGGCCGGCCGTCGTGAGCGGCAACACCAGCGCCGCCGTCACCCTGACCGGCTCCGCGGCACAGCTGACCGCCGCGCTCGCCGGGCTCACGTACCTGCCCGCGGCGAACTACCACGGCCCCGACACGCTCACGATCCACGTGGATGACCAGGGGAACACCGGTGGTGCGGCCCAGGCGGCCGACGCGACCGTGTCGATAACCGTCACGTCGGTGAACGACGCTCCGGGCGGGGCCGACCGGGCGGTCACCACGGCGGAGGACACGCCATACGTGTTCGGCCTGGCCGACTTCGGGTTCACCGACACGAACGACAGCCCGGCGAACGCCTTCCAGTCTGTCGTCATCACCACCCTGCCGGGGGCCGGGAGCCTGCGGCTGAACGCGGCGACGGTCACAGCCGGGCAGGTAGTGGCGACCTCCGACATCGCGGCCGGCGGGCTGGTGTTCACGCCGGCGACGAACGCGAGCGGGACGACTTACGCGAGCTTCACGTTCCAGGTCCGGGACGGCGGCGGGACGACGAACGGCGGGGTGGACACCGACCCGACGCCGAACACGCTCGCGGTGACCGTCACCCCGGTGAACGACGCCCCGGCGGCGGGGGCGGTCTCGGCGGCGACGGCCGAGGACCGGTTCGTGGACGTGGACCTGGCGCCGCTGGTGTCGGACGTGGAGACGGCGACGGGGAGTCTCGCGTTCGCCGTCAGCGGTGCGATGAACGGGTCGGTGACGCTGCTGCCCGACGGGCACACGGCCCGCTTCACCCCCGCGGCCAACGACTTCGGGGCGGCCGGCTTCACGTACACGGTGACGGACTCGGGCGACCCGGCCGGGACGCCGGGGAACGCGCTGTCGAACACCGCGGCGGTGGCGGTCGCCGTGGCCCCGGTGAACGACGCCCCGAGCTTCGGCACCAGTTCCAGCGCGTACGCCCCCGAGGACGCCGGCGCGCAGTCGCGGCCCGGGTTCGCCACCGGGATCACCGTCGGGCCGGCGAACGAGTCGGCGCAGGTGCTGACGTTCACCACGGTCGTGACCGGCACGACCGGCAGCCTGACGTTTGCGCAGGCGCCGCAGGTCGCCGCGGACGGCACCCTCACGTTCACCGCCGCCACTGGGACCAGCGGCACCGCCACCGTCCGCGTTACGCTGACCGACAACGGCCCCGGCACCGCCCCGGACGTGAACGCCACCGCCCGCGTCTTCACGCTCTTTGTCGGCGGCGTGAACGACGTGCCCGTGTTCACCCCGGGCGGGAACCAGACCGTCGCCGAGGACGCCGGCCCACAGTCGGTGCCCGGCTGGGCGACCGGCATCTCCGCCGGCCCGGCCGACGAGACCGGCCAGTCGCTCACCTTCCTGGTGAGCACCGACAACGACGCGTTGTTCGCCACCGGGCCGACGATCAGCGCGACCGGCCTGCTAACCTACACCCCCGCGGCGAACGCCAACGGGTCGGCGACGGTGACCGTCCGCCTGCGGGACGACGGCGGCTCCGACAACGGCGGCTCCGACACGTCGCCTCCGCAGACGTTTACCATCACCGTCACCCCGGTCAACGACCTGCCCACCGCCCGCAACGACTTCCCGAACACGACCGAGGACGGCGGCACGGTCGTGCTCGACTTGCTGGCGAACGACACGTTCACACCCGACGCCGGCGAGACGCTGACGGTGGTGTCGATCGGCTCCGCGACCCACGGCACGGCCGCGCTCGTCGGCGGCGTCGTCGGCTACACCCCCGCCCCGAACTTCACCGGCGTCGACTCGTTCACGTACACCGTGTCCGACGGGAACGGCGGCACCGCCGACGCAATCGTGCGCGTCGTCGTGGCCTCGGTGAACGACGCGCCCGCGGCGGCGAACGACACCCTCACCGTCGCGGAGGACGCCGCCGCGACCGTCGTGCCGGTCGTGGCCAACGACTCGCCCGCCCCGGACCTCGGCGAGGTGTTGACGGTGGATTCGTTCACCCCGGCGTCGCACGGCACGGTCACGCTCGTCGGCGGCGTGGTACGGTACGCCCCGGCCGCGGACTACGTCGGCACCGACTCGTTCACGTACACCGTGTCCGACGGGAACGGCGGCTTCGCCACCGCGACCGTCGCCGTGACCGTCACCGCGGTCAACGACGCCCCGGCCGCGGTCGGCGACACCCTGACGGTCAGCGAGGACTCTGCCGCGGTCGTCGCGGACGTCCTGGCGAACGACACCTTCGCCCCGGATGTCGGTGAGGCGCTGGAAGTGGTGTCGGTCACGCCCGCGTCGCACGGCACGGTCACGCTCGTCGGCGGCGTGGTGCGGTACGCCCCGGCTGCGGATTTCACCGGCGTCGACTCGTTCGCGTACACCGTGTCCGACGGGAACGGCGGCTCCGCCACCGCGACCGTCGCCGTGACCGTCACCGCGGTCAACGACCCGCCGGTGGCCGTCGACGACGCGGCCGTCGCCGTCGAGGACGGCGCCGCGGTCGTGGTCGCGGTGCTGGCGAACGACACCTCCGGCCCGGAGGTCGGCGAAGTGCTGACCGTCACGGCCCTGACCCAGCCGTCGAACGGGACCGTCGGCCTGGTCGCGGGTGGCGTCCGGTACACACCGGCCGCGGACTTCTCCGGGCGCGACACGTTTACCTACACGGTCGCGGACGGAAACGGCGGGTCGGCGACCGCCACCGTGACCGTCTTCGTGACGCCGGTGGCCGACCCGCCGACCGCGGTCGCAGACGCCTTCACCCTGCCGCTCGGCGCCCCGGCCACGACCCTCGCCGTACTCGCGAACGACGCCGCCGGCCCGGACGCCGGGGCGGTGCCGCTCGTGACCGCCGTCACCCAGCCGGTCGCGGGCGGGGTGACGGCCGTCGCGCCCGGCGGGGTTGGGGTCGTGTTCACGCCGACGGCCGGGTTCTTCGGCACCGCGACGTTCACGTACACGATCGGCGGGACCGCGACCGCGGCCGTGACCGTGACCGTCGGCCGGTCCGACCCGCTCGGCCCGGTCCGCATGGTGGTGGTCGGCGGGCCGGCCGACGGCACCGTCGTGCTGTCGAGCCCCCGCAATACGACCGGGTTTATCACCGGCTTCCCGACGCCCGGCGGCGCCACCCGGACGGCGTCGGCGGACGTAGACGGCGACGGCGTGGCCGACCTCGTCCTCGCCACCGGCCCCGGCGCCCCCTTCCGGGTGACCGTCCTGTCCGGCGCGAGCGGAGCGCCTTTGGTGGCGCCGTTCGACCCGTTCGGCGGCACCTTCGCTGGCGGCGGGTTCGTGGCTGCCGGCGACATCGACGGCGACGGCCGGGCCGAGTTCGTCGTCACCCCGGACGAAGGCGGCGGCCCGCGCGTCGCGGTGTTCGGCCGCGGGCCGGACGGCTCACCCGTGCTGCGGGCGAACTTCCTCGGCATCGACGACGCCAACTTCCGCGGCGGGGCGCGGGCGGCCCTGGGCGACGTGGACGCCGACGGGATTCTGGACGTGGTGGTGGCGGCCGGGTTCGGCGGCGGCCCGCGGGCGGCGGTCTTCGACGGCAGCTCGGTCCTCGCGGGCCGGCCGCAGCGGCTGGTGAACGACTTCCTCGCGTTCACCGGGGCGGACGCCCAGAACCTCCGCAACGGCGCCTACGTGGCGGCCGGCGACGTGGACGGCGACGGCCACGCCGACCTGGTCTTCGGCGGCGGCCCCGGCGGCGCCCCGCGCGTCTTCATCCTCAGCGGGGCGGAGGTGGCGGCCGGCCGCGCGACTGCCGCCCAGGCCGCGCCGCTGGCGAACTTCTTCGTCGGCGGCGACACCGCGGACCGCGGCGGCGCCCGGGTGGGCGTCACCAATACTGACGGAGACGTGAAGGCGGACGTGGTGGTCGGGACCGGCGCCGGGCGGCCCGCCCAGGCGCGGCTGTACCTGGGCGCGACCTTCGGCGGCGGCGGCGAGCCCGCCGCGATCGACCTCGACCCGCTCGGCGGCGCGGTCCTGACCGACGGCGTGTACGTCGGCTGACCCGCAGGTCGTGCGTGTTGTTAGGCCGGGGCGCAAGCCCCGTCGGGATTTCGCCGCCCGACGGGGCTTGCGTCGCAGTACGTGCCGCAGGGGACCGCCGCCGCGGCCGGCCAGCCCCGCGGGCGTTCGACAGGGCGACCGGCGACCCGCTCGACCTTGCGCTCGCGGCGATGCCGGTCGATTGACGACTCCTCACCGGCGAGCACCGTACCGCGGCGTGCGGTTCGGGCCGGCTACTCCAGGTTGAGCGTCCGCAGGGTGTGCTCGAACCGGCCCCACGGCACCGGCTTCACCGCGACCGGGGCCGTCCGCTTGTCCAGCGCCAGGTCGAGGACGTACATCGTCTCGACGTGGCGGGTCCGCTCCCCGGCCGTCCGCCGGCGGGCGATCTCGGCCTGCTCGACCCGGAACCGCTTCGCCAGCTCCATCAGGGTGAGCACCCGGCACCCGTCGGACCCGTGCTCCACACGCACCCCCCGGCACCCCGGCCAGCTCTCGAACAAGGCCAGGTCGCGGACGGCGATCAGCAGGATGACGATCGGCTGGTGCTCGGACAACTCGGCCGGCTCGCAGCACGGCGCCATGACGTACAGGTCGTGGTCGAACGGCGGGCTCCCGACCCGGTCGCAGGCGAAGTTGGTGAGCGTCTCCAGCAGGAACGACCCCTCGGCACCCGCCATCGAAATGAGGGTGTCGTGCGTGGTGACCGCGAACGCCCGGTGGAGGAAGACGTTCTCCAGGTGCCCGTTCGGGACCACCCGGCACAGCTCCGACTGCCCGACCGTACGGACGCGGAGCACGCCGGCGGTCGCCGGCCCGCCCGGCCGGGCCGGCGGGCCGGGCTCGACGAGGTGGTGGTGGATGACCACCGTGTCGCGGGCGTCGCCGCGGAGGATGCTCTGCCGCTGCCGGTGCCGCCGCCACCGCCCGACCAGCCAGGTGATCAGCCCGCCGGCCAGCAAGCCGATGACGACGCCCAGCCCGCGACCGCTCAGTTCGCCCAGGAGTTTGTCGAGCACGGACTCGCCCTCGGATTGACCAGGGGGTGGGCATCTGCCACCCCCTTGGTTATTCGCCGTGTCGCTCAGCGGCTTGCGAACTCGGCGTCGAGGCTCAGGTTCACCTCCAGGACGTTGACCAGCGGCTCGCCGGCCAGCCCGCCGAGCGGCGAGAACGCGGCCGCGGTCAGAACCGCCTCGACCCGCCCGCGCGCGACGCCCCGCGCGGCGGCGACGCGGTCGAGCTGCCAGCGGGCGTTCCGCAGCGTGACGTGCGGGTCCAGCCCGGCCCCGGACGCCGTCACGAAGTCGGCCGGCACCGGCTCGATGTCGGCGACCTTCGCCCGATTCGCCGGGTCTTGCAGCCACGCGTCGAAGAACCGCGCCGGAATCACGTCCCCCGTCTTCACCGCCGCGGCCCGGTCCGGGTCGGCGGCGACCCACGCCTCGACGTCGGGGCCGACCGGGGCGCCGTTCTTGTAGCGGACGAGCGGCCCGAGTTGCTGGGCGACGCGGTCGCGGAGCTTCGGCTGCGACGCCCCCCAGTTGCTGCCGCCGGCCGCCGCGGCGTTGTACCCGGCGGCCGACGGGCGCGACCAGAAGTACCGGTCGCCGGTGAAGGACTGGGCGATCTGCTTCGAGCCGACGACCGAACCGTCGGGCCTCGTGATGAGGCTGCCGTTCGCCTTCGAGGGCACGACGGTCTGGGCGAACGCCCACAGCACGGCGGGGTACAGGACGCAGCACAGGCCGACGCTCGCGGCGAACAGGACGGCGTGGGCGCGGAGGGCTTTCATCGAACGGACCTCGGTTGGGAGTCTCGGGCGATCGCTCGCAGGTGATTCGGGTGGGTGCGTGGCTGCTGGGTTCCATCAAGCGTGGTTCGCCCCCTCACCCCGCGTGCTTCGCCGCGACCCTCTCCCCCGAGGGGAGAGGGTGGGAGGCACCCGACTTCCATCGCGGGCGGGCAACCACGCGCCGGCGCCAGGCGAACGCGGCCCCTGCGATAGCGGGTCGATGCCCGCCCGTGACAAGGGTCGGCAAGGCCCACCCTCTCCCCTCGGGGGAGAGGGTCGCGGCGAAGTACGCGGGGTGAGGGGGTTAACCACTCACGGGGAGGACCAGAAGCCACACCCGCACCCCGGACTACCTTCACGCCGCGCCGACGGCCGCGAGGCACAGGTCGATCAGCTTGATCCCGACGAACGGCACCACCACCCCGCCGAGCCCCCAAACGAGGAGGTTGCGGCGGAGCAGCGCGTCGGCCCCGACCGGGCGATACGTCACCCCGCGCAGCGCGATCGGGATCAGGCACGGGATCGCGACCGCGTTGAAGATCACGGCGCTCAGGATCGCCGACGTGGGCGACGCCAGGTGGAGGAAGTCGAGCGCCTTCAGCCACGGGAGCGTCCCGGCGAACAGCGCCGGGACGATGGCGAAGTACTTCGCCACGTCGTTGGCGACGCTGAACGTGGTGAGCGCCCCGCGGGTCATCAGCAACTGCTTGCCGACCTCCACGACCTCGATCAGCTTCGTCGGGTCGCTGTCGAGATCGACCATGTTGCCGGCCTCCTTCGCCGCCTGGGTGCCGCTGTTCATCGCCACGCCGACGTCGGCCTGGGCCAGCGCCGGGGCGTCGTTCGTGCCGTCGCCCATCATGGCGACGAGCCGGCCGCCGGCCTGCTCCCTGCGGATGTACGCCAGCTTCGCCTCCGGAGTCGCCTCGGCGATGTAATCATCGACGCCGGCCTGCCCCGCGATGGCCTTCGCGGTCAGCGGGTTGTCGCCGGTCACCATCACGGTGCGGATGCCCATCCGCCGCAGCCGGTCGAACCGCTCCCGGATGCCCGGCTTCAGCACGTCCTCCAGCACCACCAGCCCGACGATCCGGTTCCCCTCGGCCACCAGCAGCGGCGTCGCGCCCTGGCTGGCCACGGCGTCCACCTGCTCCTGCAACCGCGGCGGCGGCGTCCCGCCCTGGGCCTGGACGTACCGCAGCACGGCGTCCGACGCCCCCTTGCGGATCACCGGGCCGTCGGCCAGGTCCACGCCGCTCATCCGCGTCTGCGCGGTGAACGCCACGGCGCGGCCGCCGACGGGCGGGCTCCACGGCGCGGCCCCGGGCAGGCGGCGGTACAGGTCCACGATGCTCTTCCCTTCCGGCGTTGGGTCGGCGGCGGACGCCAGCGCCGCCAGCCGGCCGACCTCCGCGGCGGACGTGTCGGCCAGCGGCACGAACCGTGTCGCCTGACGGTTCCCGACCGTGATCGTGCCGGTCTTGTCGAGCAGCAGCGTGTCCACGTCGCCGGCCACCTCGACGGCCTTGCCGCTCTTGGCGATGATGTTCGCCCGCAGTGCCCGGTCCATGCCGGCGATGCCGATGGCCGCGAGCAGCGCGCCGATCGTGGTCGGGATCAGGCACACCAGCAGCGCCACCAGCGTGGGCACGTCGCTGCCGAGGCTCTTCACGCCGGCCGCGCCGACGTACCCGGCCATGTACGCCTCCGCGTGCCGGGCCATCGGCCACAGCGTCGCGGTGACGATCAGGAAGATGAGGGTGAAGGCCGCGAGCACGAGTTGAAGCGCGAGCTCGTTCGGCGTCCGCTGCCGGGCGGCGCCTTCGACCAGGGCGATCATCCGGTCGAGGAACGACTTCCCGGCCCCGGACGTGACGCGCACCAGGATCATGTCGGACAGCACCCGGGTACCGCCGGTGACGCCGCTGCGGTCGCCACCGGCCTCGCGCACGACCGGCGCCGACTCGCCGGTGACGGCCGACTCGTCCACGCTCGCCACGCCCTCGACCACCTCGCCGTCACCGGGGATCACCTGCCCGGCCTCGACGATCATGAGGTCGCCGGGGTTCAGCCGGGTGGACGGCACGGTCTCGATGAAGTCCGGCGTGCGCAGCCACGACGCCATTGATCCTGGCGGGACGACGGACGCATCGACGACCTTGAGCCGCCGCGCCGGTGTGTCCTGGCGGGTCTTGCGGAGGGTGTCGGCCTGGGCCTTCCCGCGGGCCTCGGCCAGCGCCTCGGCGAAGTTGGCGAACAGTAGCGTCAGCACCAGCCACACGTCGAGCGCGACGAGGTAGCCGAGCGGCGGCGGTGACGGCGGGGTCGGCGACCTTCGCGGCCGTGTACAGGATCGACACGACGGTGCCGACCTCGACGACGAACATGACCGGGTTCTTCCACATCCGGTCGGGGCGGAGCATGACCACGGCCTGCCGGGCGGCGGTCTTGAGCAAGTCCGGGGCGAACAGCCCCTGCCGGCGGCTCAGCTTGCGATCGTCCATTCCGACTCCCGAAGAAAGAAGCTCACGCAAAGGCGCAAAGCCGCAAAGAGAAGACGCTTGGTTTTCTTGGCGGCTTTGCGCCTTTGCGTGAGATCGTCTGTTACCCCCCGAACGGGATCGGCCCCAGGTGCTCGGCGACCGGGCCGAGCGCGGCCACCGGCAGGAACATCAGCGCCCCCACCAGCAGGATCGTGCCGAACACCACGCACCCGAACGTCACGGTGTCCGTCCGCAGGGTGCCGGCGGTGAACGGCGTCGGCTTCTTCCCGGCCAGGCTCGCCGCGAACGCGATCGGCGCGATGATCGGGATGAACCGGCCGAACACCATCACCAGCGCCGTCGCGATGTCCCAGTGCGGGACGTAGGGAGCGGGCGTGCTCGGGTTCGCCGTGGGGTCGTTAAAGCCGTAGCTGTCGCCGAGCCCCCTCGAACCCGGAGCCGTTGTTCGCGCTCGCGGAGCTGAACTCGTACAGGATTTCGGTGAACCCGTGCGGGCCGGGGTTGTTCGTGGCGCCGCCGCCCCAGTCGAGCGCGGCGAACAGCCCGGTCGGCACCAGCACCAGCAGCGGGTGCGCGAGCAGGGCCAGCGCCGCCAGCTTCATCTCGCGGGCCTCCACCTTCTTGCCGAGGTACTCGGGCGTGCGGCCGACCATCAGCCCGGCCAGGAACACGGCCAGGATCAGGTAGATCAGGAAGTTGATGAGCCCGACGCCGACGCCGCCGAAGGCGCAGTTGAGCCACATGCCCGCGAGCGGGGTGAGACCGGCGAGAGGGTTTAAGGCTGTCGTGCATGCCGTTCACGGAGCCGTTGCTGGTGCAGGTCGTGGCCGCCGCCCACGTCGCGGTGGCGCCGCGGCCGAAGCGCAGCTCCTGCCCCTCCTGGTTCCCGGCGGGCTGGTCC
>Ga0209181_10002246_pt1 | contig 31999 bp, 25 predicted proteins | sample MAT05_FD_187208 | JGI IMG/M metagenome (GOLD analysis project Ga0209181, IMG submission 187208) | Freshwater microbial communities from Lake Fryxell liftoff mats and glacier meltwater in Antarctica - MAT-05 (SPAdes) (version 2) | ecosystem: Environmental > Aquatic > Freshwater > Ice > Liftoff... | reverse complement strand
GTCGAATAAAGGGGGCGAAGGTCGAATAAAGGGGTCATTACGATATCATTGACATTTTTCCCTGGAGCAGTTTCGTCGCGGACATAGCGCGCAAACTTCGTCTCGAGCAGGACGCTGAGATCTACCACGTGATCAATCGGGGTGTTTTCAAGGGACCGGTCGATTCAATGACCCTACCCCCGCCCCCTCTGCCTTTTATCCGGATCATATCTGTGAAATCTGTGGTGTGTGACAATGAAACCAGCCCACACAAGACGCCGCGAGGGGCTTCTCGAGCTGGAACTAGCCGCTCAAATGCTCGATCAACGGGCGTCGTTCTCCACAGGGAGTAGCTGGCCACTAAAAAAACGGAAGACCCCCAAATGTTGCGCGATGTCCCGTTTAACGTAAGCGACACAGGGAGGCCATGTGGATTGAGGGCGGGGGGATCGGGTAAGATGAGGGGATGGATAATCAATCCCTTTTAATCGCCTCGTTTTTTCCAATCGCCCCGTCCCTTTTAATCGGCTGTCGCGTCCATAAAATGCAATGCGTTGCACGGAGTCGGCGCAAAGACGCATGCAGAGGCGGAACGCGCGCGGCTGACGCTCGCTTACTTCGCACTGACGCCGGACGCGGTGGCCGTAGGCTGAGGCTCAGTTACCACGCGGACGCTCTCCACGGTGAGCTTGTCACCAACGGAGGCATCACAACAAAAAACCCCGCTCGAAATGGCGGGGCTTTGTTTCACGGAGGGCTGCACTGTGTGCAGCTTATGTGCGGTTTTCACCGCCCCTCTCATACTGGTGCTCAGGAAGGGACTCGAACCCTTACGCCTTACGGCACACGCCCCTCAAACGTGTGTGTCTACCAATTCCACCACCTGAGCGTACCAGTCGGAAGAACGCGGACTAAGAAAGATCATGCGCAGCTTGTAAAGCCCGGAAATCATAAAAAAGAAAAATGTGTTTTGACCCTTCGTTTTTACAAGTAAAGGTGTGCCCACCGCCGAACGCCATGACGCACGCCGATATCAAACGCGCCCTGCTCGCCTCCTATGAAACCGACGGCGGTATTAACCACCTCGACGGCATCAATCTGCCCGCCGAAGAATCGGTTAACCAACTCGCACGCGATTTCATGCACCTGCTGTTTCCCGGATATTTCCAGGAAAGCTGCCTGTCCAAGCAGGACGTGCCCGCCTTAGTCGATCGCCTGTTGCTCGAGATCGAAGCCCGCCTCACTGCCGAACTAGAAAAATGCCTGCGCTTCAACCGCGACGCCTCCCCCGCCTCCCGAGCCAGCGAGCTCACCGCATATGTACTCGCCCAGTTGCCCTCACTCCGCCGCATCCTTCAAACCGATGTCGCCGCAGCCTACGAGGGCGACCCAGCCGCGCGCAGCGTCGAAGAAATTATTCTCTCCTACCCGTGCGTGCTCGTGATTTCGCTCCAACGCATCGCCCACGTCATGTACCGCCTCGGCGTGCCTCTGCTCCCGCGCATGCTCACCGAGTACGCACATGAACGCACCGGCACCGACATCCACCCCGGCGCCGAGATCGGCTCGCATTTCTTCATCGACCACTGCACCGGTGTCGTCGTGGGGGAGACAGCCCGTATCGGCAATCACGTCAAAATCTACCAAGGCGTGACCCTCGGTGCGAAATCCTTCGTCACCGACGAAAAAGGCCACCCAGTCAAAGGCGTGAAACGCCACCCCGAACTCAAGGACCACGTCATCGTCTATCCCGGTGCCACCATCCTCGGCGGCGACACCATCGTCGGCGAAAATTCCATTGTCGGTTCCAACGTCTGGCTCATGCATCGATGCCGCCCAACAGCATCGCCTACTACCAAGGCGACGCCGCCTCAATCATCCGCCCGCGTAAAAACAAAGAAGCCCTACTCGAAGAATTGATCGACTGGGTGATCTGAGCCAGCACTCCCCCCACCGAACAATCGTCCGCTCCGTTTGCACGCTCAGCCAAGCCGTTCTTCTTTTCGCAAGCACGGCAGCGCTCCTCAATTCGGTCAGACCCGGCGACACTGTTTTTCACTTCTCATCATCCAAGCCCTTTATGTCCAGCTACGCACAACTCGTCCAAGACCTGACTCCGCCGCTTATTTGGCGCTTCGTGAAACGTCGTACCCCGTGGCTGGTTCGGCTCGCGGGCGGCCATTACACGCATATCCGCTTCGAGGGCGATTATCCCTCGTGGGAGACGGCGAGCAGCCACGCCACCGGTTATGACGCGCCGTCCATCCTCGCTAAGACCCGCGAAGCCGTGCTCAAGGTCAAACGGGGCGAAAACCGCTGGGAACAGGATGGCATGGTCTCCAACTCCGACGCCATGCCGTGGTCGCTGCTGGCTGCGCTCAGCCGCATCGCCGCCGCGAAAGGCAAACGCGAACTCCACGTCGTTGATTTCGGCGGCTCGCTCGGCTCTACTTATTACTGGTGCAAACCGTTTTTTGCCGGTGATTTCAAACTCACCTGGAGCGTCGTCGAACAACCCGAACATGTCAAAATCGGCCAGGCCGATTTCCAAGACGACTCCCTGCGCTTCCACTTCACCATCGAGGACGCGCTCGCCGCCCAGCCCGCCGACGTGCTGCTGCTCTCCGGCGTGCTCCACTACCTGCCCGCGCCTGAAGCTTGGCTGAAAAACCTCCGCGACTGGCCCTTCCCCCACCTCATCCTCGACCGCACGCCGCTGCGCAACTGCGCCCGCCATCGACTAACGGTGCAGCACGTGCCCAAAGAAATTTACGAGGCCGCCTACCCGGCGTGGTTTCTGTCGAAGCAACGCATCCTCTCGCTGATCGAACGCGACTACACCGCACGGTGGCACGCGCCCGACGCCGAAACATGGGAAATCGGCGACGAGGCTGTGAGCAACGAACTCTGGTTTTTCGAGCGCAAGCCGCGCGCCTGACGCCCGCGTCCGCGCCAAAACCAGCCGCCATGGCAGATGAAGAAAGGCTCTCGCCGTCATTTCATGAGTGTAGGCCGCGAGCTTGCTCGCGCTTGGTCCGATGCGCCCGCAAGCGGGCGGCCTACACGGCTACAGTTGAGTTAAAATGCGACTAGCTTTCTCAGGTCCGCCAGATCTTATTCTGGCGGTCGTTGAGCGCGTGGGCGAGGTCGCGGGCGAAGAACGGCCCGCGGTAAATCATCCCGGTATAAATCTGCACGAGCGTCGCGCCCGCATCGAGTTTCTCGCCCGCATCGGCGGCGTCATGGATGCCGCCCACACCGATGATCGGCAGTCGTCCGCCGGTCGCCCGGGCGATGTAGTTAATGATCTCCGTCGAACGCCGCGTGAGCGGACGTCCACTGAGCCCGCCCGCCTGGTCGACCGTGGCGAAAAAGCCCGGACGCGCCAGCGTGGTATTGGTGGCGATGATACCGTCGAAACCGAACTCGAACAAAGCGCCAAGTACGGCGTCGATCTGCGGAAACGTGAGATCGGGGGCGATCTTAAGCAGAAGCGGCTTGCGGCAACGCCCCCCCTCGACGCGATCGCGGTTGGCCCCGGCCACGGCACCGAGCAATTCCCGCAGCCGGTCCTCATCCTGCAACTTGCGCAGATTGGGCGTGTTCGGACTGCTGACATTAAGCACGAGATAATCGGCGTAGTCGGCGAGCCGGGTAAAACTAGCAAGATAGTCAGCGACGGCTTGGTCGAGTTCGGCGACCTTGGATTTACCGAGGTTAATGCCGACCGGAATGCGGCGCTGGCCAACCTTAGGCTGCTTCGCGAGACGCGCAGCGATCAGGTCCGCGCCATCGTTGTTGAAACCCATCCGGTTGATCACCGCCTCTTCCTTGGGAAAACGAAACACGCGCGGCTGCGGATTTCCCGGCTGCTTAAGCGCGGTGATCGTCCCGATCTCGATGTGACCGAAGCCGAGCGCCGCGGCGGCGGGCCAGCCTTCGGCATTTTTGTCGAAACCGGCGGCAAGACCGACGGCGTTGGGGAACTTCAACCCAAAAGCCTCGATGGGCCGCGTGCTCGACGTCGGCAGTTGATTCAGACACTCCATGACACGACAGACCGGACTGAGATGGCCCAGCGTCGTCATGGCGGTCATCGCCAGTTCGTGTGCGCGTTCAGGACCGAGCGTGAAGATCGCCGGTCGCAAAATTCTTTCATAGATCAAGCCCATACAGCCGACAGTGGGAAGCCGTCGCGCAGAAATCAAGGCGGTGTAAGGCGATTGCAGAATACAGCCGGGGAAAACCCGCGCCCGGGAGACAAAAATGCGACGCTCTCCACTTTAATGATTTTTGTGCTTGTTTTTCGAATCCTCCCTCGCACGCTCCGCCTACTTTTTGGCCCGGCTATCAAAGAGGAGACGTCCAGGATGAAGTATAACGATTTTTACTTTACCGGTTTGACTCCCCTAAACCCCGGGCCTTTTGCTCCGAAAGATAAGCAACGCCATGGCTAAATCCTCCACAACTCTTGACTGGTGCATCGTTCGTCTCGGCGAAGATCACAATTGGTGGGTCAGTGAAGTCAGCGACCCGGTACGCTGGGACGTCGACGGACTGAGCATCATTGATCCGCGCCAAGTTTCCCATCTCATCGAGCTAATCGAGCCATTGCGCGATTACAGTTTCGATCAAGACATCATGGAGGCGGCATTCGTCCCCTTCCGTATCGAGAAAGATCTCGGCGAAGGTCGCGTGCGCCTCAAACGCGTCAAAGAGTCGATCTTCGAGTCTGACGAAAAACTTTTCATCCTCGCCGATGTGATGGATGATGAAAACGGGCCCTACGCCGACCTGCTCGACCACATCACCCGCCTCCGCGTCAAGATGCTCAACGACCTCTTCGAGTTCGAGTCGAAGCTCACCGTCGACGAAGTCGAAGACGAGATCCGCGAAGACCAGAACACCAGTTTCATCGAAGGCAAAGCCGTGCACACCTTCGAAGAGATCACCGCCATCCTCGACTACGTTCCGACCGGTTGGGACACGGACGAAGAACAGCCCGCCAAGGAAATCGAGGACGAGGATGACGATCTTCCCGAACTCGACGCCGACGAGGAAGAAAAACTCAAGAACGACGAGTCGCTCAAGTGGGACGAGGAAGACGAAGCGTCCGGCGAAGACGACGAAAAGAAAAAAGCCGACGCCGATGGCGACGACGATGAAGACGAGGACAAAGACTCGGACGACAAAGACGACGATGATGAGGACGAGGACGAGGATGAGGACGCTGACGAGAAAGAGAAAAAAACTCCGAAGCGGACCACAAAAAAGAAACGGTAACATTGCATTTGAACGTGGTTTGGCTCAACTGAGCCTCGCATCATGGTTCTCGTTGCCCCGCAGAGATTTTTCGTTTTAGCCCTCATCGGCGCTCTGGTTTTTACATCGGGTTGCACCACCATCGGCTCTTCCGCTGGCAGCAACCCTAAACTACCCGAACTCGGCTCGGTCGCCAACCTGCGACCGGGCGACAGTCTCGTCATCACGCTCCAAGGCGTGCCCGACCCCACGGCCAACAACGTCCAGATCGACGAACAAGGCCTGATCACGCTGCCCTACATCGGCTCCATCGCCGCTGCCAGCACCACCACGGCCGGCCTCTCGCAACGCATCCGCGAGACCTACGTCGCCAAAAGAATCTACACCAACGTCGACGTCTCCGTCGCCGTCACCGAGCGCTACGTCTACGTCGGCGGCGAAGTCGTCCGTCCCGGCCGCATCATCTGGACGCCCGATCTCACCGTGACGAAGGCCGTGCAAGCCGCCGGCGGTTTCACCCTCTACGCGAAAGAGACGCGCCTCAATCTCGTGCGCGACCGCGCTGCCTACGCCATCAACGCCACGCTCGCGCAAAAATCACCGATGGAAGACCCCCGCCTCATGCCCGGCGACTCCATCCAAGTGCCAAAAGTCGGCCTTCTGAAAGTTCACGGTTCACCGTTGGTCAGTTCACCGTTGATCGTTGCAAAAATTGATCGCCGAACGGCTAACCGACAACCGTAAACAGAGAACCGTAAACCCTGAACGGTGGTTCGATAACCGTAAACTTCCCCGTTACTTCCCCAGCGCCGCCGCCATGTCCTTAGCGAAGTACGTCAGAATCATATCCGCCCCGGCGCGCTTGATCGCGAGCAACGACTCATGCCGCGTCGCCGCGAGATTGAGCCAGCCCAGCTTCGCCGCCGCGTGCAACTGCGCGTACTCGCCTGAAACTTGATACGCCGCAATCGGCTTCCGCGTCGCCTCGCGCACGTCGCGAATCACATCGAGATACGGCCCAGCCGGTTTCACCATCACGATGTCCGCGCCCTCGCTCTCGTCGAGCAACGCCTCCACCACCGCCTCGCGGCGATTGGCGGGATTAAGTTGGTAAGTTTTTTTATCGAGCGACGCCGTGCCCGCCGCCTTCGCACTGCCCACCGCGTCGCGAAACGGCCCATAGTACGCCGAGGCAAATTTCGACGAATACGCCATGATCGCCGTCTCCGTAAAACCCGCCCCATCCAGCGCACGCCGGATCGCGCCCACGCGACCGTCCATCATGTCCGACGGCGCGACGAAATCTACGCCCGCCCGCGCGTGCAGCACCGCCATCTGAGTCAAAACCTCCACCGTGGCATCGTTCGCCACCTCGCGACCATCCGCCGTCAGCAGCCCGTCGTGCCCGTGACTCGTGTACGGATCGAGCGCGATGTCAGTTATCACCACGAGCTCCGGCAACGCCGCTTTCACCGCCCGCACCGCCCTTAAAATCAACGCGTCCTCATGCAACGCCGCCGAGCCATGCTCATCCTTGTACCTAGCCTCCAGTTTTGGAAACAACGCCACCGCGCGCACCCCGAGCCCGGCCAACGCACGGCATTCCTCGACGAGATCGGCCACGTTCAGCCGCGACACGCCAGGCATCGAGCCCACCGGCTCCGGCGCGCCTTCGCCCTCGATCACAAACAGCGGCGCGATAAAATCAGCCGGCCGCAACACCGTCTCCTCCACCAGCGCGCGGATGGCGGCGCTACGACGCAGACGACGGGGACGCTGGGGCAGATCGAGCTTGAATTTTTCAGGCATGGACAGACGGGATCGGATCAATAAAACCGCTAATCTACGCTAATTCACGCTAATCTTTCTAAAAAACTCGCCCCTATCAGCGTCAATTAGCGTTCATTAGCGGTTAAATTTTTCTCCATGCCCATCCGACTCTTCGACTCCCTCGCCCGCGAACCCCGCGAACTCCAGCCCTCGCACCCCGACGGCGTCTACCGTTTCTACAACTGCGGCCCCACCGTCTACGCCCCCGCGCACATCGGCAACTTCCGCACCTTCGTCGTCAACGACGTCCTCCGCCGCCTCCTCGAACTCGAATTCGGCCCGGGCAAAGTCAAACACGTCCGCAACCTCACCGACGTCGACGACAAAACCATCCGCCGTTCCCGCGAAGAAGGCCGCCCCCTCGCCGACGTCACGCGCCAATGGACCGAGAAATTCCACGCCGACTGCGCCGCGCTCAACTGCCTGCCGCCCCACGTCGAACCCACCGCCACCGGCCACATCACCGAACAAGTCGACATGATCGACGTGCTCATGAAGAAGGGCAACGCCTACCGCGCGCCCGACGGCTCCGTGTATTTTAAAGTCAGCTCCTTCGAGCAGTACGGAAAACTCTCCCGCGTGAAAGAACGCGAGCTCCAGCTCGGCTCCTCCTTCGCCGCCAAACCCCAAGCCGCCGACGCCGACGAAAAAGAAGACGTGAGCGACTTCGCCCTCTGGAAAGCGCATAAAGACGGCGACGGCGAAAACGCCTGGGATGCACCCTGGGGCCGCGGCCGCCCAGGCTGGCACATCGAGTGTAGCGCCATGAGCAAAAAACACCTCGGCGACACGATCGACCTGCACAGCGGCGGCGTCGACCTGCTCTTCCCGCACCACGAAAACGAAATCGCCCAAAGCGAATGCTGCAACGGCACCCCATTTTCCCGCCACTGGTACCACAGCGAACACCTGCTTGTAGATGGCAAGAAGATGAGCAAATCGCTCGGCAACCTCTACACGCTCGAAGACCTGAAAGCGAAAGGCTTCAGCCCGATGGCGCTCCGCTACGCCCTGCTGATGGGGCATCCCCGCAAGCAGCTCAACTTCACCCTCGATTCCCTCCACGCCGCCGAAAGCGCTCTCACGACGCTGCGTAATTTCCGCGCTACACTCCCGGCCAGCGGTGGTGACGCAGCGATTTTTGCGCCCGTGCTGGCGGCACTCACCGACGACCTCAACACGCCCGGCGCTTTCGGCGCACTCTTCTCGATCGTCAACCGTGGCAACACCGGCATCGACCTCCCCTCGTTTGATCGCACGTTGTACGCACTCGGCCTAAATCTCGAAACGCCCACCACATCCAAAGCCGAAGCCCCCGCCGAAGTCACCGCCCTCGCTGAAAAACGTTGGGCTGCGAAGAAAGCCAAAGACTTCAAAGGCGCCGACACTCTGCGTGCCGAACTCACCGCCACCGGCTGGTCAATGCTCGACGGCAAAGACGGCTACAAGCTCGAGCCGGTCAAAAAATAACCCGCCCTAGTCAATCCGTTTGCCACAGAGTGCACGGAGCTCGGACACGGAGTGCACAGAGGAAAAGCCACCGGAATTCAGTTTGTTTTCAACTCCGTGACCTCGGTGTCCGAGCTCTGTGTTCTCTGTGGCCAATTCCGTTTTTTGATTTTTCCGTTCTTGGCGTCGTCAGGCCTTTACGCTCAAGTCTCGCCTCCCGGCCCTGCAATCGTACGCAGGACCAAAACCAACACACATCATGGCTATGACTCCGCTCGAAGAAATCCGGCACTCGTGTTCACACGTGCTGGCCACCGCATTGCTCCGCGTCTTCCCCGACGTGAAGCTCGACATCGGCCCGCCGACCGACACCGGTTTTTATTACGACATCGACCTCGAGCACAAGCTGACCCTGGACGACCTGACCAAGCTCGAAGCGGAGATGAAAAAAATCGCCGACGAGAACCAGCCCTTCACCCGCAAGGAAGTCTCCCGCGAGGAAGCCGTCGAGATCATCAAACAGATCGGCCAGGAACGCTACAAACTCGGCCGTCTCGCCGACATCCCCGAAGGAGAAAAAATTTCCTTCTATCAAAATGGTGAGTTCATCGACCTCTGCGCCGGCACCCATGTGCGCTACTCTTCGAAGCTGAAAGCCTTCAAGTTGACCTCCATCGCCGGTGCCTACCACCGCGGCGACGAGAAAAATAAACAGCTCCAACGCATCTACGGCACCGCCTTCGCCACCAAGGAAGAACTCGCCCAGCACCTCGAACGTCAGGAGCAGGCCAAACTCCGCGATCACCGCAAACTCGGGCGCGACTTAAAACTTTTCCACATCGACGACGACGTCGGCCAAGGCCTCATCCTCTGGACGCCCGCCGGCTCCATCCTCCGTCAGGAGCTCCAGACCTTCATTCTCGCCGAGCTACAAAAGCAGGGTTACTCGCAGGTTTTCACACCGCACATCGGCAAACTCACCCTCTACAAAACCTCCGGCCACTTCCCCTATTACAAGGAGTCGCAGTTCCCCGCCTTTGCCGAACCCGACGCCTTAGCCAAGCTCGCCAGCGAAGGCTGCGGCTGCGCCGAAATGACCGCGCGCCTCGAGGCCGTTTCCCCGCACTTTGCCGAACAACTCAACACCCGTGTCGGTAAGGAAATGATCGGTCAGGACCGCGTCATGGACCCGACCAAGCTGCTCGAAGGCTTCATGCTGAAGCCGATGAACTGCCCGCACCACATCAAGATCTTCGCCTCGCAGCCGCACTCCTACCGCGACCTCCCCGTGCGCCTCGCCGAATTCGGTACCGTTTACCGCTGGGAACAATCCGGCGAACTCAACGGCCTCACCCGCGTCCGCGGCTTCACCCAAGACGACGCCCACCTCTTCTGCACCGAAGAGCAGGTCGCCGCCGAAGTCCTCGGCTGTCTCTCGCTCGTGAAGATCGTGCTCACCACGCTCGGCATGTCCGACTACCGCGTGCGCGTCGGCCTCCGCGACCCCGATTCCAATAAATACACCGGCACCGCCGAAAACTGGGACAAAGCCGAAAACGCCTGCCGCGACGCCGCCAAAACCCTCGGCGTGCCCTTCACCGAAGAACCCGGCGAAGCCGCCTTCTACGGCCCGAAGATCGACTTCGTCATCAAAGACGTCATCGGCCGCGAATGGCAGCTCGGCACCGTGCAGATCGACTACAACCTGCCCGTACGCTTCGACCTCTCCTACATCGGCGCCGACAACCAGCCGCACCGCCCCGTGATGATTCACCGCGCGCCCTTTGGCTCAATGGAACGGTTCTGCGGCGTCCTCATCGAGCACTTCGCTGGCGACTTCCCCGTCTGGCTCGCGCCCGAGCAGATCCGCCTTGTCCCGATCAGCGACAAAGTCGCCGACTACGGCCAGGCCCTCCTCACGCAACTCCGCAACGCCGGCCTGCGCGCCACGCTCGACGAACACAGTGACAAACTCGGCGCCAAGATCCGCCGCGCCGAACTGGAAAAGATTCCCTACACGCTCGTCCTTGGCGCGAAGGAAGCCGAAGCCCAGGCCGTCAGTGTCCGCAGCCGCGCCAAAGGCGACGAAGGCGTCATCCCCTTCGCGCAGTACCTCGAACGCGTGAAAACCGAAGTCGCCACCCGCGCCCTCCCGGAAAAGAAAAAAGCCTAACGCGACTCCGTTAGGTCGCACCGATTGGATAAGGCAATTGTGGATAATATGGAGGGCGGCCCGCCGTGGCCGCCGCTCCGAACCGGCGACGACAGCGCGTCGCCCTCCAGTGAAGAAGTCTAACGGAAGCGTGTTTCCTCCAGCCCGGCCTCACCGCCGGGCTTTTCCTTTTGCCTAAACCAACCCAAAGAGCTTGCGGCCGTTGACCACGGATTGCGCGGGCAGCACGAATAAAAAAACCGTTAGCCTCTCCCCCCGCCCCTGCGCGATGAAATCCACGCCCGGATGCAACGGGGCTGGTCCAACGAGGAGATTGCTGGCAGGCTGAAAGCAGACTAACCCGATCTGCCCCGTATGCACCACCAGCCACGAATCAATTTACCGCTACGTTTACGCTGTGGCCCGTGGCGAACTCAAACGCGAGCTGGTGACCGACCTACGCCGCCACCATAACCAGCGCAATGGTCGCAACCGGGGCACCGTGGCGGCGCAAGGTTGCATCAAAGACAGTTTTCATCATCCTAGGATGAACAAAAAAGCAGCGCTATGAGGTAAAGCACTCAAGCGCCAGAGTATTGCGTCGATATCCAACTACCACTCCCTCGCTCTCCCGTTTTTCTCCAAGCCCGTATACAAACGACGGGCCGGTGCTTCAAAATTCAATAGCACAGACATGTCCACCGCCGCCGAAAAAAACCGCCGCATCCTCATCATCGATGACAATCATGCCATTCATGAGGACTTCGCGAAGATTTTGCAGCCGCGCGACAATGCGCACAAAAGACTCGAGGCGCTGGAATCCGAGCTTTTTGGCACCACGACGACCTCCCCCCTGATCGAAGAAAACTACTATCATCTCGACTCCGCCTTCCAGGGCCAAGAAGGCATCGACAAAATCGCCCACGCCGTCGCCACCGGCAAACCCTACGCCCTCGCCTTCGTCGACGTGCGCATGCCACCCGGCATGGACGGCGTGGAAAGCTTGGAGAAAATCTGGGAGATTGATCCGGCCCTCCAGGCCATTCTCTGCACCGCCTACTCGGACTATTCGTGGGAGGAGGTCATCAAGCGCCTCGGCATGAGCGACCGTCTCCTCATCCTGAAAAAACCTTTCGACAACATCGAGGTGCGCCAAATGGCCAACACCCTCACCGAAAAATGGTCGCTCCATCACCAGACCCAAATGCGCCTGCAGACCCTCGAACAGGCCGTCGCCGAACGCACCACAGAACTGATGGGAACCAATCGCCAGCTCTCGTCCGAAATTATTGAGCGCGCCAATATCGAAGTCGAACTTCTCAAGGCCAAAGATGCCGCCGAAGCCGCCAACCACGCCAAAAGTATGTTCCTCGCGAACATGAGCCACGAAGTCCGCACCCCGCTCAACGGCATCATCGGCATGAGTGACCTGCTCATGCAAACCGACCTCACCCCCCTCCAACAAGACTTCGTCAAAACCCTCTGCAACAGCGGCGAAGCCCTGCTGACCGTCGTTAACGAAATTCTCGATTTCTCCAAAATAGAAGCAGGCAAAGTTACTCTTGAAAAAATCGACTTCTCACTCAGCGAGATCGTCAACTCCACCCTCGACGTCCACGCCCAGCAGGCCGCCAGCAAACAACTCGAACTCATCTGCTTCGTCGAAGCCGAAGTCCCCGCCCTCCTCCAAGGCGACCCCGGCCGCCTCCGCCAGATCCTCTTCAATCTCCTCGGCAACGCCGTAAAATTTACCGAGCAGGGCGAAGTCTTCCTCCACGTCTCCCTCGATAGCTTTAGCGAACACAACCTCTCCCTTCGCTTCGAAGTGTCCGACACCGGCATCGGCCTGAACAAGCAATCCCAGCAAAACCTTTTCCAGCCCTTCACCCAGGCCGACAACTCCACCAGTCGGCGCTATGGCGGCACCGGCCTTGGCCTAGCCATCTGCAAACGACTCGTCGAAATGATGGGCGGCGAAATCGGCGTCGAAGCCGAACCGAGCAAAGGAAGCAAATTCTGGTTCACCGCCAATTTCAACCCCGGCTCCGTTTCTACGCCCGGCACCGCCCCCTTCGTCATCCCGGTTAAACACGCGCTCATCGTCGACGACAACAACACTAACCGTAAAGTCCTGCACCACCAACTCGCCCACCGAGGCATCGCGCACGACGCCGTCTCCAGTGGCCCCGCCGCACTCACCGCGCTCCGCCACGCCTGTCTCGAAGGCGTGCCCTTCGACCTCGTCCTACTCGACTACCACATGCCCGATATGGACGGACTCGCCGTTGCCGCCGCCATCGCCTCTCTGCCGGAGATCCCACAGCCGAAGATGATCCTCATCACCTCGCTCGGCGACAAACTCAGCGACGAACAACTCGCACAATTCAAACTCTCAGCCTGCCTGCTCAAACCCATCAAGCCCGCCCCGCTTTTTAGCACGATCCTAGAAACGATGGCCCCCGGCACCCACAACCCCTTCAACAACGACGCCGAACCCTCCCTCCCCTCCATCAACACCGCCGTCAAGATCCTCGTCGTCGACGACAACGCCATTAACCGAACCGTCACCGGGCACCAATTGATTCGCCTCGGCTACCGCGCCGATTTCGCCAACGACGGCCAGCTCGCCCTCGACGCCTTCCAAAACCAATCCTACGACATCATCTTAATGGATGAACAAATGCCCCAGATGGACGGCGTAGAGGCCACCCGGTACATCCGCCTCGCCCAGGATCAGGGCGACCGCCGCTTCCCCGCACACCTGCGCATCATTGCCCTCACTGCCGGTGCCCTCGCCTCTGAACGCGAACGCCTGCTCAACTCCGGCATGGACGACTACCTCTCAAAACCAGTCACCATCGCCAGCCTCCGCGAAGCCCTGCAACGCAACCTCGACGCCATCGCCCAAGGCCGCGGCCACGCCCGCCTTAATCCGCCATGAGTCAATCCCCTTCCCCTGTCGGCGCCCCGCCGCCCACGCCGATCCCCAGCTCCAGTTCCGGCTCCCCTATCCCCGATGTCGAGCACCTGCTCCTCAGCGCCTTCCTCTGCAACATCCCGGACAATATCTATTTTAAAGATCTCCAATCGCGCTTCATCGCCGTGAGTAAGGCCATGGCCGATCATATAGGAAAGACTCAGGCCGAATTCATTGGCAAAACCGATTTTGACTTCTTCTCCAGTGAACACGCCGGCATGGCCTATGCCGACGAGCAGAACATCATCCACACCGGCGAACCCATCCTCGACAAACTCGAAAAAGAAACCTGGCCCGATGGCCGCATCACCTGGGTCGTCTCCAGCAAACTCGCCTGGCATGATCACACCGGCCGCATCGTCGGCACCCTCGGCATGAGTAAGAACGTGACCGAAACCATCAAAACCCAGAAAGCCCTCGAGGAGTCAAACCGCCTGCTCATGGATGCCACCCGGCAGGCCGGCATGGCCGAAGTCGCCACCGGCGTCCTCCACAACGTCGGCAACGTCCTCACCAGCATCAACGTCACGGCCAGCCTCATCTCCGACCGCTACCGCGATTCCAAGGTCACCAGCATCTTCAAAGTCTGCGGCCTGCTCCGCGACAACGCCTCCGACCTCCCCGGCTTCTTCGCCAAAGACCCCCGCGCCGCCAAACTCCCCGGCTACCTCGAAAGCCTTGCCAACACACTCGATAAAGAGCGCGTCGACACCATGGGCGACCTCACCACCCTGCTCAAAAGCATCGACCACATCAAAGACATCATCTGGATGCAGCAGAGCTACGCCGCCGTCACCGGCCTGGTCGAACCCCTCATCCCAGCCGATACCATTGAAGACGCTATAAAACTCAGCACCAACGCCCTTCAACGCCACAACGTCCACGTCGAACGCCAGATCGCCCAAACTCCCTCCGCCCGCGCTGAACGCCACAAGGTTCTCCAAATTTTGGTCAACCTCATCAGCAACGCCAAAAAAGCCATGGACTGCAAAGAGCCCTCGCAACGGCGCATGCTCATACGCGTGGAAAATAGCGCCAACGAAATGGTCCTGATCAAAGTCACCGATAACGGCATCGGCATCCCCGCCGAAAACCTCACCCGCATTTTCTCCCACGGCTTCACCACCCGCAAAGACGGCCACGGCTTCGGCCTGCACTCCAGCGCCCTCGCCGCCAAACAAATGGGCGGCGAACTCACCGTCACCAGCGAAGGCGCCGGCCACGGCGCCACCTTCATCCTCTCGCTCCCCCGCTGGAAAGAACCAAAACCAACCGCCGACGCCAAAGACCCGACGCCAAAGACAGCCTCAAGGTCAAGGCACCGCTCGAATGCTTCCCCAACAAAGAACCGGAAGCCAAGAAATAGAATCAGTCAGACGGAGACCAGAAGTCGGCGCTCGGAGGGGATTTTTTTCTCCTCCCCCCTCAAGCCTGACTCCTTCCCTCCTCACTTCTCGCCGCTCCACGCAGACGTTTGCCTTTCCCCTACATCCGACCTCCGATCCCCGCCATCTGCTCGCCGATTGACTCCTGCGCCCGCTTTCATTCCGCTAAGCGCTCTATTTAAATCATGAGCCTCAAGATTAAATCCGCCCAGGAATGTCAATTTGACCAGATCTCGCTCGGAGAGGTCATGCTCCGCCTCGATCCCGGCGAGGGCCGCATCCGCACCGCCCGCTCCTTCACCGCATGGGAAGGCGGCGGCGAATACAACACCTCGCGCGGACTCCGCAAATGCTTCGGCAAACGCACCGCCGTCGCCACCGCCTTCGTCGACAACGAAGTCGGCCACCTCATCGAAGACTTCATTATGCAAGGCGGCGTCGCCACCGACTTCATCCAGTGGCGCGAAGACGACGGCATCGGCCGCACTGTCCGCAACGGCCTCAACTTCACCGAACGCGGTTTCGGCATCCGCGGTGCCGTCGGCTCCTCCGATCGTGGCAACAGCGCAGCCTCGCAAATCAAAGCCGGCGACTTCGACTGGGAACACATCTTCGGCAAACTCGGCGTTCGCTGGCTCCACACCGGCGGCATCTTCGCCGCCCTCTCCGCCACCACCGCGGAAGCCACCATCGAAGCCGTCAAAGCCGCGAAAAAATACGGCACCATCGTCAGCTACGACCTCAACTACCGCCCCTCGCTCTGGAAGACCATCGGCGGCCTGAAAAAAGCCCAAGAGGTCAACCGCGAGATCGCCAAGTACGTCGACGTCATGATCGGCAACGAAGAAGACTTCACCGCCTCGCTCGGCTTCGAAGTCAAAGGCGCCGACCACAACCTCTCCACCATCGAGACCGAAGCCTTCAAGGCGATGATCGAGACCGCGGTGAAAGAATTCCCCAATTTTAAAGTCGCCGCCACCACCCTCCGCCGCGTTATCACCGCGACGAAAAACGACTGGAGCGCGATCCTCTGGCACGACGGCCAGTTCCACGAAAGCCGCAAGTACCCCGAGCTCGAAATCCTCGACCGCGTCGGCGGCGGCGACAGCTTTGCCTCCGGCGTACAGTTCGGTTTCCTCGAGTTCAACGACGCTAAGAAAGCGGTCGAATACGGCGCGGCCCACGGCGCGCTCGCCTCGACGACCCCCGGCGACACCTCGATGGCCACCCGCAAGGAAGTCGAAAAGACCTTCGGCGGTGGCGGTTCCCGCGTCGTCCGCTAAACCGTTTTTATCGCCTTCACGCTTACCCGCCCGCGCCTAAACCCCGCGGGCTTTTTTGCGCCCACGCTTCGCTTCCTTCTTGGGTGTATTGAATCCGACCTACGTCCATGAGCTTGGGTTAAAAACACCAAAATAAACGCCGACTTTTTATCATCCCGTCCTTTCCCCCCCGTCAATCTGCCCTTTCCCTAGTCATCTCATCTCGTTACCTTTTCATCCATGCAGCCGCCCGTCTTTATCCGCCGTGTTGTCCTTCAGAACTATTTGAGCATCGCCAAGTGTTCGGTAAGCCTCGGTCCCCTCACCTTTCTCATCGGGCAGAACGGGGCGGGGAAAAGCAATTTTCTCGATGCCCTCCACTTCATCACCGACGCATTAAGCGTCTCCGTTGAATTTGCACTCCGCGAACGTGGGGGCATCAATGAAGTCCGTCGCCGTTCCTCCGGCCATCCAAACCACTTTGGGTCCGCATCGAGTTCGACTTAAGTGGAAAGCCAAAGCGGTCACTACTCCTTCCGCATTGGGGCCAAAGCTGGCTCCGGCTTTGAAATTCAAGAAGAATCGTGCGCCATCGGTCTCGCCCATTTCACCGTCAAAACTGGCCAGATCAAAAACACTTCGCTAACTAGCCCGCCTGCAGCGCTCCCCGATCGCCTATTTCTGGTCAACGCCTCAGGCCAGCCCGAGTTCCGACCGCTTTACGATGCCCTTCTCCAGATGGGTTTTTATAATCTCAATCCTGATGTCATTCGCGAACTCCAATCTCCCGACGCCGGCGACCTCCTCGCCTCCGATGGACGCAACCTCGCAAGCATCATCAAACGCCTAGAGTCCGAACACAAACCCAGTCACGCCCGCATCGTCGAGCTTCTCGCCCTCGTTGTCCCCGGCGTCACCGGGGTCGAACACGAACCACTCGGCAAAAAAGAAACCCTGCGCTTCCGCCAAAAAATCGGCGCCAATAAATCCGCATGGGGATTCCCCGCAGAAAACATGTCCGACGGCACCCTGCGCACCCTAGGCATTCTCGTAGCCCTCGCTCAGACACCTACAGCTCCACACAAGGCCATCCGCCTCGTAGGAATCGAAGAACCCGAAACGGCACTCCACCCCGGTGCCGCCAGTGTGCTCCGCACCGCTTTGCAGGAAGCAGCACAACGCACCCAAGTCATCGTCACCAGCCACAGCCCCGACCTTCTTGACGTTAAGGAAATCCAAGCCGAATCGCTCCTCGCCGTCACCAGTCGAAATGGCGAAACGCTCATTGCTCCAATTGATGGAGCCTCCCGCTCATCTCTACGCGATCGCCTGTACACCGCTGGCGAGCTCCTCCGACTTAACCAACTTACCGTAGATACCGAGCAATTCGACGCCACCCCCCCGCATCAATTTGCGCTCTTCCCAAACGACACCACCGCCTCCTAATCCATGATCCGCATTGCCATCATTGTGGAAGGAGACGGCGAGTGCGAGGCCCTCCCCATTTTATTACGCCGCATCGCCGATCACTGTGGCTTCCCTGATCAAGTAGATATCGTCAATAAACTGCGCTCCCCCGCCAATCGACTGATAAAGCCTGGCGAACTTGAGCGCGCGGTGGAACTCTCTACCCGAAAACTCCGCGGCCCAGGCGGAGTCTTTATTCTACTTGATGCCGACGACCACTGCCCAGCATCCCTCGGCCCGACTCTCAGCTCACGCGCCCGCACAGCCCGCCCGGACTATCCCGTGGCGCTCGCGCTCGCCTACCATGAATACGAAGCGTGGTTCCTTGGTGCCGCATCCTCCTTAGCTGGTAAACGCGACCTCCCCCAAAACCTTCAAAATCACCCTGCACCAGAAACCCCTCGCGGATGCAAAGAGTGGCTCACGGACAAAATGCCTCTCGGGCGGGCCTACCAAGAGACCCTTGACCAGCCCGCCTTCACGGCGACGTTCGATCTAGACCTTGCACGCGACACCTGTCCGTCCTTTGCCAAATGCTGGCGCGAAGCCGAATACCTGTTTCGCCAATTGTCCGTATCAAAGACCTAAAACCTCTCGCCACCCCCACACATCTCGGCGCCACCACCGATCATCAGATGCGCGTGAAACCACTCATGCACCGCTGGCACGCCGCGCACCAAGGTGAGCAGGCCAAACAATACCAACGCCACACCGCCTAAGCGCACGAGCCAGCGACGCTGCGCCACGCCGATCCGTTGCCCGAACAACCCCACCGCCAACAACCCCGGCAACGTCGCAAAACCGAAAACATAAGCGCCCGCCACCACGTCAGTCACCGAGCCACGCTGCGCCAACGCGAGCAGCGCCATCCACGACAGCCCGCACGGCAAAAACCCATTTACCCACCCCAACAACACACTCTTCGTCAGCGAGGGCGACCGCCACAATCCCGCCATCACGCCGCACATCGCGCTGCCCTGCCACCATCGCGCTGCGCTCACCGGCAAGCGCAGCTCCAGCGCATACGCGACACCCATCGCGATCATCACCGCACCCACGACACCGCCGAGCACGTTCTGAAAATGCAGTAACGGCCACCGCGCATCGATCGATCCACTCACCAGCAGCAAGAGCAGCCCGATGAACACATACGACGTCGCCTTGCCCAGTTGATAACACAGCTGCCGCCACACCACGACCGAGGGTTTCGCCGCTCCCGCCGACACCGCGAGCGAAAACGCCCCGCACATGCCGAGGCAATGCCCCGTGCCACTCAGGCCCAGCAGAAACAACCCCGTGTAATCGCTCCAAGTCATCACGCCCACGATTGGCCCAACCGCCCCGCCCGCAACTGCGTTTGTACGATTCCGATTCTTCTTGAGCGATAATTATAGGCTCGCGTCGCACCACGTGGCCGCTCTGCACGCGACGCGTTGGGTGCAGCTTACGCCAGAAATTCAGCGATGCGTCGGCGGGCGTCGTCGCCTGCGTCTTCGAGTAGATAATGCCCGGCGGCGGCGTAGCGATGCACGGGGGCCTGCGGATAAATCCTGCGCCAGTCGGCAAGGAAATGATCGTTGAAACAGAAATCGCGCCCGCCCCAGAGAAGCAGTTTCTCGCGGTCAGCCAGCAACGGGAGCTTGGCCTCAATCGCATCCAACGCAGGACGTGTCGAATGGTTCGGCGTCATCGGAATGTCCTGCACGAAACGGTGCACGGCCACGCGGTTGTCCCACGAATCGTAAGGAAATAAAAATCCGCGTTTCACGTCGGGTGCGAGCGGGCGCACCGTCGACATCCACGACGCGGGACCGGCAAAGCCGTTAATGCCGCGCACCAGCCATTTGCCAAAGAAGCCCGCGCGGCAGAGTGAAATGCGCCGCGGAATATGTGGAGAGTAAAACGCCGCCGTATTCAGAATCACGATGCGCCCGATCAGCTCCGGATGTCGCGTGGCAAAACCAAACCCAATCGCCCCACCCCAGTCGTGCACGATCAGATGAATGCGTTTCAGCCCGAGCGAATGCACGAGGGCTTCGATGTCGGCGATGCGCGAGGCAAGGCTGTAATCGTAAGTCTCCGGCTTCTCCGAAAGGCCCATGCCGACATGATCGGGCACGATGCAGCGGAAGCGCGGGGCCAGCGTGCGCACGATATCGCGATAGAAAAACGACCACGTCGGATTGCCGTGCAGCATGAGCACGGCCTCGTCGCCGCGTGGCCCCTCGTCGAGGTAGCTCAGGCGCGCGCCGCCCGCCGTGGTGAAAGCACGCGGCGCAAACGGATAGAGCGCACGCAGCCAATTCGGAAGCGATGTTTCGTCTTTCATGATCACGAATTTCGTTCGCCGGTAGGGAGAGGCGTCCTCGCCGAGCCGCTCTTTAAGGCTGAAATCACTGCTCCGTAGGCCGCCCGCTTGCGGGCGCGGCTTGTGACGGAAACAACGATTTCGCACGCACACCCAGCGATGAAAAACATGGCGATACGGTTTACCATTCGAGGGCGAGCATCAGACAGTTGAGGCCGCTGCCGATGCCGAGCAGGCCGACCTGATCACCTTCGCGCACCGCGCCGTTTTCCTGCGCGAGCGCGAGCGTCGCGGGCAACGAAACCGAGCCCATGTTGCCGAGGGTTTCAAAGGTTGAAAAATCCTTCGCGAGATCGAGCCCGAGCGTTTCGTAGAGCTTGCGGCGATGGGCGGAGCCGACTTGGTGGCAGATAAAACGGTTCGGTGTGCCGGCATCCCAACCAGTCGCCGCGCTAAAATCGCTCCAAGTGTCGCGGGCCAGCTGCACACCGGCAACGAGCATTTCCTCGGAGTTGGTCTGCATAGCAAACGCGTCGGCACCGTGGTTATCTCCCTTGCAAAGATCACTGTGCTGCGTCGCCGCGCGGCCCGCGCCGCCGAGAAGACGGTGCCCATGGCCTTTCACCAGCGAGCGGTGACAAAGAATCGCCCCGACCGCACCCGAACCAATCGTCAGGTTGGCAAAGAAGGGTTTGATAGCGTTGCGGTCGAGCGGCGCGGTCAGCAGGTGCTTTAACGTTTGCTCGATCAGCGGACGTCCGTTTTCACCGGAAACGATCATGCCTGCCTGCACCTGGCCCGATTCGATCAGGCCGGCGAGCAGCACCATGCTGTTGAGAAACCCGAGACAGGCGTTGGACACATCAAAGACCTGCGCCGTCGCAGGCAGGCCGATCTTGTGATGCGCAAAAGAGGCCGTCGCAGGCTCCATCATGTCGCGGCAGACGGCGGCGTGGACAAATACTTCGAGCTGTTCGGGGCGCAGCGTGGATTTCTCCAGCACGGCGCGGCCGGCGGCGGCGCTGGCATCGGAAGGCAGCGTAGCCAGCGGCCAATGACGGCGCTCGCGAATGCCGGTCATCAGTTCGAGCCGACCAAAGGGCAGCTTCAGCCGTTCGTAGAGCGGGCGCAGGCGTTCCTCGATGGTCGCGGAGCTCCAGATTTCCTCCGGCAACGCGACGGCAAGGGATTCAAGACAGACGTTCTCAAAGCGCATCGGAATTATTTCGTGGGCCGCATCGCGAGGCGGATGATTTCCTGGTCGAAGTAGTTCGACCCCAAACCGGCGTCGACCGTGAGCGTGGAGCCGTTGATGCCGCTGCTGCGTTCGCTGAGAAGAAACACCGCGGCGTCGGCGACTTCCTGCGTGCTGAGATTACGGCGGCGGAAGGTCAGTTTTTCGGCGTAGAGATAACTTTCGACGTAGCCGGGAATGCCCGCCGAGGCGCTCGTCTTGAGCGGACCGGCGCCAACGACGTTGAAACGGATTTCACTGTCGGCCCCGAAAGATTTGGCGAGGAAACGCGTGGCAGATTCGAGCGCGGCTTTGATTGGTCCCATGTAGCCGTAGTTGTCGGGTGTGACCAACAGCGAAGAAATGCCGATGGTGACAACCGAGGCATTCTTGGCGAGGTGCGGTTTAAAAGCGCGCGCAATCTCAACCAGCGAAAAGGCGGAAATTGACGTGGCTTGCAGAAAATCGGCGCGCTTCGTCTCGTGAAACGGTTTGAAGCCCTCGGCGTAATTGGCGAACGCGATGGAGTGAACGACGCCGTGCAACGGCGTAAAACCGGCGGCGGCGATTTCGTCCGCGAGACGATCGGCCGCGCCCTCCTGCTCCACGTCGCAGATAAAAACCGCTTTCCCGGCGAGCTGAGTTTCGAGGGATTTTTTGCGCGTTTCGGAACGCACGCTGTAGATGACGCGCGCGCCCTGCTCTTCCAGCGTCTTGGCGATGTGCCAGGCGACGCTCTTACGATTAGCGACGCCAAAGACGACGAAGGTTTTGCCGGTAACTTGAAGAAAATCAGGTATCACGTTTATGCGACGGTTGAACCTTCCGGTATTTTCCAGGCGACGGTGAACTCGACGTTCAGGGCGCGGGTGCCGTCGGCCTTTTTGATCGAACCACTCATCATCGTGAAACCGGCGACGACTTCTTTTTTCTTCACCTCGATCAGGGTCGCGTCGCCCGGATAAATCGGGCTGCGAAAACGCACTTCGCCGATCTTCGCCATCAACGGCACGCCCTCGCCCGGTTTCGCACCGGCTGCCAGTGCCTGACGAGCCATGAAGAGCGCGCCGGTTTGGAAAACGGATTCGCAGAGCAACACGCCGGGCGTGATCGGCGCGCCGGGATAGTGGCCTTGATAAAAACACTCGTCGGCGCGCCAGGTGCGGCGGGCAATGAGGCCATCGGCCGACTCAGAAACGATTTCGTCGACAAACAGAAACGGCGGGCGGTGCGGGATGAGTTCGGTGACGGCGGGAAACATGGGGATGAAGTTGAACTACGAAGAAATTAAAAGCGAAGGCGGCGATAAGGGGAACCCGTCTGTATAAGGAAAAATGTCGGCGGCACGGGTCAGGTGGAGGCGGATTGTTTTGCGGCGAAGAGGTGTTTGTCGATCTTGTTGGCCACGATGACGCCGTAATTTATCGTGCCGAGCCAGCCCGACATGATGATGCCGACGGAGCCCGCGTGGTAGAGGCCGGGGAGTTTATCGGAGAGCTCCATCGAAACTTTTAGGCCTTCAAACTTGGTCCCGAAAGACGTGCCGTTCATGTGCGTGGTGTAGCGCTCAATGGTACGCGGGGTGGCGGCTTCCAGCCAGTCGATTTTAGCGCGCACGCCGGGGATGAATTTCTCCAGCGCGGTGAGCGATTCGTCGATCAAGCGCTGCTTATGGCTCTCGTAATCGGTTTCGGAAAGCGCCTGCCACTCGGGGTAACTGCCGTTGAGCGAGATGACGACAGTGTAGCGATTAGAGCCGGGACGCGTCTCAGGATAATAAACGGAAAACGTGCGGCTGGTGGTGTGCAGGCTGGTGAGTTCGCCACTATCAAAGCGCGGCGCGGCCGAGGTGAACACGAGGTCGCCGATGTGCGGGATCGTCTCCCCTTTTCGGATACCAAAGTAAACCTGGCAGGAGCTGGAATTGATGCGGACCTTGCGCGCCTCCTCGACGTAGTCGGAGGGAAAACTCTCTTCGCCAGCGAGCCGGAAGATGGTGTTTTTAATGTTGGCGTTGGAGAGAATCGCCTTGGCGCGGATGACGCGTCCGCCTTTGGCCACGATGCCGGTGGCGACTTTTTTCCCGTCGCGTTCCTCGACGAGCAGTTTTTCTACGAGCACGCGTTTGCGCAGCTCGACGCCGTTTTTTTTCAGCTCGGCGGTCATCTTTTCGATGAGCAAATCAGAGCCGCCGCGGAAGGTGTAGACGCCCGCGCCCATGAAATTCGAGAAGACGATGCCGTAGGTGATCGCGGGGTCGTCGAGCGTGGAACCGTTGGCGTAGGCGATGGGTTCCATGAGGAGGCGATGCACGTCGTCGCGCCCCGGGAAGAAGCGGTTGAACATCTGGCCCGTGGTCTCGGGATTATTGTCGTAGTAATTCATCGCCCGCAGGTGATCGTAGAACGACTCGACCTGTTCACGCGGGAGTTTCATTTGCTCGACCAGCACGCGGGTGTAGTCCTCGCGGGTGAACGTCGTCCACACATCCATCTGCGGGTTGACGAAACGGATGTCTTTCAACGGCACGATCGAGTCGGCGATTTCCTTGGTCCAGTATTTGCGGCAGGACTTGATCATACCGCTCGGAAAACCATGGAGCGAGATGTCGAAGATGTGTCCGCCCTTGCGCGTGAACCACGTGGCGAGTCCGCCGAATTGATAATGATGTTCGAGCAGCAACACGCGATGACCGGCTTTCGCGAGGACGTTGGCGCCCGTGAGGCCGCCTAATCCGCTGCCGATCACGATGACATCGTACTCGTCTGCAACACCTTTGAGCCAGTCGTAAGCCATGAAAAAACCAGAGTGAGTTGGGCCTTTCGCAAAGCGCAACAGGTAAAGCGCGAAACCACGGCGGAGCCGCGTTCGCCGCGCCAAAAAAGGATCGCGGCGCGCTAACCCGAGCGAGCCCGGCGACTACTTCTCACGAACCGCGCGCGGCTTCATCGACGGCAGCACTGGCGGCGTGATGTTGAGTTCATGAAACTGCGGCACGACGTGCTTCGTATAACACGCCGGGCAAACCGAATGGGTAAACGCGCTGCCGGTGCGTTCGCCGATGTATTTTTCGATCTGTTGCCAGTAATCCTCGTCGTCGCGCACGCTTTTGCAGTACGAGCAAATCGGCACGAGCGCCTGCAATTCGCCGATGTGCGCCGTGCAGTCCAGGATGCGCCGCGCCACGTGCAGGCGGATGCGGAGGTCGCGCAGGTTGACCGGCTTCTGAAGAAAATCGTCCACGCCGGCCTCGATGGCAGTGTCCTCGTTTTCCTTCGAGGCCTGGGGATGCAGGTAGAGGATAAAGTAAACGTATTCGCCCTTCCGCGCCCGCACCTGTCGGCAAAGCTCCAAGCCCGTCATATCCGGCATGTCCCAGTCACACACGATCAACCGAATCGGCTGAGCATCAAGAAGCGCCAACGCCTCCGCACCGGTCTCCGCGATCTCCGAAGCCATGCCAAGGGTCGCCAAAGACGCCTCCATATATAGACGTGAGAGCGGGCCGTTTTCGACGATGAGAACCTTAGTCATGAAAGCTGAAAGATAGACCCCAAAGCTGAGCGGGGTAAAGACCGAGTCTTATTGCAAGCAAAATGCCAGTAGCGCGAGGATAATATACGTCTCAACCATAAGAAGTGCAAAAAAACGCAGCTGAATCGCCCTCACTACTTCTGCAAAATGTGGTAATTGGCCATGGAGATACCGCTGAGCATCGCGCCGATGATGCCGAGAAAACCTTGGTCGGTGCCGCAGAGGTAGACGTTGGCCAGCTCGGTGCGGCCTTGGCGTTGCTTCTCGGGCGCGCCGTAAATCGCGCCGCCAAAGTGACCAGTGAACTTCGTGATCGTGCGCGGGGTAAACATATCCGTCGCCACCGTCGCCCGCTCCAGCGCGTCGGCCGACATGAGCGCGGGCAGGAAGCGTTTCGCCCCGGCCGTCACGGCGGCGTACCAACGCAGTTTATCGACCTGATAAACCGCCTCGGGCAGGGTCGCCCAGCAATCGTAGTTCGCCATGCAGGTGCAGCGCAAAAGGCCTTCCGGCAATCCCGTGCCCGCCGGATACGCGAAATTATTGGGCAAACAGATCACGCCGCTGCGCATGTCGACCTGCCCCTCGGGCCGCGCGTAGGTGAAGCGGTCGGAATCGTTGAAAAAGATAATCGTGTCGTCGCCCCACCCGAGCGCCGCGGGCGCGTGATCGAGCACGGTGATCGTCTCCACAAAGGAAAGTCGGCCCGCTTTCGCCGCGATCTCCGGCGGCAAGCCGGCAGCTGTCTCCGCACCGACGCCGCGCATCAACGCCTCCGTCTCCGGCGCGCCCGCCGAGCTGATGACGTGGTCGGCCGTCACTTCCGAACCGTCATCGAGCACCAAAGCGACGGCACTGCCCTCCCGCACGACGATTTTTCCCACGCCACACTTCATGCGACGCTCACCGCCGGCCGCGCGGTATTTCTCCAGCAGCACGCGCAAGATCACGCGCACGCCGTCGAGCGGCCGGGCAAAGCCTTCGAGAAAGAGCGCCTTGAACATGATCACGAACTGGCCGAACTCCATGTCGTGTTCCTGCGCGCTGCCGTAGTACATCAACGGACAAAACAGCATGTCCTCCAGCAGCGGATCAGTGAGGTAGTGCCGAACTACTTCCCGTGCGGAAACTGGTTTCGCGTCGAGGGAAACGTCGTCCCAGGTTTTGACCGCCGCGACGAGCCGCCGAAAACCGTCGGCCTGCGTGGGGAAACGCGCCGCGACTTCGCCCTCGAACACCGCAAAGTCATTGGTGAAGCGCAGCGACACCTCGCCACGCGGGCCGAAGGCGATGCGCGACTGCTTCTGTTCGCACAGGGCAAATTCGTCGCGGTCGATGCGGAGCTGGCGCAGGAGTTTCCCCAGCGGTGAACCTTTCACGCCCGGTCGCACGAAGTTCGTCATCGCGTGCAGGCCGACGTCGTATTTGCGCCCGGCGATGCTGTAGAAACCGTTGAGTCCGCCGACGGCGTTGTGCCGCTCGAAAATGCACACGCGCTTGCCGAAGTGCGCGAGCCGGATGCCCGCCGCGAGGCCGGACATGCCCGCGCCGATGATGGCGACGTCGTAGTGCGATTGGGAATTCATCCTGAGCAATGAGTCATTTTACCGCAGAGTTCGCTGAGGACGCCGAATGGAAATATAGGCTCAGCTTTGTTCTCTGTGCGCTCGGCGTTCTCGGCGGTTAAAAATTCAACTTTCCTGAGTTCTTGATTTTCCTAAATGAAAAAGCCGGGAACGATTCCCGGCTTTGTAAATACTTTTGGCTGCTGCCAACGCGGCGCGGCGCGGCACGGCGCGGCGCGGCGCGGCGTCGGGTGGGATTCCTTATTTACCGAGGACGACGAACTTCGGCTCAAGGTAGTCCGCGCTGCTGTTGAGCGTGGCGAGCTGGATGTACTCGGACTCGGGCACTTCGATGCCGTAGCGTTTGCGCAGCTCCATGACGATATCCAGAAAGTCCATGGAATCGAGCTGCAGCTGTTCGCGCAGGCGCACGTCGGGCTTGAGATTGCTCGTGTCTTCGTCAGGGGCGATGTCGGAGATGATGTCGATCACCACCTGTTTGATTTCGTCTTTGGTCATGCGTGGGAAACTGCTTGGTCGGTAGAATTAGGCAACAAACCGCTTTACGATGAGCGCGGAATTGATGCCGAGCATACCGAAGGAGTTGTTCAAGATGGCGTCAACCCGTTTTGCCTTGCGCGGCTGATTGATCACGAGGCCGGGCAGCGCGCACAAGGGGTCGAGATTGTCGCAGTTGATCGTCGGATGCACGATGAGATCGTCGAAAGTCGGCAGGTTTCCCGCAAGCTCCAGCGCGCCCGCCGCGCCCATCGCGTGGCCGATATAGCCTTTGGTATTATTGACGAGCGTGTCGGGGCTGTCGGCGAAGACGGCGGCGATCGACTGGCATTCCTGGATGTCGCCCATCGGCGTGGCCGTGGCGTGGGTGTTGACCAGATCAATGTCGCGCGGCGTGAAACCGGCGCGCGTGATGGCTTGGCGGATACACTCGGCCTGGCGGACGGGATTGGGGAGAACGTAGTCGCTGGCGTCGGAGTTGACGTGATAGCCGGCGATCTCCGCGTAGATTTTCGCGCCGCGCGCCTGAGCGTCTTCGAGCCGTTCCAACGTATAGAGACAACCGCCCTCGGAGATGACGATGCCGTTGCGGGCCTTGTCGAACGGGCGGCTGGCCTTCTTCGGGTCCTCGTGCGTGGCGAGCGCGTTCTGACTCTTGAAACCGGCGAATATGCCAAAGGTATGAATGCTTTCGCTCACGCCGCCGCAGATCGCGAAGTCCACTTCGCCGAGGCGCAACATCTGCGTCGCGTGGATGAGGCCCATGTTGCCCGCCGCGCAGGCCGCGCCGATCGTGTAGGCTGGGCCGGTGATGCCGAGATTAAGCGAGGTTTCGCCCGCCGGGTTATTGGCTACGGTGCGTGGGTTATGATAGTGCGACCAGAATTTCGTGTCGTAGTTGAATTTGGAGATATTGAAGATCTCGTTTTCCGTTTCGACGTTTCCGTGCTCCGTGCAGCCGATGTAGATGCCGGTGCGGTCCTTCGGCAGTGTCTCAAAGTTCACACCGCTGTCGGCGAGCGCCTCACGCGCACAGTAGATCGAGATCGAGCCCGCCCGCGTGCCGACGCGCAGCTCTTTTTTCTTCTGGTGGCGCAACGCATCAAAGTGGCACACGCCCGCGAGTTGCGGGCCCATGTAACGGATTTCGGTGCGCTCGACGCCCGCAACGCCATTGAGAAGATTCTGCCGAAACTCGGCTAGAGAATTGCCGTTCGGGGCTGTGAGACCGACACCAGTAATGACGACGCGCGATAGCTTCATGAAAAAAGGGAGGGAAAGGGCTAGCCATGCTCGGGTCAAAAGCAATACAAGCCTCCCCTCATGAACGTACTTGTTATCGGAGGCGCCGGTTACATCGGCAGCCATTGTGTTCGCCAGCTCGCCGCGGTCGGCCATCGCCCCGTGGTGCTGGACAACCTTATTTTCGGACATCGCTCCGCCGTCGCGCCCAGCGTGCCCTTCTACGACGCCAACCTCGGTGACGAGGCCGCCATCGGCAAAATTCTCGACGATGAAAAAATCGACATCGTGATGCACTTCGCCGCCTACGCTTACGTCGGCGAATCCGTCACCGACCCGCTCAAATATTATTTCAACAACGTCGTCGCCCCGCTGCACCTCCTGCGCACGATGCTCGCGAAGAAGGTCACGAAGTTCGTCTTCTCCTCGACCTGCGCGACCTACGGCATCCCGGAAAAGATGCCGATCGTAGAAACGCTCTCGCAATCCCCCATCAACCCCTACGGCCAGACGAAGCTCGACATCGAGAACGCCCTCAAGGCCCTCGCCGTCGCGCACGGCCTCAGCTTCGCCGCCTTCCGCTATTTCAACGCCGCCGGCGCCGCCGAAGACGGAACCATCGGCGAGGACCATAATCCCGAGACGCACCTGATCCCACTCGCGATCGACGCCGCCACCGGCAAACGCCCCGCGCTGCAGGTCTTCGGCACCGATTACCCGACGCCCGACGGCACCTGCCTCCGCGACTACGTCCACGTCGACGATCTCAGCCGCGCGCACATCGGCGTATTCGATAAACTCGAAAAACCCGGCACCGCTCTCTTCTACAACCTCGGCACCGGCACGCCGACCTCCGTGCTCGAAGTGATCCGCGCCGTGGAAAAAGTGACGGGCAAGAAAGTCCCCTACGTCACCGCGCCCCGCCGCGCCGGCGACCCGCCCGCACTCTACGCCGACTCCACCAAGGCGAAAACCGAACTCGGCTGGAAAGTGAAATTTCTCAGCATCGAGCCCATCGTCGCCACCGCTTGGAAATGGCACTCCGCCAATCCCAACGGCTTCGAAAAAAAGTAAGCGACCGAACCACTCTCCATTCCCTCAAAGGGGCGCGATCACTTCGCGCCCTTTTTTGTCAAAAAATCAGCGCCTCCACCCCAGCCGGTGCGCTTGGCCGGACGCACCAAAAAAATCGCGCGGCCTTTTGGAGGCCGCGCGATTCGCTTTTATAAACTGTCGCGGGGATTACTTTCTACGCACAAGACCCCGAATCAAGCTGAGTGAGGCCAGCGCCGCTAGAAACCAACTTCCAGGCGCGCCACCACCACCGCTGCTGCCACCGGAGGAGGAGCTCGATGACGAGCTACTGCTGCTTGAGCTCGAGGAAGAGCTGCTGCTCGAAGATGACGAGCTACTGCTGGAGCTCGATGATGTACCGCCGGAAGAACTCGAGGACGAACTGCTACTCGAAGACGACGAGCTGCTGCTACTCGAGCTCGATGAACTCGATGAAGAGCTGATGAACTCATCAGCACCGATGTCCGGCAATGATCCACGTGGGTCACCATCAATGTCGGTCGTGATCGCGGGACTGAGCACCACGCCCGCATCGACCACCCCTGTGCGCGTGGCGCTGAGGTGTAGGTCGGCCGCCGTCACATCCACAAACCACGTATCCACTGCGGTGAGCACATTGTTTGCGAGGGTACCTAGGGGTGCGCTGTTGGTGTTGGCCACCGCTTTGTTCGTGAGGTTGTTCTTGATCAGCACACCAGTCGATCCGGCATAGCGGTACTCGATGGCGTTGGCGTACGCCGCGGCTTGGTAGACCGTGTTGTGATAAACTTCAGCGTTTGCGGAGGAATCCAGTAATATACCAGCTGCGGAGGCCGCACTCGTGTTGGTATTCGCTATCATGTTATTGACGATCTTGCCAGCCGTGTGAGCCGAACTGCTGCCAGAGCCAAAACCAATCGCGGTATCACAGTTGAGGATGATATTGTTCGTCACGGTCGTACCACTCGCCCCACCGTAGAAGTGGAGGGCGGGTTCGGCTGAAGTCGAACCAGAAGCGGCATTGATCTTATTGATCGTGTTACCGGAAACCGTCCAAGTAGCAGTGCCCTGCGCTTTGATCGCAGACTTGGTGCTGTTGCCCGTAGTCTGGATGAAGCTGCTATTAATGACCCGACCACGATCGGCACCCGATTGCGCTAAGATGACATAATGCTTAGCATTCAAGAATCTTAAGCCATCGATGGTCAAATCGTCGCCAGAGACGGTGAGCACCGAAATGCCAGCGCCAAGACCGGACGCATCAATCGTCGCGGAGCCGGAAGTCGATGCTTGGAGCGTCACGGTGTTGGCCGTGATCGTCGGCAGCGCCGTAGTAAGACTGTAGGTGCCATTGGCCAGAACAACCGTGTACTGAGCCGATGAATTGAGATTACTCTCATTGATCCAACTGGTGAGCTCAGAAACGTTGGCTGCGGCCGCACTGTAGTTGCCTACCGGGTACACCATAAACGAGCGTAAGACTTGGGTCGCGGCTGAGTAGACGGCACCGCCCGCTTGATTGGCGGCGACGACGACCGTACCGCGAGTGCCCGCGAGGGTGACGCTAGTGCCGGAGATCGTAGCTGGGCCGCTCACAACCGAAAAGGTGACCGTGAGCCCCGCGCTGGAGGTTGCCGACACAGCGAAGGAAGCATCGCCAATGTGTTTATCAGCGATCGCAGTGAACGTGATCGTTTGCGCAGCCTTTGCCACCGTGATCGATCGATCAACGTCAACCGCAGCTGCATAGGTGCCATCACCAGCCTGGCTCGCGCGCACCACAATCGTACCGCTCGCTGTCGCGCTGAGCGTGGAACTGGCTATCGTACCGGGACCGCTCATCACACTATAGGAAACCGCCAAGCCTGAGCTGGCCGTCGCCGACAAAGGCGCCGTGCCGCCGGCCGTCACAGTGCTGACAGCGGGGAAGGTGATCGTTTGAAGAGTCTTGTTATTCACAGTAACAGACACAGTGACGGCGGTGGCCGCAAGGAAGCTGGTGTCGCCAGACTGGATTGCCTGCACAACGATGGTGCCAACACCTGTCGCCATCAGGGCCGAGCCGGACAATGTGCCCGGGCCGCTCACAATACTATAGGTAACTGCCAAACCTGAACTGGCCGTCGCCGACAAAGGCGCCGTACCGCCGACTGCCATCGCAGTAACGGCCGGGAAGGTGATCGTCTGGGCTGATTTATTAACCGTGACCGAGTTATCGACATTCGATGCCGCGTTGTAGGTCGCATTACCCGCTTGGCTGGCGCGCACGACAATCGTGCCGACACCTGTCGCTGACAGGGTCGAACCAGAAAGCGTGCCGGGGCCACTCAAGACACTGTAGCTTACCGCCAAACCTGAGCTAGCCGTCGCCGACAAAGACGCCGTGCCACCGGTCGTCATAGCACTGACAGCGGGGAACGTGATCGTCTGGGCGGTTTTATTCACCGTTACCGATAGATCAACATCCGTTGCTGCTGCGTAAGTAGTATCACCCGCTTGACTCGACCTCACCACAATCGTGCCCGCACCTGTCGCTGACAGGGTCGAACCAGAAAGCGTGCCGGGGCCACTCAAGACACTGTAGCTTACGGCCAAACCTGAGCTAGCCGTCGCCGACAAAGACGCCGTGCCGCTAATCGCCATTGTACTGACAACGGGGAACGTGATCGTCTGGGCGGTTTTATTCACCGTTACCGATAGATCAACATCCGTTGCTGCTGCGTAAGTAGCATCACCCGCTTGACTCGACCTCACCACAATCGTGCCCGCACCTGTCGCTGT
>Ga0209181_10002245_pt1 | contig 32015 bp, 33 predicted proteins | sample MAT05_FD_187208 | JGI IMG/M metagenome (GOLD analysis project Ga0209181, IMG submission 187208) | Freshwater microbial communities from Lake Fryxell liftoff mats and glacier meltwater in Antarctica - MAT-05 (SPAdes) (version 2) | ecosystem: Environmental > Aquatic > Freshwater > Ice > Liftoff... | reverse complement strand
CCGTGAGCAGGTTGAACACGACCTGGGCCGATGCCGCACGGCGCGCGTTCTGGGTCGCGCCCATGACCGCCAGCAGGGCCGTCACCGCGGTGCCGATGTGGGCGCGGATGACCAGCGCCGCCGCGCCTTGCGCTCCGATCAGCCCACCCTGCGCGGCGGTGAGGGTGATGGTCATGGCCGTGCTGGAGGACTGCATCAGCAGCCCGATGCCGAGTTGGGCGAGCGCCGCCAGCAACCCTTTACCCTTCGGCAGGCTGATCTGGCCCGCCAGGCCGACAAAGGCTTGCTGCTGCAGGGCGATACCCATGAACAGCAGGCCGAAGCCGGCCAGCGCAGTGCCGATGGCACCGCTGCGCCGGCCGTCACCTGTCAGCCGCAACAGCGCGTCCAGGTCCACCAGGGGCATCGCGAGATCCTCCACCTTGAACTTGAGACCGACCAGCGCGACGATCCAACCGGTCATCGTCGTGCCGAAATTCGCGCCGAACAGCACTCACAGCGCCGGCCCGAGTGCCAGCTGGCCCGCGTTGACGAAGCCGATCGTCGCCACGGTGACCGCGCTGGACGACTGCACGAGCGCCGTGACGAGCATCCCGGAAGCCAGCGCGTGGCCCCTCGTCCGCGTGGCGTCGGCCAGGATGCGGTGCACGGCTGGGCCGGCGGCCAGTTTGAGGCCAACGGTCATCAGGCCCACGCCGAACAGGAACAGGCCCAGACCACCGGCCATCAGGCCGAGAGCCTGCAGGTCGATCATGCGAAGACCCAGGTCGCCATCGCTGTGATCACCACATTGCACACCGCGTTCAGGACCAGTCCACAGCGCATCATGGTGGCCTGCGGCACCTGCTCTGTGGCATAGACGATGGCGTTCGGCGGTGTGGCCACCGGCAGCATGAAGGCGCAGCACGCCACGCCGCGATGGCCGCGGCGAGCAGCGACGAGGGCAAACCCAGCGGAACCGCCAAGCCCAGGAAGATCGGCACCAGCTGCGCCGCCGACGCGGTGTCGCTGACCAGCTCGGTCAGGAAGACGACGAAGGTCACCACGCCCAGCAGCAATGCGGCTGTCGGTGCGCCCTGCAAAGCGTCGGTCGGCGCGCCGGCGAGGAAGCGGTTCGCTCCGCTCGCACCCATAGTCCCGCTCAGCGTCAGACCGCCGCCGAACAGCAGCAATACGCCCCCACTGCGTGCGAGATTCGATGTCGGGCCAGCCGATGGCACCGCTGGCCACCAGCGCGACGATCGCGGCCAGCGCGGCGGCCGTGTCGATGTCGTCCGTGATGCCCAGCGCACGTCCCAGCGGCGCCGCGCCAATCCAGCCCGTCGCCGTGAGGACGAATACGACCGGGGTGCCGCGCTGCGAACGGGTCCAGGGCGTTGCCGGCGAGCGATCATCAGGCGGCAGGCTGCGTCTCCCCAACGCCGGACGAAGCAGCAGAAAGAGCATCCCGACCATCAGCCACAGCAAAAACAGCACCAGCGGCACGCCGAAGCGCAACCATTCGGCAAAGCCGGTGCCGACCTGCGCCGCCGCGAACGCGTTGGGCGGGCTGCCCACCAGAGTGCCGATGCCGCCGATGCCGGCGCTGTAGGCCACGCGAGCAGCACGACGACCCGCTCGGGCGGCCCGTCCTCGTCGTGCAGCAGGCCGAGAGCCAGTGGCAGCATCATCGCGGCAGCCGCTGTCTTGCTGATCCATATTGGAAAGCAGCGCCGTCAGCCCGAACAGCAGGGCCACGGCAACGTCGCGCCGGGCCGCAGCCAGGCGCAGCACGGCCAGCGCGAGCCTGCGGTCCAGTCCCTGGCGATGCAGCGCAGCGGCCAGCGCGAAGCCTCCCATGAACAGGAAGATGATCGGGTGCGCAAACGACGCCAGCGCCGTGCGCAGGTCCGTCAGGCCCGTGAGCACGGCCAACAAGGCGACGAGCAGCGCAGACGCCCAGGTGCAGCACCTGCGTCATCCACAGATGGCCGATCAGCACGAACAGCGCCAGCTCGGTGCGCAGGGCGTAAGGCGGCGGCGCGCTGCCGTAGAGCAGCGCCGCCGGCGCAACGCGGCCGAGCGCACGTGGCAGAGATCCCGAGAGCCACGTCATGCCTCACGCGCCGTGGAGACCAGCACATCGGTGCTGCCCTTGGCGAGCACATGCTTGCTGATGCTGCCAGGCAGCAGGTCCTCGGTTGCCGACTGGCCGTGCTTGCCGAGCAGGACCAGGCCGCAGTCCTTCGCCTGCTCGTGTTCGATGATGCGTTGTGATGCGTTCCCCTCGGCGATGCAGAGCTCCCAGTCGTTCAGCCTCAGTCCGCCGGCAGCCGCCATCGCGTGCACTCGCTGCGTGGCGCCTGCGCAGGCGTGTTCCCGGTAGCGATCGATGGTCGCGGCGTCGACGCCAGCGTAATGGAGCTTTCCCTCGAACGGGACCTGGTAGGCGTTGAGCAGCAGCAGCCGGGCGTGCGGCGCCACGCGTCTTGCCAGAGTGATGGCATGTGCCGACCAGGGCGGGAAGTCCAGGGCGACGAGGACTCGCCGGCAGGATTCGTGCGGTGTCTGCCGCACCACCAGCAAGGGCCGGTCGTGCGGCGCAGCAGCCTCTCGGACGTGCTGCCCAGCACCAGGCGGTGCATGCACCCGGTGCCGCGCGCGCCCAGGACCGCCAGCGTCGCGTCCAGCGCCTCGGCCTCGCAGCCGATTTCGTCGAGCGCCGAGCCACTGGGATTCAATGGACGGATGGCGACATGCAGCCTCGTCTGCAGCTCGGCAAGCAGCTGTCTGAGCTGGCGGTGTGCGTCGTCCCGCAGATGCTGCTCCATCGCATGGCCGGTCCCGAGCCATTGGCGAAGCTCTTGCAGCGCGCCGCCAGGCAGCACGTGCATCAGGGTCAATGCAGCGCCGGTCTCGTGCGCCAGGCGCGCGGCACGGTCGGCGGCATGGCGCGCGGGCGCCGAGAAGTCGGTCGCGGCGAGGATGGGGCCCCGACGTGTCATGGCGTGGTCTCCGTGCGGATGTCTCGCGACAGACGCTGTGCCGCATGGTCGGCAGCGTCGTCGAAAGGATTGAGCATCTGATCGATACCGGCTTCAGCCAGCGCACGCCCGTGGGCGGCATCACGCACCGCAGCCATCACACGGCCGCGACAGTGCACTGCCTTCAGCGCATGCAGCAGCGCGCAGTTGGACTCCCACTGCGGAAAGGTCGTGAACATCCAGCGCGCCTGCCGCAGCGGCAATGACTCGAGGAAGTCCGGGTCTTCGCCGTCGCCGAAATGCACGGGCAAGCCCCGGCCCTGCAGTTCACGCACGGCCTCCGGGTCGAAGTCGACGCCGATGGCCGCGACGCCGTCGGCGCGCAACTGCTCGAACAGGCGGTCGCCGTATCGGCCAAGGCCGAAGACGATGACCTGGGCCGATCGTGTACCGGCGTCCTGTGTTTCCGCCGCCACTTCGCGGAATGGATGATCGCGCTCGAAGATGCGCAACCACGGCGAGAGCCGCTCATTCAGCGCCTGGGTATACAGGTTCATGTAGGTCGACACGGTGATCGTCACCCGGCCCACCAGCGTGGTCAGCCCCAGCGCCTGCACACCCACATGCCCCAGCTTGATGCCCATGGCGACGAAGACGATGGAGAACTCGCTGTTCTGCGCCAACGTCAGGCCGGCCAGGAAACAGGTGCGCCGGCGGTAGCCCATGAAGCCCATGATGGCCCTCACGATCAGCGGATTGCCGATCGAAACGAAAAGCGACAGCTCGATCGCCGGCACCACCTCGGCGCCGAGCGTCGAGAAGTCGAGCTTCGCGCCGAGATCGATGAAGAAGAAAAGCAGCAAGAAGTCGCGGATGCCGGTCAGCCGAGCATTCATCGCCCCGCGGTAGGGCGTCGAGGCGAGCGAGAACCCGGCCAGGAAGGCGCCGGCCTCCTTGCTGAAGCCGGCCCACTCGCCCAGCGCTGCCAGTGCCACGCCCCAGGCGATGGCGAAGACCAGCAGCAACTCCTGCCAGCGCGCCATTGCAGACACCACAGCCGGCAGCACCCAGTGCATCACCACGAATACGGCCACGGCTGCGGCAGCCAGACGCCAGGACAACGACAGCAGCACCGCTGCCCAGCCCGCGTAACCCCCCACATCAGCGCCGGACTCGCCGCTGCCGCGCAGGGCGCTCATGGCCATCATGGCGATCACCACCGACAGTTCCTGCACGATGAGGAAGCCCACCGCGACTTACAGCGCCTCCAACCAGCCCTTGCCCAGCGCCAGGACCAGCGCGAAACCGATCACGATGGTGAAGGTCAGTTGCCCGAGCCGGTGGCCAGCGCCACCGGCTCGATGTGGCGGAGTTGGTGCAGGTCCAGCTTCAGTCCCGATGTGAAAAGCAGCATCGCTACACCCACCTGCGCCAGCAGGTCGATCTGGTCGTCTGCCGTCACTGGTCCGAAGCCGGCCGAGCCCACCGCAATGCCCACCACGATGTAGGCGATCAGCACCGGCTGGCGTGATCGCACGAAGACGGCGCCGGCCAACCCTCAGATCAGCATCGGGGTGGCGAACTCGGAAAAGGGCCGTGCATGGTGGTTCTGGTGCCAATGTGTCGAGGCGCAATCAGTGGGAGGACATGGCTGCTGGCTGTCGGCCGCAACCCGGCAACGGTGCAGGCGCTGTCATTGCCTGAGCCAGCCCGCCGATGCCGCAGTCTTGGCCATCGCAGATACTGCGTTCGTGGACTTCCTGAACATCCCTTTGCTGGCTGCTGCGGTGCTGGTTTTCACCAGCGTGCTGGCAGGCCTGTTCTCCGCTCGCATCGGGTTTTCGTTCCTGCTGGTGTTCTTGCTCGCCGGTGTGCTGGCTGGGGAAGACGGCCCGGGCGGCTATGTCTTCAATGATGTGCGCCTGAGCTTCTGGGTCGGCAACGTGGCATTGGCGGTGATCTTGCTCGACGGCGGCCTGCGCACGTCCTTCTCGACTTTCCGTACCGGGCTGCGACCGGCGTCGATGCTCGCCACGTTGGGTGTACTGCTCAGCGCAGGCATCACGGCTGCGGCTGCGGTGCCGCTGCTGGGGCTGGATTGGGGCACCGCGCTGCTGCTGGGGGCCATCGTCGGTTCCACCGACGCTGCTGCGGTGTTTGCGCTGCTGACCCGGTCGGGTGTCACGCTCAACGAACGGGTGGCGGCCACGCTGGAGATCGAATCGGGTATCAACGACCCCATGGCGGTCTACCTGACACTGGCATTCATTGCCTTGCTGGCAGCCAGCGCCGGGCCGGCACCGGCAGCGGGAACGGCCGCCGCTGCTGCGCTGGCCATCACCTTCATGCAGCAGTTTGGCTGGGGTGCGCTGGTGGGCACGGTCAGCGGCGTGGCCGGCGCGGCACTGCTGAACCGTGTCGCTGCGCGCGATGCGGGGGGCGGCGTTCTCGCCGTTCTGGTTGTGGCTGCCGGGCTGGCGGTTTTTGCGGGTGCAGGCTTGCTGGGGGGCTCGGGCTTCCTGGCGGTCTATCTGTTCGGATTGATCATGGCCAACCGGGCCATGGTCGCGGTGACACCCACGCTGCCGGTACTGGACGGTTATGCCTGGCTGGCCCAGGCGGGCATGTTCGTGCTGCTGGGGCTGCTGGCCACACCGTCGCGGCTGCTGCAATCGCTGTGGCCGGCACTGGGCGTGGCTGCCGTACTGATGTTCGTGGCCCGGCCGCTGGCGGTGTGGTTGTGTCTGCTGCCCTTCCGCTTCACACGGCGTGAGACCACTTTCATCGCCTGGGTGGGATTGCGCGGCGCCGTGCCCATCGTGCTGGCGATGTTCCCTTTGCTGGCCGGCACGCCGGACGCGATTCTGCTGTTCGACGTTGCGTTTGTCGTGGTGCTCGCGTCGCTGCTGGTGCAGGGCAGCACCATCGGCTGGTTGGCACGCCGTCTGGGCGTGGCATTGCCAGAGCCCGACGACGAGCGCGCGGCACGCGCCGTCTTCCGCGACTTCGCACTCGATCCGCAGTTGCCTTTGGCAGAGGTGTGCGAGTTCTATGGCCTGCCTGAGCCACCTCATGCCGACCTGCCGGTGGCGGCATGGATGTCCGAGGCCCTGAAGCGCCCACCGGTGGTGGGCGATGCAGTCGCGCTGGGATCGGCCGTGCTGGCGGTGCGGGAGATGGAACATGGCCGGATCACCAGGGTCGGGCTGGGCCTGCCGCAGTGAACCCGGCGGGCCATCGGCCGCCGGCCAAGGGGCAAGGGGCAGACCAGCAAGAGGGTGGCAAATGGCTGTAGGAGCCGCGCATGGTGGCGAATGGGAGCGGGATGGCAATGGTGATCGTCGTTGCTTCAGGGTCTGGACGAGCCAGCGCCTAATACGCCGCCACAGAGATGTCGGAATAATTGAAAGCGATGGAATCGGCCCGAGTGCAAGGCGCAAACCACAGCAATACCCAGTGGTATTGCGAGGATTTGCAACGCCGCAATCGGGTCGAAGACGAGTTTTCAGGTTTCGATATTTCTGTGGCGGCGTACTAGGAGCGCGGGCCTGGATTGCTGCCGCCCACGCTTCTAGTCTTACTCTGTCACAAGCGTAGCCTTGCGTTTGCGCGCAGGCAACACGGGCATCGTGGCAGTGTCGTGAGCAAGGCTGCGGCTACACGCAGCCGCAAGGTTGTGATGGACGATGGGACGTGGCGCTGCGTGCGCTGGGCTTCCGCGGGGTTTGTGATGCGTGGGTAGGCCAGGTTCTTGGCGTTGAGCGGCGTTTTTTTGCCGACATCGTCGGGGTGTCGTAGCAGCTGAGCCATCAAGAATCCGTAGGCGGCGATGCTCAGGCTGGCGTGGTGGTGGAAGCCGCGCCAGCCTCCGCCCTCGCAGTGCCCAAGCCCCAGCTCCTGCTCGAGGTCTTGGTAGTCACGCTCGATGCGCCAGCGCATCTTGGCCTCGAACACCATGCGCTGCAGCGGCACGTCCTCAGGCAAGGTGGACAGCCATTACTTCATCGGTTCAAGATGGCCTTCGGGCCACTCGATCAGTGCCCATTGTTCTGCGCGCAATCCGGTGCGCTGGTGGTCCCGGCGTGCCGCACGCACCCGATCCCGGGCAAAGCGCGATCTCAGTGTGAAGTTCGTGCCTTCGCGCCACTCCACGGCCTGCCACTGCTCGGGCGTCAGCGCAAACGCCAGGTCCTTCATCGACTGCGGGCGCTGCTTCGCGGTGTCACCCCTGTATTGGGTCAGGTTTTGCCTCTTGCCGCCAATCGATCAACGGGGGTGACTGCAGGGGCCGGGTCAACTCTTGCTTCTTTCCGAGGGCGAGTCCTTCTTCGGCTTGTCCTCGGGTGTGATGACTCCGGCATTTGAGTCATCCTCTGTCCCGCCCGTCACGGCCCGCCGCGCCCCTTCGACATCACGCGCCGTCAGCCAAAGGCGCAGGTCGAATTCGAGCTGGTGGTAGTCGGGCTCCATGTGCGTGCACAGCGCATAGAAGGGCTTGTCGTGCTCGCGCTCCTTCAGGTGCGCCAGTTCGTGCACGACGATCATTTTCAGAAACGGCGCAGGCGCGTCGCGGAACAGGCTGGCGACGCGGATCTCGCGCTTGGCCTTCAGCTTGTCGCCCTGCACGCGTGACACCGTGGTGTGCGTGCCCAGCGCATGCTGGATGACGCGCAGCCGGTTGTCGTAGCCCACCTTCGATATCTGCCCGGCGTTGCGCATGTGTCGTGCCTTCAGCGCCGCCACGTAGTCGTAGAGCGTGCCGTCGGTGCGCACCTCGTGAACTTGCGGGTAACGCTGGCGCAGCGTGCTGCCCAGCCGCCCTTCGTCGAGCATGCGGCGCACGTCCGCCAGCAAATGCGGCGGATAGCCGTTCAGGTACTTGAGCGTGGGCGGGGCGGCTGTCATCGTCCCCGGAGTGTAGGCAAGGCAGGGTGGCGCCGTATGTCGCGGGCTGGTGAAAACCCTCACCTCGCTGGATTGCGTCAACTTGTCTAGTCAAGTAGAGTCATGGCACTCCGTCAAGCCCCGTCGAGGTGACCATGTCCGATCTGTCCACCGTCCACACCCTGGCCCAGCCGCACCCGGTGCGCTCACCGCGCGGCACCGAAATCAGCTGCAAGAACTGGCTGATCGAAGCGGCCTGCCGCATGCTGCAGAACAACCTCGACCCCGAGGTGGCCGAGAACCCCGATGCGCTGGTGGTCTACGGTGGCATCGGCAAGGCGGCGCGCAACTGGGACTGTTATGAGGCGATCCTGAAGGCACTGCGCGCGCTGAACGAGGACGAGACGCTGCTCGTGCAGTCGGGCAAGCCAGTGGGCGTGTTCCGCACCCATGTCGACGCGCCGCGTGTGCTGATCGCCAACTCCAACCTGGTGCCCAGATGGGCGACCTGGGAGCATTTCGACGAGCTCGATCGCAAGGGTCTGATGATGTACGGCCAGATGACCGCCGGCAGCTGGATCTACATCGGCAGCCAGGGCATCGTGCAGGGTACTTATGAGACTTTCGTGGAAGCCGGCCGGCAACATTACGGCGGCGATCTGGCGGGCCGCTGGTTCCTCACCGCCGGCCTCGGCGGCATGGGCGGCGCGCAGCCGCTGGCGGCCACGTTTGCGGGCGCGTCGTCGCTGAACATCGAGTGCCAGCAGAGCCGCATCGACTTCCGCCTGCGCTCGCGCTATGTCGACGAGCAGGCCACCGACCTCGACGACGCGCTGGCTCGCATGGCGAAGTACAGCGCCGAGAAGCGCGCCATCTCGGTGGCCTTGCTGGGCAACGCTGCCGAAATCCTGCCCGAGATGGTGCGCCGCGCCCGGCTGGGCCAGATCCGCCCCGACCTGGTGACCGACCAGACCAGTGCGCACGACCTCGTCAACGGCTACCTGCCCGCCGGCTGGACGGTCGACGCCTGGCGCGCCGCGCAGCTGGAGCCCGCGCAGCATGCCGCGCTGCGCAGCGCGGCCGCGCAAAGCTGCGCCGTGCACGTGCAGGCCATGCTCGACTTCCAGGCGCTCGGCGTGCCGACGGTCGACTACGGCAACAACATCCGCCAGGTGGCCTTCGACCAGGGCGTGAAGAACGCCTTCGACTTCCCGGGTTTCGTGCCGGCCTACATCCGGCCGCTGTTCTGCCAGGGCAAGGGACCGTTCCGCTGGGTGGCGTTGTCCGGCGATCCTGAGGATATTCGCAAGACCGACGCCAAGATGAAGCAGCTGTTCCCCGAGGACAAGCACCTGCACCGCTGGCTCGACATGGCGGCCGAGCGCATCGCCTTCCAGGGCCTGCCGGCGCGCATCTGCTGGATCGGCCTGGGCGAACGGCATCGCGCCGGCCTGGCCTTCAATCAGATGGTGAAGAGCGGCGAGTTGAAGGCGCCGATCGTGATCGGCCGCGACCATCTCGACTCGGGTTCGGTGGCGAGCCCGAACCGCGAGACCGAAGCCATGCTCGACGGCTCGGACGCGGTGAGCGACTGGCCTTTGTTGAACGCGCTGCTCAACACCGCCGGCGGTGCCACCTGGGTCAGCCTGCACCATGGCGGCGGGGTCGGCATGGGTTACTCGCAACACTCGGGCGTGGTGATCGTCTGCGACGGCACCGACGCTGCGGCGAAGCGCATCGAGCGTGTGCTCTGGAACGACCCCGCCACCGGCGTCATGCGCCATGCCGACGCCGGCTACGACATCGCGGTGGCCTGCGCGAAAGCGCAGCGGCTGAACCTGCCGATGATTCCGGCGACGCAGGGAGACTGACCTTGAGCCTGATCTCGAGCATGAGCATGAACATCGATCCCGGTTTCCTCACGCTGACGCAGTTGCAGGCCATTCACGCCGGCGGGCCCGTGCTGAGCATCGACGAGGCCGCACGCGAACGCATCCGCGCCAGTGCCGCGGTGGTGCAGCAGGCTGCGGCCGGCGACGCGCCTGTTTACGGCGTCAACACCGGTTTTGGCAAGCTCGCCAACCAGCGCATCGGCGCGGCGCAGCTCGATCTGCTGCAGTTGAACCTGATCCGCTCGCACAGCGTGGGCGTGGGCGAACCGCTGCAACCGCCGGTGCTGCGCCTGATGCTGGCGATGAAGGCGGCAAGCCTTGCGCGCGGCCATTCCGGCGTGCGCGAAGTCGTGGTCGACACCTTGCTGGCGGTGTTCAACGCCGGCCTGGTGCCGTATGTGCCGTCACAGGGTTCGGTGGGCGCCTCGGGCGACCTGGCACCGCTGGCCCACATGACGCTGACGCTGCTCGGTGAGGGCGAGATGCTGGAGGCCGGCCGGCGCGTGCCGGCTGCCGCGGCGCTGCGCCTGGCCGGCATCGAACCGCTGGCGCTGCAGGCCAAGGAAGGGCTGGCGCTGATCAACGGCACGCAGACCTCCACCGCGCTGGCGCTGCACGCCTTGCTGAGCTTCGAACCGGTGCTGGAAGCCGCGCTGGTGGTGGGCGCGCTGACGGTCGACGCCGCACGCGGCAGCGACGGCCCCTTCGACCCGCGCATCCACGCCGTGCGTGGTCAGCCGGGGCAGATCGACGTCGCCCAGGTCTACCGCGCGCTGCTGGCCGGCAGCGAGATCCGGGCGTCACATCTTGATGGCCCCAAGGCCGGCGCCGTGCGCCGGCCGTCCCCCGAGGGGACCGTCCAGCCCTGGCAAAGCCAGATGCTCGACACCGGCGACGACCGCGTGCAAGACCCGTATTCGCTGCGCTGCCAGCCGCAGGTGGTGGGCGCCTGCCTCGACCAGCTTCGCCACGCCGCCGTGGTGCTGGTGCGCGAGGCCAACGCCGTCACCGACAACCCGCTGGTGTTTGCCGGCGGCGCGCATGGCCCGGCTGTGATGATCTCTGGGGGCAACTTCCACGCCGAACCGGTGGCCCTGGTGGCCGACGGCATGGCGCTGGCCATCGCCGAAGTCGGGGCCATCGCCGAGCGCCGCATCGCGATGCTGATCGACAGCAGCGTGTCGCGCCTGCCGCCTTTCCTGACAGCCGACGCCGGCCTGAATTCGGGTTTCATGATCGCCCACGTGACGGCCGCCGCGCTGGCGTCGGAGAACAAGTCGATGGCCCACCCGGCCAGCGTCGACAGCCTGCCGACCAGCGCGAACCAGGAAGACCACGTCAGCATGGCCACCTTCGCGGCGCGCCGGCTGCAGCCGATGATCGCCAACACCGCGCACATCCTGGGCATCGAATTGCTGGCCGCCGCGCAGGGCATCGAATTCCTGCGTCCGCTGAAGAGTTCGGTGGCGCTGGAAGCCGCACACAGCCTGCTGCGCCAGACCGTGCCGGCGATGGCGACCGACCGTTACCTGGCACCCGACATCGAAGCCGCCACCGCGCTGGTGACGGGCGGTGCGCTGGCGCGCATCTTGCGCACCCTTGCCGACCTGCCGGCGCTGTTGAAACCGGCCTGAAACCGCTGTCCACCCACCCGCCTGACATTCCAACCCGAAGGATCCCGACCATGAACACCGCCTCGTTTGTCCGCAGCGCCCTCGGCGCCGCCATTGTCCTGGCCGGCAGCGCCGCGATGGCACAAGACACGCCCGTGGCCATCGGCATCTCGGGCTGGACCGGCTTTGCACCGCTCACGCTGGCCAAGGAAACGGGCCTCTTCAAGAAGCAGGGCCTGGACGTCAGCATCAAGAAGATCCCGCAGAAAGACCGCCATCTGGTGATGGCCTCGGGTGACATCCAGTGCGCCGCCACCACGGTGGAGACCTGGGTGGTCTGGAACGCGGTGGGCGTGGCGAGCACGCAGATCTTCCAGCTCGACAAGAGCTACGGCGCCGACGGCATGGTCGTCAAGCCCGGCATCAACAAGATCAGCGACCTGAAAGGCAAGACCATGGCCGCCGACGCGCCGGGCACCGCACCCTACTTCACGCTGACCTGGATGCTGAAGAAGAACGGCCTGTCGATCAAGGACGTGAAGGTCGTCAACCTGTCGCCGCAGGCGGCCGCCAACGCGATGATCGCCGGCAACAGCGACATCGACGGCGCCATGACCTACGAGCCTTATCTGTCGGCCGTGCGCGCCAAGCCCGAGGCCGGCAAGATCCTCGCCACCACGCTCGACTACCCGATGATCATGGACACCTTCGGCTGCACGCCCAAGTTCCTGGCCGAGAACCCGAAAGCCGCGCAGGGTCTGGCGAATGCGTATTTCGAAGCGCTGGAGCTGATCAGGACCGACCCGAAGAAGAGCTTCGAGATCATGGGCGCCGACGTCAAGGCCAGCGCCGAGCAGTTCGAGAATTCGCAGAAGTATTTGCGCTGGCAGGACAAGGCGGCCAACCAGAAGTTCTTCGCCGGCGAGCACGCGGCTTTCAGCAAGGAAGCGGCCGACCTGCTGCTCGAAGCCGGCATCATCAAGGCGCTGCCCGACATGACGAAGCTGGCCGACACGCGCTTCATCAAGTAAACCCGCGCGCACCGCCATGAAGCCGCTGCAGCCCGTGGCCCACGGCACGCGTGTCGTGCTGGGGGTGACCTTCTTCATTCTCTTCACGGCGCTGTGGGCCGGCGTCACCTTCGGCGGCATCGTCTCCAAGACCTTCCTCGCCGACCCGGTGCAGATGCTGCGATCTGGCTGGGTGCTGCTCACCGAGATGGGCTTCGCCAAGGACATCGGCATGACGGTGTGGCGGGTGCTGGGCGGCTTCGCGCTGGCCACCCTGGCAGCTTTGCCGCTGGGCGTGGCGATGGGCGCCTACAAGCCGGTCGAAGCCTTTTTCGAACCTTTCGTCTCCTTCGCGCGCTACCTGCCGGCCAGCGCCTTCATTCCGCTGCTGATCCTCTGGGCCGGCATCGGCGAGGCGCAGAAGCTGTCGGTCATCTTCATCGGCAGCTTCTTCCAGCTGGTGCTGATGATCGCGGTGGTGGTGGGCAATACGCGGCGCGACCTGGTCGAGGCCGCCTACACGCTGGGCGCCAGTGACGCCGGCATCGTGCGGCGTGTGCTGATCCCCGGTGCCGCGCCCGAGATCTTCGAGATCCTGCGCATGGTGCTGGGCTGGGCCTGGACCTACGTGATCGTGGCCGAGCTGATCGGTGCGTCCAGCGGCATCGGCCACATGATCACCGACAGCCAGGCCCTGCTCGCCACCGACCAGATCATCTTCGGCATCATCGTCATCGGTGTCATCGGGCTGGTCAGCGACCTCGGCTTCAAGTGGGCCAACCGGCGCATGTTTCCCTGGGCGCTGCTCGGCCGATGAGGCCGCCGTATCGAAGGTCAAGCTGATGAGTCCGTTCCTCACCATCCGGGGTGTTTCGCGCAGTTTTGCCCCGACATCGGGCGGCGCGCCGACGCTGGCCCTGCAGGCCACCGACCTGACGGTGGCCGAGAACGACTTCATCACCATCCTCGGTCCCTCGGGCTGCGGCAAGAGCACGCTGCTGCGCATCGTGGCCGGGCTCGACCACCCGAGTTCGGGCGAGGTGCAACTGGCCGGCAAGCGCATCGAAGGCCCGGGTGCCGACCGCGGCATGGTCTTCCAGAGCTACACGCTGTTCCCCTGGCTGACGGTGCGCGACAACGTCTGTTTCGGCCTCAATGAACGCGGCCTGCCACGCGCTGAACAGCTCGAACTGGCGCAGGGTTTCATCCGCAAGGTCGGCCTGACCGGCTTCGAGCACCACTTCCCGAAGCAGCTGTCGGGCGGCATGCAGCAGCGCACGGCCCTCGCCCGCGCATTGGCCAATGGCCCGCGCATGCTGCTGATGGACGAACCCTTCGGCGCGCTCGACCACCAGACACGCGAGCTGATGCAGGAGCTGCTGCTCGGCATCTGGGAAGGTGATGAAGCGACTGCGCGCAAGACAGTGATGTTCGTCACCCACGACATCGACGAAGCCGTCTTCATGGGCAGCCGCGTGGTGGTGATGAGCGCGCGGCCCGGCCGCATCAAGCTCGACCGCGAGGTGCCGATTCCCCACCCGCGCCACTACTCGGTGAAGACGACGCCCGCCTTCACCGAACTGAAGGCCGAGCTGATGGAGCAGGTGCGCACCGAAGTGCTGGCGGCGCAGGCGGCGATGGTCTGACTTCGGCGAGTCTTTGCCGTCACGCCGGCTTCGACTCGCCTCAACCCGGCCCGGCCAGCGCGCGTTCGATGCGCTGGCGCGCCACCCGGCTGCGCGGCACCTTCATGCCCACGTCGCCGAACCAGCTGCGCACGTCTTCTTCCAGCCCGACACCGTGCATGTAGTTGTACAGCGCCTTCTTCAGCGCCAGGCCCAGCCGGTCATGGTCGACGCCTGTCGGGTCGATGAAGCCGATGTCGTTCTTCGCGAAGCTCACCGGCGGCATCGCCTGCAGCGTCACACCGTAGGCCTCGGGATTCAGCCCGACCGGCGAGTGCACGGTGCAGGTGAAGCGGTGGAAGAAGCCGGACTGGATGCAACCCGCGACGAACAACTGGCGCACCAGTTCCAGCGCGTCCACCGTGTCGTGCACGGTCTGCGTCGGGAAGCCGTACATCAGGTAGGCATGGACCAGGATGCCGGCCTCGGAGAAGCCGCGCGTGACACGCGCCACCTGATCGACCGAAACGCCCTTCTTCATCAGCGTCAGCAGGCGGTCCGAAGCCACCTCCAGGCCGCCCGAGATGGCGATGCAGCCGCTGTCGGCCAGCTGCTGGCAGAGCTGCGGCGTGAAGGTCTTCTCGAAGCGGATGTTGCCCCACCAGGAGATCGCCAGCTTGCGCTTTTCCAGCTCCACGGCCAGCGCCTTCAATGACTTCGGCGGCGCCGCTTCGTCGACGAAGTGGAAGCCGGTCTGGCCGGTCTCCTGCACGATGGCTTCGATGCGGTCGACCAGCGTCTCGGCGCTGGCGGCATCGAAGCGCGAGATGTAGTCCAGGCTGACATCGCAGAAGCTGCACTTCTTCCAGTAGCAGCCGTGCGCCACCGTCAGCTTGTTCCAGCGTCCGTCGGACCACAGCCTGTGCATCGGGTTCAGCATGTCGAGCAGCGACAGGTAGCTGCCCAGCGGCAGCCCGTCCCAGGTCGGTGTGCCGACCTCGTCGAAGGGCACGTCGGGCTCGACGAAGTTGGTGTAGCGGACCACGTTCGACCCCGCCGGGCGGTGGAAGGTGCGCACCAGCCGGCTGGCCGATCGTTGGCCGGCCAGGTGCTCCAGCAGCGCCAGCAGCGGGCGCTCGCCGGCGTCCAGCGTGAGATAGTCGAAATGGTCGAAAACCCGCGGCTCGGTCAGCTCGCGCAGCTCGGTGTTGACGTAGCCGCCGCCGAGCGCGGTGACGATGGCCGGATCGAACGCCTTGATGGTCTGCGCGATGCGGAAGGCGGCGTACACCGCGCCCGGGAAGGGCACGGACACCAGTACCAGCGTCGGCCGGTGGCGGGCCAGCATCTCCAGCGTCAAGGTCTGCAGCGTGCGGTCCACCAGGTTCAGCGGCGCGGCCAGGGCTTCGGCGAGCGGGTCGAAGCCGGGCTGGCTCATCGCAAGGCGTTCGCCGTAGCGCACGAACTCGAAACGCGGGTCGATGGCGTCGCGCAGGACGTCGGCGATGTCGTTCAGGTACAGCGTGGCGAGGTGGCGGGCGCGGTCCTGCACGCCCAGCGCGCCGAAGGCCCAGGCCAGGTTGTCGCCGCTGTCGCTTCCTTTCTCACCGTCGTCAGCCGCATAGGCTTCCAGCGACTGGAAGCGCGGCCCCTCGGGCAGGAAGTAGCGGCTGCAGATGCGGTGCGCCAGCGTGGCGTCGCGGCCCTGCAGGAAGGCCACCGTCGGCCCGATGGTGGCGCGGTAACGCTCGAACTGGTCGTGGAAGGCGGTGACGAGCGCGCTGCGCTGGCTGGCGGGCAGCACGCTGATGGCCGCGTTCACGGCATTCAGGCCGCTGGTCGACAGCAGCTTCAGGATCAGCGCCAGCGCCAGATCTTCCTGCGTTGCCGGCACGCCGCGCGAGCGCAGGAAACCCGTCAGGTAGGCGGTGGACGGGTAGGGCGTGTTGAGCTGCGTCATCGGCGCGATGACGGAGAGGACGCGAACGGGGTGAATGAGGCTGAGGGGGCTGACGGGCATGGCGGGCATGGCGGGCATGGCGGCTTGCATTGGAAACCGCGATTGTCCTTGCTCGTGCGGGGCGGCGCCGGGTCCGGCGGGTGTGCCTGTCCGTTGGGCAATCAAACGGCGCGCCTGAACTCCAGCATCAGGTTGTTCGCGGGCATCTCGGCGCGTGCCGTCAGCCGCAGGCCGGCGCTGCCCGCTTCGGCCAGCACGGCGGCCAGTCGGCGCACGCCCCATGCCGGGTTCCGGGACCTCAGGTCCGTGTCGAATGCGAGGTTGCCTTGCCCGTCGTCGCCGCCCTCCAGCAGGAAGGGGCCGTACAGCACCAGCCGGCCGTCGTCTGCCAGATGGGCCGCTGCGCCGCGCATCAGCGCCGCGCAGGTGGCCCAGGGCGCGATGTGGATCATGTTGGCATTGAAGATCAGGTCGGGCGGCCGGGCGGTCAGTTCCGGCATCGCCGATGGCCAGTCGGCTGCCAGCACATCGAAGCGCTGTGGCGCCCTCGCGTTGGGCAATGCCGCCTCGGCCAGCCAGGCGGTGGTGGACGCCACGGCACCGGGGTCGGGGTCGCTCGGCAGCCAGGTCCAGCCCGGCAGCAAGGCGGCGAAGTGGCAAACATGCTGGCCCGTGCCGCTGGCGATCTCGAGGGCCAGCCCGCTGGCCGGCAGCCAGCGCAGCAGCACCTCGGCAATGGCCTGCTTGTTGCGTTCGGCGGCGGGGCTGTGCCAGCGGAGTTCATTGCTGTTCATCATGAGGATGATAGGAGTGCGCGTGACAATGCGTTCATGGCAGCCACCAGTCTCCTCGCACTCATCGACGACATCGCCACGGTTCTCGATGACGTGGCCATCCTCAGCAAAGTTGCAGCGAAGAAGACCGCCGGCGTGCTGGGCGACGACCTGGCGCTGAACGCCCAGCAGGTCAGCGGCGTGGCCGCCGAGCGCGAACTGCCGGTGGTCTGGGCCGTCGCCAAAGGTTCGTTCCGCAACAAGGCCATTCTGGTGCCCGCGGCCCTGCTGATCGCCGCCTTCGCGCCCTGGCTCGTGACGCCGCTGCTGATGGTGGGCGGCGCTTTCCTCTGCTACGAGGGCTTCGAGAAGCTCGCGCACCGTTTCCTGCATTCGAAGGCCGATGACGTGGCGCAGCGTGCCGAACGTATCAAGGCGCTGAGCGACCCGGAGGTCGACCTGGTGGCTTTCGAGCGCGACAAGATCAAGGGCGCGGTGCGCACCGACTTCATCCTCTCGGCCGAGATCATCGCCATCACGCTGGGCACGGTGGCGGCAGCACCGTTCACGACCCAGGTGGCCGTGCTCGTCGGCATCGCCATCGTGATGACGGTGGGCGTGTACGGCTTCGTCGCCGGCATCGTCAAGCTCGACGACGCCGGCCTGGCATTGGCGCGCCGTGAGAGCGCGCTGGCGCGGGGCCTCGGCGCCGCCATCCTGTGGGCGGCGCCCTGGCTGATGAAGACGCTGTCGGTCGCCGGCACGATCGCCATGTTCCTGGTGGGCGGCGGCCTGCTGGTGCATGGCGTGCCGCCGCTCAGCCATGCGGTGACGGAGTTCGCCGGGCGCCTGGGCAATCTGGCGCAAACGCTGTTGCCGCCGCTGGCCGACGGCCTGCTGGGCGTGGCGGCGGGCGCGCTGGTTCTGGCCGGGGTCACGTTAAGTCGGCGGCTCTTTGCGCGTGAGCCGGCCGCCGGCTGAACATTATTTTCCGTTGATGGCCAGCAGTTCCACCTCGAATTGCAGCGTGGCGTTCGGCGGGATCACATTGCCGGCGCCACGTTCGCCGTAGGCGATGGCGGCCGGGCAGGTCAGCTTGGCCTTGCCGCCGAGCTTCATCTTCTGCACGCCTTCGGTCCAGCATTTGATGACGCGGTTGAGCGGGAACTCGGCTGGTGCGCCGGTCTTGTAGCTGCTGTCGAACTCGCGGCCATCGGGGAATGTGCCGCGGTAGTGCACTTTCACGGTGTCGGTGGCGGCGGGGCTGGCGCCCTTGCCTTCGGCAAGCGCCAGGTAAACCAGACCACTGGCGGTGACCACCGCGCCCTTTTCGGCTGCGGCGGCCTTGGCCGCAGGGTCGGCCTGGGCCAGCACGGTGACGGGCAGCGAGAGCAGGGCTGCGAGGCTCAGCGTCAGCAAGGAAAATTTGAGATTCACGGTCAAGGCTCCGGGGTGGGTTGAAGGTTCAGCCCGCGATCATCGCAGGATGTCCGGCGGCTGCTGGCTGCCGGACATCCATCGGTCTTGGCTCAGAACCCGCTGACGTTCAGCCGGCCGCCGGTGACGGTCTTGCCGGACAGCGACGCTGTGGGCGTGGCGCTGGCCAGGATGGCGGCCTTGACTTGTGCCGCCGTGGCGCCCGGGTTGATGGACTTGTACATCGCCGCCGCGCCGGTCACGTGCGGCGCTGCCATCGAAGTGCCACTGTACGAGCCGTACGTCGAGCGGCCCGCCCTACCCGGCAACGTCGAGAAGATATTGCCGCCCGGCGCGCCCAGGTCCACCGTGGTCGCGCCGAAGTTCGAGAAGCTCGACAGTGCGCCGTTGGCATCTATCGATGCGACCGAGATGATGTTGGCATTGTTGTAGGCCGCAGGGTAGCTGGGCGACACATCGGAGTTCTGCGATGAATTGCCGGCCGAAGCCACGAAAAGGATCTCAGCCTGGCCGGCACGGGTGATGGCGTCTTGCAGGGCCTGCGAAAAGCCGCCACCGCCCCAGCTGTTGTTGCTGGCCACCAGGTTCAGGCTGTGCAGGACTTTCAGGTCGGTGACGTAGTCGACCGCCAGCACGGCGTCAGCGGTGGTGCCGCCGTTGTTGCCAAGGAACTTGGCGCTGATCAGCTTCAGGCTCCAGCACATGCCGACCACGCCCGCGCCGTTGCCGCCCTTGCCGGCGATGGTGCCCGACACATGGGTGCCGTGGTCGTCACTGCGGCCGTCGAAGGTGGTGTTGTCGTCGCCGACGAAGTCCCAGCCGCGCACATCGTCGATGTAGCCGTTGCCGTCGTTGTCGATGCCGTCCACGGGGTCGTAGGGGTTGACCCAGAACTGGCCGCTCAGGTCGGCGTGGCTGAACATCGCGCCTTCGTCGATGACCGCGACAAACACAGCCGCACTGCAGGTCTTGCCGTTCGCCCAGGCCGTGGCGGCACCCGTGCCGAAAGTGTTGGCCGGCGTGGTGGCCGCACCGTACATGCCCCACAACTGACCGCTGGTGAAGTAGGTGTCGTTCGACACGGCCTGGTGGCGATAGACCCAGTTCGGCTCGACGAAGTCGACCTCGGCACGGCGCTGCAGCGCCGCCACAGCGGCAGCCACGCTGATGCCGGCGGGCAGCTTGACCAGCTGCAGGTCGCCACGGCCATCGACACGCTTGTCACGCAGGCGCAGGTCGAGCTGGATGCTGCCCGAGACCTGGGCCAGGGCAGCGGCCTTGCCGCTTTCGGAGGCCGTGGCGCGGAACTGCACGATCAGCTGGTCGGGCACATACTGCTTCGAGGTGTCACGCAGGCCCTGCGACACCAGGTCTGGGCGGCCCTGAGCCTGGGCAGACAAAGGCAGCGCGATGGCAGCGGCGGCCAGGGCGATGGCGGCGAGGGCGTGACGGCGGGGGAATTGGTTCAAAGCAAGACTCCTGTTGGGGGTGTTGTTCAAAAGATCACGGGTCGGGAATTGAGGATCATCGATCCCGCCCGCCGCGCAGTATGCCCGCGCCCTGCGCCGATTCCATCCTTCACATGGGGGCCTGCAGGGGTGGTTAAACCCGAGTCCCGGCCCGAGTCCCGGCAGCCCGTTCCCGCTATTTTCCGCGCTGGTCGCGCAGGGTCGTGACACGGTTGAAAACTGGCCGGCCGGCACTGTGATCCTTGCGGTCGGTTACAAAATAACCGTGGCGCTCGAACTGGAAATGGCGGTCGGCCGGCACCCTGGCCAGTGCCGGTTCCACGCAGCCCGTCACCACCGTCAGGCTGGCCGGATTCAGTGACTCGCGGAAGTCGCGGCCGCCCGCTTCGGGCTGGTCTTCGGTGAACAGGCGGTCGAACAGGCGCAACTCGGCGGCCACCGCGTCCGCCACCGCCACCCAGGTGATGGTGCCCTTGACCTTGACGGCATCGGCGCCCGGCGTGCCGCTGCGGGTGTCGGGCAGCACGCTGGCCAGCACCGCGGTGATGCGGCCGTCGGCATCCTTTTCGCATCCGGTGCATTCCACCACCAGGCCGTATTTCAGCCGCACCTTGTTGCCGGGGAAGAGGCGGAAGTAACCCTTGGCCGGCACTTCCGCGAAGTCGTCCCGCTCGATCCAGACTTCGGCGCCGAGGCTGAATTCGCGCTGGCCCAGTTCCGGGTGCTGCGGATGCACCGGCGCATGGCAGGGCAGCAGCGGCGTGTCGAACAGCTCGGCCCAGTTCGTGAGCTTCAGGCGCAGCGGGTCGAGCACCGCCATGGCGCGTGGCGCCTGGCCATCCAGGTCGTCGCGCAGGGCAATCTCCAGTACGCTGTAGTCGACCCAGATGTTGGTCTTGCTGGCGCCGGTGTCGTCGGCCAGCCGGCGGATGCTGGCCGGCGTGTATCCGCGCCGCCGCATGCCGGCCAGAGTGGGCAGGCGCGGATCGTCCCAGCCGTTGACGATGCCTTCATCGACCAGGGCGCGCAGGCGGCGCTTGCTGGTGATCACGCTGGTCAGGTTGAAGCGACCGAACTCGTGCTGATGCGGCAGCTTGAAGACGTTGGGCTCCTCGCCGTCGAGCGCATGCGCCAGCAGCGGCGTGAACTGCGGCGCCTGCCCGAGCAGGAGTGCGAAGAACGCGGCCTGGTCGCGCAGCACGGCGTCGGGGTCATGCTCCCAGCGCTGGAACATCGCCCGCATCTCGCCTTCGGCGGCACTGGCAAACAGCTTGGCGGCGCGGTTGTGGCAATGCAGCGCGAACTCCTTGCCGGCTTCCAGGCCCTGCGTGCGGATCTGCTCCACAAGTGCCAGCGCGTGCTCGAACTGCGGCGCCCGCAGCAGCGGCACGACGCGCTCCAGCGTCCAGTCGTAGAACGGCCGCTGGTCCTCGAACTCCAGCGTGCACAGGCTGTGGGTGATGTTCTCCAGCGCGTCCTCGATCGGGTGCGCGAAGGCGTACATCGGATAGATGCACCAGCGGTCGCCGGTATGGTGGTGCGTGGCGTGCTTGATGCGGTAGAGCGCCGGGTCGCGCAGGTTGATGTTCGGCGACGCCATGTCGATCTTCGCGCGCAGCACCATCGTGCCGTCGGCATGCAGACCGTCGCGCATCTCGCGAAAACGCGCCAGGTTCTGCTCCGGGCTGCGGCCGCGGAACGGGCTGTCGGTGCCGGCGGTGTTGAAGTCGCCACGGGCCGCGCGCATCAGGTCGGCAGACTGCTCGTCGACGTAGGCGTGGCCGGTTTCGATCAGGTATTCAGCCGCCCGGAACATGAAGTCGAAATACGAGCTGGCGTAGTACAGGTGGGAGGTATTGCCCCCAACTCCGCCCCCAACCCCGCCGGATTCCCAGCTCCAGCCCAGCCACTGCACCATCTCGATGATGGCGTCGACGTATTCCTGCTCTTCCTTCTCGGGGTTGGTGTCGTCGAAACGCAGGTGGCAGATGCCACCGTAGTCGCGCGCCAGGCCGAAGTTCAGGCAGATGCTCTTGGCATGGCCGACGTGCAGGTAGCCGTTGGGCTCGGGTGGGAAACGGGTGCGGATCTTCGCCGGGTCGGGCGCGCCGCTGGCCTGGTGCGTGCCGTCGCCCGGACTGCCGGCAAAGCGGCGGCCGCTGAAGGTGCCTTGCGCCAGATCACGCTCGATGATGGCGCGCAGGAAGTTGGCCGGCCGGTGGGCGGAGTCGTCGCGGGAATCAGAGGCCATGGGGTCGCGCGGGCCGGGGGGCCGCACCGGTCAACGAGGGGACTCGATTCTATCGACCGGCCCCGGGCGGCTGCTGCGCGCGCAGCCGCTCCACTTCGCGCTGCAGCATGCGGTCGCGCAGACCATCGCCGCGCAGCGAGAAGAGGGTCGCCAGGCCGTGGATGGCCAGCCCCAGGCCCCACCAGCCCAGCGGCCAGAGGTGCCAGCGCACGCCGCCGATGCTGTAGTTCAGCCCCGCCAGCCCCAGGTTCACCAGCACGAAGACGGTGGCATGGATGTAAAAGCCCACCCGCACACCGACGCGGCGCCTGGCGCGGCGCAGCAGTTCGTCTTCGTCGAGGATTCTTGCGTCGTTCATCTGGCTTCTCCGGTCGGATTGCATTGTGATTCGGGCAGGCTCAGGCGACAACGCCCAGCCACTGCTTCCACAGCAGGCCGCCGAGGAAGCGGCCGGGCAGCAGCGTGAAGACGCCGGCGATGACGCAGGCGCCGCCGAACAACCCGCGCATCGTCTGCCTGTGGGCCGCCACGTTGCCGCGCCGGATGTACCAGATGCCGCGCGGCAGCATCACCGCCACCAGCACCGTGAAGCCGTGGATGGGCGTGAAGCCGGCCAGGTTCGGCATGCCGAAGTCGCGGATGAAGGCGCTCGCCACCGCCGTGCTGGCCATCAGCGCCACCCAGGTCCAGCCCAGCACGCGGTGACTGAAGGTGCCCTTGCGGCGCAGCATCACGACAAGGCCGATGAGCAGCGCGGAAAACGCCGTCACGAGGTGGAAGAAGATCAGCGGGTGGTCCGCGAGCAGGCGGCTGAAAGCGTTCATGTCGGTCTCTCTTGCCCTGGTAAGCGGGGCATGAGGCGAATGTTATGAACGCGTTCTTGGGGCCGCCGCAACCTGGCGACTTGTCGACGAACCGGCCGACGAAGCACCTGCAGGCAGGCGCGAAATGCGGGCCGCTACATGCCCTTGAACAGATGCGCATAGAGCCGGCTCGCCACCAGCGTCTCGGCGCGGCCGCGCAGGCTCAGGTACACCTTGCCCGATTCGTCGCGCCGCGCCGTGCTGATGGCACGCGCCTGCACCAGCGTGCCGCGGTGCACCTGCCAGAAGACCTGCGGGTCGAGTTGCGGCAGCAGTTCCTTCAGCGACAGGCGGATCAGGTGCTCGCGCTCGGCGGTCACCACGCGCACGTACTTGTCGGCGGCTTCGAAGTACAGCACGTCCGTCACCGGCACCAGGTGAACGACCGCGCCCACCTGCGCCTGAATGACCTCCAGCCGAGGCACGGCCGTTGTGCCGGCCATCACGCCCGCCGGGTTGAGCAAGGCGCGCAGTTGTTGCATGGCTTGCTGCATCGCGTCGGCCTTCGGCGCGCGGTCCGCCAGCCGCACCTGCAGCCGGCCCAGGCAGGCCGACAGCCGCGCCCGGTCGACCGGCTTGACGAGGTAGTCCACGGCCTGCGCCTCGAAGGCCTGCAGCGCGTATCGATCGTAGGCGGTGATGAAGACCAGCAGCGGGAAGGGCACGCCCTCCGGCCAGTCTTCGGCCAGGGCCTGCGCGGCTTCCAGGCCGCTTTGGCCGGGCATGCGGATGTCGAGGAAACAGACCTCCGGCCGCAGCGCGAGTGCCTGCGCGGCCGCACTGTAGCCGTCACCGACGGTGGCGAGCACACGCAGGGCCGGCCACAGCGCGGCCAGGTCGGCCTGCAGGCTGGCCGCCAGCAGCGGTTCGTCTTCGGCGATCAGGCAGGTGGCTGTGGTCATGGGCTGGTATTTCTGGGAGGACGTTCAGGGGCCGGTGTTCAGGGGCGGCGGAATCGGCAGGCGGAGGGTGGCCAGCGTGCCGCCTTCCGTGTCGGTGGCGGGTTCGATCTGGAGGCTGGCACGGTCGCCGTACAGCGTGGTCAGACGCTCCCGCACCTGGTGGATGCCGAAGCTGCCTTCACGCACCGCGCCGCCGGCGGGCAGGCCGACGCCGGTGTCGCGCACCGTCAGCCGCAGCATGTCGCCGTCGGCGCGCGCCCGCACTTCGACGCGGCCGCCTTCGACCTTCGGCTCCAGCCCGTGGTGGATGCAGTTTTCCACCAGCGACTGCAGCAGCAGCGGCGGCACCGGCAGCGCGCGCAGCGCGTCGGGCAGATCGAACTCGACGGCGAGCCGCGGGCCCATGCGCACGGCCATCAGCGCCAGGTAGTCGGCCAGCCGTTCGAACTCGACGTGCAGCGCATGCCTTTCCGAGCGCGAGGCCTGCAGCGTGGCGCGCAGGAAGGCGATCAGGCGGTCCAGCATGGCCTGCGCGCGTGGCGGGTCCAGCGTGATCAGCACGCGCAGGTTGGCCAGCGTGTTGAACAGCATGTGCGGCTCCAGCTGCGACTGCAGCAGGCGCAACTGGTGTTCGGCCGCCTGCCGCTGCGCGGCTTCGGCCAGCGCACGCGCGCTGGCCAGACGTTCCATCGTGCTCAGCACGAACATCGAAGCCAGCGTGGCGATCACCGAGATCGCCAGCGTGAAGCGGGTGGCCCCGGAGTCGAACTGCAGCAGGCTCGGGCTGCGGTTGCCGGTCAGCCAGTCGGCCAGCGCGGTGCCGGCCAGCGGCCCCAGCGTCATGCCCAGCAGCACGCCTGGCATCACGCCGCGCCAACCCGTGGCGAAGCCGGCCGCACTGGCCGCCAGCCCGCGAGCCTGCCGCCTGCGGTCGGACAGCCAGGCCAGCGCCAGCCGCCCGCCGTCGGTGATGGAAATGCAGCACAGGCCGATGGTGAAGGAGTAGACCATCTTGATGGACAGGCGGCCGCCGTCGATAGCCACCAGCAAAAGCCCGATCGCCGCGCACAGCACGACCATGTAGCCGAGCTTGCGCAAGGCGTGCTGGCGCAGCCGCAGCCAGACGGTCGCCAGCGCGGTGGCCGGCTCGCCGCTCAGGGGCTCGGGCTGGCCGGGCTGCGTGGCGCGGGTGTTCATGGGCAGACATTGTGGCTGTGGGCACGGGGTTCGGCGCCATTGCCCGCCACCGGGAGGTGAGGTCTGATTCCGATCGGCATGGCGGCTCCTGGACGCCGCGTCAGGATGCGGCTGGGTGCAGATGGTGGCCTCGTCGACCGGCGGTGGCCGGGCCATTGCGACGGCACGCCGCCGGCTGTCGTCAGACGCCGCCCGGCCGGCGCTGAATGTCCAGGCGCAGAACGTCGATGCATAGAACGTCTATGCGCCAGCGGCCAGCCTGGCGCGCAGGGACTCGATGCGCGCCCTGTTGACGCCGAGGTCCTCGGCCCCCAGACGTGACGCCGAGCGCACCTGGATCACGCCGGCCGCCGGGTCGACCCAGAATTCGACGTCGTCGGAGAAGCCGAGCCAGCGGCTGCGAAACTCGGCCTGCAGGTAGTCGGGCCGTGTCTGCACCAGCGTCACCCCGGGCGTGTCGGCCAGCAGTGCGGTCAGCCGCGCCAGCGTGTCAGGGCCGCTGCCGCGCAACGCCAGGCCGTCGATCTGCGCGTAGGCCGTCTGCGGGTGGCCCGGCCAGAGACCGGCCTGGCTGCTGACGCTGTTCGGCGTCGGCGACGGTGCTTTCAGCCGGCCCTCGCGCACGCCCAGGTCGGCGGGACGCGTGCCGCGGAACAGGCCGACCTGGCCCGCCACCAGCGTGAGCAAGGCCAGCAGGAGCAGCAGGCTTATCAGGAGTGCCGGCCAGCGCCAGCCGCCGAGTTCAAAGCGCGCCATTGAGCTTCCAGTCATAGTCCAAAAACACCACCGCCAGCTTCTGGCCGCGCACCGCGTCACGGTCGGCCGGCGCGTCCGCCAGCTGCTCGGCATATCTCGCCAGGAAGGCGTTCAGCGAGTTGATGCCCTTGTGGCCCAGGCGGAAGTCCTCGCCGAACCAGTCGAAGATCTTCGACACCTCCAGCTTGCCGTTCTGCGGGCTGTAGCGGTTGCGCGTGCGGTCGCCCATGAAGCGCTTTGCCTGCTCGTCGAGCTGGGCTTCCAGCCGGTCCGCGACGAAGGCTTCCTCGCGCAGCGGCGGGCAGCCGATGGACGCGCAGTTGACCGCGAAGTGCACCCGCGGGTCATCGAAGCGGCCGCGCGCGCGCAGCATGTCGTGCTCGATGTTGTCGAGCGAGACCTTGTTGCCGAGCAGCGAAATCGTCTTCGGTTTCCACGGGCTTTGCAGCAAGCTGCCCAGGTCCTTGATCGATTCGAGTTTCGGGTAACGCGTCAGGATCAGCTCGACGGTGTAAGCGTTGTAGGCGTTGATCAGGAAGGCCATCTGAGCCGGCTTCGGCCAGCCGTCGAAACTGGCCTGGCTGACGGCCGACAGGCTGTCCAGATAGGCCTTCAGCGCGGCACGGTCGGCGGCCATGCCGGCATAACGCAGCTGCGAGGCCTTGCCGCCGTCGATCAGCAGCACATGCTTCTTCAGCAGCGCGGTCCAGGCGGCGTGGCTGAATTCGGGTGCCTGCGCGGCGGCGTGTCGCCAGACGGCCAGCGCGGTGGCGGCGGCAAGAAACTTGCGGCGTGTGTTCATTGGGTTGGCGCTCCGGGGCTGCTGGTGAAGAGTCCGCAGTGTGTGCTGTTTCACATCGACATCAGACTCCGGCCCGATCATGGCGGCAGACAAGGTTCACCGTGGGATCGAGGCAGACGAGGGCGGGCCGGCGCAGCGGCGATGGCGGCCGCGCCCGAAGTCGCCTCGGCTGCGGGCATGATCGAGCCCGTGCCCACCGCCGCAACCTTCCCCGCGCCCACGCTGCTCTGGCAGCCGGGCGCGGCCGCCTGGTCCTTGTGCCTGATCGGCGACTGGCGGGGGTTCGTGCCGCCCGCCGCGCTGGCCGCGCCGGCCGCGCTGGGGGCATCGGACGACACGACGACCACCACACTGGAAGTCGACGCCCGTCAGCTCGCCGCCTGGGACGCCGACCTCGCCCCCGCACTGTGGGCGCTGCTGGCGCCGCTGGCGCAGCGCGGCGTGCTGCTGCGGCTGGACGCCCTGGCCGACGACGTGCGCGCGGCGCTCAAGCTGGCCCTGCCCGACGACAGCGACGACGGCGGTGACGGCAGCACTGCCCCGGCCGCAGACACCACGCCGCTGCCCCCGCGGGCGAGTCGTGGTGCCTGGGCCGATCTGCTCATCACGGTGGGTTTCGTCGGCGAGTTGCTGCTCGCCAGCCTGCGGTTGCTGCGTGGGCGCAGCGCCATGCGCGCCTCCGACCTGCTGCACCAGATGGACGAGACCGGCCCGCGCAGCCTGCCGATCGTCGCGCTCACCACCTTCCTGGTCGGTCTGCTGCTCGCTTACATGGGCGGCGCGCAACTCGGCCGCATCGGCGCGCAGGTGTTCATTGCCGATCTGGTGACGGTGGGCGTGGTGCGTGAACTGGCCGGGCTGATGACCGGCGTCATCCTGGCCGGCCGCGTGGGCGCCGCGTTCGCCGCGCAGCTCGGCACCATGCAGGCCAACGAGGAGATCGACGCCCTGCGCACGCTCGGCGTCAACCCGATCGAATACCTGGTGCTGCCACGCCTGCTGGGCATGTTGCTGGTGGCGCCGCTGCTGGTGGCCATGGCCATGCTGGTGGGCGTGCTGGCCGGTCTGCCGGCGGCGGTGCTCATCTACGACGTGCCGGTGCCGCTGTACCTGCGGAAATGCCTGGAGTCGCTGACCTGGACCCATCTCTGGATCGGCCTGGCCAAGGGCACGATGTACACCCTGCTGGTGGTGGTGGCGGGCTGCCGCGAGGGCCTGCATGCCGGCCGCAATGCGCAGGCGGTGGGTGAGGCCACCACGCGCGCCGTCGTCAAGGCGCTGGTGTGGATCGTGCTGGCGGCCTGCGCCAGCACCGTGGTACTGCAGAGCCTGGGGTTTTAGATGGACGTGCTGGTGCGCGCCGAAGGCCTCACGCTCGCCCATGGCGACGAGGTGGTGCAGCGGGACCTGAACTTCGACATCCGCCGCGCCGAGGTGCTGGCCGTCGTCGGCGCCAGCGGCTGCGGCAAGAGCACGCTGCTGCGCCACCTGATCGGCCTGCAGGCGCCCGCGCTGGGCCGCGTGATGTACGGCGAGCACGACCTCTACGCCTGCAACGACGCCGTGCTGGCCGAACTGCGCCGCCAGTTCGGTGTCATGTTCCAGGCCGGCGCGCTGTGGAGCGCGATGACGGTCGGCGAGAACCTGATGCTGCCCATGCGCCTCTACACCGCCTTGAACCGCCGGGCGCGTGAACAGCGCGCGCGTTTCAAGCTGGCGCTGGTCGGGCTGGGCGACTGCTTCGACGTGCTGCCGGCCGACCTCAGCGGCGGCATGAAAAAACGCGCCGCCATCGCCCGCGCGCTGGCGCTCGACCCCGCGCTGCTGTACCTCGACGAACCTTCGTCGGGGCTGGACCCGATCAATGCGGGACGGCTCGATGCGCTGATACTCGCGTTGCGGCGCCATCTCGGCACCACCGTGGTGATGGTCACGCACACGCTGGACAGCGTGTTCGCGGTGGCCGACCGCGTGATGTTCCTCGACGTCCGGGAGAAGACGATGACCGCGCTGGATGCGCCCCGAACCCTGCTGCTGCACGGCCCCGAGCGCGTGCGCGAGTTCCTGCACCGGGCGCCTTCGACGTGACATTGCCATGACTCGAAGCACCACGGCGTGGCGTGTCGGAGCCTTCGTCATCGGCGGCCTCGTGCTGCTGGTGGTGACGATTGCCACCGTGCTCGGTGGCCAGCTATTCACGCGCACCGACCGCGTCGTCATGCACTTCCAGGGCTCGGTGTACGGCCTCCAGGTCGGCTCGCCGGTGGTCTTTCGGGGCGTCCGCCTGGGCAATGTGGTCGCCATCGGGCTGGACCACGACGCCGCCAGCGGGCGCATCTCGATCCCCGTCACCGCCGACCTCGAACGCCGGCTCGTGGCCGACATGCAAGGCGTGCCGCCCGACGGCAACGTCGCGCCGCCTCTGGCCGCCCTCGTCGAACGTGGCCTCAGCGCGAGGCTCGCCACGCAGAGTCTGCTCACCGGGCTGCTCTATGTGGACCTCGACCTGCGGCCCGCCGCGAAGGGCGCGGCGCGGCCTGCGGCCTCATCTCCGCCCGCCGGGCCGCTGGAGATTCCCACCCTGCCCACCGCATTCCAGGCCCTGCAGTCGCAGCTCGAGGGCATCGACCTCGGTGCGCTGGTCAAGGACGTGGCGGCGGTGGCTGCGGCCACGCGGCGATTCGTCGGCGAGCCCGCGCTGCGGCAGGCGCTGGCCGACCTGGCCCGGCTCAGCGCCGAGCTGCGCCAGCTGACGGCACGCATCGACCGCAGGGTCGACCCGCTGGCCGAAGGCGCGCAGCAGGTGCTGGGCGAGGCGCGCCGCGCCGCCGGCAGCCTGGCTGGCGCGGCCGACAAACTGGGCGGTGCGGCGGCGCGCGTCGACGGTTTCATGGCGCCCGACGCCGCGCTGTCGGCGAGCCTGCAGAGCATGCGCGGCGCCGCCGACGAATTGGCGAAGACGGCCGTCGCGCTGCGTGGCGCGACCGGCGAAGACGCCGCGCTGGTGCAGAGCCTGGAACGCACGGCGAGTGATGTGTCGCGAGCGGCGCGGGCCGTGCGGGAACTGGCCGAGCAGCTGGAGCGCCAGCCCGAGTCCCTGATCCGCGGCCGGCCGGCGGCACCCTGACCCGACGCCATCCGCCATGAGCAAGACCGACCCGCCTGACATGCAACGCCGCTCTCCGGGCCCGCTGTCGCGCCGCGCCTGCCTGCTGGCGGCTGTCAGTGCCAGTGTCATTGCCTGGGCCGGGCTTTCTGGCTGCGCGTCCTCACCCCTGCCGCAACTGCTGCGCCTGCGCAGCGAGCCGCCCGTGCCGGCGCCGCCGGCCGGTGCCGCCACCGTCACCGTCACCGTCATCTGGCAGCTGATGCTGCCGGTGCGCCTGCCCGACTATCTGAACCGTGACGCGCTGCTGCTGCCGACGGGGCAGAGCGGCCTGCAGGCGCTGGCCGGTTACCGTTGGGCCGAGCCGCTGGCAGACAGCCTGCCGCGCCTGCTGCGCGCCGACCTGGCTGCGCTGCTCGGTGAAGACCGTGTCTGGACCGCGCCGCTGCCGCCCGGTCTGCGGGTGCAGCGCCAGTTGCGCGTCGAGGTCCTGGCCTTCGAAGCAGCCGCCGACCGCGCCTCGGTGAGCCTGCGCGCACGCTGGTCTGTGGCCGACATCGCTGGCTCGGCCGCACCGCGCGCCGAAGCCGCCACGATCACCGTGCCCAGCACCGGCGCAGACGCCGACAGCCTGGCGTCCGCGCATCGGCTTGCGCTGTGGCGGCTGGCCGAGCGCATCGCCGCCGGCGAGTGAAGTGGCGGCGGTGCCCCCGCGCAGCGGCACCGCACGGCACCGTGGGTTTGTCCGGGCGCGCGAGGCGAGGCGGTCGCCCCGGCCCTCGTCGTGCTTCACCGCCGCCCCGAAGTTGCTGGTGATCGCCAGTCCGGGCTTGGGGTCCGGCGACAGGCTGGGCACGCTTCATGGATAGGGTCCGGCCGGCGGCCGCTGCCCGGTCGTTGCGCTCTTCAGACCGCCAGCGGCAACGCCAGGCACAGGCGTGTGCCGCCCTGCGGTGTCGCCATCGGCAGCAGGCTGCCGCCATGCAGCGCCGCCACCCGCTGGGCGATGGCCAGGCCGAGGCCGCCGATGCCGCCTTGTGTGCGCCTGAGCGGCGGGTCACGCAGCGATTGGCCGCTTTCCAGGCGCCTCAGCAATTCCGGCGGCAGGCCGGGGCCGCCGTCTTCGACCCAGATCTGCGCCAGCGCGCCGTTGCGCCGCAGGCTCACGCGCACCGGCAGCGCGCCGGGCGCATGGCGCACGGCGTTGTCGATCAGGTTGGTGAGTGCGCGCTCGATCAGTTGCAAGTCGCCCTCGAGTTCCAGCCGGCCCGGTGGCGGCCCTTCCAGCGTGACGGGCGGCCTGGCGTCGATGAGACCGAACTTCTGCACCGCGTCGGTCACCAGTTCATCGAGGTTGAAACGCTCACGGTGCATGACCTGGTCGGACGACTGCAGCGCCGCCAGCTCGAACAGCTGCTGCGACAGCCTGCGCACCTTGTCGCTCTGCGCCAGCGCAGCGCCCAGTATCTGCTGGCGGGCTTCAGCGCCAGGCGGCGAGTTGGCGGCCAGCGCTTCCAGCTGGCCGTGCAGCGCGGTCAGCGGAGTGCGCAGGTCATGCGCCACGCCGGCCATGGTTTCACGGTGCGCGGCCACCTGCTGGCGCTCACGCGTGGCATGGCTGTCGATGCGCTCGGCCATGGCGCCGAAGGCGGCGTCCAGCGCCCGCACTTCATCACCACGCGCCGTGCTCCGTTCGGCCGAGGCGGCATCCCGGTCGGCCCCTGGCAACCTGTAGCTTCCGATGCGGCCGGCCAGGCGGCGCAGTGGCATCGTCAAGCGTCGCAGCGTGAAGATGCCGATCAGCATCGTGACGAGCAGGCCGGTGGCCGCTGCCAGCGCTGCGCCCGTCCACACGCGCGCCAGGCTCAGCTGCCCGGCCACCTGTTCCCGAGCCGCGCCGTCGAGAATCACGTACAGGTAGCCGGGCGGCCGCGCGTCGCCCGGCCGAGGCGGGAACATCGCGGCGCTGAAGATGCGCGAGACGCCGCCGCCCATCGGATCGGTGCCCCGCAAGGGCAGCGCGGCGCCGCCCAGGAAGTTGCGCACCGCCAGCAGGTCGACCTGCGGCTGGCGCACCATGCCGGGCGCGCCCAGATAGGCGGAAACGCGGCCGTCGGCGTCCAGCACGTAGACCTGCACGCCAGGGTTCACCACCATCAGCATGCCGAGCAGCGCCTCGCGCGCGACGCGGTCGGCCTTGTCGCGCGCGCCGTCGCTGTCCGTCAAGGTGATTTCAGGCCAGTGTTCGACGATGTGACGGGCCAGCCCATGCGACAGTCTCTGCAGCGCCTCCTGCTCGTGCTGCACCGCGACCTGCCGGCCGAGCACCGCCACGAAGGCGCCGTAGGCCAGCAGCAGCAGGGCCAGCGCCAGCGTCAGCCGGGTCGTGAACGAATGGCCGTTGTTCATCGCACCGTGTCTTCGAACCTGTACCCGACACCCCACACGGTGACGATGCGCCGAGGCTCGCGCGGGTCTTCCTCGATCTTCGTGCGCAGCCGGTTGATGTGCG